>Ga0194128_10000408_pt1 | contig 78910 bp, 69 predicted proteins | sample TA2KigCa65mmetaG_FD_148650 | JGI IMG/M metagenome (GOLD analysis project Ga0194128, IMG submission 148650) | Freshwater microbial communities from Lake Tanganyika, Tanzania - TA2015037 Kigoma Deep Cast 65m | ecosystem: Environmental > Aquatic > Freshwater > Lake | place: Tanzania: Lake...
GTATTGACCTCAATGAAGAATTGGTTCGCAATAAACCCGCTACGTATTTTTTCCGGATGAAAGGAGACGCCATGAAAGAAGCCGGCATTTTTGATGGGGATGTGCTGGTGGTAGACCGCTCTGTTCCATTAGCCAATGGTAAAGTAATTGTAGCCGTACTCAATGGGGAGTTGCTGGTACGGCGTTTTCACAAAAACTTTTCTTCAGCTTTTTTAATTCCGGAGAACAGTCGATACAAAGCCATCAACCTGGCTGAGTTCAGTGACTTTACCGTTTGGGGAGTGGTTACCTATACTATTCATCAGCAGAATTAATAATTATTGCACGCACGTGATTATTGAATAGTGCCTATGAAAGCAATTGTGGACTGTAATAATTTTTACTGCTCCTGCGAGCGGCTCTTTCAACCCAGGTTGGAGGGGAGGCCCGTAGTGGTACTCAGCAATAATGATGGCTGTGTGATCTCGCGCAGTGATGAGGCCAAAAAACTTGGCATTGACATGGGAGTGCCGCTGTTTGAAGTGCGCTCATTATTGCATGCGCAACAGGTAGCTGTTTTTTCTTCCAACTATGCCTTATATGGAGATTGCAGCTGGCGCGTGATGCAAGTATTACGTGAAATACTTGGTAAGGAACGTGTGGAAGTGTACTCCGTAGACGAGGCTTTTTTAGAGCTTGATGAGTTGGGTAGGGAACAACTGGAAAAGCTGGCCCTCTCCATTCGGAATCAGGTAGAGCAGTGGACCGGTATTCGGGTATCCGTTGGTGTGGGGCCCACTAAAACGCTCGCTAAACTAGCCAACCGTCTTGCCAAGAAAAATAAAACAGCCACTAACTGCGTGGTGGTGCTATCTACTGACTCGGAAATTGAAGAAGCACTACGCCGCACTGCCGTAGCTGATTTATGGGGCATCGGCGGGCGTTATGGCAAGCAACTCCGCGAGCGATGGGGCATTTATGATGGCTGGCAATTAGCAAAGGTCAGCGAAACCTTTGCCACTAAATATTTGGGTGGCGTAGTAGGCACAAGGCTGGTACGCGAGCTAAAAGGAATCCCGTCCAGGGAAATGGAGGATGAACGTACCCGGAAAAAAATGATTGCCACCACCCGGATGTTCGGCCGTAAAGTCTACGAACTCCAGGAGATCCGCGAAGCCATTGCTAGTTACACCGCACGCGCCGCAGAAAAACTTCGCCGGCAATTTAGCGCAGCAGGTTATCTATCTGTTTTTATTATTAGCCACGCGCCCGGACAAAGGCACGGCATGGCCTATGACAATCACTGCATCTTAGATAAACCCAGTTCCGATTCCAGTGTGTTAATTCGTGCGGCGCTAAAGCTGGTCAATGCTATTTTCAAACCCGGACTGGTCTATAAAAAAGCAGGCGTAGTGCTTGGTGATATTGTTCCGGCAGCTGCCCGGCAAGGTTCGCTCTTTGATACAAACAACACCAACGACAACCTGCCCTTAATGCTGGCCATTGATAATATTAATTTCAGCTGTCCGCCCGCACACCAACCCCAACACGACAGTATCCTGCGCTTTGCCGCTGCGGGCACTAACCGGGGTTGGAAAATGAAACAGGAATTTCGTTCGCCACGGTATACTACTAAATGGCGGGAGATGCCAAGAGCGAGATAAGTAGTGAAGTAACTACTGATACTTCCTCACCAAATCCGCTAAGATCTTCCGATCCGCTTCCGTAATTACTTTAGTAGTATCCTTTTGTACAAAGTGGATCTTAAACGACTGAATCGCATTTTTTTCATTGGAGGTATTATATCCAATGACGCGTAGTGCTTGTACCGCATCAAAATTATCAGGCACGGTAACATTGGTCGTATCATACCAATATCCAAATCCGTTTTTGGCGAGTTCCTCCCAGGGAAAGTTTCGATTGGGATCTACTTTCCGGCCTGGGGCAATGTCCGCATGTCCCACAAAATTGGCTTGGGGAATATTATAGGCTCTTTTTAAATTACCCAACACATTTAGCAAACTGTTTACCTGATCGGGTGTAAATATTTCGTAGCCATCATTATCAATTTCAATACCGATGCTGGAGGAGTTTAGATCGGTAGCACCACCCCACTTGCTTACGCCGGCATGATGCCCGCGCAAAAGATCATTGAGCATATGATGCACGGTTCCGTCTTTGCAGATCACATAATGAGAACTCACCGCAGTGCGTGGCAGGGTAAACGTGCGAAGCGTTTGATCGCAGCTTTTTTGCGCCGTATGATGAATGACTACCAAGCTGGGCTTACGCATTGAAAAATTAGTGGTGCCCACCCAAGGGCTGGCAGTAGTAAAAGAGTCTTTTACCGGATACTCGCGCAGAAGTTTTGCAAAGGACCTTACCTGCTTTTTATATACCCTGTTAGTTGCGGCATATTTATTAGGAGTGCACGCCGCAACAATAAACGCAGTGGCAACAGCAAAAGCTAAAAACTTTTTCATGCCAGAAAATTAAAGAGAATTCACTTACGGTTTGAGGGGTCTCGATGGGCATTTCCACCTCTATGCCCATGTCCTGGCCTTCCTCCACGAGAGGAGCCTCCGCGCTTGAATCTCCCACCCCCAGCTTGTCTTTTATTGGGTTCATAGGCGGGTGTGGGCCCAAGTTCTGCGGGTACCGGTGCTTTTTCCACTTGCTTTTCTAATAATGCTTCAATAGCCCCAAACTTTCGTTGATCTGCTTTGCTCACTAAGGTATAGGCTGTGCCATCTGCTTCGGCGCGTGCGGTTCTTCCAATGCGGTGCACATAATCTTCGCCATCGTCGGGCACATCCCAATTCACAACCAGATCGATAGTATCAATATCAATACCCCGGCTGATAATATCCGTAGCTACTAATAGGGGCACGCGTCCGCTGGCAAATGCACTGAGTGTATTTTCCCGAACGGTTTGTTCCAGGTCACTATGTATCTCTTCTACAGTAAAACCCGTACGTTTCAGACTGCGGGTAAGCTCTTTCACCGTTTGTTTACGACTACAAAACAGCACGGCATTTTTATACGGTGTTTGCTTGAGCAGGTAACTAATTAGCGGCATCTTCTGTGGCTCATGCACCACATAGGCTTTTTGGATAATTTTTTCCGGCGGCTTGGAAATAGCAATATTGATCTCTGCCGGGTTCTTTAAAATTTTTCTGGCCAGTGCGCAGATCTTCTCCGGCATGGTAGCGGAGAATAATAAACTCTGCCGGTTGGCTGGTAAATGTGCTAAGATTTTATTGATGTCATCCTGAAAGCCCATATCCAGCATGCGATCGGCTTCGTCCAGGATCAAAAATTTTAATTGCTTAAAATTTACATAGCCCATATTTAAATGCGCGATCAAACGGCCCGGCGTGCACACTACTATATCTGCTCCTAATTGTAAAGCTTTTTTCTCGGCCACAAAATTCTGTGCATCGCTACCGCCATAAATAGCAATAGAACTCAGATGGGTAAAATAAGAGAGCCCTTCCACATGCTGAGCGATCTGAATAGCCAGTTCGCGGGTAGGCACCAATATCAAAGTACCGACCGAATCCGTAACCGGATGCAGCAGCAATTGATTCATCACCGGCAATAAAAAAGCAGCGGTCTTGCCCGTACCGGTTTGCGCAGAAGCAATCACATCTCTTCCCGACAATATGGGCGGAATCACTTGTTCTTGTACGGGAGTGGGGGTTTGGTAATTGGAAGCTGCGATGCCCTCCAACAGGGCATCAACAAAATTAAAATCAGTAAAACGCAACGAGAGAAATTTTCATAATAAAAAGGAAAGATACAGAATAAAACGCACTACATGTTTCTCCGATACTGCCCGCCCACCTGATACAGGGCCTGGGTGATCTGTCCGAGCGAACAGGTTTTGACGGTTTCCATCAGCTCTTCAAAAAGGTTTCCGTTGCGGATGGCTACTTCTTGCAAGCTTCGTAAACTGTTTGCAGCAGTCGCTTCATTACGGGTTTGAAAAGCACGGAGATTATTGATCTGTTGTTCTTTTTCTTTGGTGCTGCTTCGGATCACTTCGCCGGGGATCACCGTGGGCGATCCTTTTTTATTCAAAAATGTATTCACGCCTATAATGGAAAGCTCTCCCGTATGTTTTTGATGTTCGTAATACAAACTTTCTTCCTGGATCTTATTGCGCTGATACATCCTTTCCATGGCACCCAGTACGCCGCCACGTTCAGTGAGTCGGTCAAATTCAGTGAGCACCGCTTCCTCTACAAGGTCCGTTAATTCTTCCACCGCAAAAGAACCTTGTACCATGTTCTCGGTCTTGGCAGAGCCCAGTTCGCGGTTAATGATGAGTTGTATGGCCATGGCGCGGCGAACACTTTCCTCGGTGGGGGTAGTGATGGCTTCGTCATAGGCATTGGTGTGAAGTGAATTGCAATTATCATAGATCGCATAGAGTGCTTGCAGCGTGGTGCGGATATCATTAAAGTCAATCTCCTGCGCATGTAGTGAGCGGCCGGAGGTTTGAATATGATACTTGAGCATCTGGCTCCGCTTGTTGGCCTTGTATTTATATTTCATGGCCTTGGCCCAGATGCGTCGCGCCACCCGACCAATTACACTATACTCCGGATCCATACCGTTGCTGAAAAAGAAAGAAAGGTTCTGCGCAAAATCATCGACGTTCATCCCTCGGCTTAAATAATACTCCACAAACGTAAAGCCATTGGCCAGTGTAAAGGCTAACTGCGTAATGGGATTAGCGCCGGCTTCTGCAATATGATAGCCGCTAATAGACACGGAATAAAAATTACGCACCTGCTCTTGCGTAAAATATTCCTGCACATCGCCCATTAGTTTGAGGGCAAACTCGGTTGAAAAAATACAGGTGTTCTGCGCCTGATCCTCTTTTAAAATATCCGCTTGCACCGTACCACGCACCTGTTGGAGTGCATGGGCTTTACAACGCGCATATTCATCAGCCGGTAATACTTCATCACCACTCAGGCCCAGTAATTGCAAACCAAGTGAATTATGTCCGGGAGGAAGTTCGCCCGGAGAGAGAGGATTACGATAGCGAGGTGCAGCACCATCAGCATATTTTTGTTGCAATACCTCCTGTACCCGGTTTTCAAGACCCAATTCCTTGATGCGCTTTTCGCATTGCTGATCAATCGCGGCATTCATAAAAAAAGCGAGGATAATGGGCGCCGGGCCATTGATGGTCATCGATACCGAGGTCTTGGGATCACAGAGATCAAATCCGCTATACAATTTTTTGGCATCGTCTACGGTAGCAATGCTCACGCCGCTGTTTCCCACTTTTCCATAGATATCCGGACGGTGATCGGGATCCTCGCCGTATAATGTAACCGAATCAAATGCCGTAGACAAGCGCTTGGCCGGCTGGCCGGTGCTTACATAATGAAAGCGTTTGTTGGTTCGCTCGGGCCCACCCTCTCCTGCAAACATCCGCGTGGGCTCCTCGCCTTCGCGCTTGAGTGGGAATACCCCGGCGGTATAGGGGAAATGACCGGGTACGTTTTCCTGCGCCTGCCAGCGGAGCAGATCTCCCCAGTCTTTGAATTTGGGCAGCACCACTTTGGGAATACGTGTACCGCTAAGGCTGGTACTGGTCATGGGTTGCCGAATGGTTTTATCCCGAACGGTATACTTGTAAAAATCCTCCTGATAGGCTTTTATTTTTTGCGGCCAGTTGGTAATGAGTTTGCGACTGACCGGCGTGAGCTGCTCCGTGATCTTGTCAATCTCTTGTTGGAGCGCCGCGGTAAGTACTTGATTATTTTTTACCGCCTCCGTTTGTAACGCTCCTTGTAATTGATACCAACGCGTGGCAAGTTCGCTTTGCGTGTGGACCAATTGATCGTACTCGCGATTATTGGTAGCGATCTCTGCGAGATAGCGCACCCGGTTGGGTGGAATAATGGAAGAACTCAGTTCTGCTGTGGCTTCAAATTTTGTCGATCCATACTGCACGCCGGTTTTGGCTTCGATTTTTTGTAAGAGTAATTGAAAAAGTTTGTTGACCCCTTCGTCATTAAACTTACTGGCCATGGCGCCTACCACCGGGATCTCATCGTCCTTAGCGGTAAATAAAGTATGATTGCGTTTGTATTGCTTGCGCACATCGTTCAACGCGTCTTTGGCTCCGGCCTTATCAAATTTGTTGAGACAAATCAGATCGGCATAGTCCAGCATATTGATCTTCTCTAATTGCGTGGCCGCGCCGTACTCGGGCGTCATCACATACATGCTCAAGTCACAATGATCCAAAATACTCGCATCACTTTGTCCTACACCGGCGGTTTCTATGATGATCAAATCAAATGTGGCGGCTTGACAAATGGCCACTGCATCACGGAGCGCAGCGCTGAGCGCGGTATTGTCATCGCGCGTAGCGAGTGAACGCATATAGGCCCTGGGATGATTGATGGCATTCATCCGTATCCGATCGCCGAGTAAGGCACCACCGGTTTTTTTACGAGACGGGTCCACCGAAATCACGGCCACGGTCTTGTCGATAAAGTTGTTGAGATAGCGACGCACCAGTTCGTCCGTAACACTGCTTTTTCCCGCGCCTCCGGTTCCGGTAATGCCAAAGACGGGTGCTTTTTTTGTGGCATTGGTCTTGGGAAGTAGTCCTTCGTAGGGGGCTCCTTGCTCAGCCAGTGTAATAGCGCGTGCAATGGCAATGATGTCTTTGGATTCTCCAAGTACATAGGGGGGGGTACCGGCTTGCGGCGGTGCTGACCACTTACTGCTGCGGCAAATTTGGATCACTTCGCTAATCATGCCCTCGAGTCCTTGATGGCGGCCATCGTCGGGCGAATAGATTTTGGCGATGCCGTAGGCATGGAGCTCTTCAATTTCCTTGGGTAAAATGGTGCCGCCGCCGCCGCCTACTATTTTGATATGCCCGCAGCCGCTTTGGTCCAGCAGGTCTTTCATGTATTTAAAATACTCCACGTGCCCGCCCTGGTAGCTGGTAATGGCAATACCCTGCGCGTCTTCTTCAATAGCGGTTTCTACAATTTCTCTGACGCTGCGGTTATGCCCAAGGTGGATGATCTCGGCGCCCTGTTGTTGCAGGATCCGGCGCATAATATTAATGGCGGCATCGTGGCCGTCAAAGAGACTGGCCGCGGTTACGATTCGGATGGCAGGGTGCGCGTTGGAGGGCATTTTGTTCTTGCATCGGCTGGTTGCGGTGCAAAATTAACAAAAAACGAATGAGTGTTAGTTTTCAAAAAAGACAGAAATGCAGGTGGTTGCCTACTTTTGTTCAATGCAGCATTGGATTGATGCAGTAACCGCCCTGTATACGCAATGGAAAGGTGTAGCGCCTGTTTCCCTGGATGTGCTTCCGCAAGGTGGGAGTGAGCGCAGGTATTTTAGGTTGCATGGGGAGACTGGTGCCGATGGCGGTGGCGCGCGGTCGGTGATCGGCACCTACGGCAATAACACCCGCGAAAACGAAACTTTTTTTTATTTCTCCCGGCATTTTCGGGAAAAGGGATTGGCGGTTCCTGAAATATTTGCCATCAGTGAGGATAGACAGTTTTATTTGCAGGAGGATTTTGGCGATGAATCCCTGCTATGGCACCTGGAATCCAAGGGGCAAACACCCGAAGCATACGAGCTATTTAAAAAAACCACACAGGCACTTGTGGCCTTGCAGGTGAGTGGCGATCAGGGACTGGATTACAATCACTGTCTTACCAATAAAGAATTTGGCAAGCAGGCCATTCTTGCGGATCTATTGTATTTCAAGTATTATTTTCTGGATGCATTGCGCCGCCCCTACGATAAACAACAACTGATTGAGGATTTTGATGCACTGAGCAATTATCTCGTGCACACGGAGTATAAATATTTTTTGTTCCGCGATTTTCAGAGCCGCAATATTATGGTAACGCCTGAGGGTGCTATTCATTTTATAGATTATCAGGGCGGAATGAAGGGCGCTCCGCAATACGACCTGGCTTCTTTACTATGGCAGGCGCGTGCAGGGCTTACGGATGAGTGGAAGCAACAACTACTCAAGGATTATATGGATGCCTTTGAATCCACGATTGGCGAGCGCATCGACAGAAATTTGTTTCGCAGCCAGTACAATGGCTATGTGCTGATTCGTTTATTGCAAGTATTGGGGGCCTATGGTTTTCGTGGGCTCTTTGAACGCAAGGCGCAGTTTTTAACCAGTATTCCGCTAGCGCTTCGCAACCTCCGTGATTTTTTTAATCAGCATAGTGTGGGAATTGCCGTCCCTGAATTTAGAAAAGTACTGGATATCTGCGTGAGTGACCAGGTAATAGCACAGTTCACCCCAACGCAAGCCACTGCGGAAACACCGCTGGTGGTGAAAGTGTATAGTTTTTCATATCATAATGGACATATCCCCGATGAGTCTGGTAATGGCGGTGGCTTTACGTTTGATTGCCGCGGTATTTTAAATCCGGGACGTTTGGAAGAAATGAAAACACTCACGGGCCGCGATAAACCGGTGCGTGATTTTTTGGAGCAGCGTACCAAGATGCCGGAGTTTTTAAATTCTGTATTTGATATTGTGGACATGACCGTGGAGGATTATATCAAACGCGGCTTTGGTAGTTTGATGGTGGGTTTTGGTTGCACCGGCGGGCAGCATCGGAGCGTGTATGCCGCCGATGAGATGGCCCGTCATCTACGGAATAAATTCAAGGTAAAAGTGGAGTTGGCGCATACCGTACAAGACGCTTAGAACTGGATTAATTTGCCACTGTGATTACACGTGCCATGATATTTTGTGCCGGCCTCGGCACTCGCTTCAAGCCCTGGACCGACAAGCACCCCAAGGCCTTGGCGGTAGTGAATGGGAAAACCCTTTTGCAGCGCAACATAGAACACCTTCAGCAGTATGGCATTTTTGAAGTAGTGATCAACGTGCATCATTTTGCCGATCAAATTAAAGAAGCGGTAAAAAATAATCACGGGTGGGGTTCCGATGTTTTAATTAGTTACGAACGTGAGGCTTTACTAGATTCCGGTGGCGGACTACTCAAAGCAGAACCGTTCTTTTCCAATGACCAACGTTTTATTACGCTCAATGCCGATATTCTCACTGATTTACATTTAGGAAAATTGATCGAGTTTCACGAACGTCATCAACCCCTGATCTCATTTGGCGTTACTGATCGGAATAGTTCCCGGGTATTGCTTTTTGATTCCGCCGATCGGCTATTTGGCTGGAGAAATGTAGAAACCGGGGAGGAAAAAATGTCGGCACCGGTCAATGGCAATGTTTCGGCGCCTATTTCCAGTCGGGGCCTTATTGCCAAAGCGTATAGTTGCGTAGTGGTGTTTGAATCTTCCATCTTTAATCTGATGGCAGCTTATGGCTTTGCCGGAAAATTTTCACTCACCGAAGTATATCTCAAACTCGCTGCCAATCACTTGATACTCGGCTACGACCACTCCGGCGACCGCTTTGTAGATGTGGGTAAACCCGAAAGCGTGGCTATTGCTGAGGGGATGTTTCCATGATACTACTGACCAACAACCAATCCTGTATTTAACCAAACCACCCACATGAAAAAAAGCATTCTATTAATTTTTTCGCTGGTATCTACTCTTTTAATTGGTGCGCAATCCAACTACGACCATCGCGAGGCATTCAATCCGCAGTTCTACCCTTACCCCGGTAATGATTTTAGAAGTGCCAGCGGAGAACCTGGACCACGCTATTGGCAGAACCGTGCGGATTATGCCATCAACTGCAAATTGGATACAGGTACGCATACCGTTAGCGGCGATCTAATGATCACCTACACCAATAATAGTGCAGATGCATTACGTTTTATTTGGTTGCAACTTGATCAGCATATTTATAAAAAAGATTCGCGTGCTTCTGCTACCACTACTGAAACCGGAGGCCGCTGGGCCAATGGGGGATTTACCAATGGCTATGAGATAAACAACCTGCAAGTGGAAACGGCGGGTGTGTTTGGCGCGGCGCCCAATCTGATAACCACCGATACCCGGATGCAAGTGTGGTTAAAAAACCCATTGGCAAAAGGAGCAAGCCTGCGATTGAAAATGAACTATCAGTTTGTCATACCTGAATATGGAACCGATCGTATGGGAAGGCTCAACACAAAAAATGGTTGGGTCTATGAAATAGCGCAGTGGTTTCCGCGGATGGCTGTCTATGACGATGTGCAGGGTTGGAACACCATGCCCTACCTCGGAGCGGGAGAGTTTTATCTTGAGTATGGCGATATTGAATTTTCTATCACGGCTCCTTCCGATTTAATCATTGTAGGGTCGGGTGAATTACTAAACACAAAAGATTGTTACACGGCCGAACAAGTAAAACGCTGGGAGGCAGCTGCAAAAAGCAATACCACCGTTGCCATTCAAAGTGAGGAGGAAGTGGGCAACCCTGCCTCACGCCCAATGACGGCAGCAATAACCTGGAAATTTAAGATCAACAACACCCGCGATGCGGCTTGGGCTGCATCAAAAGCATTTATTGTTGATGCGGCAAAAATTGATTTGCCAAGCGGAAAAAAATGTATGGCCATCAGTGCCTATCCTGAGGAGAGCATAGGTAAAAATGGATGGCAGCGTTCCACTGAAATGGTCAAAGGATCCATTGAACATTATTCCAAGAAATGGCTTGAGTTTCCCTACCCTGCTGCTACCAATGTAGCGGGTATAGTGGGCGGTATGGAATATCCGGGCATTGTTTTTTGCAGTGCGCGTAGTATGGGCGAAGATCTCTGGGGTGTTACTGACCATGAATTCGGCCACACCTGGTTCCCCATGATAGTGGGTAGCAACGAACGTAAATATGCGTGGATGGATGAAGGGTTCAACACCTTTATTAATGATTTATCGACGGCGGCTTTCAATAAAGGGGAATTTAAATCCAGTTTTTTCCCTGACCCTTCTGCGCCTTTTATGGTACGCATGACCTTTGGTGAAAAAATGGATGGGCTCTACAATATTCCCGATGTAGTACAGCAAAACAATTTGGCGATTACCGCTTATATGAAACCGGCACAGATGTTACATGCGTTACGTGAGCTGGTACTTGGCGAAGAAAGGTTCGACAGGGCTTTTCATGAGTATATCCGTCGCTGGGCCTTCAAACATCCTACACCCTGGGACTTTTTTCATACCATGGAAAACGTAAGTGGTGAGGACCTCGGTTGGTTTTGGAGAAGCTGGGTACTCAATGCGTGGAAACTAGACTTTGCAGTGAAAGAGGTTCGTTATAAAAAAGGGGATTATGCCAAGGGAGCGGAGATCACCATTGAAACTCTGGAAAAAATGCCCATGCCTGTTACCGTTCGTGTGGTAGAAACAAATGGTGCCGAGCATAAACTCAATTTGCCTGTGGAAATTTGGCAGCGGGGTTCTCAATGGACTTTTAGTGTGCCCACTACATCCGAAATCAAACAAGTAGTGCTGGACCCCGATAAAAAACTCCCTGACTGGGATCGGAATAATAATACCTGGAAAAAAGGGAATTGATAAAAAAAAGCCGCCTCAAAAGAGACGGCTTTTTAATTAGTATTAATGCAGGGGATTATCGCACATGCACTTTGCCTTCGATCAATCTATTTCCATTTGCATCCCCAATTACTACATAGTAGATCCCTCTGGCTATATGCTGCAGATTTACGGGTAGCAAGGTATAAGGACCGGAAACGGTAAAGGCTTCCCGGTAAACGCGGGCTCCTTTTCCATCTATGATCACTAACTGACGTTTAGCACTACTACTGCCTCCATAGTAATAGGAAACGGTAAAGTTGCCATCATTGGGTGAAGGGAAAATAAATAATCGGCTGCTTATATTGGCCGTTAAGGTTACTGTGGAAGATAGAGCAGAACAGAATAAACCACTGGGCCAGGTTTCGCGGATGCCAGTTTGATAAACACCCAGTGCATTTATGTTTGCTATAAAGGTTGTTGCTGTGGTAGGCGTTAATGATAAATTATCCTGTGTCCAATTGGTAGTGACCACTCCACCACTACTGCTGCTTGGGGTTGCCGTTAAAGTAGTAGTCTGTCCGGGTAAGAGAGAAGTCAGCGGCGCAGCGCTTAATCCAATGGTAGGAACCAAGCGCACGGTCAATAATGCAACAGCTGATACAAGAGGTCGGGAACAGGTATTATTGGATACCAAACAACGGTAACGATTTCCATTCATGACAATAATCACCGAAGACAATGACAAATTAGAAGCAGTGGCACCGGGTAAATCAGTCCATGAGGTTCCGCCATTGGTGCTTACCTGCCATTGGTAATTGATAGCAGGTACGCTGCTGGCTGCAATTAAAAAGTTAGCGGTTGTTCCCGCACAAACTTCAGTACTGGCAGGTGAACGGTTGATCACCACCGGTGCGTGCACTGTTAAAGTTGCAACCGCAGATAGCACAGTGGGTGAACAAGTACCGCTTACCACACAGCGATATTGATAACCATTCATTGCCACCACTGGGTTGATAATAGTTAATGCATTGGTGGTAACTCCCGTATAATCACCACTATTATTCAAATTAGTAAAGCCTGTGCCGGTATTGACCTGCCACTGGTATTGCACGCCTGTTCCACTAGCGGTGATAGTAAATAATAAAGTACTGCCCTCACAAATAGTTTGTGACTGTGGTTGTGTACTGATGGCAGGGAGTGTATTTACTGTCAAGGTAGCAGCGGCAGAAGCAGTAGGTGTAGTACAAACTGTATTAGAAACCAAACAACGATATTGATAACCACTCATTGAAGGAGTAGTGCTTGCAATAAGTAAACTGGCTGTGTTGGCTCCACTATAAATACCACCATTACTAAGATTAACAAATCCGGAACCGGTATTGACCTGCCATTGATAAATTATGTTGGCTCCACCCCCGGTGATTGCAAAACTTACACTGGCACCATCACAAACCGATTGAGAAACAGGAGGCGCTATCACTGTGGCAGGAGCCACAACAGTCAGTAATCCGCATCCGGATGTTAACCCTGTAGTACATGTTCCATTTACCACACAACGATAGGCCGTGTTATTTAATGATAGTCCTGTGTTAGTGATAGTGTAGGTAGCATTTGTTGCACCGGAAATATTTGCCCATGGACCATTGCAACCGTTCAAACTTTGTTGCCATTGGTAAGTGATAGCTGCACCAGTTGCTGTAACAGAGAAACTAACATCCGTACCGGCACAGATAATTTGTGCATTGGGTTGTTGCGTGATTGCTGTAATTGGATTCACTGTTAAGGTAGCCGCATTGGTATTAGCCGTTCCACAGGATCCGCTAACTACACAACGATATTGATTACCATTTAATGATATGCCAGGACTTGGTACAGTATATGATGTATTGCTTGCACCGGTAATACCAGACCAGCTTACACCGCCATCGGTACTTAGCTGCCATTGATAGGTACTCACGCCTTGTGCCGCAACGCTAAAGCTGGCATTGGTTCCCGCACAAACAGTTTGCGATTGTGGTTGTTGTGTAATACTCAGTGCACTCACTACAGATAAAGTAGCTACCGTTGAAGTAGCCGTAGTAGGTATACAAGTACCGGCAACAATACATCTGTACTGGTCGCCGTTCATCCCTAATGTGGCTCCCGAAAGTGTGTATTGGGAAGAAATAGCCCCGGTTATATTGGAGAAACTGGTTCCGCCATTGGTACTGATCTGCCATTGATATGTTAATCCGGCACCCACAGCAACCACACGGAATATATTGGAACCACCCACACATAATGAAGCATTTGCTGGTTGCGTGGTAATAGTGGTGCCATTGGCAACAGTTAAAAGAGCCGTAGTAGTGGTTACACTATTGCCGCATGTATTGGAGATCACACACCGATAGAGATTACCAGATTCTGTTACAGTGGCATTAGCCACGGTATAGGTAGCAGCGGTTGCGCCGGAGATATTGGAGAAGCTGGTTCCTCCATTAGTACTAAGCTGCCATTGGTAGGTTCCTTCATTTACCAACACAGTAAAAGAAGCATTATTACCGCTACACACGGTAATATCCGAAGGCTGCGAAGCAATAATTGGTGCGGTACCTGCCGTGATGGTAAATGTAAGCGTGCGTGATTGTGAAACCACTCCCGTTGCAGTTCCGTTTACAATTACGGTATAAGTACCGGGTAATAAAGTATTGGTCCCATTCAATATTACAATAGTGCTATTACCCGCAGTAACAGGATTTGTAGTAAATGAAACGGCGGTTCCTGCAGGGTATCCGGTTGCTGATAAATTGATAGCTCCTGTAAATCCACCATTGGAAATGGTATTTAACGTGATGCTCATATTCTGTGGAGCCGGACAAGCAGCCGTTGCAGGGGCAGGTGTATTAAAACTAAATCCGGTAGGTGCGGGCACCGTAGCAGACCATACCCCACGACCATGGGTTGCAGCAACCAATGTACGATCTGATGCTCGGTACTTGAGCATTGATACGCGTACATTAGGGAAACTTGGAGTGGCTTCCCATACCGTGTTAGTTCCGCTCAGCAGATCAGTTTCCCAAACACCGGTTTCAGTAGCAATAATTGCCTTGGTATCAGCATCCGGATGAAAGATGGCCCAGCGAACAGGCATATTAGGCAGGTTACCATCACACTGTGTCCAGGTAACACCCGCATCCTGACTAACCCATACATTATTTACATTATAGCTGGAGTATGTTGCAATAAGTTTTGATTCGGACGAACCCGTATTCACAGAACTCACATAACCAGTAGCACCAGCCGGAGTAATATCAACAGCTGTAGGCGTTGTTGAATGCGCATCAGACACACGTACTACTTTACCTGCCCCCATACCAAAGAAAACTCGGTTGGCGGTGAAAGGCGAAACATGCACGGCAGAAACATTCTGTCCTCCAAATTCACTGATCGGAACAATAGAGGTAATTGCAGCGGTAGCACTGGCAGCAGTTTGTGGGTTTTCCCAACGCATATAATTACCCGGACTTGTGCAGGCATAGATCATGTTCTCCTGATTGTCATAATCCCAGGGATTGATAAATCGGCCGCTACTGCTGCTGATGGAGAACGAACTCCAATTAGCCCCGTTGTTAGTACTTCTGCGGTAAACATTATATACGTAAGATCCAAACTGATAGTTTGCTTCGTTCTGATCGACGGCAACAAAAGCTCCATCACCACCCGTTACCTCTACAGAAGCACCGAGTCCGGGATTGTTTAATTGATGCACCCCATTGTCCTGAGCGCCGGCTAAGAAATAATTAGTTTGGGTCGGATGAACCGCAACTGCATAGAATTGTTTAACTCTTAATCCTGTGTTACGATCCCGAATGGTTGTTCCTTTATTTGCAGAGTAATGCACTCCACCGTCGCAACCAAAAATTAATTTATTGCCCCCATCCCACCATTGAATATCATGTTGATCGGCATGTACATATTGATATAAGCTTGACGTGCCCACCCAGGCTGAGATTCTTGTCCAGGTTGTTCCTCCATCCAGTGTGCGTGCACAGTCCACGCCTCCAATGATACATTCATCCGAATTGGCCGGATTGATTCCAACTGAAACATCATACCAACCCTGCCCATTGGTAAACGAACTCATGCCTTGAGAGTTGGGGGGCGCACCGGGTGTAATAGTCCAGGTAGCCCCTCCATCTGCAGATTTATACACTTCGGGAACCTGACTGGAATTATTTACAGGCAATGCATAAAGCACATTGCCCGATACGGCAATTTCTGCACGATTATTATAGGAAGGAAAAGGGGTAGCAGGTGCATTCCAACCTGTAGCTGTACTTACGCCAGCGGGATCGTCCGTATATCGATAAGCCTGGGAATTATTGATGCCCGTTACCACATGCAAACGCCCTTGTGTTGCAGTGGAAGAAATTTCCAGATCACATATACGACTCGAAGCTAAACCAGAGGGAGTAATATTGCTCCAGCTGCCTCCGCCATCTGCAGAACGATAGAGTCCGCTTCGTGTTCCGAGATAAACATTACCCTGAAAGTCGCAGAGAATGCGGGTAGAAAATGTAAAAGAAGTTGTACTGGCCAGATGGGTCCAGCTTGTTCCGCCATTGGTACTTTTAAATACGCCCACGCCTTGTGCTGCATCCTGATTATAATAAGATTCACCAGTACACAGATACATATTATTTCTAAAACCCGGACGAGGGTCCTGACAAATAGAAGAAATTGCCAGGTTAGATAAGAAATCATTCACGGGAATCCAGATGGCCGGAGTGGCCGTGATATCAGTTGTTTTCCAAAGTCCACCGGAAACACTACCTGCAAATACTGTTTTTTTATTGGGATCCAGGGAATCCACCATCAATGCACGAACACGCCCGGCAGTGATTCCACCATTGGCCCTGGAATTTCCATTGCTGGGTCCTACCACATCTGCATTCGGGCCACGTTCTTCCCAATTGAGTGCATTGATACGATTTTGACTTGCGGCCTCACGCGCTGTTTCGGTAGCCAGCTTTGCTTCGAATAATTTTGGCCAGGGCACCTGACCGGTGCGGGGGTCTCGGATCATTTCCAATTCCTGTTCCCACATTTCTGCAGGCCCATCGTAATGATCTTTTTTGTCTCTATGGTTAGAGGGCGAGGGCTGCTGACAGGTTACCAATAATATTGTAACCGCTAACAATCCAAAAAATGCAAGCGGCAAGCGAGGAAATGATAATTGCATGAGGTAAGTTGAAGTTGCTAAAATTAAGTAAATCGTTTATTCGGCAGCTATCATACTGATCTCCACATTCACAAATTTGGGTAAGGCAGAAACCTGAACCGTTTCGCGGGCCGGATAATCTCCGGTAAAATAACTGCCATAGATGGTATTTACTTCTGCAAAACGGTTCATATCGGTAAGAAAAATAGTAGTCTTCAACACTTTAGTAAAATCAAGTCCTGCCTCCTTAAGGATAGCTTGGAGATTTTCCATCACCTGCCGGGTTTCAGTTGCCAGATCGGCATTATTTAGCTGGCCGCTCGCAGGGGCCAAACAAATTTGTCCGGAAATATATAAAACGCCGTTATGGCTAATTGCCTGATTGTAGGGGCCAATAGGCGCCGGAGCCTGTTTGGTGTTGAGAATGGTTTTTGACATAGTGTTTGATTTACAGGGCGAATTTAGCTTTATACGCTTTCTTTGCAAAAACAGCTTGTATGACGGTGGCATGGATTGCAAGGGATGAACAAAAACAAGAATGGTGCTCCTTTCAGCAACCGCTGTCTGAACAATCAGCAATTGTTTCGGAAACCTGGCTAACCCACCCTGCCTCATTGAGTGGCCAGACAATTTGCATGGATCTTAGCTTTGAGGAACAACCGGGACACCTGGCTTCACTTGAAAAATTTCAACAGCAAGGAGGTATTGTGGTAGTGGCCGCAACAGTAAAAACCTGTATGGATTTACCTGCGGGATTTATGCGTATTAACGCTTGGCCGGGATTTTTAAATAAACCTTGTGTGGAACTGGCTGGCGGCACGCAAACTGCACAAGAACAAGTAGCACTATTTATTATAAACTCAGGGCGAACCCCGGACTGGGTTACAGATCAGGCTGGATTTATTGCGCCGCGGGTAATTGCTTGTATGATCAACGAAGCCTACCTGGCCTTACAAGAAGGCGTGAGCACCAAGGATCAAATTGATCTGGCCATGCAACTGGGAACTAATTATCCGCTGGGACCCTTTGCATGGGCTGATAAAATCGGAAAGAAAAAAATAGTTGCATTGCTAACAGCGCTATCCAACGAATTTCCACGATATAAACCGGCGGCTACTCTTTGCGAGGAAGCAAACTCCCTATGAAAAAACTACTTCATATCGATACATCCCGAACGCTGGCCTCTATTGCATTTTCACAGGACTGGGATTGCGTGATCGAAAAAACAAATGATCGACAACAAGACCATGCCAGTTGGATACATAGTGCCATACAAGAAGCAGCCGATGTTTGTGGTATTTCGCTAACAGCACTGGATGGGATCAGTGTTACAATCGGCCCGGGTTCTTATACCGGTTTGCGCGTGGGTCTTTCCACGGCAAAGGGATTTTGCTATGCCTTACAAAAACCTTTGATCACTATTCCCACACTGGAATTAATGGCCACGGTAATACCCGTCACTACTGGAGAATTAATTTGTCCCATGATCGACGCCCGTCGTATGGAGGTTTACACAGCCTTATATGACGCCACCTACAATGAAATACAACCTGCTCATGCATTGATCTTGGAAGCGAATTGTTTTGAAGCCTACCTGCACACAGAACCCGTGCTGTTTTGCGGGGATGGTTCCATTAAATTCAAATCGATTTGCACGCACCCCAATGCCCGCTTTTTAGATAACATAGCTACGGCCAAAAACCAGATTGCCTTAGCCGTAAAAAGATTCACAGCTTCCAACTTTGCAGATCTTGCTTATTCGGCTCCACTCTATGTAAAAGAGTTTTATACTCCTCGGTCTCCTACACATAAATAAAAATCATAATATATCTTGCTTTTTGGATATACCTTTAAGGGGTTATGCATGCTTATAGACTTACCCTACAGGATAATCAAAACCCAGAGCAATTGGTCCGGCTGGATTTACTTCAATTGAAAAAATCAGCCATCCTGCTTCGTGCCATCAACCATAAATTACGGCAAGAAATTCTATTATGGATCAACCAAAAAGGCAGCGTTACGGTTACTGAACTATATGTTCAACTAAGACTTGAACAATCCGTAGCCTCTCAACATTTAGCGATACTGCGTAAAGCCGGTTTTGTAAAAACAACACGTGCAGGAAAAAATATTTACTATTCGGTAAATATTGACCGCATCCAAGCCTTGTCCGGATTTATGGAACAATTGCTTGGCTAATTTCCCGAAGCCCTATTCTCCCTTGTAAACCGGACCATAAGCCGGCTGCCATTGATGACGCCAGCGACGATGACTCCACAAATAATTAGCGGGATTTTCAAGGATCAATTTTTCCGTTTCTTTTTTATACAGCCAGGTTAATTGCTTCGGACTGTATTGTGCACATTCAGGAGCAATAAGCCTTGCATCCAAATGATAATATCCTCTTTTTTTTCGGATCAAATTCAACATGACCATGGCTGTGTTTTTGGCAATAGCCCCTTTGGCAGGTCCGGGGTGAAAGGGAGTAGCTTTTCCAAAAAAATCGATCCAGAGTGCGCGTTGCGGATTGCTGGGATTTTGGTCTGCCCCCAGGATCAAGGCAGCAGGTTGTGCAAATAACTGATCGCGGGCCGCAGCAAATGCCTCTGCGGCTACGGGCTTACCTCCTTGTTTACACCTAAGAAACAAAAACAACCGATTGAAAATTGGAGATTGAATTGTTCGGTAAACAAAATAGTAGGGTCCGGGTAATTGGCCGGGAATTACCTGATTCACAAACTCCCAATTGAACTGGTGAGCCGCCATCAACTGCACGGATTTTCCTTCCTGCATCAATTGGCGCACTATGGTAAAATCTATAGTGCATCGTTTATCAATTTGGGCTTTGGAAAGTGAGAATAATTTGATGGACTCTGTAAAAGTATCTGCAAAGTTGCGGTAAAACTGATGGATCAGTTGATTGACCTCTTTGGTAGAATGGTTGGGGAAAACAGTACGGATATTTTGCTCCACCACATCCCGGCGATAGCGCATAATTTTTGACAGGATAACCACAACCAGCTCACTTAACGCATGAAAAAAAGACATGGGCAATAATGAGACCCCTCGGAAAAGCAAAAAAACCAAACGGTACATATGCCAAAGATAATGGCTGATTTGCACCAGCTGTGTTAAAGCACAATATTTTGAATCAATGCGGCTGGTTGCGGATAATCGGTATTGTAATGTAAGCCGCGACTCTCTTTTCTAAAACTGGCGCTTTTCACTATCAAATAACCAATGGTGATCATATTCCGGAGTTCTAGTAATTGCGGGGAGACCGTTGTGTTTTGATACAATTGTTCGGTTTCTTCAAATAATAAATCCAGCCGACGGGAAGCTCTTTGCAAGCGAATATCATTTCTGACAATACCCACATAATCACTCATGATCTGTTGCAGTTCTTTTAAACTTTGTGTGATCAGAATCATTTCTTTGGGATCGGTGGTGCCTGTTGCACTCCACTCCGGAATAGCGTAATTGTAGGATAAGGTGTCAATACAAGTGCGTGCATGATCAAAACAACGATGTGCAAATACCATTGCTTCTAACAAAGAATTACTGGCTAAGCGGTTGGCACCATGAACACCGGTACTGGCACATTCGCCACAGGCATACAATCGTTGAATGGAACTAACACCCCACTCATTGGTTTGAATACCGCCACAACTATAATGGGCCGCAGGGGCCACAGGTATAAATTGCTTGGTCACATCAATGCCCATCGACAAACACTTTTCATAGATAGTAGGAAAATGAGACTTGAACTGCACGGGATCGATCTGCGTGCAATCCAACCAAACAAATTCCGTTCCTGATTTTTTCATTTCAGCGTCGATGGCTCTTGCCACTATATCGCGCGGAGCAAGATCTTTTCGTGCATCAACCTGTTTCATAAAATCATCCCCTTGATGATTACGAAGGATGGCCCCTTCTCCACGCACGGCCTCAGTGATTAAAAAGGCTTGCCCACGCAAACCTGGTTCATATAGCGCCGTTGGATGAAACTGGATGAACTCCATGTTTTCAATTTTGCCTTTGGCCCGATACACCATGGCCACTCCATCACCCGTGGCAATTGAGGGATTGGTGGTGGTTCTGTACACCTGACCTACACCTCCACTGGCTAATAAAGTAACGCGGGAGAGGATCTTATCAATGGCATTGGTTTCTCGATTCAGTACATACACCCCAAAACAGGTAATATTTGGGGTTGACTTGGTAACCAGGTACCCCTCGTGGTGCTGCGTGATCAGATCAATGACAAAACAATGTTTGATCAACTCAATATTGGAAAAAGATTTAACCGCTTCCAGCAAGGCCCTTTCCATTTCTAATCCGGTTACATCCTTGTGATGTAAAATTCGATGCGCCGAATGCCCCCCTTCTTTTCCTTTTTTAAATTCTCCTGCCGCATCCTTATCAAAACGCGCGCCCCATTCAATGATCTCCTCCACGCGTGCAGGCCCTTCGGTCACCAGCAATCGCACCATTTTTTGGTCGCAAAGTCCATCGCCTGCAATCAAGGTATCCCGTACATGCTGCTCAATACTGTCGTGAAGCGTATCGCTGACAACAGCAACACCTCCTTGTGCATATTTGGTATTGGTTTCGTCGGCCTTAGCTTTCGTAATGACCAATACTTTTCGGTCAGGAAATTCCTTGGCACATTTTAGGGCAAATGTCAATCCGGCAATACCGGAACCTATCACTAAAAAATCTGTTTCCCGCATAGTTAAAAAAGAGAATGACGTGATTTTTCCCTTAGAATATATTGCAAGGCTCCATGGGTTAGAAAAAACTGTGCCAACCCATAGGTGAGTATGATGATCAATACAGCATGAGGAAAGGGCGCACTAAATTTATTGATAGCAAGCGTCGTGTCGGAGATTACAAAAAATACTGCGCCTAAAACAAACAAGCGACCTGCGCAAACAGCAGGCATATACAATTGATGAAGCGCCAGCAGTAGCATTACACTAATGATAGCCCCATAGACCATCACGGGTATTTTCATTCCTCCCAATTGGGGGCCCAACCAGCTAATTAATACAGCATAGTAAATAACAACCGGGAAAAACAACAGCCAACTGAAGCTTATCTTCTCTTGCCCCATGATAGTATAGAAAAAATAACTGTAACAGAGTTGCGCTATTAGAAAGCAAACTAATCCATACAGAAAAAAGGAAGGATCGGCCGTGTTCATCAGTAACAGATCACCAAACCAGGAAAATAACAGGGCAGCCAGGAATAGCGTAATCAATCTGTTCTTGATCCCCAGGGTCTGATCCCACAGGGAAAACCCTAATGCAGGGATCAACAAGAGCTTGGTTAGTTTAGCCAACCAGGGAATTTCGTGAATGACACCTGCGAGATGCAGCAAAAAGATTATTGCAAAAAATAGGATCCAAATTATTTTACGCATGTCATTATTTTTCGATCCAGACTCCACTCTCTTTGAGCAACTCGATCAATTGATCCACCGCTACGGCACTGTCCACATTTCTTTTTACAATTTCCTTACCCTTATACAAGGTAATTTTCCCGGGACCGCTTCCCACATAACCAAAATCAGCGTCGGCCATTTCGCCGGGACCATTTACAATGCAACCCATGATGGCGATCTTGACGCCTTTCAAGTGATGGGTTGCCGCTCGGATACGAGCCGTAACTTCCTGCAAGTCAAATAATGTACGGCCGCAACTGGGGCAGCTGATGTATTCCGTTTTTGAAATACGGGTACGCGTGGCTTGCAGAATACTAAATGCCGTATTGTTGGTAAACTGGTAAATATCTTCGCCGGGCAAATCGGTTGATTCTGCTGCGGGCAACAGCTCTGTATTAGCCTCTGGCTTATAGCCTAAACAAATTCCGTCTCCCATACCATCTAACAATAACCCACCTGTTTCTATGGCAAAATGAATCAGGTGCTGGTTTGGAGATTGAGCGGGACTATCACAGATCAATATCAAAGGATTGTTGACCTGGTTCATGTGTAATTCAGAGACCATGCGACGTACCGACTGCATGGCATTTTTGTTCAAACTACTCAAACAAAGTACAGCTGTTTTGTCTCGGGGTATGACGTTTAAATAAAGTGGGAGCACTTTTCGATCCTCATTGCTATAACAATCCATCATTACAAAATTGAGGGTATCGCTACGCAATTCAGTTTCCACAAATTGCTTGTACTCAAACAAGGGCAGATAGGAAGCGGAGTTAGCCGCTTTCCAGGTTGCCGGATAAACCAAAACACGAAGTGTTCCGGGCAATTCAAAATTGAGTAGCTGTGTGCCAGTGAAAATAAAATCAGCAGCCGTATCGCCAATAGACCATTTATCTGTTTTCTCATCGTAAGTGTACCCAACACTTTGCAAATGCGCTGGTGTAATTTCTTCAATGGAACTTAGATCTGCAATCACAACGGGCACCTGCGCTCCACCAATCCTTTCTACCGGAAAACTTTCTCTCCTTGTGTAAGCAAAAGGATTATAGGGAAGTGTTTCAATGGGAGGAATATTGCTTGGAAAAAAATTATAATCGTAGCGCTTCACGATATCCTTGCAAACAGGAATTTCTAATTCAGGATCCTCTGTCAATGAAACTCGGATAGTGTCGCCAATGCCATCTTCTAATAAAGTACCGATACCCACAGCACTTTTAATTCGTCCGTCCTCTCCATCTCCTGCTTCTGTAACACCCAGATGCAATGGATAGACTTCTCCAAATTCGTCATACATGGTTCTAACCAGCAACCGATAAGCCTGCACCATCACTTGCGGGTTGCTGCTCTTCATACTCAAAATAATATTGTGAAAATCTTCGTTACGCGCAATGCGTAAAAACTCCATGGCACTTTCGACCATCCCAATGGGCGTATCCCCATATCGACTCATGATACGATCACTGAGCGAACCATGATTGGTTCCAATTCGCATAGCTGTGCCATGTTCGCGACAAATTTTCACCAAGGGAGTAAATCGTTCCCGAATCCGATCAATCTCTTCTGCGTATTCCGTATCAGTATATTCAAGTTGCACAAACTTTTTCTTATCAACATAGTTGCCCGGATTGACACGCACTTTTTCTACGATGCGTGCTGCAATCTCAGCAGCATTGGGAGTAAAATGAATATCGGCAATCAATGGTGTATCATACCCGCGTTTCCTAAGTTGGTCCTTAATTACCTGCAGCTGATTGGCTTCTTTGATAGAAGGTGCGGTAATACGAACCAGTTCCGCACCTGCTTCAATGCATCGAATGGCTTGCTCCACCGTTGCCATGGTGTCCATGGTGTTAGTTGTGGTCATGGTTTGCACCCGAATTGGATGTCCATTTCCCAACAGCAAATTACCAATACGAACCTCTCGCGTGAGTAACCGTCTGTATTGAGTTTGTGACTGACAATAGCCTTGCATGACAATTACATTAGTTATCTGTTCCCTTCAAAAAAGCCCTGACCCTTTAAGATATTCTTCACATGACTTACTAACTGAGCTGACCAATTTTCCTCAGCTGTGGCTGACTCACAATTTAAAACAAAAAAGTAAGCGTGATTGTTCTCTTCGATCCAACCCAGCACCCACCCAATTTGATTCCCTCCTGGTTCAGTTCCCACCCCTGTAGTATACCCCAATCGATAAAGCGTATTTTCCTCCCTGGACAATACTCTTTTAACCATTTCCTGATAGACTTTAAAAAAGGGAAGCTGTCCGAAGTACAATTGCTTTACTAATCCTAATTGTGCATCCGGTGTAACTTTTAATGAATTGTCCACCCAGAAAGAATCAACCTTGTTGATCTTGAACAGTTCATTATCATTACGAGCGCCATAACCTAATGAATCCATCCAGGCCTGCGCTCCTTTTTTCTCCAACACGGGTAAACTATCCGTATCCACATATGTTACACCCGTAATCTGTCCGGTTTGCAGACCAATCAGTGCCTGGACCACAGCAAATGTACCTGCCGGTGAATAACCGCTGTCTCTAAAACGTTTGAGGTCATGAACGGTAAACCTTCCCGTTCCATTATCCATAATGGCAAAACTGCCCTTGAGATTATTTTCCCGGAAATAAGTTTCCAGCTTGGAGTCCTGCTCAACTGTATTGAAAGTGCAGGCACTTAGGATAAGTAGTAAGGCTATGGAAGAAAGGTTACGCATCCCGATGATCTTTCGAGCAAAGGTAACCACCCTACTTTAGTACGCCCAGCTCTTTACCTGCTTTAATAAAGGCGGCAATAGCCCTGTCAAGATGCGCTTGCTCATGAGCGGCACTTATTTGCACTCGGATTCTGGCTTGCCCTCTGGCCACCACCGGGTAGAAAAATCCAATAACATAGATTCCTTCCTCAAGTAGACGAGCGGCCATCTTCTGTGCCAGCACCGCATCGTATAACATAATGGGCACAATTGGATGATCGCCTGACTTGATGTCAAATCCAGCTTCTGTAATCTTTCTTCTGAAATAGCGTGTATTATACTCTAACTTATCTCGCAATGCAGTGGTTTCTGTGAGCATATCCAATACCGCAATTGAAGCGCCTACAATCGAAGGAGCCAGGGTGTTACTAAACAAATACGGTCTTGAACGCTGACGCAGCATTTCAATGACTTCTTTCCGTCCGCTGGTAAACCCACCGGAAGCACCTCCAAGTGCTTTACCCAAGGTACCGGTAATGATATCGATCTTACCCATCACCCCACGATACTCATGTGTGCCCCTTCCTGTTTTACCAAGAAAACCAGAGGAGTGACATTCATCGATCATAACCGCGGCATCGTATTTTTCTGCGAGTGTAACAATCTTGTCGAGCTGTGCAATAGTACCATCCATACTAAAAGATCCGTCAGTGATAATGATCCGGCTTCGGCAAGAAGCGGCTTCCTGAAGTTTGCGCTCCAGATCTTCCATATTGTTATGCTCATACCTAAAACGCTGTGCCTTACAAAGACGAACGCCATCAATTATTGAAGCATGATTTAACGCATCAGATATTAACGCATCTTCCTCATTGAATAAAGGCTCAAAAACTCCGCCATTTGCATCAAATGCGGCTGCATACAAAATAGTATCCTCTGTGCCGAGAAAAGTTGAAATTTTTGTTTCCAGTTCTTTATGTAGATCCTGTGTTCCACAAATAAAACGTACACTACTCATTCCATAACCGCGTTGATCGATAGCGTGGTGTGCCGCTTCTATTACTCGGGGATGAGAAGAAAGCCCCAGGTAATTATTTGCACAGAAATTGAGCACTTCACGGCCAGCAACTTTAATCACCGCCCCCTGTGGACTTTCAATTACACGTTCTGTTTTAAAAAGTCCTGCCTGTTTAATTTCTTCCAACTCAGCGCCTACACGTTGCACTAATTTCTTGTTCATACCCTTTATTTGCCACAAAGATAGGAGCCCTTGCCATTGGTGTAATTACTGGAATCTTTTGCCGTCTTTAACATAATTTTGAAGTTTAAACAACTACTTTTACGGCCCTAAACAAAAATCCCATGACTGCTTTTCGTTCAGGCCTTTTAGCAATTACGCTGCTGCTATCCCTTACTGCTGTAGCGCAGAAAGACACCATCATTATCAACCGTGGTAAAACCATAGATACACTCACTAACAATCAAAAGGACAGCTTTATTTTCAAAACCGATAAGATTGTGATGGGCAAAACCACCATTTTAACTAAAATAGATACAGTGGGTGGAAAACAACAGAAAACGGTTGAGATTTCAGTTTCGGGTGAGGGACTGGGTGAGATGATCGAAAAACAAATCGATTTCTTTACTAACCGCAAAAAAAAGCCATTGAAGAAAGTAGAGGGATTTGATTTATTCAAAACAGAAAAGAAAAAAGTACTGAAAAACCTTGAAAACTTCTGGTGGGTGATGGACCTTGGATTTTCTCAATACAATGACCAGAGTAATTACGCAGCCGCAAGAACTACTGGCTTTGTGGCACCAAACATTGGCAAAGACCAGTTAAAACTAAATGTAGCGGCCTCCCGAAATGTAAACCTCTGGATTTTGATGCAGCGGGTAAACTTAGCCAAAAATATATTGAATCTTAAATATGGAATTGGGCTTGAGATGAATAATTATCGCTTTGAACAGGGAAACATTCAGTTCCAAAAAAATCCTACCGCTATCTATTTGGGAATGGTTGAGTATAATAAAGTAAAATTGGCGGCAGACTACATAACAGTTCCCATGATGCTGCATCTGAATACGTCGCCAGAAAAAAGTAATGGACTAAGACTTTCTGCAGGTGTTAGTGCCGGATTTTTATACTCTTCCCGATTCAAAACAAAAGAGCGTGGCGACGTTGACAAACTTAGAAGCGACTTTGATTTAGAGCCTTTCAAGTTTTCATGGGTGGGTGAAGTTGGCGCAGGCCCCATTACGCTTTATACCAGCTTTGCGATGAATAATATGTGGAACAAAGGATTGGATATGCGTCCGTATAGTGTAGGTATTCGCTTGGGAGCACGTCCTGAAAAAGCAAAAACTAAGACTATTACTGCCACTAAAAAGCCCAGCTCCTTCAACTGGTCTGAAAGAAAACTTTAATCTGCTATTCGCCCTGCTGCGATCTCGTCTACGATGGCGGGATCCAGCAGGGTGGTAGTATCTCCTAAATTTTTAGTTTCCCCCTCTGCTATTTTTCGAAGTATTCGACGCATGATTTTCCCACTGCGCGTTTTGGGAAGTCCTTTTACAAATTGTATTTTATCTGGCTTTGCTATGGGTCCGATTTGACGGGTCACTGTTTGTAAAATATCCTTGCGCATCAGTTGCACATCACCATGAAGGTGCGCCATGATAACATACGCATAGATGCCCTGCCCTTTGATATCATGCGGATAACCTACCACTGCACTCTCTACCACACCTGCATGCATATTGATAGCGTTCTCTACTTCGGCCGTTCCCAGTCTGTGTCCGCTAACATTCAATACATCATCCACCCGACCGGTAATTCTGAAATTGCCATGTTGGTCCCTCAAAGCGCCGTCTCCGGTAAAATAGAGACCGGGATACGTGGAGAAATAATTTTGACGACAACGTTCATGATCGCCATAAGTAGTTCGTAATATACCAGGCCACGGTGCTTTGATACAGAGGTTGCCTTTATAATGTCCATGTTGGTCCTTCACTGTTATTTCTTTCCCTGCTTCATCCACCAATATGGGTTGAATACCGGGCATAGGTAGAGATGCCCAGGAAGGAATACCCGGTGTTACACCCGCCATATTGGAGATCATACAACCTCCTGTTTCTGTTTGCCACCACGTATCCACAATGGGACATTTTTCTTTACCTACATTTTTATTGTACCAATGCCAGGCTTCTTCGTTGATGGGTTCCCCCACAGTTCCCAGCACCTTGAGAGAAGAAAGATCTTTTCCTTCCAATGGTGTTGTACCAAAACCCATCAAACTACGAATGGCAGTTGGAGCTGTATACAATATGTTCACCCGGTGTTTTTCAATAATATCCCAAAAACGTCCTGCATCGGGCCAGGTGGGAATTCCTTCGAACAACACACAGGTGGCGCCCGCACTTAGGGGACCATAGAGGATATAGCTATGCCCGGTAATCCAACCAATATCGGCTGTACAAAAATGAATATCGCCGGGCTGGTATTGAAAAGCATTTACAAACGTGTAATTAGTCCACACCATATAACCTGCTGTAGTATGTACCACTCCCTTGGGCTTACCGGTACTTCCCGATGTGTAAAGTATAAACAGCGGATCCTCTGCATCCATCGCTGCAACTTCTTGATGTACTACTCCATTTACTTCAACCTGTGATTCGGCATGTTCCATTTCGTCCTCCCACCACACATCGCGGCCCTTCAACATCGATACGGGCGTGCGGGTACGTTTATAGACAATTATTTTCTTCACTAATTTATTTCCAATCAGCGCATCATCAATCACTGATTTTAGCGGAATGTCTTTATTACCTCTATAAGCCCCATCGCAGGTTACAATACATGTTGCCTTGGCATCCTCTAATCGATCTGCAATGCTTTGTGCAGAAAATCCTCCGAATACTACGCTATGAATGGCGCCAATACGCGCACAACCCAACACAGCGTAAGCTAACTCAGGGACCATGCCCATATAAATACAAACACGATCCCCTTTTTTTACTCCATTATTCAATAGCACTTGTGCAAATTGACAAACACGTTTGTGTAATCGGTTGTACGTTACCACACGCACGCGTTCGTTAGGATCATTGGGCTCCCAGATGATAGCAGGCTTGTCGCCTAAGGTTGCTACATGTCTGTCGATACAATTCTCCGTAATATTAAGTTTAGCTCCTGCAAACCACTCTATCTTGGGTTCTTCAAAATTCCAGTTCAAGACCTTATCCCATTTCTTTTTCCAGGAAAAATTTTCAGCTACAGCGGCCCAGAATTTTTCGGGATCTTCTACACTTTGTTTGTAAGCAGCTCGATAAGCAGCTTCGGTGCGTAGTTGATAGGGGTAAGACATAGTATTTTTTTGCAGGGAATAAATTATGGAATGGATCTTGTACCAAAGAGTCTAAAAGTGAAAAGTCCGATGATCGCTGAGACTAAGGAGGCTCTACCGTTAAATCAGCCAACGGTTGATGCCAAAAATGTGCATAGTCATCCCCCCATGAAAAGTTAGCCAATAAGAGAGATAGCCCTGTACACCCAATCAGTAAAAACCCTGAAAATTTTTCACTTTTAAAAAAGTCCAAAAACAGCCCTGTTATAACCAGATTGTGGGTAGTAACGGAGGGATTTTTAGACATAAATTGAAATTCAGTGCCTTAGAGGGCTGTATGTAAGGCTCAAGTTAATTATTTACCAATTTTTTACAAAGACCATAGGCAAATAAATTGGATTGCTTATAAATTTGTGGCTCAGTATGAAATTAATAGCTTCCATACTTCTCTTTGTTTTTTCCCTTACGGTTACGCCCTCGTTGACACAATCGTTGCTGGCAAAAAATCAGGTAACCCTTTTTGTGGTAGACGAGGAAAAAAGCAGCTCGAATCAATTGAACGAAATTAAGGAAGAAAAAAAAGATATCTCTAACCAATATTACTTTTCTACAATTGCAACACAGCCTATAGCATCGATTCATTTATTTTGGCTGTTGCATTATAACATACCTACTGCTCCCCTTTTGAAAAAATCCACTCCTCCACCAAACTATTGTTGATTGAATGTGCCTGTAGCAGTTCTTGGGTGTTAATGCACCCTTATTCACAGAGATCAATCTTCAATAACGTTTAATACAATTTTATGCAACCATACGAAAAAATACTTTCTTATAATAAAGCCTGGGCTGCTAAACAAATAAGCGAAGACCCTGATTATTTTAATCGGATGGCAGAGATTCAAGAACCAGAATTTCTCTGGATTGGTTGTAGTGATAGCCGCGTACCAGCCAATCTAATTACAGGTACAAAACCCGGAGAAATCTTTGTACATCGCAATGTGGCAAACCTGGTGATTCATACAGATTTGAATCTGCTAACTGTATTGGAGTACGCTGTTCAATACTTAAAAGTTAAGCACGTAATTGTATGTGGTCATTATGGATGTGGAGGAGTAAAAGCTGCCATGACACAACATAATTTTGGTATCATCAATAAATGGATCCGTAGTATCAAAGATGTTCATCGCATTCACCAGGAGGAGGTGGACAAGATTAACGATGAAGAAAGCCGCTTAGCTCGCATGGTAGAATTAAACGTACAGGAGCAAGTGATGAACTTGGCAAAAACCTCCATAATTCAAAAAGCCTGGAAACAAAGGCATTATCCCCATTTACATGGGTGGGTTTATGGAATTGACAACGGTTTGATCCAGCCGATTTTTGAAATGGCTGCGGGTACACCTATTGGCCCCTTGTACAAATTTGACGATCTCTGAGTTACCTTTGTGGCATGTCCATCGAGGTAAATGGTCTTGTTAAAGAATATGGTACTCAGCGCGCAGTAAACGATATTTCCTTTCAGGTTAAACAAGGGGAAATTGTTGGTTTTTTGGGGCCCAATGGAGCCGGAAAATCCACCACCTTTAAAATCTTAACAGGTTATCTGCAGCCCACTTCAGGACAAGCCAAGGTTTGCGGATGGGATCTGGCTGTAGGTGCCGTTTCCGTTCGAAAAAAAATAGGCTATCTCGCCGAGCAAAATGCGCTATACCCTGATCTTTATGTACGGGAGTATCTTTCTTTTATTGCACGGGTTCATCAAGTAAATACTTATACAGCTGCAGTAGAGCAGGCTTTATCCCTGACAAAACTTGAATCAGAAGCACACAAAACCATTGGTCAACTATCCAAGGGGTATAAGCAACGAGTAGGTTTGGCTGCTGCTTTGATTCACAACCCGGAAGTGTTGATCTTGGACGAACCCACCTCAGGGCTGGACCCCAACCAATTGGCAGAAATTCGCGAATTGATCAAGCAACAGGGTAAAACAAAAACTGTTTTATTCTCTACCCATATTTTACAGGAAGTAGAGGCGCTTTGTGATCGTGTAATTATTATTAATAAAGGGACCATTGTAGCAGATAGTCCTTTAACAAAATTGGCTGAGGAAGTATCTTTGCCACGCCGGGACATGAAACTGGAAGAAATATTTCGTTATCTGACCGGTGAATCATAAACAAACAATACCTATATAACCATGAGTTACATTGCTGAAATCTTTGCCCGACAGATTTTGGACTCCCGAGGAAACCCAACCGTTGAGGTTGACGTGATCACTGAAAACGGGACCTTGGGTCGTGCCGCTGTTCCCAGTGGTGCAAGCACGGGTATCCACGAAGCGGTTGAATTAAGAGATGGAGATAAAAAGAAATATCTGGGTAAAGGAACCTTGAAGGCTGTTGACAATGTCAATATAAAAATTGCTCCCCTGCTATTAGGTTATGATATAGCCGCTCAAACCGGTATAGACCAGGTCATGATTCAATTAGACGGCACTCCCAACAAAAATAAATTAGGGGCCAATGCCATGCTTGCGGTGAGTATGGCTGTGGCAAAAGCTGCTGCCGCGGAAGCGGGTCTTCCCTTATTTCGTTACATAGGCGGTACCAATGCCAAGGTATTGCCCATGCCCATGATGAATATTCTCAATGGCGGAGCGCATGCGGATAATAAGATCGATTTTCAGGAATTTATGGTCCTGCCGGTAGGTGCTCCCAATTTCAGCGAAGGTCTGCGTTGGGGTGTTGAAATTTTTCATGCGCTTAAAACAGTACTCAAGAAAAAAGGCTATAGTACCAACGTGGGAGATGAGGGAGGTTTTGCCCCTGATATTCAAAGTAATGAAGAAGCCATTGAAACTGTATTGACTGCTATCGATGCAGCAGGTTACAAAGCTGGCTCTCAAATTAAAATTGCCATGGATGCCGCCAACAGTGAGCTTTGGGATAGTAAGAAAAAGAAATATGTTTTTCATAAGAGCAGTGGAAAAGAAATGAACAGCGAGCAAATGGCCAGGTACTGGGAAAGCTGGGTTAAAAAATATCCAATCTGCAGTATCGAGGATGGTATGGCCGAGGACGACTGGGCAGGATGGAAAATACTCACCGAAGCCGTAGGTACTAAGTGTCAACTGGTAGGAGATGATCTTTTTGTAACAAATGTAGAGCGCTTACAACAGGGTATTGATAAAGGAATCGGCAATGCGTTGCTGGTAAAAGTAAATCAGATCGGCACCATCACCGAGACCATCAACGCTGTTTCGCTGGCACAGCATAATGGGTACAACACCATCATGAGTCATCGAAGCGGCGAAACAGAGGATACCACTATTGCCGACTTGGCAGTGGCCCTGAACTGCGGACAAATCAAAATGGGTAGTGCCTCCCGTACAGATCGAATGGCCAAGTATAATCAACTCTTACGTATTGAAGAACTGTTGGGAAGTTCAGCGATCTATCCCAAGGGAAAAATCAAATTTGGAAAATGATCAGGGGGGCAAATCAAGCCCCTCTTTAACTTTGAGGAATACATGAACCAATTTCTCTCTACCATTCCGCCCTGGATTCGCAATAAATATTTTATTGCCGCTGCCATTTTTATAGTGATTGTATTGTTCCTGGATAAAAATGACCTGTTTACGCAACTAGGCCGAAAAAAAGAATTGCGGAAATTGGAGACAACCAAAAAGTATTACACTGACCAAATAGAATTGGAACGCAAGGAGTTAGAGTCCTTGAAGAAAAATCCCGCTACCATTGAAAAGTATGCCCGGGAAAAATATCTGATGAAAAAAGACAACGAAGACCTGTTCCTGATCTCGGAGAAGCCTGCCTCCCCAAAAAAATAGTCCTTTTTGCCCCCTTGCACAATAAGAAAATACCTTTCTCGTTTTTAAGAGGCAACAACTGCTGTTTGATCCCATGAAAGCCTACACCCCCGAAGATCTGGTCCTTTACCTCTATCACGAAATGGAGACCTCTCAACGTCAAGTCCTGGAGGAAGCATTGGAGACTGACTGGACCCTTCGTGAAAAAATGGGGGTATTAAAAACTACTTTAGAAAGACTGGACCGCAGGTTGGAATCGCCCCGCACGGAGGTAATTCTGAATATACTTCGATATGCCTCCAACACTCAGGTCCAGACCGTTCCCTGATCCGTAACTTGCGGCTATGACCCGCCAGCAGAGGTACCAATTTGTAACTGATTATTTTCTTACCCACGCCCCCGATGCAGAAACTGAGTTATTCTATGATAACCCTTATCAGTTATTGGTGGCTGTAATTCTTTCCGCGCAATGCACAGATAAGCGGGTCAACCAAACCACTCCTGCCTTTTTTAAGAAATTTCCCAGCATACACGCTTTGGCCAAGGCCGGTTTTGAGCAAGTATTTCCCTTGATTCAAAGCATATCCTATCCCAATAACAAATCCAAACACTTGATTGGAATGGCACAAAAGCTGATCAAGGATTTTGAAGGAAAAGTACCCATGACCGTAGAGGAGTTGATTCAACTGCCCGGAGTGGGACGCAAAACAGCTAATGTAATTACTTCTGTAATCGATAAACAGCCAAACATGGCAGTGGATACCCATGTGTTTCGGGTAAGCAGAAGAATTGGATTGGTTCCTTCCACCGCAACCACCCCGCTTTTCGTAGAAAAAATATTAATTAAAAATTTTCCTGCCAAGCTAATTCATAAGGCACATCACTGGCTGATCTTGCATGGTCGATATACTTGTGTGGCCCGTGGTCCTGCTTGTGAAAAATGTGGATTGCAAGAGGTGTGCGTTGCTTTCAAACGAAAAGCCTTTTAGTTTTTACCACACAACATTTCTTCCAAGCAATGCACTAATTCAGTTGTAGTAATGGGAACTCCCATGATCTTGTTATACCCCTTGGCATCCACTAAATAAGTATCACGAATTATTTTGATCAGCTGCCCATTGTTAATTTCAGGAATCAATACCTGATCAAAATTCTTGATCAATTGTCCGAGGTTACGCGGGAAGGGCCGTACATAACGAAGGTGAGCATGACTAACAGCCTGACCTCGGGCTTGCAATTCAGCTACGGCAGATTTAATGGCACCATAAGTGGAGCCCCAACCCAGCACCAATATTTTTCCTTTCTCAGGACCGCTATCTAATTTTTGTTCCGGAATATATTCCGCGATCTTATCTATTTTTTCCTGCCTGAGTTTTATCATCAGCTGATGATTCTCCGGTTCGTAGTTGACATTACCGGTAATATTTTGCTTTTCCAATCCACCTATTCGATGTTCCAAACCGGCTGTTCCGGGCACAGCCCATGGACGCGCTAGTTTTTGATTACGCGCATAGGGTTTATACATTTCTTCGCCCTCATCCAATGTGGTTTTGAATTTTACTTCAATAGCAGGCAGATCTTTTGATTGTGGGTATCGCCATGGTTCCGCACCATTGGCAATATACCCATCACTTAAAAACAGGACAGGCGTCATATGTTGAATAGAAATACCGGCAGCCTCATATATAGCATCAAAACAATCAGCAGGTGTGGAAGCAGACAGTATGGGCATTGGGCATTCTCCATTTCGTCCATAATAGGCCTGCATCAAATCACTCTGCTCGGTTTTAGTGGGAAGACCGGTAGAAGGACCACCACGTTGAATATTGATGATTAAAAGTGGAATTTCCAACATCACAGCCAAACCCATGGCTTCGCCTTTCAATGCTATACCCGGACCGCTGGAAGTGGTTATACCCAATGCACCTCCGTAGGAAGCTCCTATGGCAGAGGTAATTGCTGCAATTTCGTCCTCGGCTTGGAAAGTACGAACCCCAAAGTTTTTAAACTTGGAAAGATCATGTAGAATATCAGATGCGGGTGTGATCGGATATGATCCTAAAAATAATGGCAATCCGCTTTTTTGCGAAGCTGCTATTAATCCAAGTGAAACCGCCTGGTTACCCATGATGGAACGATAAGAGCCTGGCTCCATTTTAGCACGTTCCACTGAAAAAGTGGTGGTAAATGTTTCTGTAGTGTCTCCGTAATTATAACCTGCTTTTAAAACAGCAATGTTGCTGTTCATGATATCAGGTTTCTTGGAAAACTTTTCTTTGATAAAGTTGATGGAATTTTCCATGTCCCTGCCGTACATCCAATACAAAAACCCAAGCATAAACATGTTCTTTGCACGATCTTTCTCCTTCATTCCGAGCGCAACATCCTTGAGCGCCTCGCGCGTCATTTTTGTTACATCCATTTTGAACACCTCATAATTGCTCAGACTTCCATCTTCCAGTGGATGCACTCCTTCCGGATAATTAGCCAGACGTAAATTTTTGGCATCAAAACCATCTGTATTAACAAGGATCTTACCCCCTTTCTTCAGCGTTTTCAGATTAACTTTCAAAGCCGCCGCATTCATGGCTACCAACACATCACAGGCATCTCCGGGTGTAAATACACGATCGGAGGAAAATCGTAACTGAAACCCACTGACTCCGGGAAGGGTACCCTGTGGCGCACGAATCTCTGCCGGAAAATCGGGGAATGTAGCCAGATCAATACCTAACAGCGCCGTATTGTTGGTAAACTGATTACCGGTCAGTTGCATTCCATCACCACTATCGCCGGCGAATTTGATCACTACATCTTGCAGTATTTCCTGTTTGCGGACCATGATTATTATTTTGTTCAACTATGAATTTAATAATTATTGACTCAATTTTCCCGGATGACCTAACCATACTTTTCTTCCTTGTATACGGCGAACAATAAACATCACCCCTACAAATAGGAAAAAGAAGGGTCCGGCAAATCCCAACAAAGCAATATAGCGGGTACCATAGAATTGTTCCATGGGACGGCGTAAACGCTCGGCAATCAAATACATTCCGGGAACCATCAGCAAGGTAAGGAAGAACGAAAAGATCAACCCGAAGATAATGGTCCAGCTGAGCGGCCCCCAAAATACCACGCTATCTCCACCAAAGAAAATATTGGGACGAAGGTGTTGGAGGAGCCCTGCAAAGTCTATGTTGAATCCAACCGCCAATGGCAGTAATCCCATAATAGTGGCAACGGCAGTGAGCAATACAGGTATGATACGGATCTTGCAGGCCTGGATAGCGGCTTCACGGGTACGATAGCCGCGCGTGCGTAGCCGGTCGGTGAATTCAATCAACAGAATTCCATTCTTGATCACAATTCCGGCCAGGCCAACCACTCCTGTGCCCACCATGATGGTAGAAAGAGTAATCCCGCTGAGTGCATACCCGATTAATACGCCAATTACTGAAAAGAAAATTTCTGTGATTACAATAAATGGCTTGCTCATGCTGTTGAACTGTAATACCAGGATCAGAAAAATAATGCCAATAGCCATCAACAGTGCGCTACCCAGGAAGGCTTGCGTTTCTTTTTCCTGTTCACTTTGTCCTTGTTGACGGATGGTAATATCAGCAGGTATGCTGGTAATGGATTGAAATGCCTCTATTTTTTCTTTGAGTGCGGCGTTGATACCGGCAACTAAAGTAGGATTTGCCACACTACTTTGTAACTGGATTGTCCTGCGGGTGTTTTTTCGTTTGACCCCACCGGCCGTATTGGTATATTCCACAGCAGCTACCGCACCTAATGGTATTGATTTTACCTGCATGGTATTCATATCCATGAAAACAATGCGAGTGTTCAATAAATCATCTACACTGGTACGGCGATCAGCTTGATAACGAAGTTGAATTTTATATTCGTTCTCTCCATCTTTTATTTTGCTTACCTCTTTACCAAATTGCGCGGTGCGTAAGGCCATTCCGATTTGTGCCGTGCTTACGCCTTCCATCGTGGCTTTGCTACGATCCACATTAACCGTGATTTCGGGATTATTAAGGTCCACGTCAGCTTTTAAACTCTGGATGCCATTTACCGGATTGGCATCAATATATTGCAGCAATTGCGTAGCCACTTTAGTGAGTTGATCAAAATCATCTCCGGCAATTTCAATGTTCACCGGTGGTTCTGTAGGCGGCCCAGTGGTTTCCTGATCTACTTCTACATCAACACCCGGAATTCCCTGCACGGCCTCACGAATAGCCGTTAATAAGAGAGTCGAGGATTTTCCATGTCTCTTTTCAAATTCAACAAACGACACTTGAATACGTCCCAAGTGCGGTTGCACACTTCGATTATTATCGCGTGGATTGTTTGCACTAACCGCCACATTACTGATCACACTTTCTACAATACTGCCCTCCTTGCCAGGTTGTTGATCTGCTAACGCAGTCATGACACGATTTTCCAGCACCCGGGTTACGCTATCGGTATATTCTACTGCAGTGCCCACCGGTAACTTGGCATATACATAGACAAAATTGGGATCTCCACTTGGGAAGAAGGTCATTTTATTGCCCCGTAATCCCAGCAGGACTATTGATAAAATAAAGAGGAGGAACAGTGAGGCAAATGTTTTTACAGGACGTTTACCCCCCAAGATCCAACGCAACAGTTTTTCATACTGATTCATAAGTCCAGGAAGCGTGCTATGTTGGAACTTCCAAATTAGTTCTTGCAAGAAATAAACATGCAAGACCATTAAAATAGCCAGGACTAATAACATATTGGCTGTTCCGGTAAAACCAATTACATGCAATAGCAGGCCCGCTATCACAAATACCCAAAACCATTTCTGACGAAAAACCATTGACTTGTGTCGGGCACCATCCTTAACCTCAGGTTTCATAAAACTCACCGCAAATACCGGATTAAAAATAAACGCTACCACCAATGATGCCGCCAGTGTCAGGATCAACATCGTGGGCAGGTAGATCATGAACTTTCCGATAACTCCTTTCCAGAATAATAAAGGGAAGAACGGAGCCAAGGTGGTTGCCGTACCCGCCAGCACTGGAATAAATACTTCTCCGGCCGCTTCCTTGGCACTCTTGATAACAGGAACCTTGCCGTTGTTAAAAATGCGGTGTGTGTTTTCAATGACCACTATCGCATCGTCTACAATAATCCCAAGTCCAAATAATAAGGCAAATAATACAATGAAGTTGAGCGTAACACTTCCTCCTACAATAGCATCAGCAACCGGGAGAAACATAAAGGCCACAAATACGCTCAATGGAACGCTTAAGGCTACAAAGAAGGAATTGGTAATGCCCATGAAAAACATCAGTATCACTAATACCAGAATGAAACCGATGATAATCGTATTGATCAATTCATTGAAAGATTTTTTTGAACCCTTGCTTTGATCCCCGGTAAAATCCACTTTTAAACGCTGCGGCAATTCCTGTTTCTCCCGCATTTCCGCAAGAAGAGCTTTGACACCATCTGCCGTGGTGATCAAGTTTTCTCCTGCTCGCTTTACAATATTGAGCGTTATTACATTCTTCCCATTTAAGCGCGCAAAACTTTCATATTGTTTAACCGTATCTCGGATATCCGCCACATCGCGTAAATAAACAGCGGCGCCACGAGCCGAGCTACGCACCACAATATTTTCCATATCTGCAGCTTCACGGAACTGTCCCTTGACGCGTAACGTTCTTTTCATGTTGCCCGCATCCACCTGTCCGCTGGTAATATCCATATTCTCGCGAACTATGGCGTTTTCAATATCCATAAAGCTGACCTTAGCGGTAGTCATGCGATAGGGATCCACGTTAACCTGAATTTCGCGCTCAGGAGCACCTACGATCTCAGCACGTGTAATCGAAGGCAACTCCTCTGCCTTATCTTGGATCTTATCCGCGTACTCCTTGAGTTTGGTGGGGTCAAAATCACCACTGATGTTCACAAACAAAATGGGCATTTCACTGAACGAAAATTCCTGTACATCAGGCTGACTGGTTAAATCAGTTGGTAAATCCTTGGTAGATTTATCTACGGCATCCTTTACTTTTTGTTTTGCCACTTCACTTTTTACATCCGTATCAAACTCTACAACAATTAGCGAAAAATCTGTTTGTGAAGTACTGGTAATTTTATTGACCTTAACGCCACTGATCCCCTTCAATTGCTTTTCAATAGGACGGGTAACTAAGTTTTCTATATCCTTGGGCGAATTGCCCACATACACCGTAGTTACTGAAATGGTAGGAATGACCACATCAGGAAACTGTTCCTTTGGTAGCGTAGTGAACTTGATATATCCGAAAAGTGAAATTAAAATGGCAATAATGTAAATGCTGGTGCGATTGTCAATTGACCAACTGGTAGGTCCAAACTCTTTTATCTTATTGACGATCTTTCCTTGAAAACTTGACATAATGAATTTTTTATGTTGTAGCGATTATTGAACAACCTTTACAGTTTGTCCATCATATACATTTTGAAAACCACGGGTAATCAATACCTGCCCCTGATCCAATCCGGACCTGATTTCAATTTGACCTCCATAGGCTTCACCGGTAGTAACAATCTTTTTCCGAGCAAGTAAACTGTTCCCATTTTGCTCTACCACGTATACAAACCTGTTTTTCTCATCGCGCTGCACGGTGTTTACGGGCACCACAATAGTACTGTCTGTCTTATAATCAAGGAAACGAACATTTGCCGTTTGATTGGGCTTATAGGCTGCATGGGTAGGAATACTGGCTTCCGCATTGAATGAACGGGTTATTGCATTGATTGACTCCCCCACTACATCAAGCGTTGTGGTAAAGTTTTCTTTTCCGCTTTCCAATACTTTTACATCCACACGGGCTCCTCTTTTAACACGTCCAATATAATTTTCAGGAACATGAGTTACGACTTTTAAACGGCTATTGTTCACAATACGAATCCCCATGCCGGGTGTTGCAGCCGCTTGTGGGGTATAGAGTTCGCCCACTTTTACATTCAACTCATCGATGACGCCACTGATTTCTGCTTTTACACTGGCCATATTCACTTGTTCCTGCGCCATGCCTACCTGTGCTTGTGCCGCACGTAATTGAGCAGCTAAAGCTTCCACATCTGCTCTGGCATTTACCACACTGATCTCTGCGCCGATATTTTGCTTCCACAAGTTTTCAAAGCGCTGTAAAATTGTTTGCGCCTGTTCCAATCTTGTTTTCAGCATCCCGGTTTGTTGTTGAGCAGCCGTCAACTGCTGTTTGGCTACGGCATCGTCCAGTTTCAATAAGGTCTGCCCTTTACTGACCCGCTGTCCGAATTTTACATAGACAGCTTTGACCACACCGCCCATGCCGGAAGGAGCTACATAGGCCATTTCTTCTGCCTCCACACTACCTTGCAAATCGATGTAGTGCGCAAATGCCCTTTTTTCTAAGGTATCCACAGCAACTAAAAAGGCAGACCGTGTTGTGCTTGGATCTGCAATGGCCAATTGCTGTTCCAATTCCCGAAGGGTATTATCCAATGCGGCTTTCTCTTTTTTTATTTCCTCGATTTTGTTACGAAGTTGAGCAGCGTCTCCCTGCTTTTCCTGCGAACCTCCACAGGCAACTAATAAGGTCAGTGGTAACATTAAAAGAAATCTGGTTGATAGCGTATTCATGGTTTTTATTTTCGGTGATTATAATTTTCCAATTGCCTTAAGCCAATCAATTCGTGCAATGATGGCATCAGCAAGTGCAGTGGTGTAATTGGTTTGCGCCGCTTTCCATTCGTTCTGCGCCAAATTGATCTCAGTTTGTGAACCCAGACCCAGTTCGTACTTTTTCTTGGTTTGTTGGTATACGTTGGCGGCTAATGCAACATTTTGTTGCTGAAAATCCATTCGGCTGATAGCAGATTGAAAATTATTTTTTGCGCTGGCTACTTCACTCTCCATGTTGCGCTTGAGGCCTTCAATTTCATTATGCGCACGCGCTAATTCAATTTTAGTTTGTGCAATTTTTGAACGGGTCACAAAGCCATTGAAAAGGGGTAGACTGAGTCCTACGCTCACATTAGAAATGGCAAACCAAGGTTGGTGTTGATTTAAAAAATTCCAGGTGTTTCGTTGTGCATTTTTTGCATACAAACCATTAAGAGCCAGGGTTGGAATTTGACTGAGCTTATACCTGCGTACGTTATACTCTCCCAGTTTTCTACCCATGTCTGCATATTGAAATTCCTTACGATCCTTATAATCATACGAAGCAGACTCCAACATACCGTCCTTGATCTTCTCCGGTGTCAATGAGTCAGCTAGCGTCAACTGATCTGCAACCGGCATGCCCATCAATACTTTCAATCCATAGTATCCATTGGACACCAGGGCAAGCGCTTTATTTTTTTCCGTTTGTAAATTGGCCAGTTGAACGGCTACACGATCGATATCCAGTTTTTCGCGAAATCCATTCTGATAAAGCACCCGAGTGTCCGCTAAGTTTTTTTGCACAAAGGCAATTGTAGAATCCAATAATTCCAATTGTGTATGGCTAACCACCAATTGATAGTAAACCTTCAAAACATTGGCCTTGATAATTTCAGCAGTTAATTCAGCACTCTTTCCTGCAAATTCTATAGCGGTTTTACTGGCTTGCAGTCCCACAAAAACCTGTCCGTCAAAAAGGATTTGATTGAGACTTACTGCTGCATTTGCGCTGTAGCGGGTGCCGAACTGAGCGACGATAAATCCAAAATCCGAAGGCATGGTAATGGGATTGCCATTGCCATCTTTTACCCCTCTATCAATCAATACCTGATAAGCTGTGGGTGAAATAAAGTTGGGAATTACCTGTGTTGCCACATTTGGATTTACGGTAGTACTGATACTTCCGTTGATATGAGGAAAAGCTGCCGACGTAACCTGACGATTGGTTTCTTGTTGCAATTTGATCCCCAATAATGCATTTTTTACCTGTACATTATTTTTCATGGCATAATCCACTGCCTGTTGTGCAGTAAAAACGTGTTCCACCACACGAAGTGTGTCAATCGCCTGCACTTGATAAGTACCCAACGCAAACAAGAACACCACCAAAATGGCTTTTGATTTATTCATCTTCATTTATTTTTTCTTTTTTCCTGGTAATCCTGAATTAACTGATGCCCTTTTATAGTAGCCAGGCCATAAACATAATTTTCTGCAACCCATTGAGACGTTTCCGCCAGATTAAACTTGTCAGGTTGATATACATTTATATCGAATGGTATCATCATGGATTGCAAGCGATAACGGCTGATAATTTCTAATTGGATATTGTCACGAAACAGCCCTTCCCGAATACCGCGCTGAATATTGCAACGAATATGACCTAGCAGGAATTGATTTTTATATTCACTGAATAGCTGAAATCCCAATGGATGATATTTTTGAAGGTCAAATAAAACCATCGGGCTCATATTGCGGAAATCCTCCATAACATGTTCCATGATCAAAAAAATCTCATGTATCGCATCCCGGGCTTCCAAAGCAATATTTTCGCATTGTTGAAAAACCGCATCTGTGTGCAACTTGACCACTTCAGCCACTAAATGGTCCTTGTCGGAAAAATATTGGTAGAGTGTTTTTTTACTCATACCCAACGCTTCGGCTATGTTTTCCATGGAAATAGAGCGGATCCCATAACGCATAAACAGCTCATCGGCCTTCCTGACTATTCGGTTTTTGGGTTCCATACGGTGAATTGGAAACACAAAATAAAGGAAACTTTAAACGTTTTCAAAGTTTCCATTTTAAAATCCGATGAATTTTGGTTAAAAACAGGGGGCGGCATGGGCTTGAATTATAGTAAATTAGCCTCAAATATGTCCTATGGAATCCAGAATATCGTTTCGAAACCTCTTTAAACGCGCGGCAGGCTACTTTATCAATGGACTGGTAGCACTAGCCCCCATTACCATAACCGGGTATTTTATTTACTGGTTATTCGAAAAAGTGGACAATATCCTAAGACCATATTTAAACGAGCCAGGGCTGGGTTTTCTATTAATTATTTTCGGGGTAATACTGGTGGGTTGGATTAGCTCTAATTTTTTAATGGGGGGCATGTTCCGGTTATTTAACCATTGGCTAGAACGAACGCCGGGAGTCAAATTAATTTATACCTCCACTCGTGATTTTTTTGAAGCTTTTGTAGGGAATAAACCCAGGTTTAATCGGGCCGTCCTGGCCAACGTATTTGGGCCCGATGTATGGATCGTGGGATTTCTGACTGACGAGGAAATGGAGAAATTTGAGATGGGGACCGATAAAGTAGCTGTCTATGTTCCGCAGGGTTACAATTTTGCCGGTCAATTATATATTCTGCCTCGAGAAAAAGTTAGAAAAATAGATAAAATCTCCTCGGGAGAGGCTATGAAATACGCAGTAACCGGAGGTGTTGTTGATCTGGGCGCCGAGCGTTCCTCGCAGGTATAGATTTCTCAAAAAAACCTTGTGTATGTTTCGTTGGATTTTAATTCCTGCCTGTCTGCTTATTCCCTTGACCGGATGGTGTTGGGGGTTTTATGCCCATAAAAAAATAAATCGGATTGCCGTTTTTCTCCTGCCTCCGGAAATGTTGGTGCTTTACAAAAAACACTTGGTATTTATTGAAGAACATGCTGTTGATCCCGATAAAAGAAGATACCTGGTAAAGGAAGAAGGCCCCAGACATTATATTGATATGGACCAATATGGTCCGGCTCCCTACCTGTCCTTACCCAGGAGCTGGAAGCAAGCGGTAGCGGAGTGTGGGGAAGATAGTTTAAACCGCTACGGCATAGTTCCCTGGTGGATAGAAACCATGCATTACCGATTGATTAACGCTTTTATTAAAAGAGACCTTTTTTCCATCCTTAAATTATCGGCAGAGCTGGGGCATTACATCGCAGATGCGCATGTTCCCCTGCACGCCTGCAGCAATCATAATGGACAAAAAACAGGACAAAGGGGTATTCATGGTTTTTGGGAGAGCAGAATTCCGGAGTTACTGGCCGAATCAAACTGGAATTTTATGGTGGGAAAAGCAAATTGGATCGCTGATCCTTTATCATTTATCTGGGAGCGAGTTTTGCAAAGCGCAGCCGCTGCCGACACCGTATTGAAAACAGAAAAATGGTTAGCGAGAAGGTTTCCATTGGCTCAACAGTATAGTTTTGAAGAACGAAATGGTGTACTGGTCAAGCAATATGCATATGCCTACTCTCTTGCCTATGATCGTTTATTGCGTGGGATGATTGAAAGAAGAATGCAGGAATCCATTAAGGCTGTTGCCTCCATTTGGATCACCGCCTGGGTGCAGGCCGGACAACCTTCATTGGAGCTGTTAACACAACAACAATTTACGTCGGAGGAAATGGCTGCTTTTGAACTACTGCAACAAGGATGGAACAAGGACAGGTTGGCTTACATTTGCCCCGATGACGCTCCATAATTTTAACGCAGGCCCTTCCATTCTTCCTAAAACAGTTTTATCGGAGGCAAGCAACGCTCTACTGGATTTCAATGGATCGGGTCTTTCTATTTTAGAAATTGGTCACCGAACTCCACTATTTATTTCCGTGATGGAAGAAGCAAGAGCATTGGTGCGAGAGTTGATGCAGCTTGACGATGCGCATGAGGTTCTTTTTCTTCATGGTGGGGCAACGCTTCAATTTGTACAAGTGCCCATGAATTTATTAGGCGCTAATCAAGTTGCCAATTACACCGAAACAGGAACCTGGTCTGAAAAAGCAATAAAGGAAGCTCGTTTATTTGGGGATGTTCACGTTGCCGGTTCGTCCTTACACACCGGACATACTACCATTCCAAAGAAACTGGACCTGAATCCATCAGGCACCTACCTGCATTTGACTACTAATGAAACCACCGCTGGCACGCAGTGGCACCAGTTTCCCACTACTATTGGAATGCCTTTGGTGGCAGACATGAGTAGTGATATTATGAGCCGCGTACTTGACTTCAATCAATTTGATGTGATCTATGCAGGTGCACAAAAAAATATGGGGCCTGCCGGTGTGTCGCTAGTAGTAGTCAATAAAAATTGTCTTGGTAAAATTGGTAGTCCTATCCCTGCCTTTATGGATTATCGCTTACATATTCAGGAAGCAAGCATGCTTAACACCCCACCGGTGTTTGCCGTGTATGTCGTGCTGCTTACCCTTCGCTGGTTAAAGGCCCAGGGCGGTATAGCTGTTATGGAACAGAAAAATAAGGCAAAGGCTAAATTATTTTACGACACATTGGATGCGTTGCCGCTGTTTCAAGGGCGGGTTGCCAAGGAAGATCGAAGTATGATGAATGCGGTGTTCTTACTGCAAGAGCCAAAATTGGAAAAAGAATTTTTGACAGCAGCAGAACAAGAAGGCATGGTGGGAATAAAAGGACACCGCAGTGTAGGAGGCTTCCGGGTTTCTCTTTATAACGCATTACCCATTGAATCGGTTCAGGCGATTACATCGTTCATGCACGCCTTCTCAACTAAAAAAGGCTAATATGTCTGTTATCCAACCCTTCAAAGCACTACGCCCCTTGCCCATTCATGCAGCTGCAGTTGCATCCAGGCCTTATGATGTTTTAAATAGCGAAGAAGCAAGAGTGGAAGCCAAGGGAAATGGTCTTTCTTTTTTACAAGTGACCAAATCAGAAATTAATCTGGACCCTTCGATAGATACCCATAGTCAGGCAGTTTATGATAAAGCATTGGAGAATTTAACTCGCCTGCGGCATGAAGGCATATTGCTAGAAGAGGAAAATGCTTGCTATTACATCTATACATTAGTGATGAAGGGGCGCAGTCAAACGGGATTAGTTTGTGTTTCTTCCGTGGACGATTATGAAAATGATTTAATTAAAAAACACGAGTTTACCCGTCCTGAAAAAGAAAAAGATCGCATTGACCATATGTGTACGATTGGTGCGCAAACCGGAAATGTTTTTTTAGCGTACCGTGATGTAGAGGCCATGCACCAATGCATTGAAGATTGGCGTAGTTCACATGCCCCGCTTTTTGATTTTACGGCTGGCGATGGTATTCAACACACCATTTGGCGCGTGAACGATCCGGATACAGTTCAGCGAATGACCACAATCTTTGCGGAGCAGGTTCCTTGCACTTATATTGCGGATGGACATCATCGGGCTGCTTCTGCGGCCAAAGCAGCAACGGCATTTCCAGATAGTCAGAACGCCCGATTTTTTCTAACCACTATTTTTCCGGCCAGTCAATTAGCCATTTTGGATTACAACCGTGTAATCAAGGAGCTGAATGGACATAGCGTTGATTCTTTACTGGCAATCCTAAAAAAAGATTTTATCATATCGCCCTCGGCCGTGGCCGTTAGCCCAACACATTTACATCAGCTTGGTATGTATCTCGAAGGGAAGTGGTATCAACTTGAAGCAAAGGAAGGCACCTATGGAACAGATCCCATTGGCGTATTGGACATAACCATTTTCACTAAGCTGATCTTAGAGAAGCACCTGGATATTGAAGATCAACGAACAGATAAACGCATTGATTTTGTAGGGGGCATTCGGGGGTTAAGCGAGTTGGAAAAAAGAGTGGACAGCGGAGAGATGAAAATTGCTTTTAGTTTTTATCCTGTAAGCATCGAACAATTATTTGCCATTGCCGATAGTGGAAATGTGATGCCCCCCAAAAGCACTTGGTTTGAACCAAAATTGCGTGATGGATTATTAACACACTTGATTTAAGTAATACCCGGTATGATCAAGCAGATTTATTTGCTCTTGCTGTCAGGCATGATCAGCCTGGTTGGTTTATCACAATCTTCTATCAAACAATTACAACAAGCCGCTCGCGACTTTAACAACAGAAGCGATCACGCCAATGCAGTGATTGTACTTCGTCAGGGGCTTAGAGATTTTCCCAAGGCACTAGAGTTGGAGAAAGACCTTGTTCTTTCTTTAACCTTGCAACGCGACTACGCCAGTGCAAAAGAATTGGCACTAGCACTCACACAACGCACGGATGCCGATGTGGTTTGTTTTCAATTGGCAGGTAATGTGTTCAAAGCATTAGAAGAAGTAAAAGAGTGTGAGCAATTATATCAAAAAGGCATCAAGAAGTTTCCGGCCAGTGGCCCCTTATATAGTGAATGGGGCGAACTCCGCTCCTCCAATAAAGACGGAAGAGCTATTGTTTGTTGGGAATCGGGTATTCAAGCGGATCCATCCTATGCAGGCAACTACTATAATGCGGCCTTGCATTATTCAAAAAATAATGAACCCATCTGGGCCTTGTTATATGCAGAGATTTATATCAACATGGAGAGCCGTAGTGATCGTGCGCGCAACATGAAAAAAATTCTTTTTGAACAGTATCAACAACTGCTCTCTAAGCAAACTTACAGGCCCGGGGAAAAAACCGGCGCATTCACACAACAAGTATTTCAGCTGCTTGATAACGCATCCGGACCTTCTCGACAAGGGTTAAACCGGGAAACCTTAACTATGATAAGAACACGATTTGTGTTAGACTGGTTTACTAAAAACGGATCGGCTTATCCATTTAAACTTTTTGAACACCAGCGACAATTATTGCAATCCGGACTTTTTGAAGCCTATGATCAGTGGCTTTTTGCTGATGGCATTGACCCGGAAGGATTTGCACAATGGTCTTTACAGCATGCGGCTACATATACACACCTCCGAGCGTTTTTATTCAACCGTGTATTTAAAATTCCAGTCGGACAATACTACAGAAATCGTTGAGTCGGATAATTTAATATATTAGCAGTTCAACGATTTGCTATGCGTCAAGCTACCCGTCTATTTGACTGTCTTGCCATTAATGTAAAAGAAAATCCATTGGAGGATATGCTGGCTGCCAAAGAGGGAGGTCAGTGGAAAAAATATAGCACAACCACCGTAATAGAAACAGTGAATAAACTGAGTGCCGGTTTACTTTCCGTTGGGGTGGGCTGTGGAGATATGAGTCCGGAGAGGAGGGATAAAGTAGCCATTCTTTCTAAAAATCGGCCGGAGTGGATCATGTTGGATCTGGCAGTACAACAAATTGGCGCTATCCTTACACCGCTCTATCCTACCATAAATGTAAACGAACTTGAATTTGTATTGAATGATGCGCAGGCAAAAGTTGCTTTTGTAAATGATCAGGGCCTTTATTTAAAAGTAATAAGCCTTAAAGATCGATTACCGCATCTAAAATTCATTTACACCTTTGAACATGTAGCCAATGCCACACATTGGAAGGAGTTGCTACAAGCAGCTACCCCTTCACTTATAGAGTCAATTCCTGCTATCAGCGCAAAAATTGGCGGAGAGGATTTGGCAACCATTATTTACACATCCGGAACCACAGGTACTCCCAAAGGAGTGATGCTCTCCCATAGAAATGTAATGACCAATGTAAAGTCTTCCTTACCCTGCTTTCCTCCGGGAGAAAATATGCGAGCGCTTAGTTTCCTACCGCTCAATCATATTTTAGAACGCATGGTTACTTATCTATACCTCTATAAGGGAATTGCTATCTACTATGCAGAAAGTATGGATACCATCGGAGACAACCTAAAAGAAGTTAAACCACATTTGTTTACAACCGTTCCCCGCTTATTGGAAAAAGTATATGATAAGATCATGCTGAAGGGGAATGAGCTAACCGGAACTAAGCGTAAACTTTTCTTTTGGGCACATTCCCTGGCCGAGAAATTTGAGATCAATACCAGTCTCAGTTCCATTTATCAATTTCAGCTGGCCCTGGCCAATAAATTGATTTTTAGCAAATGGAGAGAGGCGCTTGGTGGCAATGTAAAAGCCATTATCAGTGGAGGAGCTGCCTGTCAGGTACGATTGATCCGAATTTTTACCGCGGCACGCATTGTAATTATGGAAGGGTACGGACTAACTGAAACTTCGCCTGTGATCAGCGTAAATCGATTTGATGAAGATGGGCGTGAGTTTGGATCGGTGGGGCCATTTATTGAGGGAGTAGAAGTAAAAATAGCAGAGGACGGTGAGATCCTTTGCAAAGGGCCAAATATCATGATGGGTTATTATAAGCGCCCCGACCTGACCGCGGAGGTTATGCAAGGAGACTGGTTTATGACAGGTGATATTGGCACTTTCTCTGGAAGAGGACACTTGAAAATAACAGATCGTAAAAAAGAACTTTTTAAAACCAGCAGCGGAAAATACGTGGCTCCCCTTCCCATTGAAAGCCGGTTGAAGGAATCAATCTTTATCGAGCAAATGATGGTGATTGGAGCTGACCGAAGATTTGTAAGCGCACTAATTGTACCCTCCTTCCCTAATTTACTTGACTGGTGTCGTCAGCAAAAAATTACAGAAACCAATCCGGCTGCACTCTGTAAACATCCTCGCGTAATCGAACACTACCAGGAACTGGTAGAGAGCTTTAATAAATTTTTTAATCCGGTGGAGCAAGTGAAAAAATTTGCATTACTACCCAACGACTGGGGAGTGGACAGCGGAGAACTAACACCAAAGCTTTCCTTAAAGCGAAAAGTGATCTTAGAAAAATATAAAGAATCGATTGAACAGATTTATGCCTAATGCCCTCTGTTCGAATCACGATGACCCCGTTGCATCATTTTAATAATAAACTGGTCATATTTCTTTTTTTGTTCATCAGTTAGCATATCCTTGACTTTTTGCATATGACTAACTGTTTGTGCATTAATAGCAACATGCCAATTATTGATTTTTTGATTGCTTAGCAACAGTAAGGAATCTGCAGTACTTAAAGTGGCCGTGGTAAACAGGGCTATTTTGACCAAACGAATTGAATCATAGAGCACCCCTACGCGCTTAAAATGCGCCTCGTGTAATATTCGATGTTGCTGCGCCTGCGCTACAGAAAGATCCATCTCTTTGGCAAATAAGGCAGAGATATCCGGCCTTTCACGATTATAAGATCGGTGCGATCTGTTCCTATCTAACACTAAATATATAACCAACCCTGTATTGATTAACAACAACAAGATTACGGCAGTGGTCAAAAAGCGGGAAGAACTTGTGTGCATAGCTATTTATTTAGCAAGGTCCCATTCATAAGAAATTTCCTGATAGGGAGTGGATTCTTGTAGAACGTATTCCTTTTCCCATTGAGACTGATCGTTCAATTCAGTCCATTTTGGTTCATGAGTGCCCGATTGATTTACAAGGAGGTATATGTTTATTGCCAACATAACTGATAACACCAGAATAGCGAAAGCCGGTCTCAGCGTAAACCCTTCTGGAGAAGGTTGTTTGCCCGCTTCCATTCTGGTTCTTAAACGGGAATAGAAATAAGGGGGTAGGGTAGCCCGATTTACCTGATCAAGACTGCCAAGTATCTTTTCAATCTGGTTTGTTACGCCTTGTTTCATAAAACAGAGATTTGACGTTTTATCAAAATAAAACTTTCTCGATTAGGGTGCAGCTATCTTTTTTGCTAAAATTTTTCGAAGATTTAACCGAGCCCGATGAATTAACGATTCAACAGCCGGGAGGGAGATTCTCATAACCTCCGCAATATCCAAATAAGAAAGCCCTTCCAATTTGTGAAGCACAAAAGCAACTTTCTGATTTTTAGAAAGTTGAGCAATGGCAGCCATAAGTTGTGCAGCCTCCTCCTTACGCTCCAAGGACACCCCCGGGTGATTAAAGTCGGAGATATTTTCAACTGGGCTTTCCTGTTCTGTTTCCCACAATCTTTTTAACAATCCAAATCGTTTTTTACTTTTCCGGGCTCTCAGCAAGTCCAATGAGCGTGTGGTGGTAATCCGATAGATCCAGGTGGAAAGTTTAGCTACCGATTTGAAGCTTCCAATGGATCGATATACCTGAATAAAAACCTCTTGGGCCACATCTTCGGCATCGGACTCGTTTTGTACAATCCCCAAAGCCGTATTATACACAAGGTCCTGATATTGCTCTACGAGTGTTCGGAAAGCTGTCTCATCCCCCTGTTTAAGCTGCTCAATTAATGCCAATTCTTCCTGGTGTATCATCCTTTGCTATACAATTTAAGGTGGTTTTTGGTGTTATCTTTGACCCCTTTGATAAACAGCCGCTGTGCTGGATTATCGGTCCCGTAGTTCAATGGATAGAATATCGGGTTCTTAAAGAATCAAGTTCTTTGAATGATTAACCTCAACAATACCAATGGTTTACAGATTTTTATATTCCCAACTGAGCAGTGAAGTGAGCAGTGATTGTAACCGTGCACCACTCAGTTTGGTTAAACAATAACCGAAGTTTATCAAATATGGCCCTGTAGTTTAATGGATAAAACGAGCGTTTCCTAAACGCTTGATATGAGTTCGATTCTCGTCGGGGCTACCAAACCCACTTCAATTTGGGAGTTCTACGGATTACCGCTAACGGTTCGGGGCTTGGCGAAGGTGGCGAATACAAAGCACAAAACTGTCTGCCAGCACTAAACTTGATACGAAGCACAAATCTCCAAGTTTGCACGTCACCCCGCTTTTGCAAAACGGCTGTTAGCGGAAGTTTTTTATCCATTGAATACTGCTCTCAGACATTTTTTTGTATTCGTGTCCTACGCTCTTTATTGTGTCAATCTTCCAGTTAAACGTCAAATTATTTTGGTCAGCATATTGTTTAGCAGCATCAAAAATGCGAACTGCAAATGTACCTGACAGCGCAGGGAGGGGTGGGAAGGATTCATGCATTTATTATTTACTTTTGAAAGAAAATGAAGAGAATAGTTTTAATATTTAGTATTTGCTTTTTATCATTTGTGGTATTTGCTCAAAATCCACGAGCAGTTTGCAATCCGATGAATTTGAATTACAGGTTTACCTTATCGGACGGCACAAAAGCCAATCACCGCGAAGCGGCAGATCCATCGGTAGTGTATTATAATAACCGTTACTGGCTGTTTGCTTCTAAGTCGGGTGGTTATTGGAGTTCGACCAATATGATAGATTGGGAATTTATTACCCCTACCGGCCTTCCAATTGAAGCATATGCCCCCGATGTTTTTGTTATCAATGATTATTTTTATTATGGAGCCAACGATGGAGCCGGTTTGTATTCCACACAAAATCCATTGATAAACAATTGGACAGAGGTACAAAGTGTGTACGGCGGAGGAGATAAACATCAATTTTTGGATGACGATGGTCACTTTTACAAATTCTGGGGTCTTTCGCCCAATGCACCGATAAGTGTTGTTGAACTTAATCCAACTACTTTTGAAGAAACAGGTCCAAAGCCCGGATTATTTCTACTCCATTCAGATCTTTATGGTTGGGAACAAAGGGGAGAAGATCACACATCAACTCAGGCGGGCTACCTTGAAGGCTCATGGATGACAAAACACAATGGCAAATATTATCTACAATATGCCAGTCCCGGTACTCAGTTCAATATTTATAACGATGGCGTATATATCGCAAATTCACCCTTGGGACCATATACTATTCAACGCCACAATCCTTATTCGTATAAGCCAACGGGTTTTATGACAAGTGCAGGACATGGTTGCTCGTTTTATGATACCTATGGCAATTTATGGCACATGACTACTATGCGCATTTCGCTCAGAGCTGGATTTGAGCGACGATTGGGTTTATTTCCTGCCGGATTTGATCAGGACGGAGTTTTATTTTGTAATACTCGCTTTGGCGATTACCCGATGAATATGCCGACATCGAAATGGAATCCATGGCAGAATAGTTTTGCAGGTTTAATGCTTCTATCGCTCAATAAGCCCGTTACGGTAAGTTCTGTAAGAAATAATCGGCTTGCATCATACGCTTTAGATGAGGATGTGCGCACTTACTGGGCAGGTCAAACCAAACAAAATGAGTGGATGCAGGTAGATCTCGGCGAACAAATGTCGGTAGCTGCATTTCAGGTAAATCTGGCCGAAGAAGAATGTTTTCAATCGGGTAGAACCGGAACATCTCAAATAGTTAACTATCTGGTTGAAGGTTCAGCAAATGGTAGTACGTGGATTACTCTTGTTGACAAATCTAATTTCAATCAAGACCTACCTCACGATTTTGTCAGACTTTCGACTCCGGCAGATATTCGTTATGTCAAGGTAAAACTTCTAAATATGCCCGGTGGCGGTTATTGTGCGCTTTCCGGATTTCGTGTATTCGGAAACAAAGCAGGAACACCACCAGGCAAGGTTTCGTCAGTTACATCAAACCGCCTTTCGGATAAGAGGCTGATGGATGTTGCGTGGAATATAGTCGCCGGAGCACATGGATACAATGTTTTTTGGGGTATCGAACCTAATAAACTCTATAATTGTATGCAGGTTTACGGTAGAAATAACGCTCAAATCAAAGCACTTTCAGTAAATGAAACCTACTATGTGGCAGTTGAGGCTTTCGGTGAAACCGGTGTGGGAGTCCGTTCGGATGTTGTAGCAGTTAATAATTCAACAACCACAAGTATAAAGATTGCCCAATCACCCGAATCTTCGGCATTTTCAATGTACTGTAAGTATCCCTAAAAAGCAGACGGTTTAAAACTTGAGTATTAACCTTAAATTTAAACTGTCATGAAAAAATCCCGATTCACGGAGGCGCAGATTGTCTCCGCCCTTAAAAAGCAAGAAGCCGGTATCTCTACCCGGGAGGTTTGCCGCGAGTTAGGCGTTACGGAAGCCACATTTTACAACTGGAAGGCCAAGTACGGCGGCATGGAGCTCTCGGATGTCAAAAAAATGAAGTCTCTTGAAGAAGAGAATGCCAGGCTCAAGAAGATGTACGCTGACCTGGCAATTGACAATCAGATTCTCAAGGATCTTTTCACAAAAAAAGGCTGGGCCCTGCCACAAAAAAGCAATTAGCAGAAGAACTGGTACGTGATCAAGGCGTACCGGTGAGCAGGGCCTGCAAGTTGGTTTCTTTTCCTCGTTCTCAGTTTTACTACAGCAGCAAACGAGATGATAAAGAGTTGATGGAAGCATTACAAGAGCTGGCATTTAAACATCCCTCGTATGGCTTCAGGAAGCTGTTTGCTTATCTCAGAAGGTCTGGCAAGACTTGGAACCACAAAAAGGTATATAGGGTCTACAAGCTGCTAAAACTGAACAAGAAGCGAAGAGGTAAACGCAGGCTTCCTGCCAGAGTAAAACAACCACTGGTTCAGCAGGAACGTATCAACAGTGGCTGGAGTATGGATTTTATGAGCGACAGCCTAATGGGCATACGTAAGTTCAGGACCTTCAACGTAATGGATGATTGCTCCAGAGAGGCGCTAGCTATTGAGATTGACACGTCACTATCTTCTAAACGGATCATTCGTACACTTGAACGCATTATTACACACCGAGGTAAACCCAAAACAATCAGAACAGACAACGGACCAGAGTTCACTTCCAAAGATTTTGAACTGTGGTGTAAAGATCAGGGGATTGAAAATCAATACATCCAACCTGGTAAACCCATGCAAAACGGTTACATAGAGCGATTCAACAGGCTATATCGAGAAGCTATCCTCGATGCCTATGTATTCATGGACCTTGATGAGGTGAGATACCTGACAAGAGAATGGATAGAAGAATACAACTACCGAAGACCTCACGAAGCCCTGAATAATCTAACACCGGAAGAATGGAAAAGTAAACTAGAAATTACTGAAATTCACAAACTAAACACTGTCTGTTAAAAGGGGCACGTACATTATGGGCAGGTTTAAAAAACGACACAGTTTGAGAAGACAGACAAGAGAACCACCATTATTACGGTTTGACAGTTCCTAACTGCCAAGCATATTGACTTTTCCGACAGTCAAAAAAATCGGGTGACAAATTTTCAATTCAAATTCAACATTAAAACTAAAATATCTTTATGGCTCAAACAATTCCACAATTCAAAAACGAACCAATAGTAGTATTACTACTTGGTATTGTAACCTGCGGTTTATATCTCATATACTGGAATATAAAAGCATCTCAAGTTATGAATGCTGTAGCAGAAAGGGAGGTCATTTCCCAACCCATTGCAATTTTTGCAGGTTGTTGCTTGCCTGTCAATTTATACTTTTACTATTTAGCAGGTAAGGAAGGATTACCAAAAATTTATGAGAAAACAGGTCAGACAAGCAAAGACCAATCAACACTTCTCTTGATACTTGGTTTCCTTTTTCCAGTGGTTGCTGCTATGATAGTGCAAGGTGATATCAATAAACTTTATGAGCAGCGTTAAAATCACTCGTAAGATATATGGAATTGCCGGTGCATTACTGATACTGGCAATTCCATATTTTATTATGCTTCATAATGACAATGGACACATTGAAACTACTCAATCATTATGTCCTTTCAAAATGCTGACAGGTTTTCCTTGTCCAGGTTGCGGTATAACAAAATCCTTAATTTTTTTGTATGAGGGAAATTTCTCAAAAAGCATTTACTATCATCTTTTCGGACCATTTACCTTTTTATTTTGTGTCATTGCAATCTTCGTATTAAAAATAGAACTAATCACAAAGAGAGATTATTTTCAGAAATTTTTATACAGTAAAAAACTTGCTTACTTCTTAGGGACAACTTTAGCAATCTATCACCTGACAAGAATTATTTTTTTCGTTTCAATGAACAATCTTGACGACATTTTGCGACAATCAATTTGGAAATAATAAGACGAAATGAAAATAAAACCTGCCCATAACAGCACCTACCCAAAAGGCGGGGTTTCGTGTTTCAAAGACAGTTTTGTGGTATAAGTCCCGCCCTTCGGGTAGCTGCCAAACGTTATGGGCAAGTGTAAGTGACAGCACCAAAAAAAAATTGAAATGAATATCTGGTCATCAGCATTGGATAACATCACAAAACAGACCTCAGATGAATTTGGGTCATTGACTAGTGAACAATTGAATTGGAAACCTAATTCAAACACTTGGAGTATTGCTCAGAATTTAGACCATTTGATTGTGGTAAATGAAACTTATTATCCTGTTTTAGCATCCTTAAAAGAAGGGACATATAAAACACCTTTCATAGCGAAAATTGGTTTTATGGTTTCATTCTTAGGTAAGATAGTATTAAAAGCTGTGCAACCGGACAGGCAGAAAAAAATGAAGACGTTTCCAATTTGGGAGCCAACAACAAGCAATGTGATTGGCAACATTCTAAATAGGTTTCAAATTCATCAAAATGAACTAAAACAAAAAATAGAAGAAGTACAAACACTTATTGAAAAAGGAGTTGTTATTTGTTCACCAGCAAGCAGGAATATTGTTTACAAATTGGAAACTGCATTTGACATTATTGTTTCACACGAACATAGACATATTGAACAGTCAAAGGCACTATTAAGCCTAATGAAAAATAACACCAGCCACTAACAGCCGTTTTGCGTAATGGCGAGTGCAGTGCTAAATTGAAAGTAAGTGCCGAAAATCCGCCACTGCGCCAAGCGCCAAACCGTATGAGTCAGGTAGTGATTACTACACCATAGCAGCAGAACCAAAAATAATTTCCTCTTTCATCAACAACCAAGCAGCGTACCGGGGCCCATAGTGCGCATCAACTGCGCCACGACGGATCTTAAGCGTAGGCGTGAGAAAGCCATTAGCGATTGTCCATTCGTCTCGCACAATAATCAATTTGGCTAACTGTTGGTGGTGCTCAACTTCCAGGTTGATCTGCTGGCGAATTGTTGAAAGTAGTTGCTGCAATTGATCCCGATCACTGTTTGCGTCAGGCGATAACATGCACAAGGCCAGTGCGTGTGATTCGCCAGATCCAACAACGCAAGCTTGGCTTATAATAGGATGCTCAAGCAGTCTTTCTTCAATTGGCGCTGGAGCCACATATTTCCCCTTACTGGTTTTAAACAGGTCTTTAATGCGTCCGGTAATTGTTAAATAGCCATCCTGATCAAGCCTGCCCTCATCACCCGTTTTTAAAAATCCATCTTCAAAACTGGCTGCGGTTAACTCGGGTTCTTTATAATAGCCGATCATATTAGCCTGGCTTTTTACCATCACTTCATTATCTGCGCCTAAGAAAAGTTCAACTCCTTTATACGATTGACCAACCGTACCAAAGCGAGCGGTTGCCTTTCGGTTGATAGTAGAGAGTGCCATATTCTCGGTCATACCATACGCTTCCTGAATGATAATTCCAAGTTTAGAAAACCAAATGGGTACAGAAGGATGCAATGGCGAAGCACCTGAAAGCGCGTACCTCACACGCGACAATCCCAGTTTTTTGCGCATTAGTTTTTTCAATAGGCTGCCCAACAGCGGAATGTTTAGTAGGATATTCAGTCGATGCTGTGGAATTTTCTTGAGTATTTCTTCTCGAAATTTTTCCCAGATTCGTGGTACTGCTAGAAATATAGTGGGCTGAGCGGCCTCAAGATCACGTGAAAAAGTAGCGAGTGATTCTGGAAAATAAATGGTTCCCCCGGTAAAAATTCCACAATATTCCACAACCATTCTTTCTGCAATATGGCTGAGTGGTAAGTAAGAGAAAAAAACTTCGTCTTTTAGTTCCTCCCCCAGCGCATCCAATACGGTAAGCAAACTAAAACTATGCGCAAAATGTGTGTGCATGACCCCCTTGGGATCTCCGGTTGTTCCAGAGGTATATAAAATACAACTGAGTGATTGCGGGTCAGGAATAAAATGGGTCCGAATCGGATCAACACCTTTTGAAAAACTATCCCAGGCTTCGCAACCAGGCCAAGCCCAATGAGGAAAGTGTATACATTTAACTGCACCAGGTATGCCTGACTGCAGTGGTTCAATGGCATCCAACTTGCCTACAAACAACACCTGACTTTCGCTATGCGTTAGTATTTGGCAAAGAGTAGCGGCTGTCACTGTCGGGTAAATTGGAACAGCAACATGTCCTGCCATAGTAATGGCAAGGTCTGCCATGATCCAGTGAGCAGAGTTTTTGCCAATGATTGCCATGCGAGATCCCGCAGGCAAATTCAAGGCCAGCAATGCAGCTGCCATTTTCCGAATGGACATTCCTGCTTCCTGCCAGGTATGCGACACGGCTTTCCCTGCAAATGGCTCGGAAAGAAATACTTGATTGGCTTTTTCTTTTTCAAAGCCGTAAAACATTTCTAATAACAGAGGATGATTAGTGGGTGCTTTCTTAAACATTAAATTGGTTTTTTGTTTCAGCCATTCCCTTTGATGGAATTTTCCCTTGAATGGGAGCAAAAAAACGAAGGATCAGATCAAAATCTGTTTTTTCACAATCACTGGTGTAAAATGGCTCACTTACTATAATCCTCCGGTTCTTAAAATCAAACCCAACCATTACAATGGGTATTCCTGCCTTTTTTGCAATATGATAAAACCCGGTTCGTAAGTGATCTACTTTATTGCGAGTCCCCTCTGGAGAAAGCGCAATCATCATTTCGCTTTCCTTAGTTAAGATGTCAACCACCTGATCAACAACATTATGCTTGCTAAATCGATCTGCAGGTATCCCGCCCACCCAACGAAAAAAGAAACCAAGTGGGCCATCAAACAATTCCTTTTTTCCCAGAAAACGGGCATTTTTTAATCGCAGGATACTACGGTAAGCCAATCCTATCGGAAAATCCATCCAATGGGTATGTGGACCGGCAATGATTACACATTTCTTTACATCATTGGGAAACTGTACATCAGTATTCCACCCTAAAATTCGTAATAAAATTGTCCAGCATACGCGTTGCACAACTACGGCTTTGTAACAAGATAAGCATATGAAAAATAAGATTGAAATAATAGTAGAAAAAACAAGGAAAGACTATTCGTTGAGTGTCGCAAGGCTGGCTATCAACGTGAAAGCATTTTCTGAAAAAATGGACAGCTTTACAATTTAGCAGCTCATCATTAAAGCACCAAGAGGGGTAAAATCAGCTCCTTCCAAATTGCATATCCTTTGGCATTCATGTGCAAATTGTCTTTGATAAACAAATCCGGAAAAACCTGACCAGCAGGACTCAACATAGGGGTATGAACATCAATATAATGCGTGTTGCGTTTGGATTTAAGAAAAGAACTAATCAGCTCATTGGCTGCTACAAATTTTGATTCAAGCTGCCAACGTGCAACGCTTGGTTTAATAGAAACGAAAATAATTTTTGTTTTTTTACCCTGACTTTTTCTGATAGCACTAAACACCCTTTTGAATCTTGCAGCAACCTCAGCTGGGGTAACAGTAGCGCTGGCGGCAAAGTCATTCTCACCACAATAAATAAATACCTGCTTGGGGTTGTATTGCAACACGGTTTCCTCCAAGCGGTCTATCAAATCCAGCAAAGTTGAACCACCAAAACCTCGATTCAAAATAGGGAAACCGCGAAAATCGTTATACATACTTGCCCAAAGTCTAAATGAAGAACTTCCGGCAAACACGTTAGGGTTTTGAGGAGGCTCTTGTAAACTATCCTGCTTCTTAAAAGCATCCATCTCTGCTTGAAACGGCTTTATGGGTTGCGAAAAAACAGGAGTGATGATCAAAAAACAGAGTGTCAACCATATGCTCTTTTGAAAAAACATTTGCAGTGATTTAGCTTCAAGGTACGAGGAAAAATCCTCGGCCTTTACTTCACTATTTACAGCCGGGTGTACCCTTGTAGCTGATCCTTGAGAAAAAGGAACGGTCTGGACTTCTTTAAACCAGTGCCAATGGATTTCTTAGGATAGATTATCTTGCACCTCCTTAATTAAGTGGGCATGAAATTCTATAACACATTAATCAAATACAGGTTTGTAATTGGCATTGTTTGTGTACTCTTAGGTGTTGGTGCCAACCTGGCCTTTAGTTTCTGGCCTTCCTTTCCCCTTTATTTGATCGGTGTATTGCTAATAGCCGGGCATTTCTTTTTTGGGCCACTGCGACTGATTCAGGAATACATGGAAGGTGGTGATATGGATGGTGCAGAAAAAGTATTGGCGTCTATCAAATATCCCAACCTCCTGTATAAACCCATTCGTTCTGTTTATTTCACACTGAAAGGGAATTTAGCCATGATGAAACAGGATTTTGATGGTGCAGAGAAATTGATGAAAAAAGGACTGGATCTGGGTATGCCTATGAAAGAGGCGGAGGGTGCCAGCTTGTTACAAATGGGAATGTTAGCGATGCAAAAAAATGATCTAAAGCAGGCTGAAAGTTATATCAGACAGGCATTGCGTAAGGGATTGCCGGATAAAGAAAATCAAGCCGCTGCTTATTTACAAATGTGCAGTTTGATGATGAACAAGAGAGAGTTCCGGGCAGCTAAAGATTTTTTTCGCAAAGCCAAGGCCTTAAAGCCCACCACACCGCAACTGGTTGATCAAATCAAACAGATCGAAAAATATATTTCCAGAATTCCCGGTTAATCATCTACGTATATTTACGTATTAATTCTTAAATAGTTCACTAAGCAATAGCCGAAATCAATATCTTGCCACAAGCATTCCAGTATTAGATAAGTCTGCCTGTTGGATAGAGCAAGATGCCATGAAAAAAATCAAACTCTATATAGTTGATGACCACCGCATGATCCTAGACATGTGGGCAACCCTATTAGCCGCTAACCCAAGATTTGAGGTGGTGGGAACCTCCCTGGATGCCGAAACTGCAATACATGAAATAAGCCTCAAACCTCCGGATGTGCTGCTACTGGACATTTCACTTCCCGGTACCTCCGGCATTGCATTAACCAAGCAGCTAAAAGAAAAACACCCTGCCATCAAAATATTGGGCGTGTCCATGCACACCCATATTATTTTGATCAAACAGTTATTGATTAGTGGTGCAAGCGGGTATGTTTCAATGACCTCATCATTTGATGAAATGATTACAGCTATTATAGCCGTCTACGAGGGTAATAGGTATATCTGTAGAGACAGTAAGGATTATATCACCAATCAAGTGATAAGCGAGCAACAGACAGATCCGGTATATCGGATCAATCAGCTGACAAGGAGGGAATTAGAAATCGTGAATTTGATTAAGGAGGGACACTCTTCCAATGAGATCAGTGATAAGTTGTTACTCTCCAAGCGAACGGTAGAAGTGCATCGCTATAATATTTTTAGAAAGCTGGGAGTAAATAACATCATCTCTTTGATCAGCGTACTCAATAAGTCAATTGTTTAATCAGGAAAAAGTTAATCCCTATGTCGATCAGTCGCGGGCAATTGGAATTGAAGTTCCGAGAGGAGTATCAGCGCTTAAATGAGCAACAACAAAAAGCGGTACAAGCCATTGAGGGTCCTGTAATGGTTATTGCCGGGCCCGGTACCGGAAAAACTCAAATATTAGCTTGCCGCATTGGTAAAATATTATTAGACACCGACGTTAAGCCCGAAAATATCCTTTGCCTTACCTATACAGAAGCCGGGGTGATAGCTATGCGCAAGCGTTTACAGCATTTTATTGGACCTGCTGCCTATAAAGTGCAATTGGGCACCTTTCATTCTTTTTGCAATGAAATAATTCAAGACAACCTACCCTACTTCGAAAAACATTCGCTGGACCCCATCTCTGAGCTTGAAAGAATTCAACTTTTTAAAGAACATATAGATTCTTTTTCAAAAAGCCACCCTTTTAAAAAATATCGAGGCGACGTTTACCACGAGGCCAAGAATATGATGCACCTGTTCAGCACTATGAAACGGGAAGGATGGACCCCCTCCTATATCTTGGAAAAGATTGATCAATACCTGGCTTCACTTCCTGAACGAGACCAATATATTGCCAAGCGGGCTACCAAAGAATTTAAAAAAGGAGAATTACGAACAGATCGTATCGAGAATGAAAAAGAGAAAATGAACCGACTGCGCGCTGCAGTGTTAGAATTTGAGCCGGTTCAACGGCTAATGAAAAAACGAAATCGATATGACTTTGAGGATATGATCAATTGGGTAATTCAAGCTTTTGAGCAACATCCATCACTGCTCTCCGATTATCAGGAACGTTATCAATATATTTTGGTCGACGAATACCAAGATACCAGTGGATCGCAGAACAAATTAGTGGAGCTGCTGATCAGTTATTGGGAACTGCCCAACATTTTTGTTGTGGGAGACGACGACCAAAGCATTTTCAGGTTTCAAGGTGCTAACGTAGCCAATATGACAGGGCTTGCTAAGCGGTACTCCAATGAACTGCTGCGAATTGTGCTGGCCGAAAATTATCGATCCTCACAGCCCATACTGGATGTTTCTACCGCTTTAATCCAGCGCAACCAGGAAAGATTAATTAATACTATCCCTGATTTAACTAAAGAGTTGGTAGCCGCGCATGAACATAAAAAAACAATCAAACACCAGCCACGTATCTGGGAGTTTGACACCCAACGATTGGAAATTATTGGGATCGCTAAACAAGTTCAGGATTTGATTCAACAAGGAATAGAACCCGGACGAATCGGCATTATTTATAAAGAACACAAATACGGGGAAGAGATTACAGGCTATTTGCAACAATTACAAATACCTTATTACATCAAACGAAGTGCAGACCTTTTACAATTACCCCTGATCAAAAAAATAGTATTGCTACTCCGATTTTTGCAAGCAGAACAGGATGTGCCTTTTAGCGGTGATGAATTATTGTTTGAATTGCTGCACCTGGACCTTTTTGGAATAGCCCCCCTGGAAATTGCAAAACTTTCACTGGAAGCAGCCGGAAAAAAACAGTACGATCTAAACGGTTCTATACGGGCTCTCTTGCACGAAAAAACAACTGGTGCGGGAGCCGACTTATTTACCAATACCCAGCCACTTGCCAAAGCATTCAGCTTGCTAGAGGATTTGATCGCAGCGGTTCCCAACTCTACCTTGCAACAATTACTGGAAAAAATAATTCAACAAACAGGATTACTGGCACAGGTGATGCAGCATGCCGAAAAGCATGAAATGCTTCGTATCCTAACCACCTTTTTTGATTATATAAAAGAAGAGACGCATCGCAAACCGGATTTAACCGTAGAGGGGCTGATGAATTTGATAGACTTAATGCAGAAGGAAGAAATTATCCTCCCCTATGTGCAAGTTAGCGGGCATGAGAAAGGAGTTAATTTACTAACGGCACATGGTTCTAAGGGGCTGGAGTTTCAATACGTATTTATTGCAGGTGCGTTAGCAGACAAATGGGAGAAAAAAAGAAAACCTCCCGATGGGTACAGTTACCCGGATAATCTATTTGGATTAAGCACCGCAGGCTCCAATGAAGAAGAGCTTCGTCGATTATTTTATGTAGCCGTAACACGTGCAGAGGAGCATTTAATTGTTTCGTATAGTAAGTATAATAATAGTGGCAAAGAGTTGGAGCCCTCTCGTTTTGTAACGGAATTGGCAGACGGTTTTGACATACCTGTTGAAAAGATATTACTTGATCAGGAGGTTATCAGTATGTTCTACAGTTTGGCATGGGCCCCGCCAACCAGACCTGAGATTGCCCAAATAGAGGAAGATGCGCTGGCTCCCTTACTTTCACGGTTTACCATGAATGTTACTGCACTGAATAATTATTTACACTGCCCGCTTGCATTTTACTACCGGACCTTGATTCGTATTCCGTCACCCAAAAATGAAGCCACTGAATTTGGATCTGCCGTGCATACTGCCCTTGAAAAATTATTCAGACGTATGTTAGATAGTGGCACAGCAACTTTCCCGGACAAATCAATATTTATTCAGGACTTTGAACATCACATGCGTCGTTTTCGCGAAAGTTTTACCAAGGAGCAGTTCAAACGTCGCATGGAATATGGCCAATTAATTCTCACCGACTATTACAACCATTCCTTGGAGGGTTTCAATAAAATTGTAGTCATTGAGCGTAATATTCGTAATGTAGTTGTCGATGGCATCCCTCTTAAAGGAAAGTTGGATAAACTGGAATTTGATGGGAAAATGGTGAATGTAGTAGACTATAAAACAGGCGATCCCGACAGAGCGATGGAAAAGCTAAGCGGCCCTAATGCAAAAAATCCATTGGGCGGCGACTATTGGAGACAAGCTGTTTTTTACAAAATACTGGTGGGTCATTACGAACAAAGGGGATGGCAGGCTATTAGCACAGAGTTTGATTTTATTGAACCAGATAAACAAAAGGAATACCAACGCAAGAAAATTATTATTACCCCGGCGGATGTAGAAATAGTAAAGGGACAGATCAAAATGGTTTGGGATAAAATTCAGGCCAAGGACTTCTATACTGGCTGCGGAAAAGCAGACTGTCACTGGTGCAATTTTGTTAAATCGCACCAACTGGCAGTGGAATTACACGAATTGGAGGAGGGAAATGATTCCCAGGATTAACGGAGCTTTCACGCTAAACCCTGTAAGTTTGCAATCCATGAAACAACATTGGTTTATAGCTGGACTGCTGTGTTTTGCTTCTGGTTTATCATTGCTCATGAGCCCGGGTTGTGCCAACATTGTTCCGCCACAAGGGGGTCCTCTTGATACTCTTCCTCCCGTGTTGCTCCATGTAACTCCAGGAGACTCCAGCACCAGATTTACCAGTAAAAAGATCGATTTCTACTTTGACGAATATATTGATGTACAGGATCCGCAAGCACAATTACTGGTATCACCGTATCCCACCGTTAGCCCTATTGTGGATGCCCGCTTACGCGATTTAAGTGTTCGTCTCAAAGATTCATTATTGCCTAACACTACTTACACCATTGATTTTGGCAACTCCATTAGGGATTTTACAGAGGGCAATATAGCCAAGGGTATTCGTTATATTTTTTCTACAGGCAACTACTTCGACTCACTTGAGATCAAGGGACAAGTTATTTTAGCTCAAACAGGCAAGACCGATAGCACATTGATTGTGATGCTTCATACTGATCCGGAGGATTCTGCCGTATACAAAAAAAAGCCCGTCTACATTGCACGACTGGATAAAGAAGGCCGATTTGGTTTTCAGCATTTGCCTGCCCAAACTTTTTATCTCTATGCGTTGAAGGACCAATCAGGGATGCCTCGGTATAACGATAAAAAACAATTGTTTGCTTTTGCACAAGCGTCTGTTAACACTATCCGGCAAAAAGACAGTATTACCCTCTATGCTTTTGTAGCAGATCAAACTGCGGATAATACATTATCTCTGGCTACTCCTGAAAGCGCTACCAAAACAACTGACACGGATAAAAGATTGAAATATCAGACCAGTATTCAAAATAATCAACAAGATATATTATTGCCATTTCAATTTCAATTTGAAAATAGGATCCAGCAACTAAATAGTTCCGGCATACGCTTATACCGCGATTCTACCTATACGCCTGTTGATAGTTTTCAATTAAAGCTGGATACAACAGGACGTCAATTAACCTTGACCACAAATTGGGAAAAAGGGCAATCTTACCATTTGGTGCTCACCAAGGGTGCGGCAGCAGATACCTTAGGGAAACAATGGATCAAAACGGATACCATTTCATTCACTACTAAGCGAAGCACTGATTATGGAAAAATAAAAATCAGGCTTCGAAATCTGGATATGAGTCAACAACCCGTTTTACAATTTGTGCAAGGCGAACGTGTGGTGAAAGCTGTTCGGTTAACAGGTCCGCTCTATGAGGAAGGGCTGTTCTATCCCGGCGAATACCAACTTAGAATCTTATTAGACAAAAATGAGAATGGCAGTTGGGATACGGGATCTTTTTATGGTGATCGAAAACAACCCGAACAGGTGATTCCTCTTGAAAAACGAATTTCCATCAAAGCAAACTGGTTGAACGAATACGAACTGGAAACGGGTAGCCGTTAGTCCAGCACTTATCTTTGTACTATGCAACTTTCTTCTCAATTACTGGAAAAAGCGGTCAGTGCCTTTGCTAAACTACCCGGGATCGGAAAGAAAACTGCGCTGCGGCTGGTTTTACATCTTTTAAAACAAGAACCCGGGGAGGTAGCCCAATTGAGTGAGGCGATTACCCGACTTCGAAGCGAAATTCAATTTTGCACGCGTTGTGGCAACATTGCAGATGGTCCACAATGTTCCATTTGTTTGAACACAGGAAGAAAGCAGCAACTAATTTGTGTTGTAGAAAGTATCCGGGATGTTATTGCTATTGAGAGCACACATCAATACAATGGGGTATATCATATTCTTGGTGGAATAATTTCGCCTTTAGACGGAATCGGACCGGATCAATTAACTATTGATGCTTTATTAGCGCGTATTAGCACTGAAAAGACGGAAGAACTCATTTTTGCGTTGAATCCCACTATCCAAGGAGATACTACTATTTATTACATACAGAAAAAACTACAGGAACACCCCATACGTGTTACTACCATTGCCAGAGGTGTTGCTTTTGGTGGCGAATTGGAATATGCAGATGAAATGACCTTGGCAAGAAGTCTGCAAAACCGCCTTCCGATAGATCGATATGTCAATAGTCGCTAACCCTTATTTTTTGGGGGATTAAAGCCTTTTTTTTACCTTTGCAGTCACTTACGGCGGATTTGTTTATTGTTCGGCCACCCAACGGAACTAATAAACGCAGGATACTCTCTTCATTAACCCTCGTTTTAGTAGTTCAAAGGTCCCCTGAGCAAGCTCCACCAAAAGTGTACGCGGTTCAACAGATCCATTATGAAAAGTATTCAAGCAACTCTGCGAGAGCGCATTTTGGTCATTGATGGTGCTATGGGCACCATGATACAGCGCCACAAACTAACCGAAGCCGATTTTAGGGGCGAACGATTTAAAGATTGGCCCAGTGACCTCAAAGGGAATAATGATCTGTTGAGTATTACCAAGCGAGACATTATTGTAAGCATACACAAACAATACCTGGATGCAGGAGCAGATATCATAGAAACCAACACCTTTAGCAGCACCTCCATTGCAATGGCGGATTATGGAATGCAAGCGCTGGTAAAGGAGTTAAATGTAGCGGCAGCAACCTGTGCCAAAGAAGCGGTCAGACAATCCGGTAAAGTAGCCTGGGTAGCTGGTGCCATTGGTCCGCTCAACAAAACATTATCCCTTTCGCCGGATGTAAATCAACCGGGGTTTCGCGCTATTACTTTTGATGAAGTGGTTGCGGCTTATTACGAGCAAGTCAGCGGATTAGTGGAAGGCGGAGTGGATGTATTATTGGTTGAAACCATTTTTGATACGCTGAACGCCAAAGGGGCTATCTACGCGATCAAGCAATATTTTGATGACAAAAAACAAGCACCGCTGCCAATCATGATTAGTGGCACCATTACGGATGCCTCAGGCAGGACGTTGAGCGGACAAACTTTAGAAGCCTTCTATATATCTGTGATGCATGCTAATCCGCTAAGTGTGGGATTAAATTGTGCACTGGGTGCAAAAGAAATGCGGCCTCATATTGAAGAACTGTCCACCTTAGCCAGCTGTTATGTGTCCGCTTATCCCAACGCAGGACTACCCAATGCCATGGGCGAATATGACGAAACCCCCGATGTTACAGGACATTATTTGGAAGAATGGGCCCGTGAAGGATTTGTCAATATTGTAGGAGGCTGTTGTGGTACCACCCCGGATCATATCCAACATATTGCCGAACAGGTAAAAGGATTAACCCCACGGGTTTTACCCACTGTTGAAGCATGTTTATCCTAAACCAGTATTTTCTGTATGAAAGAAAAGATATCGATTAAACCTTTTTTACGATTAGCCGGATTGGAGCCCTTAGTGGTAAGACCTGAAACTAATTTTGTAAATGTGGGCGAACGAACCAATTTGACCGGTTCAAAAAAGTTTGCGCGTTTGATTCGAGAAAAGAGATTTGAGGAGGCATTAAGTGTAGCACGTCAACAAGTAGAAAATGGCGCACAGGTATTGGACATCAACATGGACGATGCGCTTTTAGATGGAGTGGAGGCCATGACCACCTATTTGAATCTGTTGCAAAGTGAACCTGATATTGCACGGATCCCCATTATGATTGACAGTTCAAAGTTTGAGGTCATTGAAGCGGGCCTCAAATGCGTACAAGGAAAATGTATTGTAAACTCAATTTCGCTAAAAGAAGGAGAAGAAAAATTTCTGCAACAAGCACGCATTTGTCAACGTTTTGGAGCAGCCGTGATTGTTATGGCCTTTGATGAAAAAGGACAAGCCGATACTATGCTGCGGAAAGTGGAAATTGCTGAGCGTGCCTATCGATTACTGCTTACAAAGCTTTCCTTCCCCCCTCAGGATATTATTTTTGACCCTAACATTTTTGCGGTTGCCACCGGACTCGAAGAACATAATAATTACGGGGTAGATTTTATAGAAGCTATCCGCCTGATCAAAGAAAAAATGCCACTCACTAAAGTGAGTGGCGGAGTAAGTAACCTTTCTTTTTCATTTCGCGGAAACGATCACGTACGGGAAGCCATGCATGCCGTATTTCTATACCATGCCATCAAAGCAGGTATGGATATGGGAATTGTAAATGCAGGTCAATTGGTGGTATACGATCAAATTGAACCCACCCTGCGCAATTTATGCGAAGAGGTGATCTTAAATTGTAATAACCACAACAGCGAGGCCACCGAAAAATTAATTGCCTTTGCCGCAACGGTTAAAGCCAAAGAAAAAACAGAGGTTAAAGATGAGACATGGCGTAATAATGCGATAGAGGAAAGACTGAAACATGCCTTAATCAATGGTATTACCGAATATATCGATACAGACACAGAAGAAGCCAGATTGAAATATGCAAGACCATTGGATGTGATTGAAGGACCCCTAATGGCCGGAATGAATGTTGTCGGTGATCTGTTTGGCGCAGGGAAAATGTTCTTGCCACAGGTAGTAAAAAGCGCAAGGGTAATGAAAAAAAGTGTGGCCTGGCTTACCCCTTTTATTGAAGAAGAGAAAAAAAATAATCCAAGTGCAACCGTGGGCAAAGTGCCCAAAGTATTACTCGCGACGGTAAAAGGAGACGTGCATGATATTGGAAAAAATATCGTGGGAGTAGTACTGGGTTGTAATGGTTACGATATCATAGACATGGGCGTAATGGTACCCGCCGATAAAATAATAGAAACGGCCCAAAAAGAAAATGTAGACATTGTCGGTTTAAGTGGATTGATCACTCCCTCCTTGGATGAAATGGTGCATGTGGCCCATGAGATGAAGCGTTGTGGTTTGCAACAACCCTTATTGATTGGAGGGGCTACTACTTCCAGAATGCACACTGCAGTGAAAATTGCACCACAGTACCAACATGGCGTATTCCATGTATTGGATGCCTCACGTAGTGTAACCATGGCCAGCTCCTTACTAAATAAAGAACAGAAAAAAGAATTGTTGACCCAAACCGAACTAGCTTATCAACATTTACAATACCAGTTTAGCAACAAGAATAAAAAAACACTGATCCCCTATTCAGAGGCGATAGTATGCAAGGAGTATGTTGATTGGAAAAAATATCAACCGACCACTCCAACATTTTTGGGGAAAAAAGTATTCAAACAAGTTGATCTGGCTACTCTTGCACGCTATATTGACTGGGGTCCTTTTTTTATAGCTTGGGAAATGCCTGGTCGTTATCCGGAAGTACTCAGTGATGCTGTATTGGGGAAAGAGGCCCAACAACTTTTCAATGATGCCCAAGAATTATTAGAACAAATCATTGCTGAAAATTGGTTTCAGGCAGATGGGGTGATAGGATTTTGGCCAGCGGTAAGCAATAATGCAGACACCGTTACCTTACAAACAGCACATGGTCCTGTGCGATTAGAATTCTTGCGTCAGCAACTTAAAAAAGCAATTGGCCAACCCAGTTTTTCCTTAGCGGATTTTGTTTGCCCGGCCGAATTGGGGACAGACTTTATGGGTTCCTTTGCCGTTACCATCCATGGAGCTAAAAAACACATAGATCGCTTTGCAGCTGAGCAGCATGAGTACAATAAGATCAATGTGCAGATCTTGGCTGACCGTATGGTGGAAGCTTTTGCCGAGTATATGCACGAACAAGTGCGTAAAGAGTATTGGGGCTACACAAAAAGTGAATCCCTTACCAATAAACAACTGATCCGGGAGGAGTATGAAGGTATTCGTCCTGCGCCGGGTTATCCCGCCTGTCCGGATCACACCGAAAAACTAAAACTGTTTTCTTTATTAAATGCAACGGAAGAAATAGGTATTACGCTTACGGAAAATCTAGCGATGAACCCGCCTGCTTCTGTCTGCGGTTGGTATTTTGCGCATCCACAAAGCCACTACTTTGGATTAGGAAAGATCGATATCGACCAGCTCAAGGATTATGCACAACGTAAGCAGATAACGTTAGAAGAGGCAGAGAAATGGTTACGTCCTGTGTTGGAATAAGCTTTAATGAGTTTACCCCGTTGAGGTGAAGGAACTAATGCCCCTTAATCCCTAATTGTTCCAACCCCACTTTCAATTGAGGAGCTGATTGAAAATGAATGCCGCGCAACCCTAACGCCTCACCTGCTTTTACATTGTGTAAGTTATCGTCGATAAAAACGGCAGAGGAAGGATTGATCTGATAGCGGGAAAATAATAATTGATAAAATTCAGGGAAAGGCTTACGCGTGCCTTCTTCCCCACTCACCAAACGGCCGTCAAACCAATGTAAAAAATCAAATCGGGCCAGTGCAATATGAAAAGTTTCAGCACTCCAATTGGTCAGTGCAAAAAATTTATACCTCCGTTGTTCTTTTAAGGCGCGAAATATTTCCACGGTATCAGGCAGTGATCCCCTTAACATTTCAACCCAACGACCATAAAAATCTTGAATGGGTTGTTGCCATTTAGGATCGGGAAAGGCAACCAGTTTTTCTGCAGTAGCTTTTAACAAAGGATAGCCGGCATCTTGTTGTTCATTCCAGGCTTGGGTGCAGATGTGCGAAAAGAAATAATCACGATCAGCCTCACTGTCAAAATAATCCTGATCATAAACATAGTTGGGGCTCCAATCCACTAATACGCCGCCCAAATCCCATACAATGGTGTCAATAGGCACACTCATTTTTTCCCATACTTCAGTTTAAACGCAATCATAATTCCAGACATCAACAACATCACTACATTGGTGAGAATAATTACAAGGTTGTCGATCATAAATCCATAGACCAGCCACATGACCTCATTGATAAATGCAATCAAGAACATGGTCAGCGAAATATCACGTGCTGATTTTTCGCGCCAGGTTTTGATTACCTGGGGTATAAAAGTAAATGCGGTTACTGCGCCTGCCGCATAGCCCAACATATCTGCTCCACTCATAATTAAAGTTTAGGATGCGAAGGTAAGTACTCTACTTTTTCTCAAATAACCACCACAGTCTTCTGCGTGGCTTTATCTGATAATTGGAGCAAATGTAGCGTTGAATATGGGCCATAGCCATCTCTACATCGTCAGTTAATAGTAAAAGAGCTAAATCCTTGGAAGAGATGGTACCTTCTTGCTGCATTTTTGTGAAAACATCCATCAAGGGTTGGTAATACGCTTTGCCAAATAAGATAATAGGAAATTGGGTAATAATCTTGGTTTGCACCAACGTGAGTGTTTCAAAAAGTTCATCCATGGTGCCAAAACCGCCGGGCATGATCACAAACGCGTAAGAATACTTTACTAATATTACTTTGCGCACAAAGAAATGCTCAAAGGTTACGGATCGGTGTAAATAAGGATTCTCCTTCTGCTCAAAGGGTAACTCAATATTACAGCCAAAGGATTGTCCGCCATTTTCAAATGCTCCTCGATTGGCTGCTTCCATGATCCCAGGCCCCCCTCCTGTCAGCGTGGTGAGACCCATTTGTGCAATGCGCTTTCCAAACTCACGTGCTTGTTTATAATAGAGATGGCCCTCCTCAAAACGTGCTGACCCAAACACCGTAATACAAGGACCGGCAAAATGTAGGGTTCGAAATCCCTTTACAAATTGCTTGAATACGCGCCAGGCAAAAGCTAGTTCGTACCCACGACTCTTGGGGCCATCGAGGTAAACATGGTGTTTGGGAGGGATCAGTTGGGGTTTCTGTTTTTTATTTTCTGTGGGAGACATAGTTGATATCTTTACTACTTCACAAAATTATGCGGATCATATCTTACAATGTAAATGGAATTCGTGCAGCTACAAGAAAAGGGTTGATCGATTGGTTGCAAACAAACCCGGCTGATATCCTTTGTTTGCAGGAAACAAAGGCCAGACAGGAGGATGTAGACTGTACACCCTTTCATGCAATGGGGTATCAAGACTTTTGGTTTAGTGCAGAAAAAAAGGGTTACAGCGGAGTTGCCGTATTTACCAAAATAAAACCAGATCATGTGGAATTGGGCAATGGGCATGGGCAAAGTGACCAGGAAGGACGGGTCATTCAATTAGATTTTGGCGATATACGATTGATCAACGCCTACTTCCCAAGTGGGACCAGTGGAGACGAAAGGCAACAATATAAATACCAATGGTTGAACGAATGTTATAACTGGCTGGAAAAACTTAAAAAAAAACATCCACAACTGATATTGTGCGGCGATTACAATATTGCTCATCAGGAAATTGACATACACGATCCTAAGGGAAATAAAAATTCATCTGGATTTCAGCCTGCTGAACGGGCTTGGATGACAAAACTATTTGAAAGCGGTTGGACAGACACCTTTAGAAAAATTAATCTGGAACCGCATCACTATAGCTGGTGGAGTCAACGTTTTCCAAGTGTACGCTTACAAAATAAAGGATGGCGCATTGACTATATCAATGTCACTTCGGCATTGGAGAAGAAAATAAAGGAGGCTTATTTGCTACCCACTGTAAAGCACTCTGACCACTGCCCCGTTTATCTGGCATTAAAATAATAATCCATGTATATATATAATGTAACCGTAAAAGTGGACCACCCCATTGCCAGGGAATGGATGCAATGGTTAAAAACAGAACATATTCCTGAGGTTATTGGAACAGGATGTTTCTGCAACGCAACCATACTTGAACTGGTGGAAAATGTGGATAAAGAAGGGGCTTCGTTTGCCGTGCAATACAAAACAGCCAATCTCGAAGATTACAAACATTATATTACTGAATTTGCGCCAAGCTTACAGCAAAAAGGGCTGGATAAATGGGGTGAGCGGTTCATTGCTTTTCGCACATTGATGAAAATCGTGGATTAAGGGTGCATAACCCCTATTTTTCTTTTCCCTCAATGAAAAAGCAATTAAATTTGTCCCTCTTCACTTTTTAAAACACAACGCATGAATAAGGGAGACTTGATCAATAAGGTAGCAGACGACGCCGGAATAACAAAGGCGCAAGCCAACGAAGCCATTGATTCTCTGATTGAGGCAATTGGGAAAACACTGAAGGCTGGTGGGAAAGTTACCCTGGTTGGTTTTGGCACGTTTACTGTTTCTACACATGCTGCGCGCAATGGAATAAACCCAAAAACCAGAGAGATCATTAAAAGAAAAGCACGCAAAGTGGCTCGTTTCAAAGCGGGTAAAGAATTGGCTGAATTATTATAAACAAAACACATAAACCACTGAATCAATACTACCATGGGAAGAGGTGATAAGAAAACCGCTAAAGGAAAACGCTTCAAAGGTTCATTCGGCAAGAGCCGTCCTGCCAAGACTACCCAAAAAGCTGCTCCCAAGAAAACTAAATAAAACGGTTTGCGTACAAAATGAAAAAGGAAGGTATACTCCCTTTTTTTATTTAACCAGTGTTCCTACTTTCTCGCCGGTTACCACCCTGCTGAGATTGCCCGATTGATTTATATTAAATACAATTATAGGGAGTTTGTTCTCCATACATAGCGTAAATGCTGTTGTATCCATCACCTTTAATTGTTTGGACAAACAATCCGAAAAACTGATTTCCTCAAAACGAGTTGCCTTTGGGTCTTTTTCTGGATCTGCTGAATAAATCCCATCCACACGCGTGCCTTTCAAAATCACATCCGCTCCGATCTCAATAGCGCGTAAAGAACCTGCCGTATCCGTAGTGAAATAAGGGTTACCGGTACCCGCTCCAAATATCACTACTCTTCCTTTTTGCAAATGACGGATGGCTCTGCGACGAATATAGGACTCCGCTATCTGCTCCATCTTGATAGCGCTTTGTAAACGCGTGTAAATACCAATTCTTTCCAATCCGGCTTGTAAGGCCATTCCGTTAATAACGGTAGCCAGCATGCCCATATAATCTCCGTGTGCACGCTCAATTCCCGTCTCCTGTTCGTTCATCCCTCTGTAAATATTACCACCCCCAATTACCACTGCCACTTGAACACCCAATTCGGTGATGGCCTTAATATCTTTAGCATATTGAGAAATGATGGCGGTGTCAAACCCAAAACTCTTATCCCCCATCAGGGCCTCTCCTGATAATTTCAATAAAATGCGTTTGTAAACAGGTAGCATGTAGGTGTCTTTGGTGAGCGAAGATAACCAAATTACAAGGCCAAAAAAAAGCGCCCGTATATACGGACGCTTATATAAATATTGTTATTGCAGCAATTAACCCAGCGCAACACGCTTAAAGCTGATCACTTTTACATCCCCGGATTCTTTCAGATAATCACCTACTGACTTGCTGGCATCTTTTACAAAAGCCTGAGCCGTGAGTGTCTGTTCTTTGAAGAAAGCGCCCATTTTACCTTCAGCGATCTTAGCGATCATCTCTGCAGACTTTCCAGCCATCTTAGGGTCTTGATTCATCAATTCCACTACAATGCTTTTTTCGCGCTTGATAACCTCAGCAGGAACGGAGCTGGCATCAACGGCAACTGGATTCAGGGCAGCAATTTGCATGGCTACGTCTTTACCAGCTTCTGCTGCAGGTTTGTCCATACCCACCAATACACCAATGCGGTAAGCACCATGGATATAAGAAGCTACATATGGAGCATCTATTCGCTCAAACTTTGTTACTCCAATTTTTTCACCAATAGTAGTCAGCTTTTCATCAACCATACCAGCGATGGGTAAAGCACCAATCTTTACGCTGAGCAACTCTTCCATTGAATTCACGTTATTAGCGATGGCGGCATCGGCAATACTTTTTCCAAAAGCAACAAAGTCTGCATTTTTGGAAACAAAATCAGTTTCGCAGCTCACACAAACTACAATTCCGATTTTGTTATCAGCAGTAGTCTGCGCAATGACCACACCTTCCTTTGCCTCACGATCGCTACGTTTGGCAGCTACCTTCTGTCCTTGCTTGCGCAACCAGTCAATAGCCGCTTCAAAATCGCCATTTGTTTCAGTCAACGCTTTACGGCAGTCCATCATTCCGGCGCCGGTTGTTTGACGAAGTTTATTGATATCCTGTGCACTAATAGTAACGGTACTCATACTGATTTAAAATTTTTAGGGGAAACACTTTCGTGTAGACCACAGATCTAAATAAAAAATAAATTACTTCCGGGCTCCACCAGGTCCACGGCTAGCACTACCCCCTATAGTACGACGACGTGTTCCTGTTCCACCACGACGGGCTCCACCGCGTCCGCCTTCCGTTTCTGCTTCTGCAAGAAGTTTAGCCGCTTTTCTTTCTTTTTCGTCATCGGTGTTCTCTTCTGCTTCGTCGTCCTTAGCAGCTTGACGCTCTGCCAAACCTTCTTCAATTGCTGCAGTGATATAGTTCACCAAAATAGCAATTGATTTAGTTGCATCGTCGTTTGCAGGCACCGCAAAATCCACTTTGTTAGGATCGCAGTTAGTATCAACCAAACCAAAAGTGGTAATACCTAAACGCCTGGCCTCTGCCAATGCAATATGCTCATGCCCGATATCAACCAGGAACAGCGCGGCAGGGATGCGTCCCAATTGGGATATACCACCTAATACTTTTTCCATTTTGTCCCTATCCCGACTGAGGGTAAGGCGCTCTTTCTTTGTAATACTGTCAAAAGAATCATCACCCAGCATTTTTTCAATGCTCTGCATTTTTTTAACACTCTTACGAACGGTGTTAAAGTTGGTCAACATGCCCCCCAACCAACGCTCCGTTACATAAGGCATGTTTACACGCTTAGCACACTCATTTACGATGTCCTTTGCTTGTTTTTTTGTTCCTACGAAAAGGATCTTTTTTCCACTACGTGCAATTTGCTTTAACGCAGCTACTGTTTCCTGTAAACAATCAACCGTTTTATTCAGGTCGATGATGTGAATACCTTTCTTCTCTGCAAAGATGTAAGGCAACATCTTGGGATTCCACTTCTTTTTCAGGTGGCCAAAATGTACACCGGCTTCAAGAAGTTGCTGCTGTAAGGATGTATTATTTTCCATATGCAATAGAAGTACTTTAAAATTGATTAAGGGCAATTAACGTTTGGAGAACTGGTAACTACGACGCGCTTTCTTGTGACCGAACTTCTTACGCTCTACGGAACGTGGATCACGTTTCAGCAATCCGGCTGCTTTTAATGCAGGACGAAATTCAGGATTCAAGTCTACCAATATGCGGGAAATACCCAACATAGCAGCTTCTGCTTGACCTTTTACACCTCCGCCGGTGGCATTAATATTTACATCGTATTTGTCCATCACTTCAACAGTTTTGAGTGGACGTTCAACTTGATTCTGTAAATAGACCAGAGAGAAATATTGTTTGTAGTCTTTGTCATTCACCGTAATTTTTCCGTTACCCTTGGTAACGAAAACGCGTGTTACGGCTTCTTTACGACGACCTACGCTGTTCTTTTGCTTTTCCATTGATTAGTTATTGGTACGATTGATTTCAGAATTTAAGTTCCTTGGGTTGTTGTGCGCCATGCGGATGTGCAGCACCTTGGTACACAAATAATTTCTTGATCATTTTGCGGCCTAATCTGTTTTTAGGGAGCATTCCTTTTACGGCACGCTCAATGACCATTTCAGGACGACGCTTCAATAAACTGGAAGCTACTTCTTCTTTTAAACCGCCTGGGTAACCGGTAAAATGATCATACATTTTTTGATCCAATTTGTTTCCGGTCAATACAACCTTTTCGCAATTGGTTACAATTACATAATCCCCGGTGTCTACGTGTGGAGTGTAGCTGGCTTTGGTCTTTCCGCGTAATACGGCTGCAATACGAGAACACATACGACCCACGGTTTGATTAGTACCGTCCACAACAAACCAGTTGCGCTTAACGGTAGCCTCGTTCGCATGTTTGGTAGTGAAACGTAGTTTACTCATGATGTTTTATTTGAGTTCCCGCTATCCCGGGACCTGATTAAAAATGGACGGCGAAAGTAAGTGGGCCTGCTCAAAACACCTTGAAAAAGAGGATTAATTTTTAAAGCTGCCTTTGTAACAAATTGATTATCAATAAAAATTTTGACTGACTTTTTTAATCATTACTAAAAAGCCGTTATAGCCGCAATGAAAAATTGCTTGTGGCTCCCTTGATCCTAAATTGTTTTGTGGGGAGTGTCGATATGGTTGTTTGCTTCAAAAACCCGTTTCCATTTCTAAACAGGATGGCAACTTTTAGTATTGTTTCGCCCGGAAACTCCTTTTCATAGGGCAGCATTTAGGACAATTAGGAATAGAACAAGTAATATGTTTTTGCAACACATTAACTAGTTGAAATATTACTTATAGCTTAGCGCCTATGTACAGGAAAGAGCAGACCCCAATGTGGATGGAAAGAACCCATTCCCTGCTTCAAGCACTTAAAAAGGGAATATCAGCTTCTGCGATTGAAGAGCTTAGAGCCGTTTTGCGTTTTCATGAATACCGTTATTATATCTTGACTGATCCTTTGCTTGCCGATTTTGAATACGACCAACTTTTCAAAGCACTTGAAAAAATTGAAAAGGAACATCCAACGCTGATCAGGCCTGACTCCCCCACTCAGCGAGTGGCACATGAATTAACAAAGGAATTTCCCACGGTGCAACACCTGGTACCCATGTTGTCCTTGGACAATTCTTACAATGCCGAGGACTTACTGGATTTTGACAGAAAAGTTCGTGAATTATCGGGGCTAACGGCTGTACCTTATTGCGTGGAGCCAAAATTTGACGGGGGTAGTATTTCGTTGATCTATGAAAATGACAAATTAGTGCGGGCAGCAACGCGTGGAGACGGAGTAGCGGGAGATGAAGTGACCAATAATATTCGACAAATACGGTCCGTTCCATTAACAGCGTCCTTCTCCACCTGTGGTATAAAACAGGCAGAGATCCGTGGAGAGGTTTTGATGAATAAAGAAAATTTTAATGGCTATAACCAACATCTAACGGCACAGGGATTAGTGCCCTTGGCCAACCCGCGCAATGCGGCCAGTGGCACATTGCGTCTTAAAGATCCCCGAGAGGTGGCCAAGCGCAACCTGGAAGTATTTGTATACCACTTAAGCTACTTTTCCCTGCAAAAAGAAGAACAATGGCCCTTGGCACTCCAATCACATGCAGCTACGCTGGGTTTACTTTGGGAATTGGGATTTAGAAGTCCGGAACATGAAAAAATAGTATTCAGCACCATTCAAGAAGTAATTGACTACTGTACTGCATTTGAAGCCACTCGGGATGCGTTGCCCTATGAAATTGACGGGATGGTTATCAAAGTAAATGAGGTAGCGGTTCAGGAAAAACTGGGCATGACCTCGCATCATCCACGCTGGGCAGTGGCCTATAAATTCAAAGCCAGACAAGCAACCACACAATTAATTGGCATTGAATTTCAGGTTGGTCGAACCGGAGCCGTTACGCCGGTTGCAAAATTAGAACCTGTTGCGGTAGGCGGTGTAATGGTGTCGAGCATCTCCGTACATAACCAGGAATATATTGCCGAAAAAGATCTTCGGATCGGAGATCAGGTATTGATCGAGAGAGCCGGAGATGTGATCCCACAAATTGTGAAATCACTAACGGAAGCACGTTCGGGAAAAGAAAAACCCATAGAATTTCCAAGTGTTTGTCCTGTTTGTGCCAGTAAGTTATTTAAGGAAGAAGAAGAAGCCGTGTGGCGGTGTATCAATACAGAATGTCCGGCTCAAATAGTAGAGCGAATCATTCACTTTGTTAGTAAGG
>Ga0194128_10000412_pt1 | contig 78795 bp, 65 predicted proteins | sample TA2KigCa65mmetaG_FD_148650 | JGI IMG/M metagenome (GOLD analysis project Ga0194128, IMG submission 148650) | Freshwater microbial communities from Lake Tanganyika, Tanzania - TA2015037 Kigoma Deep Cast 65m | ecosystem: Environmental > Aquatic > Freshwater > Lake | place: Tanzania: Lake...
TGAGCCCATGCCGGATTGCAAATCAGTCCTAATATAAATAAACCGACGCATGCGAATCTACTATATGTTGGCATGTAAGATTTTTGGTGGTGATGGACGGAATCGAACCGCCGACACAAGGATTTTCAGTCCTTTGCTCTACCAACTGAGCTACATCACCGAATGAGGTGCGAAGGTACGGAAAAAGCGGGACATTTTTAAAATCGGGTGGACTAATTCCTTGATTGCTGGTGTTTGAAGGCTTGTTTGCTCCTGACTTACCCCACTTAAGGAAACATTCGTTTGCCATACGGTTTTATATTTTTTGCTTCCTTATCTTGCATTCTGTTTCATGGCTATGATCGCACAGCTCGTTTTTTTGGTATTACTGATTGGTGGGGTTGGTTTGTTTGCCCGCAAGATTTCCTCCATTGTCCGCAACATACGCCTGGGGAAGGCGGAATCGCGTACGGATCAGCCCTCCAGAAGGTGGAAACAAATGGTGCGGGTGGCTTTGGGTCAGGGTAAGATGCTCACACGTCCTGTGGCGGGTTTTTTTCATGTCCTGATTTACGCTGGGTTTATATTGATCAACCTGGAGGTATTGGAAATTGTACTGGATGGATTGTTGGGAACGCACCGAATTTTCAAGCCCATTTTGGGCGCTTTTTATGAAGTGATCATCGGATTTTTTGAGCTATTAGCGGTGGGAGTACTCATCGCCTGTATGATTTTTCTGTGGCGGCGCAATGTTCAGAGGCTGGAACGATTCCACAAACCGGAGTTATCGGGCTGGCCGTTCCTGGATGCGAACCTGATCCTGATCATTGAAGTGGTATTGATGGGCGCATTTCTGCTGATGAACATTGCCGAAGCCAATATGTCCGATCGAGGGGGATACCTGTTGAGCAATCAACTGGGTTTTTTATTTGAGGGGATGTCGGAAGGTGTACTGCATACCCTTGAGCGGGTAGCGTGGTGGGGGCACATCATCGGAATACTGGCTTTTCTCAACTATTTGCCCTACAGCAAGCATTTCCACATACTAATGGCATTTCCCAATACTTTTTATGCCGATTTGGTGCCGTCCGGACGAATATCCGTCATGGAAAGTGTTCGTAAGGAGGTTTCCCTTATGCTCGATCCGGATGCGGACCCGTTTGCTTCTCCTGCTGACGTATCGGACGGGGACCAGCCTGGTCGTTTTGGCGCGCAGGATGTGACCGACCTGAGTTGGAAGTCGCTGATGGACGCTTATAGTTGCACGGAATGTGGCAGGTGCAGCTCAGTTTGTCCTGCCAACATCACAGGTAAGAAATTGTCGCCCCGCAGCATCATGATGAAAACGCGCGACCGCTTGGAAGACGTGGGAAAGTTGTTGGATCAAGGCCAAGAAGCAGGATCAGATGGCCAATTTCTTTTGGGCGATTATATAACCGCTGAGGAGTTGCAGGCCTGCACCACGTGCCAGGCGTGCGTTGAGGCTTGTCCGGTTCTCATCAACCCGCTCAGCATCATCACCGAACTCAGGCGCTACCAATCGATGGAGGCGGGTGAGCAACCTGGCGAATGGAAATCGATGTACACCAATATTGAAAATAACGGCGCACCCTGGCAGTTCCCTGCTGCTGATCGCCTGGGATGGGCTGCACCCTCTAAAAGTCAATAGAATGGACGCGTTCAGCGATGATTTAAACATACGCACGATGGCCCAATGGCAGTCGTCGGGCGACAAGCCAGAGGTTTTGTTTTGGGTTGGATGCGCCGGCAGTTTCGATGAGCGGGCGCGTCGTGTGACCCGTGCAGTGGCCCAAATCCTGGAGCATGTCGGTATGAGCTTTGCTGTTTTGGGCACAGAGGAGAGTTGTTCGGGCGATCCAGCCCGGAGGGCAGGAAATGAATTTTTGTTCCAGATGCAGGCTATGCAGAACATCATGGTGATGAATGGATATGGGGTTCAGAAAATTGTGACTGCTTGTCCACATTGTTTCAATATCATTCGCAACGAATACCCGGAATTGGGCGGTCATTATGAGGTGGTGCATCACGCTACCCTGCTGCAGCAGCTGATCAACGAAGGTCGACTGAAGGTCAAGGAAGGTGGAGCGTTTAAGGGAAAGCGTATTACCTTCCATGACTCCTGCTATCTGGGCCGAGCCAATGGCATCTATGAGGCCCCTCGCGAAGTGTTACAGTCTCTCGATACAGATTTGGTAGAGATGAAAAGAAGCCGCGCTCAGGGTCTGTGCTGCGGTGCCGGAGGTGCACAATTGTTTAAGGAATCTGAAAAGGGGTCGGGTGAGGTACACCACGAACGGAGTCGAGAAGCCATTTCCACTGAGGCCACTATTGTGGCTGTGGCTTGTCCGTTTTGCATGACTATGATGCGCGACGGTGTAAAGCATCATAACAAAGAGGATGAAGTGGAAGTATTGGATATTGCAGAGTTGATTATTCGATCGGGTGCATCGTCTTCGTCCAACGCCTAGTAAAGTCATACCCCCCATTCTGAGCTATTATGGCAACCGAGATTGAATACCACGGATTCTTCGAAATGATCAGGTATCAACATTCTAGTCAATAATGATCACGAGCCCCATCACCGACACATCACAGGGTATTTTGAATCAATTGCCCCCATTCGATTCTGTGCAGTGGCCTGACCGTTGCCGAATCTGGATTTATGTTTCGAATCGGCCATTTGAGACCCATGAACAAATTGAATTGGCAGAGCGCCTGTCGGAATTTGCCGCGAATTGGTCGGCCCACAAACTGCGTTTGACGGCCTACAGCATGGTATTCATGAATCAGGTCATCGTATTGGGCGTGGATGAGCAGGTGCAGGCCATCTCGGGTTGCAGCATTGATGCCTCAGTACACTTTGTGAAGGATTTTGAGTTCAAATGGGGGGTAGTACTCCTTGACGGTGGACGATTGGCACGTTATGATGGTGGTTGCCTGAGGGTTGAGTCTTTGGCTCAAGCTCGCCAAAATGTTGCGCTGGGGGTCATTAACCCCCGAACCTGGTTTTTCAATTCCTTTGCCCAAAACGCAACTCAACTGCGCAGTGATACCTGGATGCAAGCGAATTCCGGGCTCTTTGCCCGGATGTTGGGATTTTGAAACCCAAGGCATTGAACAGCACAAGCCTAACGAACTATTAGGCTTTTTATAGCCTGAAGGCTTTTATTGATGGCAATAAGCTAGTAATGGTTTGGGTGTAGATCGACCCCTAGCGAGGAGTTGAAGCATTCAAGCTAACGACATGAAGGTTTGCCTACCTCCTTTCTGGGTTTTGGCAACAGAAAAGAGTTTTCAACCATAAATCGAGGGTCGAGCATTACGGGGTTGACCATTTCGGGGACAACCAAAAATCGGGAGTCGATCTTAGATCGGGGACAACCAAAAATCGGGGGTCGATCTTAGATCGGGGTCGACCATAGGTCATGGGTCGACCTTAGATTGGGGTCGACCATAAGTTGGGGTTCGATCATAATCGAGGGTTGTCCATTACGTGGTTAACCCTAAATTGGGTGTCAACCGAGTATAAGCATACTGAATCATATCAACATGTTAAATACTCAGTTCTGTTAACGGCTAATCACCAAGCGTCCGTGGCCCAAACCATCAATGCTGATGAGGTAAAGTCCCGAAGGCAGGGGGTTGCCTCCATCTGAGTGCAGATTCCAATCCATCACAGATTGGCCGGCTTCCATGCGTAAGGTCGACAACAGTTGTCCCTGTATGTTGCGAATATCTATGGTAGCTGGTGCAGCCGATTGATCTTCTGCACGTTCAATGAGCGCACGCTCCGAGCTTGGATTGGGATAAATGCGTAGCGCGGGCGCAGTTCCCTGGCTGGCCGAGAATGGATCCGACAAGACCAGGTTCGGTGGACTCAATCGCTTTGAGGTATACAATCGATAGCCACCCGCCTCGACCTGCATACTGTTGGTTACCTGAGCGATGTCGATGCTGTCGCCCGTGAAGTATTCATACCAGCGGCCTGTTGCCGGGAAAGTTGCTTGGAAACTAGCATCGGTGATCCCCCAATTGCCTAGCACCATCACGTTCATAGAAGGGTGCAGAAGTCGGATTTGCTTGAAGGCACCACTGAGCGCAAAAGTAAAATTGGCTGTGCCAAAAGCAGGTTCAGTCGTTTTCAGCTGGTTCATGGCCGCATAAATATTGTAAAGTCTGCGTCGGTCGGGGTTGGTGAAGTAGTCCCACCGAACTGGCTTGGGATCTGTGCGACAGCTTTGGTTGATGCTGCCGTTCGGACAACGATTGATGCTGAAGTCGTAGCCCAGTTCACCAAACTGCCATATCATTTTTGGGCCTGGAATCGACATTTCAAAAACGGGAACCAGTTCCATCCGGCGCAAGGCTGTTTGTATGTTTCGGGTATTGTGTGTAGCGTTGAAGCTGCCGTTGGTGAGATTGCGGTACATCAACCGCTCTTCATCGTGGCTCTCTGCATAGGTCATGAGGTTAGGTTGCGACCACCCACGTTGAGTATAGGCGCCCCATTGGAAGTTGGAATTGTTGACATAACCCATGGTGCCCTCGTTGAAATTGTAGTTGAGGTTACCCCAAAACATCAAGCCGTAATTGGCCAACTCGCGCTCTTCTGAATTATCGGCGAAGTGTTCTAGGATCAGATACGCAGTGGCGTCATATACCCGAACAGAATCATAGATTGATTTCCAAATACGTACACGCGTGCTGTCGTACTGTCCCCACAGACCGGTGTTTCCTAAGGTGTTGCGCTGCGTAAATCCTTTTGAAAGGTCGAATCGGAATCCATCGAACCGAAATTCCTGTAGCCAATGCTTCAGCACACGCCGAACGAAGCGTTGGGTGGCAGGACTCTCATGATTCATGTCGTAGCCCACATTAAAGTCGTGCTTGGCCACCGGATTAAAGTAGGGGCTGTTGGCAGCGGGTTGGTTGGCTGTAGCGTTCCACCACATTCGCACAATCGGACTCAATCCGAATTGATGGTTCAGTACCATGTCGAGTACAACGGAAATTCCGAGGGTGTGGCAGCTGTCGATGAGTTCCTTCAGTTTTGTTTCCCGACCGTAGGCTTTATCACTCGCCAACATGAACATCGGATTATAGCCCCAGGAGTTGTTGCCCTCAAATTCGGTTGTCGGCATGAGTTTGAGGCAATTGATGCCGAGTTGCTTAAGGTAGGAAAGGCTATCGATTACACGTTGGAAGGTGCGTTCTACAGAAAAATCACGCACATGAAGCTCATAAGCAACCAAATCGCGGGGATTTGGCCTGCTGAAGCTTGTGTTGCGCCATGGGTATGCCGGTTTGTTGGTTTGCAACACAGACACAATACCCGTGGTTTTACCGGTGGGGTAGGGTTTGAGGTTCGGGTAAACCGAGGCGGTGATGAACGGATCATTGGACGGATCCAGGATTTTGTGGCTGAACGCATCCGCCACTTTCAGTTGTCCGTCGATCATATATTGATATGCGTTTTCTTCGCCCGGGTTTAGGTTGCCGATGGTGAGCCAATACCAACTGCTGTCGGGACTCCGCTTCATGAAAAAGTTGACATCGGGCGTCCAGTTGTTGAAGTCACCCAGCACAAACACATTCTGCTTGTGTGGTGCATAGAGTACGAGGTGCACCGTAGAGTCATTGATTTCGTTGACTCCATCGTGGACGCCTGCCGGGAGCGGGGCGATGACGGAGTTGGGTGGACAAACCAAACGGAGGGTGTCTGATACGGTTGATGCACCTGTATTGGCGCGAAATACCAATTCATAGTTGTTGGCTTGTGGAAACTGCAGGCTGATGCTGAGGGTGTCGCTCACTACCGATTGCTGCAGTACGCCATTCACGAACAGCGAAAGGGAGCAGACCTGCGACGCTGCGCCAAAAAATGGAATATTCGTTTGTGCGGGTACGAGAAGTTGTCCGCGCGAAGGCGAAAAAATCCGTGCCTGAAGTTGACCAACCGGATAAATGGGAACGTATATGTCGCTTCCATCGGCCGCTCTTCCTACCACACTGCCGTCGGTATTGCGAAATACAAATGCGAGCGATTGCACGATTTCGGCTGTTGGCACGGCATGAAAACTGCGTGGGCGATAACCAAAGCGATATAAGTTATTGCCAAGCGGGGCCATCAGTGTTTGCGGTGTGGCCACGCCCCAGGTGGAGGGCACGACATGACGCCAATTCGTGGGACTCGTACTGAGATTTGTAAGCACTCCAAAGTGCCCATACACGGGGCCATTGAAATTCGCTAAAGCGCCATTCCCTTCTGTTGCATTAAAATAAATGGTCACAGAATCGGTATCGGTGGGGAAGCGGGGCACACTACTCACCTGGGCCAATGCAGGCAGTTGAGTGGCCAAGAACAAAGCAAAAATGGAAGTGAAGTAGTATTTCATAAGAAGTGCAGAGTTTCTACTTAAAAAAAAAGCCACGACTAAGCGTGGCTTTTCTGAGCAGAAAAAAATATTAGCGGTTCAACAAAATGCGATGTGTAGTCGCATTCTGTCCCATTTCTACACGAATCAGATAAGCACCTTCACGTGCGGGTTCACCCGTTTGCGTGGAGCCATCCCAGTTCAGAGACAGGCTTCCTGCACCAGCAAATCCGTCAAATAGAGTTGTTACAGGCTGTCCGAGGATGTTATAGACCCGAACCTTTAATCCACCAGATTGCACCACATTCAAATCGATGCGGGTACTTCCTGAAAACGGATTCGGATAAATTTTGTTTAGTGTTACATAATTAGATTTTACACTTGCTGCTGACACCGGATCGCTCCCGTCGCAACGAGTACAAAGGTTCCAACAATACCTAACGTAGGCGGTGCCTTCGAGCAGATACTGACGATTATAGCCGCCGAATCCGTCGTCAACTCCACAGCCAGAAAGAGTTGCCGCACCTTCATTCATGCCCCAGCTACTCCCGTTGACGAACTTAAAAGTCAGTGTTTGCCCCAACACGCTGTCCGGAAAGCGGATTCCAATGCCCCAAACGTAGTTACCAAGATTGGTGAGGGTACAGGCGGTGTCGCCGGGTGACCAATACTGAAGCGCTGTGCCGTTCACGGAAGCACCACGGGACACAAAATCACCCGCAACTCGGATTCCAGCGGGTGAAATGGGATCCAAATACTGTGACATGTCCACTCCAAAGTAAACGGTGAAATTTTGAGCGTTTACGGCAGAAATAAATGCCATGAACGCCATCGCAAACATCGTAAAGATTTTTTTCATGTTATAATTAATTAAGATATATTATAGGGAATAATACTATTTAAGACAAACAAAAATATATATTCTTTTTTATATAACAATTATGTTCAGAAAAATTAATCGGTTTGAAATTGGTATTTTTCGCACTTCAAAAATTTAAGTGTATGTCGACCCAACTGAAGAAAGTTGCCTTCCTCACATCGGGGGGCGATTCGCCTGGAATGAATGCCTGCATCCGTGCTTTGGTGCGCTCAGGAATACACTACTCCTTCGAAATGTGGGGGGTGGTTCGGGGCTATGATGGTCTGATTCAGGGCGACTACCAAAAGATGGATCTTCGGTCGGTAAGCAATATCATAAACCGGGGCGGGACCATCCTGAAATCTGCCCGATCCGAAGAGTTCAGAACCGAAGAGGGCATGGAAAAGGCCTATCAACAACTCAGGCAAAGGGGAATTGATGCCTTGGTGGTGATTGGAGGTGACGGTTCGTTTCGGGGCGCCTTCCATTTCAGCAACCGATATGATATTAAGGTGATCGGACTACCTGGTACGATCGACAACGATCTGAATGGCACCGACTTCACCATTGGATACGACACTGCAACCAACACTGTGGTGGATTGCATCGACAAAATCAGGGATACGGCCGATGCCCACAACCGTCTGTTCTTCATTGAAGTGATGGGCCGAGACGCGGGTTACATTGCCCTGTATGCCGGGATCGCTGCCGGATGTGAGGACATTCTCATCCCGGAAACAAAAACGAGCATCGATGAATTGGTGGAAAATTTGAAAAAGGGACGGTTACGCAATAAGACCTCGGGACTGGTGATTGTGGCGGAAGGCGATGAGGAGGGGGGCGCCTATGAAATTGCCCGCAAGGTACAGGAGCAATTCGATGGATATGAGATGAAAGTCACCATTCTGGGCCACATACAACGTGGGGGTAGTCCCAGCTGTTTCGACCGTGTGCTCGCCAGCCGCCTTGGAGTGGCCGCCATAGAGGGGCTCATGGAAGGGAAAAACCAGATGATGGCGGGCCTGATCAACAACCAGGTTGTGTTTACACCGCTCACTCAGGCCGCCAAAATTTCATCCGTGCTCGATCATGATTTGTTCCGAATTTCCAAAATATTATCCATCTGATATAACCTAAGAAATTCATACTATTTTCTCCCTCAAAACATAATATAATCTCAATCACATGTTGCTTGTTTCAGATAGTGGATCAACCAAGGCTGACTGGAAATTCGGGAGCCGAGTGACCGATGTTTGTACCACCAAGGGGTTCAACCCGTTTTTCCATGATGCCGCTTTCGTATTGGAGGAACTATCCTCATCCCCTCTGGCGCGTTTGGCCAACGAGATAACTGAGGTCCGTTTCTTCGGGGCCGGCTGTTCGAGTCCGGAACGCAACGAACAAATTGCGCAACCGCTGAGGATTTTTTTTCCAAACGCCCGAGTTGCAGTGGAGCATGATATTCTGGGCGCCGCAATTGCCACCAACTTTGATGATCGTGGTGTAACCTGTATTATTGGAACGGGTAGCAATTCCTGCTACTACGACGGAAAACGGTGGAGCCAGGTCGTTCCCGCTCTGGGTTATTTGCTCGGAGATGAGGCGAGTGGTAGCTGGCTGGGTCGTCGGCTGCTGGCCGACTATCTCTACCACCTGTTGCCCGAATTTCTGGAACAGGAACTGAATATTAAGGGACTCACTAAAGAGGGCATATTTCATTCGGTCTATCATGAGCCCCACGTGAATGTCTATTTGGCCTCCATGGCGCGGGTGTTATCGACCCACAGCACGGAGCCGTATGTTCGCCAACTCGTACGATCCGGTTTCGAAGAATTCCTGCGCATTCACATCTTGCGCTATGATCAAGTACACGAACTCCCCCTGCATTTTGTGGGCTCAATCGCTTTCTATTTCAGAGAGATTCTGGAGGAGGTGCTCATGGGTCACCGCTTGATTTGCGGCAAAATTCTAATCAGACCCATCCACGAATTGTATCGCTACTACCAGGAGAAGGGGTAAAGAAATTTTCGCTTCTTCAAAGCGATTTGAACCTTATTTAAAAATAGGGCCCGAAATGGATCGCTACTTCTGGTCGGGTTTTTTGAGCTTCTTCAGCTTTTCCTCTATCACAAATTCGTCGCCCTCCACATAACTGTTGTGACGATAGGCGATGCGCCCCTCGCCGTCGATGAGCAGGGAGAAGGGCACGGTCTGGAAATTCAGGGCGCGCTTCATGTCTTCGTTGGGGTCGAGTAGAACGCGGAATGGCCATTTAACGCCATTAATGTAAGACTTGACCTTGGCGGAATTTCGGCTGTCGTCGATGCTGATGGCCAGAACCTCCACATCAAACTCCTTCTGCCAGTCGACATACAACTCTGCATAGTTAGAAAGTTCCTTCTTGCAGGGAGCACACCAGGTGGCCCAAAACGATATGATGGTGGGTTTTCCAGGTCTGATCAGGGAACGCAATTCGACCAGATTGCCGTCGGTATCGCGCAGGCTAACCTCGGGAATGGAGGACTGATTGGAAGGCTGACTAAAGCTTGGTGCGGCACAGATCGCGAGTATGAAACAGCTCAGCGCAAAGAGTAGGTGTCGAAATTTCATGCGCGAAAATAGGAATTTGGATACGTTTATCCGCATAACGCGTATTTTTCCGCTGAAATTGTATTGTTAAAAACAGTTTATGGGTTACACCAGGGTGCGCGCCTTTTTGCCAATGGTGCTTTTTTGCTTGGCCGTATTGTTCAACAGAGGAAGCGTTTGGGGGCAGAATGGGCAATCTGGACGCATAACAGGCGATTTTGAGCTGTTTCAGAATTTCTTTTTTCTCGATTCGAGCATCCTTTCAAACCCCATTCCGCCACAGTACTACCAGCAATTATCGTCGACCGAGGCCTGGCTGAACATGAATTACCGGAGCGATGATGTGCAGGCTGGGATCCGATTCGATATGTTTCTGAACTCCGGCCTCCGCGATCCCCAAAAGGCGTTCAATAATCAGGGGGTGGGGTTTTGGTATGTGCGTAAGCAGCTCGATAAGCTTGAGTTGACCGCGGGCAACATCTACGACCAATTTGGTAGTGGGGTCACCTTCAGGGCCTATGAAGCACGGGGTCAGAACCTCGACTACGCTTTGTTTGGACTACATGCACGCTACAAATTGTCGGATGAATGGATGGTGAAGGGTTTTGTGGGTCGGCAAAAATTCCAGTTCGACACCTACAGACCGGTGTTGAAGGGTCTAAATCTGGAAGGTGGAATGGCATTGGGTGAAAAGATCCGTTTCAGGCCTGGCTTGACGGTGGTGAACCGCACCCTCGACAACACATCGATGCAGCAGGTGGTGCGCGACATTGAGAACTTGCCCGTGGCCAGGCGCTTTGTGCCCAAATACAATGCTTTTGCCTATTCAGTTTATGGGAGCCTCGACGCTCGCTCGCTCACTTGGAGTTTTGAGGCGGCAGGAAAATCGCGCGAGGCCGTCCTGAACCGTGAGGGAAGTCTGGTGAATGAACCCGGGTCGGTGTTGATGACCGGGCTGGGCTATGCCCGGCAGGGGTTGGGTGTGAACGTGTTGTATAAGCGCACCTCCTTCTATGAGTTTCGTGTGTCGCCCCTGGAGAACCTCAACAATGGTCTGGTGAATTTCATTCCCCCAACGGCACGGATGAATACTTATCGCCTAACTGCGCGCTATGCCCCGGCCACTCAGCTAATAGGTGAACAAGGATTCCAGGCTGATGTGGTACTCCAAACGGGGAAAAAGGGTAACTTACTGCTGAATGGTTCGCATGTCGACGACCTTTCGGGTCAGCCCCTTTTTCGGGAACTGTATGCCGAATACAAATGGAAGCCGAGCCGTAGCTTTCAGTGGATGCTGGGGGCTCAGCGGCTCACCTACAACCAATCGATCTACGAATTCAAGCCGAATGCCCCTCTGGTGGAGGTATTTACCCCTTTCACGGAACTTACCTGGAAGCGAAACCGGAAGGAGTCGGTGCGCTTTGAGCTGTCACATATGAGTACAAAGCAGGATCTGGGATCCTGGTGGTGGGGGCTTCTCGAATACAACATTGCGCCGCGCTACAGTTTCAGCATTATGGATATGTGGAACTATGGCAACAAGGATTCTGAGAAGCGGATTCATTATTATACGGTTTTTGGCGCCCTAAACTTGCCGAAGTTTCGTTTAACGGGTGGATACGTGCGCCAGGTTCAAGGTGTTATTTGTACGGGCGGCGTTTGTCGCGTCGAACCAGCATTTAACGGGATGCGCTTTGGTATGTCGGCTACCTTTTAGATCTTTGATATCAATAACTTACAAATGAAGTCGATATGCCTCGCTGTTTTCAACTCTTAATTGGTGTCTTGGGATCGGTTTTCGCCCTGACATCGTGCATGGAGGTTGGTCCACCTGTAGATTTTTCGACTGGAACTCCCGGACTAAAGGACACCACCTATATTGAATCTACTCCTGAGAATCGTCAGAATCGGGTGGTATTGCTAGAGGAATTTACCGGTGTTCGCTGTGTGAATTGTCCACGTGCCCACACCACCATTTCTTCCCTGCAAACACTCTACCCGGGTCGGGTAGCGGCCGTAGGAATTCATACGGGTTTTTATAGTGTGCCGTATGCTGGTCAGGCCGAGGATCTTACTTTGCCTGAAGGCAACAACATAGAGACTTTGTTGGGGGGTGCCCAGGGTTACCCCTCCGGATCGGTGAACCGGCGGTTGTTTGCCGGCGAGCCGGGCGTGATCATTTCGGATCAGAAGTGGAGCAATTATGTTAACCTGGAGAAGGATGTTCCGCCAGCAGTGAATTTAAGTTTATCGCGTAGCTGGCTGGAGGGCGACACCTCCGTGGTGGTAGATTGCCGCGCCCGGTTGAATGACTCCTCATCGACTCCATTGTATCTGACCGTGTATCTGGTGGAGAATAACATTTTGGGTTTCCAACTTAATCCATCGCCGGTTGGGCTTGATTCGGCTTATGTGCACAAGCATGTGGCCCGAAAGCTCTTGACACCCTACAATGGGGTAGCGCTCCAGGCTCCATCCTATCCGGTGGGCCGCGTTTTTGAGCGCTCCTTTTCATTGAACTGGTTGCCCTCGTGGCGCAGGGAGCAGTGTGAAATCATTGCTTTGGTGCATAGGGGGAGTAGTTCGGGGGAAGTTTTGCAGTCGGCCAGAATGTCGGTTTATTAATCTGTTTTTATATTTTATAATCTTTCTTTTTGTTTGGATTCTTTGTATCTTTACCGTATTATTTTTTAAACCCATTCGTATGAAAAACATTTGGTTATTGTTACTCTTCGTGGGTGTCACAGTCGGTTGCACGAAGCAAATCCCCGAGCCCGAACCCGATCCCACACCCGATCCGCTTGAAATTGTTCGTATCTACAACGCCTTCGCGGTTAATTTCAGTGGCACATGGTGCGGCCCTTGTGGGGCAAATGGCATACCAGCCATCACCAGTGCAGCCGCTGCTTATGGTCCACGCCTGAATGTGATGAAAGTTGGCTTCAACGATGAATTTTCTGCACCGGGCAACAGCGATTTGGCTGCAGCCTATTATCCTGCCGGCGGCAGCATGGCCATTCCCGGGTTCGGTTCCGGAACAACCTTTTTTGGCTCTTCTGCCGCGTCCTGGCGCAGCGATGTTGATGCCGTTATGCAAACTCCTGAGTCGGCCGTGAAGGTGGGTCTGGCTATTGCCAAGAACAGGACTACTGTCGATTCCGTCTACTACGATGTGAAAATGAAGGCGTTCGAGGCCATGCCTATGGGCATTTATGCCTGGTCCGTTTTTGTGGTGGAGGATAACCTGTCTGCCCCGCAGGCTGGTATAACGCCTAGTCCTTACAACCACAAATTTGTGTATCGTGGGTACGCTCAAATTCCTGGACGCCCCGGATTCGGTGCATTTGGCCACCACATGGGCTCGAATCCAAATCAACCAGCGCCCGAGGGAATTCCCGCCAATAAGGAGGTGAAGGCTCAGTTTGCTTATGCAAAGCCTGCCCTAACGCCCGCTGTGAACACCGACAGGACTTATGCTTATGTGGTGATGTACAAAGTGAATTCTTCGACCTTCAAGCCTGAAGCGTTCATCAATTCGGCCCGCACCAAGTAATTAATAGTTTAGTCTTGTGCCGTTGCTTCTTGTTGGAGCAACGGCATTTTTTTTACCACAATGTCCATATACCCCTTTATTTTGCCCCTTTATGACTGAAATTAACATCCCTGTAGAATACAACGAGAACAGCATTCGGTCGCTCGACTGGCGTGAGCACATCAGGCTGCGCCCCGGGATGTACATCGGTAAACTGGGGGATGGTACCGCCCCGGATGATGGAATCTATGTGTTGTTGAAGGAGGTAATCGACAACAGCATCGACGAGTATGTGATGGGTCACGGTCGCTCGATCGATGTGCGGGTCAGCGACCATAAGGTGAGCGTGCGCGATTATGGTCGCGGCATACCACTGGGCAAGTTGTTGGAGTGTGTTTCCCGAATTAACACCGGGGGAAAGTACGATTCGGGGGCTTTTGTGAAGTCAGTTGGGCTGAACGGCGTGGGTACCAAGGCCGTCAACGCCCTGAGTCGCAGCTTTAAGGTTCAGTCGATCCGTGACGGTCGGACCAAAATCGCGGAGTTTTCGGGGGGTGAGTTGCTAAGTGAAACGGAGGAGATACAGACCGAGGATCGCAATGGAACACTGGTAACGTTCGTGCCGGAGGATCAGATTTTCCGCAACTACCGCTTCATCAATGAGTTTGTGGAACAACAGATCTGGAATTATGCCTACCTGAATGCTGGTCTGACTCTGGTCTTCAACAACCAGAAATATTTGTCGAAAGACGGCCTCCTCGATTTGCTGAAACGAAAAGCCGATCCCGAGAGCCTTCGTTATCCCATTATCCACCTGAAGGGTGCCGATTTAGAAGTGGCCTTTGTGCATGGCGAGCAATATGGAGAGGAGTATTACTCCTTTGTGAATGGACAGTTTACCACACAGGGGGGTACGCACCTGGCTGCTTTTCGCGAGGCCTTGGTGCGCACGGTACGGGAGTTCTACAAGAAAGATTTTGATGCGTCCGATATCCGTTCATCGGTTGTGGCAGCCATCAGCATTAGAGTCCAGGAGCCGGTTTTTGAATCGCAGACCAAGACCAAGCTGGGCTCTCAGAATATGTCGCCCAGGGGCGTGGGCCTGCGCACGTTTGTGGGGGATTTTCTGAAAAAGGAGCTCGACGATTTTCTACACCGTCATCCGGCGGTGGCTGAGGCCTTGCAGAAGCGGATAACGCAGAGTGAGCGTGAGCGCAAGGACATGGCGGGGGTGCGCAAGCTTGCGAATGAGCGGGCCAAAAAGGCGAATCTACACAACCGCAAATTGCGTGATTGTCGGTTCCACCTCAATGAGGGGCAGGACGACCGGCGGTATGAATCGACCTTGTTTATTACGGAGGGTGATTCCGCATCGGGGAGCATCACTAAGGCGCGCCAGGTGGAAACGCAGGCAGTTTTCAGTCTGAGGGGTAAGCCGCTGAATTGCTTTGGCCTCAAGAAGAAGATTGTTTATGAAAATGAGGAGTTTAATCTGTTGCAGCATGCGTTGAATATTGAAGAGGGGCTGGAGGGCTTGCGCTACAACCGGATTGTCGTGGCCACGGATGCGGACGTGGATGGCATGCATATACGATTGTTGATTTTGACGTTTTTCCTCCAGTTTTTCCCCGATTTGGTGAAAAACGGGCATGTTTTCATCCTCGACACGCCCTTGTTTCGGGTGCGTAACAAACAGGAAACAATCTATTGCTATTCGGAGGATGAAAGGAGGCTGGCGGTGGAGCGTTTGGGCAAGAATCCGGAGATTACCCGATTTAAGGGCCTCGGTGAGATTAGTCCCGACGAATTCGGCCGTTTTATCGGTCGCGATATGCGTCTGGAACCGGTCTTTCTGAAGCCGGAAACGACGATTTCCAAGTTGCTGACTTATTTTATGGGCAAGAACACCCCGGAGCGGCAGCAGTTTATAGTTCAAAATCTACGGGTGGAGCGCGACGAGGCCATGATTGCTGAAATGTTGTAGCTTCATTTCCCAAAAATATCTATGTTTTATGACCTGTAAACTTTACATGAAAATTGCTCAAACCGCCTTCAAACTTAAGTCGAATGGTGGTGGATTTTGGGTGAGGCATCCCATGGATATAAAATCAACCCCGGTTTCTGCATAGGAAACTGCGTTTTTTGGCGTGATGCCGCCTGAGGCCTCTGTAGGGATTTTCCGGGCTACTGTTTCGACGGCCTGGAGTAAGGCATACGGATGAAAATTGTCGAGCAACACCCGATCGGCGGTCTTGGAGCTGTCGAGCAGTTGTTTGAGTTCTTCCAGATTTCGGACCTCCACCACAATGGGAAGGTGAAGGGAATGCTGTTTCAGGTATTGGTCTGCTCTGTTTAGGGCTTCTTGTATGCTGCCAGCGTAGTCGACGTGGTTGTCTTTGATGAGAATAGCGTCATAAAGTCCCATTCGGTGGTTGACCCCTCCGCCGATGGCCACGGCCATCTTTTCAATTTTTCGGTTGAGGGGTGTTGTTTTTCGGGTGTCGAGAACCTTGCAATGAGTGTGGACGATTGATTCGACCACCTGACGGGTTCGGGTGGCAATGCTGCTCATCCGTTGCATAATGTTGAGGCACAGGCGCTCGGCCGTGAGTATGTTATGCGCCGTGCCGCGCACCTGAAAGGCGATTTCTCCCCCAACCACGCTTGTGCCATCAGACAGGAGTGGCTCGAATTCGATGTTGGGGTCGATGGTCTCAAATACTTTTCGGGCCAGCTCCATACCGGCCAGAATACCGGTAGATTTTACGTGCAATCTGGCACTCCGCCGGAGGTTGGTGGGCAAAAGAGCCAGACTGGTGTGGTCGCCATCACCTACATCTTCTTCCAGCGCGAGGCGTATATAATCATCGATTTGCATTCGTTTTTGGGCGATAATTCAAGCGTTCAAGTGAGGGTTTCGGTTGACAGAACCGAATGGCTGACATTGTTGAAAATAGAGAACTACTCGAACCGCAACTGGTGCACCAAATCCTGACCGTTTTTCTCGAAAAAAACGATGGTTGTTCTAAAAGTGGTTCCGGTTGTTGATGTGAGCGTGCCCATAAGGTACTCGCCTCCTTGTCCTGAGCTTCCCTTGTGTATGAGTTTAAAGTCTTTAGGAGGGTGTTTCATGAAAAAATTCCGGAGCATTACCTCTGCCTGGGAACGGGTGCAGGTCTGTTTCCGATCTTGAAGGGCAATTTCCAGATTGGAGTTTAGGTAGGGCAACATGCCGCGAAAGTCGGCGGTTTTGAGCAGGTTGGGCATTCGGTCAAGGGCTGAAGTGCCTGCAGGTGCCTGAGCACGGAGGGTTGTTGCCACAAGTGCAATGAGGCTGAATACGATTAGTGAAGCGCGCAGGCTTATGATTTTTCGGGAATAGTCCGTATTCATTTGCTTAGTCGAGTTCGCAATAGGCTTCAGGGAATGTTGAACTGGCCAGTTCGTTAAGGTTATCGCATACCTCTTTAGCGGTGCTTCGCTTGGAGTCGGGTATGGGCGTGGCGGTATAGGGGTCGGGGTCGCCGGGCTTTTCGTAGCAGTTGCAGGTATGGTCTTTAGCACAGGAAGTGAAGAAAATGGGCGACAAGAGCAAAATCGATAAGATAATTATCCTATGGCCATTGCAGGTGGGCGTGACTGATCGGCTCGATTTCATGGTATAAGATTTTGTGTAAAATCTGATTCAAAAGTAGTTGGTTTTGGTATTTTTTGTTGGGGGCACGATTCAATTTTTGGGCGTGCTGGGTTCTTCCATTAGGCTTTGTACATTTCGTGGAGTGATTTGTCGCAGCGACAGCTTCCATTTCCTGCCATCTGCGGCCGTAAACCAAATTTCGGGAACGCCATAGGGCACAAAGGGTTGGACGATTACTTTTGGAGGGTGATAAATCCGGGTCGATTGAAGCTTGTGTTCCTGTATAAATGGCGCCAACTCTTGGGGACGGCCTACCAAAATGATTTGAATGTTCAGTGTGGGAAGTTCACTCGATAATTTACCTATCCGGTCGGCTGCCAGGGCGCAATAGCCACAATGAACGCTCATCACTGTTGTTAGTCGCCCGTTTTTAGGGGTTATTCCAAGGCCTTGCCTGGCATAGTCCATATCGTTGCCCTCACTATTCGCACGAATCTGTGGTTCCGATTCCGGGTAGGGGAAGCCCCACCTGAACAGAGGGTCGTCATTGATGCGTGAGTGCATCATTTCTGGAGTGGTGCCCCATGGTGGGGGGGTCGTGTAGGCCGTGGCGGCGGCGGCCAATACGAGCGGAAGGCTGGCCAATAAGGTAGGGTGGATTTTGAAGGGCATTAAAGCCCGTTCACCGCGCGCTATAATCAGGAATGCACCGGCCACCAAATTCCGGGCCAGTGCCTCCGATGGATTCATCTGCAAGGCACTGCCCATGCAACCACAATCCACACCGTTCCCTTGCTTCGACCAGAGAAATCCTAAGTAGGCAGAAAAGAACAGGAGAACCCAGGCCGTGGCTTGTTCGAACCAGCGATTGGCTGAGGCGATGTTCAGCCAATAGAAGCCGAGAGCAAATTCTATAGCAATCAACAGTGTGGCCAGAAACGGGGTAGCCATCCACCCAGTGCCAACTTGTGTGAGGAGATGCACCTCGAATGAGGGGTAATCTACTGCCTTGAGCCAGGCAGAGAGCAAGAACAATAGGCTCAGAAGGGTACGGGCCACGAGCCGCGCGACTTCGGGGCGGGTGTAGTCGCCCGCAACCGCTGTGGGACCATCGTGGGGGGGGGTCAACGCGCGTTTCGGCTGAAATAATGGAAAAACCAGGGGATGGTTTCGATGCCCTTGTAGAAGTTGAAGAGGCCGTAGTGTTCGTTGGGGGAATGTAGGGCGTCGGAATCCAGGCCGAATCCCATGAGCACGGATTTGAGCCCCAACACCCGTTCGAACAGGGCAACGATGGGAATGCTGCCGCCGCCACGGGTGGGGATGGGGGCTTTGCCAAAGGTGGTGGTCATGGCCTCGGCGGCTGCCAGATAGGCAGGTGAGTCGGTTGGGGTTACCACGGGTTCGCCGCCATGGTGTGGTCGAACTTCTACCCGTATGCCCGGAGGTGCAATTTGTTCGAAGTGGCGTTGAAAAAGTCGGGTGATCTCTTCCGATGTTTGATGGGGTACGAGCCGCATAGAGATTTTGGCGTATGCCTTGGAGGGGAGCACTGTTTTTGAGCCTTCACCGGTATAGCCGCCCCAGATGCCGTTGACATCGAGTGTGGGTCGGATTCCGGTTCGTTCGGCTGTAGTGTATCCCTTCTCGCCCATGAGGTCATCGACCCCGAGATCGGCCATATAAGCCTTCTCGTCGAATGGTGCCTGATTGAGCTGGTGGCGGTCTGTGGTATTGAGTTCGTGGACCCGATCGTAGAATCCGGGTATGGTAATGTGGCGGTCATTGTCGTGCAGCGAGGCAATCATCTGACAAAGCGTAGTGATAGGATTTGCAACGGCGCCGCCATACACCCCTGAGTGCAGGTCGCGGTTGGGACCGGTTACCTCCACTTCCAGGTAGGATAGTCCCCTCAGCCCCACATCGATACTGGGGATGTCATTGGCAATCATTGAGGTATCGGAAATCAACACCACATCGGCCTTGAGGCGTTGGCGGTTGTTTTCGACATAGGTGGCCAGATTGGCGGATCCCACTTCCTCCTCGCCTTCGATCATGAATTTGACGTTGCAGGGGATCTGATCTGTTTGCATCATCAGTTCAAAGGCTTTGATGTGCATATACATTTGTCCCTTGTCGTCGCAAGCCCCACGCGCATAGATCTTAGCATCCTTAATGGTGGGTTCGAATGGGGGCGAATGCCATAAATCGTAGGGATCTGCGGGTTGCACATCGTAATGCCCGTAAACCAATACGGTAGGCAGGTTTGAATCAATGATTTTTTCGCCGTAAACGACCGGATAGCCGTCGGTTGGACAAACCTCAACTTTGTCGGCACCCGCCTCCCGGAGTCGCCCGGCCACATACTGTGCCGCCTCAAATACATCTTCACGAAAATCGGGGTTGGCTGAAACGGAAGGAATGCGCAACAGGGCAAACAATTCTTCCAGAAAACGGTCTTTGTGTGTATCGATGTAGGATTGTACGCCTTGCATGTGGGATGTCTTAATTTTGTGCGCTATAAAATTAGGAAAAAATGGCAGAACATACGTTCGCAAGGCATTTGGAATTACGATGGATTCTGGTCTTGTGGATCCTCAACCGACCCACGTTGAAGGGTATTTTCATCCCATTTTCATTCGTTTCCCTGCCGATTGTGCTCGGATTCGCTGTATTTATAGGTGGATGTGGTCGTCCCATGCAGCCGTTGCCCCCCCAAGGCTCTGGGCTCACTGTGGCGGCTGACCCGCTGCCGGAGGTGGAATCGCGTTTGGTGATTCCGGTACGGGTCGATATGGCGCCTATGATTGAACTTGCGCAGGCCGAATTGCCGCGGGAATTTACGGGGGGCGAGCATCCCTGCAGTGGATTGCGCTATCGATATAAGGTTGAGCGGAGGAGCATCAAGGTGGTGGGACAGGGACAAACTCTACTGGCACGGTTATCGCTCGGATATGGTTTTCAAGGCGAGTATTGCGCGGGTTGTGTGATGGATTACTGTGTGAATCCTCCTATCCCATTTTCTTGCGGTTGGGATGAGCCATTACGGCGCATAGAGGTTGAATTGGAATCGAAACTGAAACTCGACCCCCGATGGAAGCTCATCACCGAGACCCGCTTCACGAATCTGAAGCCACTTGATGAGTGTAGGGTCACCTTCGCGCGGGTCAACATCAACGATGAGCTGGTGAAGCAGTTAAAACCCAATCTCGGCCTGATGGAAAAGGCGATCGATCGGGAGGCGGGTGCGTTTCGGCTTAAATCGTATTTACAACCCATTTGGAGTGCTTTGCAAGAGCCGTTTCCTTTAGGCGATCTGGGTTGGCTGCATATGAAACCAGCGGCACTGAGTTTGGCCGAATGGAACTTCAAGGGCGCTGAGCTGGAGTTGACTATTGGACTACGTGCGCGACCCGTTGTTTTGCCTGTCTCAAACCAAAGCAAGGTTGTTGTTCTTCCCGATTTAAGTCAGCACCAACCCGGAAGCGGCTTTCAGATCTACACCGATTTGTTGTTGCCCTACGACAAGCTATCGTCGATGATGACCGCGTTCATAGATACAATGTGGCTGGGTTCTGGCAAAAATCGGATCCGTATTACTGGTTTACGGTTTTTTCCGGCCGGACGAAAACTGGGGATGGAGGTGAGTTTCACAGGTAGCAAAAAGGGGATACTGTATTTGCTCAGTGTTCCGGAAGTCGATCAAGTATCGCGCAAATTGCATCTGAAGGAGTTGGAATATGACTTGAACACGCGCAATCTGATGCTGAAGTCGGCCCATTGGCTGCTAGATGAGAAAATCAGACGTAAGCTTTCGGAAAGTATGGTTTTTGAGTTGAACGACCTCTATGAATTTGCCCGTAGTTCGATCCATGAGTCGCTGAATCAGAAGCTCGACGAAGGGGTCATGTTAACGGGCAAGCTCGATCGGTTGGAATATGCAGGTCATGCATTAGGTAATGAGTCGATTCGAATCCGGGTGCTCGTGACGGGTGGAATGAGCGCCCGTGTGTTACCCGAATAGTGTGCTCGCGTGTTACCTGAACGGCGTACTCATGCGGTACCCCAACAGCGTACTCTTGAGGCTCCCGTTAGCGCGACGATTCAGGTTAACGGGAATTGGAGTCGGTTGAATCGTGCCAGCCGAACAACGGATTTGACTGTTCGCGGACCTGCTTATTGGCTTGCGCAAGATTTTATAATGGCATCTGCTGCCCTTTGGCTGGCGCCGAGGCCCCCAAGACTTTCCCTCAACTCCATATAGCCCTGTTTCAGTTCCTCCCGACGAATCGGGTCATGGAGCAGGCGATTCGCTTCGGTGGTCATGTGTTCGGGTGAACAGTTGTTTTGTATGAATTCATACACGAGTTCCTTCCGGGCGATGAGGTTCACCAGGCTGATGAACGGAACTTTCACCAGTCGCTTGCCAATGGCGTAGCTGATGGCGCTGCCCTTGTAGGCCACCAGCATGGGGCATCCGACGAGGGCCGTTTCTAGCGTGGCGGTACCACTGGCAACCAGAGCAGCGCGGGCGTTGCGGAGTACTTCATAGGTTCTACCTTCCATGAGGGTGAACGGATGGACGTGGCTGAAGGAGTGGTATAATTCCGCTGGTTGATTGGGGGCCTGCGCTATCACCACCGGGTAGTCGGGAAACCGGGCAGCGGTTTGAAGCATGGAAGGCAGGATCTTGCGGATCTCCTGCGTGCGGCTGCCCGGCAGCAGTGCGAGGTAGCCGTCTCGTTTCAGGTTGTGGCGCTGAGGAAAATCCGGGGATTGACCCATCTCATCCAGGGCGTCGAGCAGGGGGTGCCCAACAAACTGAGCCGCTACCGAGTGCTTGGCATACCAGTCTTTTTCAAATGGAAGTATGCAGAGCAGTACATCCACATATTTTTTGATCTGCTTGACCCGGGAGGCATTCCAGGCCCAAAGTTGGGGGGAAATGTACCAGACCACTTTGATTCCGTTTTTTTTAAGGAATGGAAGCAGACGCATATTAAATCCCGGGTAGTCGATGAGTACCACGACATCCGGTTGAAACTGCTGTATATCGGATTGGCAGAAGCGAAAGTTTTTCCAGATTGCCGGAAGGTTGCGCAATACCTCCACAAAGCCCATGAAGGCCAGGTCGCGATAGTGGCGCATGATTTCTGCCCCGTGTTCCTGCATAAAATCGCCGCCCCATGCTCGAAATTTGGCTTGGGGCTGTTGTTTTTTCAATTCGCGGATGAGCCTACCCCCGTGAAGGTCGCCGGAGGCCTCACCGGCAATGAGGTAGTATTTCACCCCGAAAATTTGACGTACGCTACGAGGATGGCCATCAGTAGGGTTGACAATAATACACCGCGGGCCCGTTCGAGTTGTTCAAAACGCAGCAAAAGAAAGAAGCTGCCCAGATTTATTAAAGTACACATACTCAGAATGGGTGAAAGCAGATTGAAGCGATGGAGTCGGGATACGTATGCCTCGGGCGATGGCGATTTGGATTGCAGGCCAAAAAATAGCAGAAACACCAGGGCGGGTCCGACCAGCCCCATCAGGGCTCCTATGATGAGGTCTTTGGTTGTTTTGTTCATTCGGCTGCCTGTGCTGTGATTATCCCTCGAGTTTCCATTGGTTGAGGAAGGGAATGGCGTGATGGGCGGTCATGTCGAATTGTACGGGTACTACACTTGCGTATTGATTGGCCAGCGCCCATTCGTCGGTGTCGGTGCTGTGTTCCAGCAATTGAAACTCACCCACCATCCAATAGTATTTTTTTCGGTAGGGGTCGACCCGCTCTTCAAAATTCTCCCGCCATTTTGCCGCGGATTGCCGACATACCTTCAGACCCTTATACTCGTCACCCGGTATATTCGGTATGTTAACATTGAGCAGTGTATTGGGTATGAGTCCGTTTTCCATGATGAGCTGGGTGATTTGGGTGGCTACCCGTCCTGCAAGCGAAAAATCAGCATCGGTAGCGTAACTGCACAGAGAAAATCCGACGCTCGGGATGCCTTCAATGGCACCTTCCACGGCGGCCGACATAGTTCCTGAGTATATTACGTTAATGCTGCTGTTGGAGCCATGGTTGATTCCGGATACGAGCAGGTCGGGTTTGCGGTGCAGGATGCGGTCGACCGCCAATTTCACACAGTCGACCGGGGTACCGGTGGTCTCATAGGCGTCGTGCCGACCAAATAAACCGCTTTTTTGAAAGATTCGAAGAGGTTCGCCGATGGTTACGGCGTGTCCCATCCCGGATTGAGGCTGATCGGGGGCTACCACTACCACATCGCCCAGGGGCTCCACGGCTTCAACCAGGGCTCTAATTCCGGGTGCGTGTATGCCGTCGTCGTTGCATACCAGGATTAGGGGTTGGCTCATGGTTGGGGTATTTTGGGGCCTCACAAAAATAGGGCTAAGTGTGGATAGTGGACCTTCGGTAGCGGCCTAAAAATCGCCGGATGTCGATTTCAGGCATGAGGCTTGTCCCCCTCAGGAGGTGGTCGACCAGCATTTGGGCCAAAGCGGGGGCCATGGAAACGCCTTTGGTGCCCAGACCATTGAAAATGTAGAGATTTTTGTTGGCGGGGTGGGCCCCGATAAGAGGTCGTCGGTCGGCCACTGTGGGACGAATTCCAGCCCAGGTCTCTTCAATTTGCAGGTTTAGAGGGGTAATTCCATCTTTTATGCGCATGAGTTGTTGAAGACCTTTTTCCGTAGGTGTGGGCGACAGTTCATCCCATTCATAAGTAGCCCCAAGCAGGTAGCGATGGCCGCCCATGGGTAAGAGAAATCCGCCTGAGTATACGATGAATGGAATCTGGAGATCGGCAATTGATCCCATGAGTAATTCACCCTGAGCGGGTTTGAATGGGAGCCAACCAAAGCAGTGGTCCTTGCGTTCTTGATGTCCCCTTGCCAGTATGAGGTATTCATAGGTCTTCCCGTTCCACTTCAATCCGCCATGTTTTGCCCATTCAACTCCAGCGCTTTCGAATCGGGTGTCTTGAAATATTCCGTGATTGATGTAATCGAGGCGCGCGGCTTCGATAAATTCAGCCACTTGAAGGTGTCCGGCCCCTTTCACCCAACCGTAGAAGGGACCCATATGGAGTTGATTCCGAAATGTTGATGGGGGTAATCCGTTCGATTTTTTGCAACTGCTGCCGTGGGTCTCGGCCGTGCGGTTCCAGTGTTCGAGGCTATGCTCGTTGGGCAGGACCTTGAGTAGGGGCAGCGCGCGGGGTGGCTTGATGTTCCGCTCTGCGCACTTGTTTTCATAGTAGCGGAGTGCAAGGGGCATGAATTCGGAAAAGCGCCAGGATTCTTGCAGGGTACGGGCTGTTAGGGGATTCCAGATGCCCGCCGTGGCTTTCGATGCCGCCCCAGTTACGTGTTGGTCGGCGATGTGCACGGATTCTCCCTGTTCGAGGAGCGCATCCACCAAAACCGTACCCGCCAGCCCTTGCCCCACCACCAAAAAACGCGCGTCAGTCATGTTTTTATGTCAACTTGCTCTGCTTGGCTGTTATTCGGGACGGGTGAGCAAGAGGTCGAAGCGGTAGTGTGCATAGGGCAGGTGGGTGGGCTCAGGAAGATCACGTGTCATGAAACCTATGCGCTCGGCCAGAGTGGAGAGGGATTGCGGATTCCAGAAACGCCCCATGGGGTTGCGGCCCAGGAGCGATTGGCAGCGAGCTCTAACGAGACCCGATATATTTTGATAATAGTTGTGCTCTTTTTCAGCATTGGGGATGTCACCCAATAGGGCCCATCCGCCAGGTTTCAGGTGTTCGAAGATGCCCTTAAGCACATTTTCTGCATCTCGGTTCCGTACAAAATACTGGAAGGAGAAGTAGAGGTTGATCCTGTCGAATTTTTGTTGCAATTGTAACGATTGAACATCCGCCAATTTGAACTCCAGATTGGGCTTGGTCAAAAGGTGTTTTTGTGCGTGAGCCAGCTGCCCGGCAGAGAAATCCACACCCACTACATGACCACATTTCCTGGCCAACAGAACGCTCAGTTCGCCGTTGCCACAACATAGATCGAGCAATGTGTGTTGCGATTCCAACCGAAGAAGCCGGGTAATGTGCTCGACGATCTGTTTGTTTACCCCCGGTTCGGCGGGCTTTCCGCGAACAATTCTGCCGACCTGCTTAGAGGGATTATTGGATCTCGCTTGTCGGTCCCAAAACGAATTCCAGCGCATAATCTGGTCAAACTATTTAGGTCAAGATATTAAAGGGCGGCAACAGATACATCTTGCGAGGCAATCAGAAACGATCGAGGCTGCTGAAAAAGAAGTTGGCCTCGATTTGTGCATTTTCGTCGCTGTCACTACCATGCACTGCGTTCTCTCCTACATTGGCCGCATAGAGTTTCCGGATGGTGCCTTCGGCCGCTTCGGCGGGATTGGTGGCACCGATGAGGGTGCGGAACGAGGCGACGGCATCTTCCTTCTCCAAAACGGCGGTCACGATGGGGCCGGAACTCATGAAAGCAACGAGTTCGGAATAGAACGGACGGTGGGCGTGTACGGCGTAGAATTGCCCGGCCTGCTGTTCGCTCAGTTTGAGGTATTTCATGGCAACAATGCGAAAACCGGCTTTGTTGATCATGGCCAGAATGTTGCCGATGTTGCTTGCGCGTACGGCATCTGGCTTAATTATGGTGAAGGTGAAGGTCGACATACATGGGTGGTTTTTGGGGTGCAAAGATACGCGAAATGCGGGGTTCGGGGGATGTTCCCCCTAATCCATTTTGGGAATCCATAGCACCTTAGCGATGCCTGACACCTTTTAAATCCTACGCAGTTGAGCCCCCAGTGCAGTGAGTCGCTGTTCGATTTGCTGATAGCCCCGGTCGATCTGGTGCACATGATCGATGATGCTGGTACCCTTAGCGGAAAGGGCAGCGATGAGCAATGAAACGCCGGCTCGAATGTCGGGAGAGGTCATTTTGATACCTCTCAGGTTATGTTTTCGCTCCAGTCCGATGACCGTGGCCCGATGGGGGTCGCATAAAATAATCTGTGCCCCCATATCAATCAACTTATCCACAAAAAACAAACGGCTTTCGAACATTTTTTGGTGGATCAGTACCGACCCATGAGCTTGGGTGGCCACGGTGAGCACTATGCTCAGCAGATCGGGAGACAGACCCGGCCAGGGGGCGTCGGAAATGGTGAGGATGGAGCCGTCTATAAACGTGTCGATGGCATATTCATTTTGTGACGGCACGAACAGATCATCACCCTGCTCATCCACCTGTATGCCCAATCGACGGAAAACGTCGACTGTCCGCCCCAAGTGTGGAATTCCCGCGTTTTTGATGGTGACTTCCCCCTGGGTCATAGCGGCCATACCGATGAAGCTGCCTACTTCAATGAAGTCGGGGAGAAGGGTGTGTTCTGTGCCATTCAGGGTTGACACGCCTTCGATTCGTATTAGATTGCTGCCGATTCCGAGCGGATCGATGCGTGCGCCCATCCGGTTGAGCATGGCACAGAGCTGCTGTATGTAGGGTTCGCAGGCCGCGTTGTAGAGTGTGGTTTTTCCTTCTGCGCAAACGGCTGCCATTAATACATTGGCGGTACCGGTCACCGAGGCTTCATCGAGCAGTATGTGCGCTCCTTTCAATGCGTGGCCGCTCACGCGGAAGAATTCTTTTTCGGAATCGTAGGTGAATTGTGCACCGAGTTGCTCGAATCCGAGGAAGTGGGTGTCGAGCCTTCGCCGACCGATTTTATCTCCCCCTGGTTTGGGAATGTAGCCCTTGCCGAAGCGGGCAAGGAGGGGTCCGAGAATCATAATTGAACCTCTCAGGCCACTTCCCCGGGTGCGGAAGGCCTTACTTTCCATATAATCGAGGTCGACCCCACGGGCCCCGAAGGAGTAGCTCCCCTCCCTGATTTTGTGGATTTCCACGCCCAGTTCGCGCAACAAGTCGATGAGATTGTTCACATCCACTATATCCGGGATGTTGTGGATGATGACTGGTTCGGAAGTGAGCAGGACCGCCGAAATCACCTGCAGCGCCTCGTTTTTGGCACCCTGAGGCACGATTTCACCTTTCAGTCGATGCCCGCCTTCTATTTCAAAGCGGTCGGTCTTGTTGTTGCGGCTCATCCCCTGAAGTGTTTTTTGCCTTTGTATTTTGCTTTCCCCTTAAACGGCTTTTTGGCGCTTGGGGGAATTTGCTGGTGACCGCTGAAGGAGTTTCCGAGTACGGTATCCTCCGACGACAGGGAGATTTGTCCGTCCGACAATTTGCGCAGGTCTTGGAATACATCTTCGTCATTGAGTACGATTTTGTTCCAATTTCGGTAGCTCATTTTCATGAAGTAGGCAACTTGTTCCGCCAGCGCTTGTCGCTCCGGCCCTTCCGGCATGCTCCGGGTGGCGGAAATGAACTCTTCCACAATTTTTCCGTAGTGCCGGATCCTGATGTTCTGATTCGGGTATTCTGGGCTTTTGGAGGTGTGGAATATGGGTTCGTGATCGGGTTTGGGGAACGGACTATCCAATTCGACTCCTGCGCCGGCCATCAGATGAAGGTGGTCCCATAGTTTTTGTCGCTGGTCGCTCGCCTCCCGCGATTGGGGATTGAGCAGTGTCATCACTTCAATGATTTGATGTGCGGCGCGACTTCTCTCCTGTGCATCTGGAATTTCACGGAGGTGCTGTGCCATTCGGTGCACGTTGCGGCCGTATTCGGGCAGCAGCATATCGTCGTTTTGGGTATTGTAGCCCGGTCTGTGGGGGTTGGGATTCATCAACCTATAATTTTTATGCGTGCAAATTTCAATAAAATTATCTTTTCTCCCTGCTGTACAAATCGAATGGTGGCTTTGTGGTCGGGTGCGGTTCCTTCGACCGACAAAACATCACCTTTTCCGAATTTCTGGTGCAGCACTTTCATGCCGGCTTTTAGGTTTGTGGTGTCGTCGGGCTCGAAGTGCACGAGGCTCGCTGATTCTTGAGGAGTGGGGGTGGGTTGCGACCGAACGGGCTTAAATATCGGTTTGCCGTATGAGCTCGGGGTATGGGGTAATGTTTTTCCAGATGCTGTTCCGAATTTGGGGGCAGTTTTGCCTGAAGAGGATCCGTATGAGTTTGGGCGGGCATTTCCGGTAGAATAATTCAAAGCACCGCCGGGGCGCATACCTGAGTAGCCTGTTCCATTTGATGTTTGTGCGCTTGCTCCGCTGCCTTTGCGCATTTCCAGGCAACTGGGGTCGAGTTCCGACAAAAATCGGCTAGGATCGGGCCACAGGAAGTTTCCGTGTCGGAAGCGGGTCTGAGCATAGGTGAGCGTCAGTTTTTTTTCCGCGCGGGTGATGGCCACATAAAACAGGCGTCGCTCTTCTTCTAAATCTGCCCGGCTTTCCATGCTCATAGATGAGGGGAAGAGAGCCTCTTCCATGCCGGCCACATACACATGGCTGAATTCGAGTCCCTTCGCTTGATGGATGGTCATAAGCGAAACTTTTTCGGGGTTTTCATCGTCCCCATCAAGGTCTGCATCGGTCAGCAGCGCCACATGCTGCAAAAAACCGGCCAGGCTTCGGTCGCGGTCCTCTACGTTGCCTGAGGCTGGGTCAATCTCATCTTCTTCTGTGTATTCGCGTATGGCATTGAGTAATTCTTCGATGTTTTGCATTCGGCTGATGCCCTCCACGCTTTTGTCTTCAACGAGCAGGCGGTGGAGTCCGGTATGCTTCGACACGTGCTGGGCGACCTGATAGGCATCCTCCCGGGCGCTTATGGTTTGGAATCCGCGTATCATAAACACGAAATCGACGACCTTTTTCATGCCTTGAGGGGCCGGAGGTTGATCGGCCATGGCGCTTAGGAGGCTCCAGATTGTTTCATTTCGTTCACCTGCCCAGGCGTAGAGCCGGTCGAGGGTGGTCTTTCCGATTCCTCGTGTGGGGTAGTTGATGATCCGCCGCAGGGCCTCCTCGTCGGCCGGGTTCACGATCAGTCGGAGGTAGGCCAGCATGTCTTTGATTTCCTTGCGTTGGTAGAAGCTGAGTCCACCGTAAATCCTATATGGTATGCTTTGGCGTCTGAGCGCTTCCTCCAAGGGCCGCGATTGGGCGTTGGTTCTATAAAGAATTGCGAATTCGCTGTAATTGAGTTGGTTGCGGAGCCGTGCTTCCATCAGATCGGAGGCTATGTATCGGCCTTCTTCGCCATCGCTGGCTGCCGACAACACCCTGATTTTCGAGCCTTGCTCATTGCCGGTCCATAGTTTTTTTTCGAATTGGTGGACGTTGCGGGCAATGAGGCTGCCTGCTGCCTGTACGATGTGGCCCGTACTCCGGTAGTTTTGTTCGAGGTGGAAGGTTTGCAGTTCGGGGTAGTCGTCCTTGAATTTTAGGATGTTTTGGATGTTGGCTCCGCGGAATCCGTAGATGCTCTGGGCATCGTCGCCCACCACGCATAGGTTTCTGTGAGCGGCGGCGAGCATTTTGATGATGCGGTATTGTGCAAGGTTGGTGTCTTGGTACTCGTCGACTAATATATACTGAAATTGATGCTGGTAGCGGTTGAGGACCTCCGTATGTTGAGTCATCAGTTCGAAGGTCTTGAGCAGCAGGTCATCGAAGTCCATGGCCCCTGCGCGGAAGCAGCGTTGGGCGTATGCGCTGTAGATTTGGTGGATGTGGGGTCGGCCGGCGGAAACGTCTTGTGCCAGCAGGTCGGTGGAGTTTGCGTATTGCCCGGGACCGATCAGGCTGTTTTTGGCAGATGAGATCCGGCTGTAGACATAGCCGGCTTTGTAGAGATCGGCATCGAATTGCATTTCGGCGACTAAGGTTTTGATGAGGCTTTTGCTGTCGTCGGTATCATAGATGCTGAAGTGTGGGGTATACCCGATTTTTTCAGCTTGTCCCCTCAGCAAGCGGGCGAAAATGCTGTGGAAGGTGCCCATCCAAAGATGCCTCGCCTGTTGTCCCGCGATGCCTTCGATGCGGTTGCGCATTTCGAGGGCGGCTTTGTTGGTGAAGGTGAGTGCGAGTATCCGAAAGGGATCGATTCCTTGCTGCAGAATTTGGGCTATGCGATAGGTAAGCACGCGTGTTTTTCCGCTACCGGCGCCAGCCACGATTATCACGGGCCCTTCGGTGCAGAGTACAGCCTGTTGCTGCGGTTCATTGAGTGCGTCGAGGTGTGACATACGGGTTTTGGAGCTTTCCTTGGCGGAGGAGTGCCTGCAAAATTAGGGGATGCGTGGGATGTCGGGTGTGGGATGGAAGCGATTTATTTTGGGGATTCGAAACCAGATCGGCAGTGGTCGGTTTATGGGTCTGCCAGACACAGGAATTCTTCGAGTATCATAGCGGTGGCACCCCAGATGAAGTGTTCACCGAGTTGGAAGCCGGGGACTTCCTGCCTTCCCTCGGAGGTTTGGGTTGTTTTTTTGACTCTAATTCTGGGGTCAAGAATCTTTTTAAGGCTGGGTTCGAGTACCCGGTCCACCTCCTCCGATTGCCGGTTCCACTGGATTGGGGGGTTATGGAGGATGCCAGCAAAAGGGTGCACCCAATAGTTACTTGGCGGTATGTAGAGTGGGGTGAGCGCGCCGAGCAGCTCAATTCGGGGATTCTCGAGCTGCAATTCCTCTTGGGTTTCGCGCAGTGCGGTTGCCTGAAGATGTTCATCATCTTGCTCCATCCTTCCGCCCGGGAAGCTGATTTGCGCACTGTGCACACCTATGTAAGCGCTTCTTTTGGTGAAGATGATGTGGATTTGTTCTTCCTTTAGGATTAGTGGGATGAGGACGGCGGCCATGTGCGGTTTTGCAGTGATCAGGGTTCGTTTGATGAGGTCTTCCCGAAATGGGGGGGCCATTCGAATCATTGCCGGCAATCCGGGCAGTGTGCCTTGCAGTCCACGCCTGACCCGTTCGATTTGATTAGCTGTTGGCCCAAGAAGGGGTGGTCGGTTCATCTGTACCTGTTATTATTGGGTAAATCTCTATTTTTGGGGTGGGGGATTTTTTCTCTCCGCAGGCTGCAATGATACAAGTCGTTGTTTGTAGAATTAGATACTTTTTTGTATCATTGCCTAACTTCTTATTCACTTTTTTACGACCCATATGAAAAAAATATTACTTTTTTCCTGTTCTCTTTTTTGTACCGTTTGCCTGTCGATTTCTGCGCATGCTCAAGTCGTATGCTTTGTACTCAATCCACAGCCCATCCGTGGCAACTACGACATCGGGATTCCTGCATCGGGATGGGGCATTTCGCTCGATACGGTGGTGGCCACCGGCCGTTTGGTGATTGGTCGCAGTGCAGGTGGGACTGCGGCGGGTGACTCTCTCGCCTGCGATACAACTTTAATCAACGCGTCGGCGATTGCTGGTAAAATCGCGGTTTTGTACCGGGGCAGTTGCGAGTTTGGGGTGAAGGCCCTTGCGGCACAGCGCGCCGGGGCGATCGGTCTCATCATCATCAACCACTCACCTGGAATCCTGAATATGGCCGGGGGTGGTGTGGGTGCTCAGGTGACCATTCCGCTTGTTTTGATTGGCAACGCTGAGGGGGCGCTCATCCGGCCTTATATCGATGGCGATTCGACTGTTGCGTTGATCGGACAAAAGCGCGGGGCGTTCCGCAACGACATTGGCTTTTCTACCGGTGATCTGATTCGTCCGATGGATATGGCTGTTCCCCGCACACAGATTCAGGCTGTGGGTGACTACATCATGAAGCTGGGGGCCATCGTTCGCAATTATGGAATCGACACGCAGAACGCCATCACGATGAATCTGCAAATCGAGCACACGAATTTGGCAGGGGTCACGAATCCAGTCTACAACCAGACGGCGACTTTCCCCACTTTGGTGCCTGGCGATTCATTTATTGTTCGCCTGAATGACTATGACCCATTGAATACACCTATGCCCATTACTGCTGGTCGGGGGTTGTATTCCCTGCGCTACAGTGTACAATCGAACTCCGCCGATGATTTCGATGCCGATAACCTGAATGTTCAGGGGTTTCACATTACTGATACCTTATACAGTAAGGTGCGTTTAGATGCCCAAATGAACCCGGTCACATCCGGTGGTGTTCGTCCGACCGACGCCACTTCTGGACCTTATGAATACGGGGTATTCTACTACTCTAAGGTGGGGGGTGAGACCAGGATTGATAAAATCAAGTTTGCGTTTGTGACCAATGTTGGCTTCAACCTGATCAATGAGACGGTGGTGGCTAAGGTGAGCCGGTGGGACGATGGCAACGGTAATGAGATGATTGACGCAGGTGAGGTATTCGACATCGGAGAGGGTTTCTATACGTATACGGATTCTCTCGGTTCAGGCTCCATTAAAACAGCCGACATCACGGATATCGCCTCCCAAACCAATGGTGTCGTACTGGATACCGGGGTATATATACTATCGACTGTCTACACGGGTCCCCAAACAGGTGTGTTTACCTCCATCGGCACGGGTCTGGATTATTCGGCTTCTTCGCCCGAATACAATCAGTACACATCCCCAGTTTATGTGTCGGCTTGGAATGCCAATGGCTTTGGAGCTGATTATGTGCCTGTGATTGTGGCGGTAACCAGCGAGGCACCAGGGGTGAGCGTTCGCGATCAGGGGTTGGACGTTCATGATTTGAAGGTTTATCCAAATCCTGTTGGCGATCGCTTGTGGATGAATGCGATGGTTCGTCAGGGTATAAATCAACTTTCTTGGGAAGTGATGGACGCCGCCGGCAAAGTGATGACCCGCAGCGATGCGTCCGGCATTATGGATGGTCGCTGGAACGGTAGCCTCTCAACGGCTGAGTTGCCCGCTGGCATATACATCCTGCGCATGGACGCAGGAAGCAGCAGCCAGTTCCGCAAGTTTGTGGTTGTACATTAATCGGTATCGACAAGCGCTCAAGTGGGGTGGTGCACCGAAGTGCATCACCCTTTTTTGATTCTTGAGGAAGACAAATCCGGAATTACCGGAAATTTTTTGGATTTGAATCCAGAAAAGTTGTAATTCTTCTATTGTTGTTAAAAGTAGAGATCATCAAAACATAAGAACTTTTTGTCGGAATCATTTCCCATGGGGGGACTGAAGGTTCTTAATGGGCTTGGTGTGTAGTTGCCAGATGGGGGAATCGATTGTGGGTAAGTTGTTGGGGGCGACGATTTGGATGGAACAAATACTGAAACCTCGATATTTGTAGTTCTATGAGTGACGAATCGGTTGGTATGTATGAGGGGTTTCCAGAGGAGGTAGCAGGGGGCGGGGGCGGCAGGTCTGAGGCCCGTCCGATTTCCGGTTTGTATGAGGATTGGTTCCTGGATTATGCCTCCTATGTAATTCTGGAGCGCGCAGTTCCAGCCATTGAGGATGGGTTGAAGCCCGTACAGAGGCGCATCCTTCATGCGATGGAGGTAATCGATGACGGGCGTTTCAACAAAGTGGCGAACCTCATTGGGCAGACTATGCAGTACCACCCCCATGGAGATGCCGCCATTGGTGAGGCATTGGTTGGGTTGGGACAAAAAGACCTGCTGATTGAGACGCAGGGCAATTGGGGAGATATGCGCACGGGCGACAGCGCCGCGGCTCCCCGGTATATTGAGGCCAGGCTCAGCAAGTTTGCCAAGGAGGTGGCCTTTCATGCACCCACCACGGAATGGCAGATGAGTTACGACGGGCGAAAAAAGGAACCCGTAACCCTTCCTATTAAATTCCCTTTACTGCTGGCTCAGGGTGTAGAGGGCATCGCGGTGGGATTATCGACCCGGATTCTGCCCCATAATTTTGTGGAGCTGCTTGAGGCGGGCATCAAGATCCTCCGCAAGCAGATGGTGGAATTATGTCCCGATTTCCCGACAGGTGGGTTGGTTGATGTGAGTGCCTACCAGGACGGGCGCCGCGGGGGTCGCATCCGGTGTAGGGCACGAATTGAGGAGCGCGATAAAAAGACATTGATTATTAAGGAAATCCCTTTCGGAACGACCACGGGTGGGATTATGGAGTCGATCGTAAAGGCGAGCGAGGCCAACAAAATTAAGGTGAAGAAGGTGGTCGACAACACCGCCCGAGATGTGGAAATCGAAGTACACCTTCCGCCCGGGGTGTCGCCCGACATCACTATAGATGCATTGTATGCCTTTACGGATTGCGAGGTTAGTATAGCCCCCAATTGCTGTGTTATATTAGATAATAAACCAGAATTTCTGGGTGTCACTGACTTATTGCGGAGCAATGTGCAGCAGACAATGCACCTGCTGAAGCGGGAACTGGAAATCAGGCTGGAGGAGTTGGAGAACGACTGGCATTTTTCATCCCTAGAGAAAATATTTATCGAAAAGAGGATCTACCGCAATATTGAAGAGTGTGAGACCTGGGAATCCGTAATTCAGACCATTTTTGACGGTCTGCAGCCTTTTCTTCCGCTGCTGCGCCGTATTGTGATGGCGGAAGATGTTGCCCGGTTAACGGAAATCAAGATCAAGCGGATTAGTAAGTTTGATGCGTTTAAGGCCGACGAGCACATCCGTGGGGTGGAGCAGAATATGGAGCAAATTGGCCACGATTTGCAGCATATGGTGACCTATACGGTGTCCTACTACGAGAAACTATTGAAAAAGTATGACGGAGGTCGCGGGAGGAAATCGGAAATCCGGGTTTTTGATGCCATTCAGGCGGTTCAGGTTGTGGTGGCCAGCGAGAAGTTGTATGTCAATCGTGCGGATGGATTTGTGGGCTATGGGTTGAAGAAGGACGAGTATGTGACCGATTGTTCGCCCCTCGATGAGATCATTGTGGTTCGTCGCGACGGTAAGATGATGGTGACGCGCGTGAGTGAAAAGGGTTTTGTGGGCAAAGACGTGTTGCATGTGGATGTATTTCGCAGGGGCGATGACCGTCTGACCTTCCACATGATGTATTTGGACGGTGAAAATGGCACAGTCTATACCAAGAGATTTCAACCAGGTGGGGTCACGCGCGATAAGGAATATGATCTCACGCGTGGCTCCAAAGGGAGCAAGGTGTTGTATTTCAGTGCCAATCCCAACTCCGAGTCGGAGGTTGTCCAGGTTTTTTTGAGTACCGCCTCCCGTGCGAAAAAGAAGGTCTTCGACTTTGATTTCGCTGAATTGGAGATTCGGGCTCGCTCGGCTCAGGGCAATATTTTAACCCGCTACCAGGTGAAGCGGGTTCTTTTTCGTGAACGGGGTGCATCGACCCTGGGTGGCCGCCATGTTTGGTATGATGAAAGCACCGGCCGTCTGAATGTGGATGCTCGTGGCCGTCTGCTGGGTTCGTTCGACTCGGGTGATTCCATTCTCGCGGTCTATAAAGAGGGCACGTATGAATTGACGAATTCGGATCTCACCCATCGATTCGTGCCAGAACAGTTGCTGTTGCTTGAGAAGTGGGTGCCCACCCGCCCCATATCGGCCGTCCATTATGTTGCCGCCCAGAAGGCTACTTATGTGAAGCGGTTTTTGATTGAAACGGCCACGCTCGACAAACGGTTTTCTTTTATTTCAGAGTCTGCTGGGTCGAAGTTGTTGTTTGCCGACTCGCGAAGCGGTCTGGTGGTGGAGTTTGTTGTTGGAAAAGGTAAGAAAGCGCAGAGTTCTATGGTGTCTTTATCTGAATTCATCGATGTGAAGGGATGGAAGGCAGTGGGGAATCGCCTGGCTTCGGATCTTCCTGTGTCGATTCGGTTGGTTTCTTTTTCCATGCCTGATGAGTCGACCTTGGCTGGATCGGCTCTTGTGGGTGATGGTGATGTAGTTAATTTGGAGGATGGGGGTTCACTTGCGTCGGTTGGTGTTGGACGGAGGGATTTGGATAAAGCGGAGTCGCCAGCAGGAGCTGGGGTTGAAGAGGGGGACGTGGATGAGGCGGAGTTGCCAGCAGGAGCCGCGTCCATTGACGACAGTTCCCGCTCCGGGGTTCATAATCCTACGGATGGGGCGGCGGAGGCAGAGGCCGGACAAGATTCCGGGGACAGAAACAGGCAAGGGGTGCCCCGTCAGTTGGGGCTATTTGACTGAGCGTTTCTTGCTGGGCCGTGCGGGTCCTGAAGCCGCTACCAATTCAAATGATTCCCGGATCATAGTTTCGATAAGGGTTTTCGGCAATTTACCATTTAATCGGATTGTGTTCCAGTGTTTTTTATTCATGTGATAACCGGGTAGCACATCTTCCGGGAATTCATCCCTGAATTGAATGGCTTTTTCGGGATTGCATTTCACATTGCAATAATCAGCCTGCTCGAGGTCGATGATGAGATATATTTTGCCCCCAATGCGAAACACCAGATTCTCTGCTCCGAATGGAAAATCTTCAGTGGTGCTCTCAAGAGCCATACAAAATTCTCGGAGTTCTTCAGGGTTCATGGTGGTTGCTTTGGATGCCAGTTATTGATGCTAATCAACGGTTGAGATTGAACAATTTGGGTTGTTGTAAATCTAGCATCTGCTTTACCCAGATGCAATGGGGTTTACCTTTTTTCAAAAGTGTTTTTGGTGTACAGCAATATTCTACCTGTTCAAAATTTTATTGATCTTTGATGCATCATGAACGCATCCGATCAGTACATCAATAATTTTCCCGAACCAACCAAACTGATCCCTATCTCAATACGTCATATTATTATGACTGAGGCGCCGTATGCTGAGGAGCATTTTTCATACGGGATACCTGCCTATAAGTTGTGTGGAAAACCAATGGTGTATTTTACCGCTTTTCAGAAGCATATTGGGTTTTACGTAACAACCTCGGGCCATAGCGCATTTCTCGATAAATTATTGAGCTACAAACGGGGAAAAGGATCTGTGCAGTTACCGATTGATGAACCCATTTCCTACGACCTAATCAGGCGTAAAATTCTGCTCCGAAAAGCGGAGAATGAAGCTAAGTGTGGGAAAAAAAGACGAGTCGACTAAATTCTACAATATGATACACTGGCAATCTGGCGAGATGCCTCATATCCCCTATTGGGCGTCAATTTTCAACTACTATCTGTCGGACGATCTTGAGGGATATGCTGAATACGACGAAAAAACCCTCTATGCAGCCAAAGAACAGCCAGGTTTTTTGGGATATGAGAGTTTTAAGTACGAAAGTCGCGGGTCCTTCATCAGTTATTGGCGAAGTGAAGCTGATATGGCGGAATGGGCCAGGCACCCCTTGCACCGAGAGGCAAAGGAATTGGGAGTCAAAAGGTGGTATCATTATTATCATTCTCTTTTGGCTCGGGTAGAAACTCAGCGGTTTCATGGCAATTCTCATCAGGAAGACTGATTGGGTACTGCGTTTAGTATACACATCAACAGGAGTAGAGGTGGTGAACATAGTTAAGTCGATTTATCACGATATTTGCGCCACACAAATAAATATTTGATGTTATGAGTTTACTAGTGGTCGGTACGGTAGCGTTCGATTCGATAGAAACACCATTCGGTAAGGCCGAGCGGATTGTAGGGGGGGCGGCGACCTATGCGTCATTGGCGGCTTCTTTTCTTACCAAACCCGTTCACATGGTATCGGTGGTGGGCAGCGATTTCCCAGAAACACAGCTGGCGACATTTCGGGCGCATGGAATGGATACCAGCGGCATTCTGGTGCGACAGGGTGAAGAATCCTTCTTTTGGTCGGGCCGCTATCATATGGATATGAACAGTCGCGATACTCTGGAAACGCGGCTGAACGTGCTGGCTGATTTTGATCCACAGATCCCGGCTTCTTGTCAGAACCCAGACTTCCTTCTGCTTGGAAATCTTACGCCGGCCATACAGCACTCCGTAATGGATCGCATCGAAAAGCGCCCCCGACTGGTGGTTCTCGACACGATGAACTTTTGGATGACTACAGCATTGGAGGACCTAAAGCGCACCTTCCCGAGAATCGACGTACTCACAATCAGCGAGGAAGAGGCCCGGATGCTGTCTAATGAATACTCATTGGTGAAAGCGGCCAAATCCATACTGGAAATGGGTATGAAATACCTCATAATCAAAAAGGGCGAGCATGGTGCGCTCCTGTTCAACAAACAAGAGGTGTTTTATGCTCCGGCATTGCCTTTGGAGGAAGTATTCGATCCCACGGGGGCGGGCGACACATTCGCCGGGGGATTTATCGGTTACCTGGCCAAATCGCGCGACATCTCATTTGAAAACATGAAGCGGGCGCTGATTTATGGCTCCGCAATGGCCTCATTTTGTGTGGAACGATTCGGAATCGAGCGATTGGAGAACTTGTCGCGCGAGGACCTCGACGCCCGGCTGCAGCTCTTCATCGATTTGGTGCAATTCGACATAGCCTTGGATTGAACTGAGAAAATCTATGGAGTAACACCCTAGATTGAATAAAGAAAATCAGTATATGGATCGTGAGCCTTTGTTGTCGGGTTCGAAGCGGGTAATGATGGGTCCGAAAATAAAATTTAAAGCAAAGACCTCTTCAGGATGGGACTGGAATCCGGGGATGTAGCAGGCGGAACCAGATTGGAGGTAACAATGCAGGTATCAAAAGAGCGGCGTAACCGCCTGGGAGTACGGGCACATCATCTATACTCCTGAGACAGTGGTAGGGTCGGGCTCCATTCACGTGGTGGTCGCTGTGTCGACTCAAATCATACAACAGAAATCGGCTAAACCAGGTGTCGCTTTGCCACGAAGTACGGTATGCGATCCGTGCATTGTCGGGACGAACCAAGCCGTAGTGCTCCAGATAATTCGTGTATTCCAAAAGAACATTGGAGGTGAATGCCGACAAGAGCCAAGCCGCAGCCGCCATCCAGCCCAATACCCATCCACAAATTGCAAGCAATATTATAAACAAGAGCGATTGGCGCACTAAATAATTGTGAAAGCCGTAGGGTAGGCACCCGTTTTTGCGCGCCGCTTCGGCCTCTATTTGGAAAGCCTCAGTCACTTGTCCCACAAGACTCCTATACAAAAAAGCATAGAAACTCTCACCATATCGAGCCGTGGCATGGTCGCGCCGTGTGCCCACATACCGATGGTGGACCCGAAGGTGATCCACAAAAAAATAGGGATTTCCCTGAAGCAAAAGGAGGAAATTACCAGCCCCGACCGATTTTTTATCCGATCGGTGGATCAATTCGTGGGCGGAAACAATGGACACGGTACCACCATGGAAGCCCGCCGACAACGCCCCAAGCACCAACTGCCATCCCTGCAAGGAACTGGAAGATGCGGCCCCAAGCAGCGATCCGAGCACGAGTAAAGTAGCCGGAAGCGATAGCCAGAGAATCAAATTTGGAATACTCGGATCCGCCTGCTCTACATTGCTGCGCGATTGAGGAAGCAACCACTCGGCCAGACCCAAAAACACCACCACAAAAACCACGTTCATGGCCGCCCAATACCCACCCCATCCGAAACCCAGTAAGCAAAGCAGGGTTGGGACATACGCGAATAGATAGGAAAGGTGGCGGGGGGAGAGCAAAAGCAGGGGCGATTAATTTTTAATAATCAATTGTTATTGCTAAATGACTAATAAATATAAATAATAGAGGATTATTGGTTATCAGATACAATTAGTGTAAAGTTAGGGGTGGGAATGGTGAAATGGTGCGTTGGGAGAATCTCTGTGTAGGAAATCAGATATTTTGGCAGCGAGGATTTCAGAAATAGCCTGGTAAGACTCGACGGACCAGCCAGCGGTATGTGGACTCACCACAACATTGGGGTGGGCGAACAGGTTGCCCATAAGGGTTGAGTTCCAGTTACGCGGATCCTCAACAGGCAGAACATCGAAGCAAGCTCCCCAAAGCATACCCGACTCTAAGGCTGCGACTACATCCTCCAGCACAACGATCTCGCCCCGAGCAGCGTTCACCAATACCGGTTGTCTGGAGCAGCTCTTCAAAAAGGCAGCATCGACCCATCCTCGGGTCTCCGGACTTAATGGGACATGCAGACTCAGAATGTCGGCCTGTTGTTGCAGCACTTCAAGACTGCATTCAAATACCCCCCGGTCTGAAAACCCGTGGACGTATTTGTCGTAGGCCAAAACCCGGCAGCCGAGACCAGAGAGGAGCGCGGCCGTGGCCGATCCATTGTTGCCGTACCCAATAATCCCTACTGTTAATCCACTCAATTGTCGTCCCCGATTGCCCATACGATCCCAAACCCCCGAGCGCACCTGCGCATCTGATTGGGGAATGCGATTGAACAGACCGAGCAACATCCCCACCACATGCTCGGCAACAGCCAGGCGATTCCCCTCCCCGGCATGGATCAAGGTGATGCCCCGCGCATGGGCGGCATCTTGATCGATGTTGTCGAGCCCGGCTCCGGCACGGGCAACCAGCCTCAGCCGAGGAAGTCCCGACAGCAGATCGGCATCCAGACGGATTTTGTTACGCATCAGAAGTCCATGACATTCCACCAGCTGGTTCAGGACTTCAGGGGCCGACAAATCAGGCCGATACACCATCTCCAGTTCCTGAATGTGCTGAAGATGGTCGAACAAAACGGGGTGAACGTCATCCACAACCAACAACCGAAACCGATGGCTAAACAAAGGTGAGTCAGGGGAATTCATTCCGAGTATAATCCCAATTAAGTGAATAACGCAAGCAGTGGATGGCAATCCAGACAGGAGGCTGCAGAAGAGTCAATTAGAACTTTCAAGCCCCCACCGCACAAATGTCTGCACAATTTGATTATAACGAACTGAAACGAACAATAGCCAATAAAATTCTATGGAGGCAAAATAAATCTGACCAATCACGGGATCAAGAGGAAACGAAGTTCGGGCGCGGATTGGTATGTAGAGTTGCCATGAAGCGGGCCGGAACGAACATCGGGGTTATGCCCCAGCAGTACTTTATCAACTATATAGCCTCCCTCAGTGCACTTCAGTTACTGAAGAATCCGGAATGTGTCTCGCCACATCCTGTGTGAGCGCTACAAACATGTCGACCGAAAGCTGTTCGGCGCGCAGATCCATTAGGCGTAGCGAGTCGGGGTATTCGGCAGGCAAAACCGTTTTCAGAGCATTGCTAAGACGCTTGCGTCTTTGGTTGAATCCGGCCTTCACCAATCGGCGCAGCAGATCCTCATTGCAATCGGCGGGTTGTGGAAGACGCTGAAGGCGAATCACGCCCGACTTCACCCTAGGGGGAGGGTTGAAAACCCCTTGATTGACGGTAAACAGGTACTCAGCGTGGTAATACGCCTGTGTGAGCACACTCAGAATGCCGTAGGTCTTGTTGCCCGGCGGGGCGCAGATGCGTTGGGCCACTTCGCGCTGAAACATCCCGCACACCTCAGGGATGAAAAGCCTTTGTTCCAGGACTTTAAATAATATCTGACTGCTGATGTGATAGGGGAAATTGCCCACCACCCCAATTTGAGGCAGAGGATGCACGGCATCACCCAAACGTCCACCCCCCATTTCATCCGAAGAACTGGAGGGAGGTGCATTCGTTTCGCCACCCTTAAGAGTACGGTTCATAGGCGGACAGCTCGTCGGCAGATGGTTGTTCAGCAAACCTTTCAGGTCCAGCCGGAGAAAATCCCCCAAAATGGTCGAAGTATCCACCTGCAACTGGTGAATCAGATGTACGATGGATTGCTCGTCGACCTCAGAAAGCCACAGCTGATAGGGTAAAGACAGAAGGTGTCGAGTGAGTATGCCCGTTCCGGCCCCCACTTCAATCAGCTGTGTGTACGAGCCAAAACCCGTCAACCCTCCCGCAATTCGCCCGGCGGTGGCTGAATCGGTCAGAAAATGCTGGCCCAAGTGCTTTTTGGGCCGCACAAAATCGACGGCTGCGCTGCTCTTCCGACCGGAGTCCTTGCGAAATGGCCCAACGGCGGGTAGCGATACTTTACGAAATGGGCGTTTATTCAACGAAATGCAATGAAGTGGTTATCACAATCAGGCAGTTTGACCACCCACCAAAGGGGCATCCTTTGCTATTCCAAAAGTGGCGCGCTCCAGTTTGCGTATTAGAAAACGACGACGAATCTGATTCCTATGTGTAATATAATATAATACCGGAACAAAAATCAGAGTGAGGAATGTTGCGAAGCTCAAACCAAAAATAATCGTCCAGCTGAGGGGGCCGAAAAAGGCTACGCTGTCGCCCCCCAGATAAATACCCGGGTTTAGTTCCGACAAAAGCTTACCAAAATCCATGTTGAGTCCCACCGCCAGCGGCACTAGTCCCAACACCGTCGAAAAGGCCGTCAGCAAAACCGGCGCCATACGGATTTTTCCGGCTTGAACAATCGCTTCCCGAACACTGATCCGGCCTTCTTTCAGCAACAAGTCAGTGAATTCGACCATCAGAATTCCGTTTTTCACCACAATTCCGGCCAAAGCCACCAGTCCGATGCCCGACATTACCACCGACATATTCATGCCCGTCGTTACAAAGCCAAGAAGTACACCAATGATGCTCAAAACGATGCTGCTCATGATGATCAGCGTTTTGTTAAGCGAATTAAACTGTACTACCAGTATCAGAAAAATGAGACAGATGCTGATGAGGAGAGAGCGTGACAAAAATGCGGCGGCCGCTGCCTGTTCTTCCTGCTCGCCTGTTAACATAACCGAATAGCCGTCTGGCGCCGGGAAACCCTCCAAAGCCTCATTAATCTCGGCAACCACCTCATTCGCAGTATAGTCACTCAGCACGTTGGAGCTGATAGTGACCACTCGTTTTTCATTCTTCCTGTGGATTGAGCCGTAGCTGTTGCCATATTCGAAGGTCGCAACCGACGACAAAGGAATCTGCCGGATGGCCCCACCACTGTTCATGTCGCGAAACGTAATCCGCGCGCTGATAAGTCGGTCGGCCTGACTCCGGCTGAGGGTGTCGTAGCGCAATTGAATCGGAATCTCGTCATTTCCCACACGCAACCGACTCACTTCTTTGCCAAATACAGCGGCCCGAATCTCCGAGCCGATCTGGGCGGTACTGATGCCCTCATGTTGGGCCCGTTCCCGGTCGACCTTAATGGTCAAAACCGGTTTGTTGAGTTCCAGATCGCTTTTGAGTTCTTCTACCCCCGCAATGTTGAGCGAATCGAGGTACTTCTTCAACTGCACAGAGGTAGAAGCCAGGATGCTGAAGTCATCCCCCGCAATCTCAATGTTGATGGCTTTGCCCGTGGGGGGCCCTGCATGCTCCTGATCGACCGACACCTCCACGCCGGGGAGGTCACGCACCGCCAGACGTATCGAATCGAGCAGCGGTCTTGTGGACACCCCGTTGCGACGAGCATACTCCACCATCGCCACGGTTACTTTTGCCTTGTTGGTGGCAGCCGCCTGCTCACCCGCCATAGGATCGCCGGCGCCCACTGTTACATTAGCGATTACCGATTCTACCAGCGGATTGTTTGGCCCCAATACCCGCTCCACTTTGCCTTCAACTATTCGGGTCAGCGAATCGGTGTATTGCTGATCAGACCCGACGGGTGTACTCAAATAAACGTATACGAAATTGGGATCACCGCTGGGGAAGAAATCGACCTTCAACCGGCCATATTTCGCCGCCCATCCCGTAATAAACAGGGTAAAGGGAAACAACAACACCATGCCGGTTACGATTTTAATCGGATTGCGACCCCTCAGGCAGATGCGCAGAAATCGGTCGTAGGCGGCCTGAACCGAGGGCCACAATCGGTTCTGGAAACCCATGATGAGGGGGGTGAACACATAGCGGTTCATCCAGAGGAGAAGGGCAACTAAAATCAAGAAATTGGCCATTCCCGGCGAACCTATGAGGTGCCCTAGGATTCCGGACAATACCAATCCGCCCGAAACCAAATAGAGTGTTTTGTTGCGGCGCTTCAATTGAGCAGGCCCCGGGTTCCGAACCTCTGGCTTCATGAATTGAACCGCAAATGCGGGATTGAACAGATAGGCCACCACCAACGAGGCGCTGAGAGTCAGGATTAGGGTGATAGGCAGGAAAAACATGAATTTACCCACTACGCCGCCCCAAAATGCTAGAGGAAGGAAGGGAGCGATGGTGGTTAGGGTGCCGGCCAAAACGGGCATAAAAACTTCATCCGCAGCCTCCTTTGCCGCTTTGTCGATGCGTTTTTTCCCGTTGGCAAACAGGCGGTGGGTGTTCTCGATCACCACAATGGCGTCGTCGACCACCACGCCGAGGGCCATGAGGAGGGCAAACAGCACAATCATGTTCATGGTGAAGTCGATACCAGGCATGATCAGAAAGGCCAGAAAGCTCGAAAGAGGCACGGAAAGACCCACAAACATGGCATTGGTGGTGCCCATAAAGAACATCAGAACCAGCGTCACCAGCAAAAAGCCGATGATGATGGTGTTTGTGAGGTCGTGCACTGTGGTGCGTGTGCGGGTACTTTGGTCACCTGTTATGGTGATTTTTAGCCCGTCGGGAAAGCGTTTTTTCGCCTGCTCCAGGCGGGCGTTGATTTCATCGGATGTGGTAATTAGGTTTTCACCTGAGCGTTTGATGACATTTAAGGTCAATACTGGCTGGCCGTTGAGGCGGGCAAATGACTCTTGTTCCTTGTAGCCGTCGGTGATCACCGCAATGTCTCTCAGATAGATCCCTGCACCCGACATGGAGGTCACGAAAATGCCCCCGATTTCGTCGGCCCGCTCAAACTCGCCGTCAACCCGTATGGAGCGCTTCATATTGCCGGTATTGACAGCGCCCCCCGAGATGGTCATATTTTCAAATCGGATGGCTCGTTCAATATCGTCCATGGTGAGTTTGGCAGCCTGCATCTTAAACATGTCTACATCAACCCGTACCTCCCGGTCGAGTACCCCCACCAGATCTACGCGGTTCACGGTTTTAACGCCTTCGATGAGGTCCTGGATTTCCTCGGTGTAGGTCTTCAATCGACTCAGCTCAAGGTTTCCCGATACGTTCACATTCATCACCGGAATCTCGGAGAGGTCCACATCGATAACATTGGGGTCGGCGGGGAGGTCGGTAGGCAGGTCTGGCCGCGCTTTATCGACCGCGTCCTTCACCTTTTGTTTGGCCTCTGCAATGTCCACCTCTGTCCCGAACTCCACCACCACGCTCGAAAAGTCCTGCAGTGAGGTCGAGGTGAGCTTTTTTATGCCTGTGATGCCCTTGATTTGCTTCTCGAGTGGCCGCGTCACCAAATTCTCAATGTCGGCTGGGGAGCATCCGGGATAGATCGTGCTCACGTAAAGGGTTGGTATCACGATTTCCGGGAATTGCTCCTTTGGGATGCGGTCATAGGTTGTGACCCCTGCGAATATCAGGATTGCGGTGATGATGAAAATGGTGAAACGGTTGTCGATCGCCCAGTTGCTTGGGCCGAATCCTTTTGGTCTACCTTCTGCAGTCATTTCGCGCTTAATTGGGGTTTGAGGTACGAATGGCTTGTCCGGGCGCCACATCAAGGTATCCTACTGTAATCAGCCGGTCGCCCAAATGTAGTCCACCAAGCACTTCACTAAAGCCCTCATAGCTGCTTCCGAGTTTGAGAATCCGCTTTTCGGCCACCCATTGTTTTCCCTGCGTAACGGCCACGAGAGTGTAGACACCCTGCTCCGATTGCTGGATCAGGTTCACCGGAATGCGTATGGCCTTGGGGTTGTTGTAGTCGCGGATTTTCATAACCACCACCATATTGGGGTTGTAGCGTCCGCCCGATGGCAGATCTGATTCTACTTTGAACGTGCGGTTGATGGCGTTGATATTGCGCGCCACATAGCTCAGGCGGCTGTCCTCCTCTCGGTTGTAGTCCATGAACATGAGCCGCACGGCATCGCCTGTCCTCACTTTGGCGATGTAGGTTTCCGACAATTCGGCCACCACCCGCATTTCGTTGTAGTTCACCACCCGAAAGGCAGGGAGGCCGGGACTAACCGCCTGGCCGATTTTGAGGAATACATCGTCGACCGTGCCATCGACCGGCGCCTTTATGCGGGACATGTCGATCTGGGTTTCGAGCGTTGAACGCCGAGCGAGCAGGGCCTCGTACTGTGTTTTTTGCTGTAGAAACTGCATTTCAGTTCCAATTTTCTGATTCCACAGCCGTTCTTGCTTGCGGTACATCTGTTCGGCGAATGTGATCTGTGTTTCGAGTTCCTCCAAACTCTTGCGCAACACGCTGGGGTCGAGTTCGGCCAAAACCGTTCCTTTGCGGACGATATCGCCGGTTTTGACTTTCACGGAGCGGACAACCCCCATGGCTTCTGCTGTAACCTCCACATTTTGGCGGGCATCTACACGACCTTGTACCTCGATGTAGGTGGTGAAAGGACCAGTCTCTATGGTTTCAGTCACCACCAGGTGTACGTTACCACCGCCGCTTTCGCCCTTCGATACTTGTGCCTCCAGGGCCTTAATTTCCTTGCCGATTTCCGCGTATTGGGCGCGCAGTTCGGCCAAGCGCTCAGTGGGATTTTTCGGAGGTTGTTGCTCGCCGCAGGAAGGAGCGATGAGGGTTGCGGCCAGGAATATGCATGATCTAACGAGGGGATGGGCGTGCTTGGGCGACATCTTTTTGTAGGATAAATGATGAATTATGAATGATAGATGGTGAATGATGTGCTATAAACTAATGATGATGAATGTTTATGGGGGTTTAATGTTTTTCGAGAAGGCTTCCCCGTGCTTTTTCGAGGTCAACACGGGCCATCAACCAGTCGTAGACCGCACCGAAATAGTTTGATTCGGCTTCTGTGAGGGCGCTTTCGGCGGCTGTTACCTCTAATCCCGAGCCCACACCCTCCCGGTATTTGATTTGGGTAACCGACAAGACTTGGCGCGACAAGCGGAGGTTGTCTTCCTGCACCTCCAGTGAGCGTATTTGGTTGCGCAGTTGGGTGATAGCATGCGCTTCCTCCATCCAGGCAGCCTGCCGGAATTGGTCGGTCAGGTGCTGCGACTTCATCAACTCGATTTTCTTTTGCTGAATTTTATATTTCCTGTTGAAACTGTCGAATACATTCCAATTCACGCCCAGTCCCACCGATCCATAGGCAAACCAGGAGCCACCGGGGTCGCGAACCTGACTAAACGTATTTGATCCAGCCAGGGCGCCGCGCTGGGCCTGGAGGGCCAGAGAGGGCATATAGCCCGATTTAAGGCTCTTGATTTCGAAGTTCAGCCCGGTCTGCTGCAGCATCAACAGTTGCATTTCGGGGCGTTTGAGGATGTCGAATCCCGATTCGAGGGGTAGTGCGTGCAGGTTCACCAGTACCGAAAGGCTGTCGCTGAGTTCGATCGGCTGAGCAACGGGGTAGCCCATCTGAAATTTCAATAGGTTGAGACTGATGTCGCACAAGGCAGCCACTTTTTCCCGCTGCGAGCGTAGATTGTTCTGCTGTACACGGAGGCGGTCTACGTCGAGTTGCTCCGCAAAGCCTTCCCTGTTGAGGGTTTGAAGTTCGATAAGACTTTGATTGATCCTTTGGAGGGCCGCATCGAGGGAGCGCAGTCGTTCGAAACTCACCAAGGCGCCATAGTAGGCTTTTTTCACTTGTTCCACTACTTGGGTGCGGGTCATTTCGCTGTTTTTTACGGCCAGTATACGGTAGGTTTTCACTGCTTTTAGTCCTATGAGGTAGTTCCCATCGAAGAGCAACTGGCGTACGGAGACGGCCGCATTGCCTCCGTATCGGGGTTGAAACTGAAGTGCCAGAGGTTGCCCTTTGGGTATTTCGGGGTTAAACAGCGAGCCGTCGGGCACAATTACTTTCTGGATGATAAAATTGTCGCTCACCCCATAGGATGCGCTGATTTGCGGAAGGCCGATGGAGGTGATTTCTCGTACCTTCAAATCTGCTGCTTGTTCATCGAGGCGTGCGTTTTCGACCGCGACGTTTTGTTCAAGTGCGAAGTCGATGGCCTGCGACAGGCTATAGTGGAGATTGGGATTTGACGTGTTTTGGGCTAACGCTAATGTGGGTATGGCCCAGAGAATCAGGAAAATAAACTGACCGACAAACGTTTTCTTTAGGGGGGTCTGACAAGTGTGAGTGTTCATTTAAAAAATGTTGTACTATATAATATTAATTCATTTCTTTTTCCATTTGTGCCATCACATCCAGTCCCTTACGGGTCACAATCCCATGGAGAAACACGCTGATGATGTTGCGGATCAGGTCTGCCACCGGTCGTTCCAGTCTCGGCTGTTGACCAGGTTCGGTGAGCAAACGGATGTGTTGAAGATGCATGGTGGCTACAATTTCTATGTCAAGATTCGCGCGAAATAAGCCCTCCTGTTGCCCCCGTCGGATCACGTCTACTACTTGGGCGAAGATTTCGTGTGTACGGTAATGTTCGAAGCGTGCCCAAATTTCGGGGTAGGATTTGTTGAGGTCGAACAGGAAGGCGGGCGACACCTGTTCCATGCGCGCACGGGCCAGCTGAGCCATCTGCAGAACCTGATCGATGGCGTGGCGCGCCTCAGACCGCACCCGTTCGGCATCATCTCTATGGGCAGAAAGGTAGTCTTGCACGATGCGGTCTACGAGGTGTTTTTTGTCGGGATGCCAATTATAGATGGTCTTTTTGGAAATGCCAATCCGGGAGGCGATGTCGTCGAGCGTGATGCTCTTGATGCCGTAGAGAAAGAGGAGCTCTCTAATGCGTGAAAGCAGGGACTTATGGGGATCTTTCATTTGGAGTACAAAACTAAGGAAACTATTTTAGTATTCAAAGTTTCCATAGTATTCAAAGTTTCTCTAATAATTTGTAACGGCCTATCCTGTATTTTTGTTTGGTGAAATCGCCATTTTCTTCAGATTTTGTTTTGGGTATTTTGGGGGGCGGGCAGCTCGGACGAATGCTTCTGGATGAAGCACGCCGGCTCAATTTAAAAACACGTGTACTCGACTCGTCTCACGATGCGCCTTGCGCGCATGTGTGCGATGAGTATGTTTTGGGAAACCTATTGCATGAGGAGGATGTGATTCGTTTTGGCCGCTCTTGTGATGTGCTTACCCTGGAAATCGAACACGTGCACGCGGGCGCCCTGCGCAAATTGCGTGATGCAGGAGTGGTGGTTCATCCCAATCCGGAGGCGCTCACGACCATTCAGGATAAGTCGCTGCAAAAACAGTGGATGATTTCCCGTGAAATCCCAACCACCCCGGTGCATTTCTACGATGGTCTACATCCACTTCGGGACGCTATTCGTTTGGGCCGTCAATCCCTGCCAGCCTTTTGGAAATCGTGCCGGTTGGGTTATGATGGCAAAGGGGTTCGCTCCATTCGCTCAGAGGCCGATATAATTGGACTACCCGATCTGCCTTGTTTGGTGGAGGAGGCGGTGGATCTTGCCAGCGAAGTGGCTGTACTGGTGGCCCGCAATGCTTGGGGCGAAACTACGGCCTTTCCTCCCTGTGAAATGGTTTTTCATCCTGATGCCAATCTGGTGGAGGAGGTGCTGATGCCGGCGCGACTACCGGCAGACAGGCTGAGAGAGTCCGTTGACATTGCAAAGCGCATTATTACGGATTTGGACGTGTGCGGATTGCTCGCCATCGAGTTTTTTTACACCCGCGATGGCCGTTGGCTGGTCAATGAGATGGCTCCAAGGCCTCATAACAGTGGTCACGTCACAATCGAGGTTTGTAACTATTCCCAATATGCGCAGCACCTCCGGGGTATTTTGAATTTGCCGTTGCATACACCGGAGTGCCTGCACAACGGACTTATGGTGAATCTGATGGGGGCCGAGGGCCACGTCGGGCCGGCCTGGTTTGAGGGTGCAGACGCGCTCCTTGGCGAGCCGGGGGTGTATTTGCATGCCTATGGGAAGTCTGAAACGCGTCCGATGCGGAAAATGGGCCATTTTACCATTGTGGGTAGCGATCCAGAGACTATTATCCACCGGGCGAGAGAACTCAAAAAGCGCATTCGGGTGGTTGCCACTTCCGGTAAGTCTAGGGCCAATCCATAGTTTAATTCAGAACATTTCATGATGAAAGCCACTACTTCTTTGAGAAAAAAAGCCCATTCTGATGAAAAATCCGGTAATATGGTGGGAAATACCACCATCGCCACGTTATCTGCACAATCCGAAAGGAGGCAAGTGGGTAAGGGGCCTGAAAATCCTGTAGTGGGAATCGTTATGGGTAGTAAATCGGATCTTCCGGTACTCAAACAGGCCGCTGAGTTGCTTCGTGAGCTGGATGTGCCCTGCGAAGTACGAATCGTTTCGGCACACCGCACCCCACTTCGGATGGTGGAGTATGCACAGACGGCCGCATCAAGAGGCATACGGGTGGTCATCGCAGGAGCAGGAGGCGCAGCGCATCTGCCGGGTATGATCGCCTCGGTTTGTCCACTGCCAGTAGTAGGTGTACCTGTCAAATCTTCCCAAAGCATGGATGGTTGGGATTCTGTGCTTTCCATCTTGCAAATGCCAGCCGGAATTCCCGTGGCCACGGTGGCCCTCAATGGGGCGAAGAATGCCGGCATTTTAGCTGCCCAGATTTTGGCCACGTCCGATTCGACCCTTGCGGAGCGCCTTGCTGCCTACCGCAACCATCTTCGACAGCAAGTAGAAAAGGATGCCAATCATCTGGAAAAGCAGGGATGGCAAGAATTTTCAGGTTGACAGGTATTTTTTTTTCGCCCAAGGGCCTTTTGAGGCGAGTGCCCTTCAATCTGTTTAAGGAGTATTTTCAATATTCTATTCAATTCTCTCCTTTTATCCATAGATAATCTCAGCGGTCCGACCGCTAAAGTTGTTTCAATCGTAGCAATCTTCCCGAAACCCGAAACGAATTGGGGAAGGCTTTTTGAGCCCATTCAATTCATTGTGTAGCATCAAAAGGTCGCTGGACTAATGAGATTTGATATGCGATGAAATGAAAGAAAGTATGAGAGGAATTATTGAGTGTTTTAAGGCTTTTCCGCCTTGGCCTCAAAACCGCAGGACTCCAAAACGACTTGCACTGCTTGAGGATCGATCTTGTCGCCCCAAACGCTGAGTAGTCGATGTTCGTGGGCCAAATCCACCTCCCATCGATCCATGCCGGGAAGTTGGTTGAGACCAGCTTCGATTTTGCGTATGCATCCCCCGCAATGGAGATCGGTTTGAAAGAGAAGTTTTTTCATTTTCTATTTTTTAAGTAAACGTATGCTGTTTCCCACAACGCTCACCGAGCTAATGGCCATGGCGGCGGCGGCGAGGGATGGATGCAACAGGATTTCGAAAAAGGGATAAAGTAGGCCCATAGCCACAGGAATCCCAATGACATTGTATGCAAAGGCCCAAACCAGATTCTGGCGCAAGATGCGGTGGGTGCGAGCAGCCAGATCGAAGAAGGTCGTTAGCGCGGATAGTTCGTTGCGGGTTACAACCAGTCCGGATTGATGCTTGCTCAGGGCGCTGCCAGTACCCATGGCAATGCTCAGGTTTGCAGCCGCTAACGCGCCGGCGTCGTTGAGCCCGTCGCCCAACATGGCTACGACCTTTCGCTTTGACTGCCAGGCATGCACCTCGGCGAGCTTATCACTCGGTAACAGATTGCCTTTGTACTCCTGCACACCAACTTCTTGAGCTAGCGATGCCACCCGGGCCCGACCATCACCGCTGATGATCATCATTTGTATGCCCCTATTTTTCAGGTGACACACAAATTCCCGGGCATCGGTCCGCAATGGGTCATCCACCAGCGCACAAGCGAGAATGGTGCCGTTCGCCGCAAACCAGAGTTCAGCGGAAGCTGGCGCTTGATTTTGGATATAATCGCTCCAATCATCCGTACCCTGGGGTGAATCCAACTCAGGGGTTGAATCTACTGCATCTGAAGGTCGGTGTGTGACGAGGGGAAAAGCCCCGAGAGTTGAATCGGTCGAATCTGAGGAAGAAGGATCCCGCGTAGTTGAATTTTGATTCGAGGGATTGTTTTGATGTGATGATTCTTTTGGATCTGTGTGGATAATTTCACGTGAGGAATGTTTTTGATCCGAGGGATTGTTTTGATGTGATGATTCTTTTAGATCTGCGGGGGTTATTTCACGTGATGAATCACACTGATCTGTGTGAATACTGTCATACGCGGAATGATCGTAACGATCGGATTGTACCGATGTTGTCGCTTCGTTTCGCACGAATGATAGTCGACCCGAACGGTATTCGGTTTTCTGGTGGCAAAATGACAGGCCGAGGCCCACATATTCCTCGGTATCGGTTATATGTAGGGGTGGGGGATTGTTTTGGCTACTGACTGCTGACCCTATATGGTTGTCTACGCTTGTTCCCTTAAATTGGGTCAATGACCGTGCCACCGGGTGTGTGGAATGTTGGGAGGCTGACTGCCATAGATTGAGCAACGCCCGACGGCGGATGGGTGTAAGGGTTGGGTTCCAACGTATGGATCGCACGATCGGGCAACCCGCAGTTAGGGTGCCTGTTTTGTCACACAATAGAATATCTATGGCTCCAGCTTTTTCCCATACTGAGGCATCGCGCACCAAAACACCTAATCGGGCGGCTTTCGAAACGCCGGCCACGAGCGCGGTCGGTGTGGCGAGACCCATGGCGCACGGACAAGCGATAATTAGGGTGTTGACAAAAGCTAATAAGCCCAATGATAAAGCGTTTTCGGCACCAGAAATCGACCAAATGACAGCGGAAAGGAATGCTAATGCCAATACTCCGGGCACAAACCACTGGGTTATTTGGTCCACGCGATCTTGAATGGGCGCCCGTGCTGCCTGTGCCTCTCGTATTTGTTGATGAATTTGACCCTGTAGTGTTTCGGACCCTCGTCGCGATACCACCACTTCCATGCTACCCGAAGTGGTTTGGCTTCCCGCACATACTTCGTCGCCTACCCCACGAGATACCGGAAAAGGTTCACCGGAAATCCACGACTCATCGACCTCAGCGCTGCCTGCTGCGACCCTACCATCCACGGGTATGCGCGCTCCGGCTTGTACCAAAACCCGGTCGCCCAGATTTAGGGAGGCTACTGCAACCCCTGTCCAGGCCTCGTTTCTCCAGCACAGAGCCACGGCAGGCTGATCGCTGAAAAGTTCACCAATACCTTGGGTGGCTTTGAGACGCGCCTTTCCCTCCAGCCAGCGCCCAAGCAGCAGAAAACCGATGATGGCTCCAATTCCTTCGTAATACACATGGGGTTCCAGACCCTGCTGACGCTGTAGGTGGGGGAACAGCGTATTCCATAGGCTGTAGGCGAATGCTGTTGTGCAACTGAGCGCCACCAGACTATCCATGCCCCAGGTACCTATTCGGAATTGCCCGACTGCCTTCACAAAAAACTGACGACCAGGGATGAGCATGATGGGCGTGGCAAGTGCGGGCATCAGCCATCGGGCCCATTCGGTGTGCATCCAAAGCATCCCCACAGCCATTAAGGGTAATCCCAGCACTGCCGCCATTAGGGTATGATGGGATAGTTTTTTTAATTCCGAATGCAAGAGTTCTGCAGCAGTCGATTCGGCATCGCTTTCTGATTGTACCAAACTATAACCCGCTGACTGCAGTTTGTGCCCAATGGCTTCCCAATCTACCGCATCAGGATCGTAGCCGATTCGTGCTGTATGGTTGGCCAGTTGGATGTCGGCCGATTGAATGCCGGGTTGTTTTTCCAGAATGCGTTTCACGCCTGATGCGCAGGCCGCACAACTCATACCCTCAACGGCGATGTGCTTATATGTGCGGGATTGTGACGTGGGTTTGTTTGGATTAGGGTTCGACATCTTCGATTTCCTGTACTCCTTCAACTTCCAGTCGGGGGCGTGTCGAGCCATTGCATCCAAACCGACTGATCAATGTAGGGCACCTGATTGTTGGTGCATATGGTCATGCTATGGCCTGTACCTCCAGTGCAGGGTTCGGCGAGGTTGTCGAAGAAAATGCTGAAGCTGGCGGGAGGAATCGCGCTGGAGGATCCGATCACTTTAATGGAGTCGTGTACCAGATATGCAGCTTTAATACTTACCCGATCGCGGTTGCCGCCTGCAAATCTGTCAATGAGCTTGTAGTTGCGACCCCCTGTCTTGCTCTGGTACACGATATCGGGTTCCGCGGCCAGATCGGTTTCGTCGAGCGAAAAGGTCAGTTGGGACTGATTAGCCTTGCTGCGGTGGCCACTGTAGGGGGTCACGACCTGCATACGCCTGGGGTCGACGGCTGTCACCCAGCTGGAAAAAAGTTCATCTGAACCAGATGCATTGCCTCTGCGAAAGGTAATATGCCGGGTTTGGGAGGCCAGCATCCGGCCCAATTCGGTGAGCAGGAAGCCATCTTTAGGGGCAACCCCCCGCTTTCCTTCCAGCAGCACCACAGGTCCTTCGAGGTCGTATTGTTCGATGAAGTCGATTAATGTCACACCTACAAAAATACGATATGACTGACACGAAAGGATGCCCGGTCGTAGTAGGAAATTGGTATTTTAGTCCCCTTTTTATCCTTATATGAAGCCATCTTTTTCTGCTTTACTGCTCGTTTCATTTCTTTTCTCCCCAGAATTAGTGGCCCAGCAAGTTCCTTTTGGCTATCCGCAATCGGTGCCCTTTATGGCCACCACCGAATTGGCCGACGATACCGCCTGGGTGTCGCTTTTCAATCCGGGGAGCGATTCTCTTCCAGTATCCTTGAATACCTTGAGCGTTTTCGGATCACCGGCCTTTTTTGCGCCAGCATCAGAATTGATTTTGCCGCCGGGGCGGGTCACACGAATTCCGATTCGGTTTAGGCCTAGCCACAACATATATAATGTGTCGTCGTTGCTGATTGGGGCTGGGGCTGGACAAGCCTCTGTGGGTTTGGGTGGACAAGCATCGTATTCGCGGGCATATTACAGTTCGACCCAGAATTTGTCGGGCGAGGATCTGCGTCAGGCGCTGCGGCAGCGGGTTTCATTGCCTTACACACAATTGGGCTACAGCGGCACCAACAACGCCCGTTTGCGGATGTTTGGAACGATCGACAACTGGAAGGTGAATGGCCGGGAGCCTGCACATGCTAATCCCTACAAAAATGAATGCGTGTATACGGGCCGTACCATTTCCTACACGGCAACGGATTTTAGTACCGCCACCCTCAACAATGCACCCTATTCCATGAATACAGAACATACCTGGCCGCAGAGTTTGGGTGCTACAAACGAGCCGATGGTGAGCGACTTGCACCATATTTTTATTTCAGATGGACCCACCAATTCGGCTAGGGGTAATAAGCCCTTCGGATGGGTACCCAATCCTACGCTTACCTACACAGGGGGCTCCAAGGCCAACAGCACAACTTTCGAGCCGCGCGATGCCCACAAAACGGCCGCGGCATCAGCCATTTTGTATTTTGCCGTTCGCCACATGAACCAGGCCGGGGTCGACTTGTCGTTCCTGAGTGCCGTGCAGGAAATTGATTTGCGTGACTGGCTGCATATTTTCCCGGCCGACAGCGTTTTGCGACGCCGCAACGATGATATTCAGTCAGCCCAGTTGAACCGCAATCCCTTCATCGATTATCCCGCCTTTCTCGATCGCATGACTCAAGTTCGGGGTATGGCCGCGGTGCCGCCCCACAACGGCCTGGTGGTAATCGATTCGGTGATTCAATTGGGTGCGGTTTTGCCGGGAGATACGATTGTGTATCCAGTTGTACTGGGCAATCCGGGCACTGACTCGATTCGGATTACCTTTATTCAGCCGGTGGGTTCCGGATTATCGGTGCTGAATCCGTCGGTTCTTCCAGTGAGCATTGCTCCGGGTGCGGTGGCGAGCATAACTCTGCGCTATCAGGGTGGGCAATCGCCTCTGAACGGCTTAGTCAATCTGGGTGTGTTGGGTCAACCCGGCGGGGTGTTTGCGCTGGGGGTGCAAGCTTCTGTCGAGAACTTCATGGGCCGTTTTTCTTTGGTGGCCCCGGCAAACGAAGCCAGTCAAACCCTGGAGGGATCGGGTTCACAGAATTTGACTTTTCGTTGGAGCATACCTGGTCCTTCCGCGGCGGGTAGCCTACGATTCGATTGGGTGTTGTATGGACCAGCGCCAAATCGCGATACGCTCTTGTGGCGAAATACGTTGGGGGATAGTCAGTTGACCTTCACATATGCGTATTTGGACTCGGTAATGCAGGCCGCGGGTTTGTCGACCGCGATTGCACATGGTCTTGTATGGACTGCAACCGCTTATGTGGCATCCTCACATAGAGGTGCCGAGCGTGCTCATGTTTGGAATGTAGTGAGAGGGGCGCTCAGCACATCCTTGCAGGAGTCAGTGAAGGGTCATTTTGTCTTATATCCAAATCCGACCCGAGATCGGGTTGTTTTGGGGCGCCTGGATGCGGTGAATGAGCCGATCCTATCGGGTAGTTTGCGGGTTCAGGATGTGATGGGTCGTCAGATTCCTGTCGAGTTATGTGGGGAGGAGGATGGTCGATTGGAATGGTCTGTTGCCCAATGGCCTAGGGGAACCTACATCGTTCAGTTTGTTGCTGGAGCAGGGCACGCGCCGCGTTCGCTTCAGCTGATTGTGGATTAAGGAATGCGTAACTATTTGTTTTATCCGTGCGGATGCGACGGTTTTTTGATCAATTATCCCAGGTTGACCTGGGGTTGGAGTTGACACAAGTGTGACAAGCCTCTCGAAGGGGATAACCGGGACTCTATTGTATCGCCGGTTGACGAGACCTTAACACGATCCAGGACAGGATTTCATTGTTTGATTTCACCGGTGTAGCCCGACAATACCCATACAGCGATTCTGTACGGCTCTTTTCATAGCAATCATGATGTTTGGCAATCCCAGATTTGCACCCGAATTCCGACTCAATTTAGGCATCAACGGAATCGCGCAAAGTTATGGTGCACAGAAGTATCGAAAATCTAATATGCCACCTTGGGATAACACTCCGCTACTATTTCTGTGTGCCGCATTCCCTTTGAGCTCATAGGTGATGCAGGTACATTTCGAGGTGTCGGGCGACTTTTTTCTCAGGCAATCATGGAACCCCCCGATATTGAGCCGATTTATAGGTGAAAGTCAGGTTTCACTCGGAATTTCGGGTGATTATTTCCTGCAAACAACATTGAGCAATCTCGCCGACCGCAACCAGGAGGCAAACCGCAGACCTCGTGCGTTGATGCGTATAGCGAAATAATTCGGAATTGTAAAGAAATTTGTCCCAATTCGCGGCTTCCGCCTTATTTTTCGGCCATGGGATATAGGGAGTTGTTGTACCACCGTTACCATAGTCAACATACCAGCCAACACAGTGGTATGAATGCCGATTCGTTGCAGTCGACCGAATCGCATCATTTTCAGCGTGAGTGGCAACCCATATTGGAAGAATTGAATCGCAATTCTATGATATTGGACGTGGGATGTGGAAACGGGAGTTTGATTCGGGCGCTTCATCAATTGGGATTTCATCAAACACACGGAATCGACATAAGCGAGGAGCAGGTCCAGATTGCAAAGCAGTCGGGCTTGGCCCAGATTGAAGTGGCAGATGCCATTACCTTCATGACGGATAAATCTGCAGTGTATGACGCCGTGTTTTGCATAGACCTCATAGAGCATCTGACCAAATCGGAGCTGGTTGAATTACTGCTCCTGATCCGAAAGGCTCTCAGGCCAAATGGTTGGTTGTATCTTCGTACGCCCAATATGGATTCGCCCTGGCCTCAATTGTTTGCTGCGGGTGATTTTACCCATGAAACGCTGCTCAACGCTACCTCCGTCCGCCAATTGCTGGGATCAGCGGGCTACCATGAGGTTCGCGTTTATCCCTCCCTCATGCATGTATCCCCTTGGTGGAAAGAAGTGGTTAGGCAGTTGATTTATGGTTTATTGTCGATTCGTTGGCGATTGGAGCTGCTCGCAACCGCAAGAAGCAGTCGCGGAATAGTGTTTACTCCCAACATTCTCGTTAGAGCCTGCAGTCGGGATTGATTTTGGAATAAGACCTTTTCAAAATCAATTGGGTAGTTCTATCCCGATTTTTCTTTTCAATATTCGACAGTGCCTGGATCTGGTAACATGGTGATTCTGATAATGCTCTTCTAGCCATAGATTTAGCCTCTGGCGACATTCTGTGTTCCGGGAATCGGATTGCGATCCATCGTCCCAAACGATCAGATAGTCGGGCAGTGGGGGTACTGTAAGTCGTTCTAGTTCTGTCGTGTCGGGACAAGGAGGCCAGTTTTTCCAGAAGTGACCGTGGGTCATCCAAGGCTGGATCGACTCATTGCGCCATCCCACCGGAAAGTAATCGAGGTAGGCTTCGTAGTTTTTCAGGTGGATGATGTCCTTGCCGGAAACCGACATACTCAGATGCTCATACATCCAGTTGCTGCTGAAATTGACCTGATGAACAACACTTGCTGCAGGGATTTCCGCAGCTGCAACCCGGATTTCTGACAGATCGCGGCCCAGACTGCGTTCGACTTTCCAGTAATAGGCCACACGAACAGGCAACAACAGAAGGAGAAGGGCAATCAAAATATGCCGAACAAAGCGTGGAACTTCGCCAAGTAGTAGTACACCCCCCGCCAGCCAGAAAAGCTGACCAATAAGTGCGAGTCGACTGCTGAGATAGCCAGAGTTGCGACTTTCATCCGGTAATATAAAATACATCAACAAAAATAGCCCTGCGCAGGTCAGGAGATACGCCCACGCATTTCCACCCGTATGCCGAGACTCAGTCAACCTAAACTGCTTTCTGGTGGTAGTCAACAAGGCCAAGGGGAGTGTGAGTATGCCGAGCAGAAAAAGGCTGGCCATAGGTCGCCACTCGACAGGGGGATTAAAGGAGGTAAGTGCTTCCAGCCGAATCCACTGCAACGCCAGATCAGAAAAGTCGATAAACCGGGTGGTTCCTGTGCCGCTGCTGTGCCACAGATAGTGAACATTGATGACCAACACCGGCAAAGAAACGGCTAATAGGCATAGCATATGAATCAACAGCCGCCTCCGGTCACGCCCCTGCAACCAGATTAGCATGACTGCGAGCGAAATTCCAGCCGCGGCGAATCCGACGATGTGACTAATCCCAAGCAGGGTGAGGAGTCCGCCCATTCGGGATAGCGGCCAGAGGGTTGAAAAGCGGCTGCCCGCTTTATTTTTAGCTCGAAATTCATATACGCCATCCACCAAAGCCACCTCCCCGCCCACCGCTCCCCCTGCCCCCTGCTTACCTCCTCCCGCCAGCCAGCGCCATGAATAGCCCAGGGTCCACCAAAGCAGCCCGACACCCATTGCGAAATTGTACTGACCCAGGAAAAAATGCTGATGAAACACCCCATACAAACCCACCCAGGAAGCCCACGTGGCTAATCGTCCGGCAGGAGAGAACCGCTCGCCGCCCACGATCTGCAATAGAAAAAACCGGAAACCTAGTCCAAACACAAGCACATGCAGGCTTGCCCAGAGTTTGTCGACCCACTCCGCTTCTAATATCCGGGAGAGGGGGGCGGCCAGCAAATAATACACAAGATTGGGAGCCGGTGGCCAACGGAGCTGGTAGAAGGAGTCCAAAAGCGGATGATCGATCCCCCACAAGAGCTCCCCGATCAACTGGGCGTTGTAGAGGTGCGCCGGCCCGTCAAATGTATACCATCCCTCTGTGGCCCACACTGGGAGTAAGAGCATAACGAGTGCCCCAAAAAAGAGACGTGACTCATTCAGCGCAAGCCACTCTGCCCGCTCCCAACTGCCTCTCAACAGGGCATCACGAGTCAGCCGTTGATTTGCCTTCATGTGCCAAAAATAGGCAGCAGCCTGCATTAGTCCTTATCTTTGCATTTTCCCGTCCGCACATTCCAAATTCAGTATTAATCCATGTCCTACGGAATCTTCACCCCACCCCATGCGCGCAACGAAGCCGTGCGAAGCTATGCCCCCGGCAGCAGCGAGTCCCTCGCCCTCCAACAGAAAATCCAGGAATTCCGATCGCAGTCAATCGACATTCCTATGTTTATCGGGGGTAAGGAAGTCCGCACTGGGAAAACCCGCCGCTTAGCCCCGCCTCACGATCATGCGCATACCTTGGGCTACTACCATGAAGGCGATGCTTCACACGTTACCCAGGCCATAGTTGCGGCCCTCAAGGCGCGGAACGAATGGGAACGACTGCCGTGGGAACAAAGAGCAGGGGTATTTCTGCGCATGGCCGAGCTGCTTGCCGGCCCGTACCGCGATATTCTGAACGCTTCCACCATGCTCGGACAAAGCAAAAATCCCTTTCAGGCCGAGATCGATTCCGCCTGTGAGTTGATCGACTTTTTCCGCTTCAATGTGCAATACATGACCGAGATCTATAGGCAGCAACCCAAGAGTTCGCCCGGCACCTGGAACCGGCTCGAATACCGCGCACTGGAGGGCTTCGTTTTCGCTCTAACCCCCTTCAATTTCACCTCGATCGCCGGGAATTTACCCACCGCGCCCGCACTTATGGGCAATACTGTGGTGTGGAAGCCGTCGAATACCCAGATTTATTCGGCCTACTGGCTTATGCAGCTTTTCCGTGAAGCGGGTCTGCCCGACGGAGTCATCAACCTGGTGTATGTGAGCGGTCCGGTCGCCGGAGACGTTATCTTCCGTCACCCCGACTTCACCGGCATCCACTTCACCGGGTCGACCGTAGTGTTTCAGGATATTTGGAAGTCAATCGGAAACAACATCCAATACTACAAAAGTTACCCTCGCATCGTAGGTGAGACCGGCGGGAAGGATTTCGTGCTTGCCCACCGTTCTGCGAGGGTCGATGTGCTTGCGACCGCCCTTTCGCGCGGAGCCTTTGAGTATCAGGGACAAAAATGCTCGGCTGCCTCCAGGGCCTACATCCCGGAAAGCATCTGGCCAGTCGTAAAAGACCGCATTTTGGCGGATTTGGCGGACATGAAAATGGGCGGGGTGGAGGACTTCACAAATTTCATCAACGCGGTAATCGATGAGAAGTCATTCGACAAACTCACAGCGCAAATCGAACAGGCGCGCCAAGACGGACAAGAAATCGTGGCCGGAGGGGGCTATGACAAGTCCAAGGGCTATTTCATCGAACCCACAATCATCAGGGCCAACGACCCGAAATACGTCACTCTTTGCGAGGAATTATTTGGCCCTATTCTCACGGTGTATGTTTACCCCGACAACCAATACGAGGAAATCCTTGAGCTGTGCGACCAAACATCTCCCTACGCCCTTACAGGAGCCGTCATTGCTCAGGACCGCTACGCCCTCGATCTGGCCACAGAGCGTCTTCGGCATTCGGCCGGCAACTTCTACATCAACGACAAGCCCACCGGGGCCGTGGTCGGTCAACAGCCCTTTGGCGGAGCGCGCGGCTCAGGTACCAATGACAAGGCAGGGTTCTCGCTGAACCTCCTGCGATGGGTTTCTGTCCGCACCATCAAGGAAAATCTAGTGCCGCCAGTCTCATACCGCTACCCTTTTCAAGGTTGAAGCAGATGTTGGTACGGGTTTTGCTAAAAGGAGGCGGACCATTCGCCGCAGGTTCGTGGAGAATGCCGATGGGAGAAGGGGCGGACGTAACCAAAACCTCACGAATTGAGTGAAATAGTGTTCGAAGCCGATGCTTTCATGCCCGAAAGGAATCTAAAGAGAGACCTTTCACGTGCTGCATCAACCTAATCCGACCCATGTTATGCGATGCATCCATCTAAGATACCCGACCGGTTACTTTATTCAGTTAGCGTTAACACTGATACTGCTGTCCCCGGCTCGAGTTAAGGCACAACAAAACGACTCGATCCAAAGCCCGCGCCCGGCCTTTGAATGGTACGACCCCTACAAAAAGGACAATATCTATTATAGGGTGACGCTCCTCGACGGACAATTCCGCTACGGCTTTCTGATCCGCGAAAACGAATGGGAAGTGGTGTTGCGCACCAAAAGACTAGGGGATGTGTCGATTCCCAAGCAGACCGTGGAATCGATTATGCCCTATCAGAACCCAAAAAACACTGATCGGCGCGACCCGCTATGCTCCAATCGGTACTTTCTGATGAGCAGTGCGGAGCCGATCGATCCGGGAGACCACTATGTACTAATCAACCTATGGGGGCCTGAGCTACAGATGGGGGTGGTGCCCGGATTAACTGCCAGCCTGCAAACCACATGGATTGCCAATCCCATATTGGCCGGAATCCGCTATGGACACCTGATCAAGCCCTATCTGCATGTGGGGTCGGGACTGCTCTTTGGCGGTGATTTGTTTCAGGGGGGAAAAGGGAACATATTCCTGCCAACTGCTACAGCCACGCTGGGCGATCGGCGCTACAACCTATCGGTGAATCTGGGCCGACTACATGTAACCGAACAACCCCAGCTCAGAGGAACTTTCATGTCTACAGGCGGATTTGTTGCGGTGAGCGACCGTTTGGGGGTGCTTTTTGAAGCCGGACGATTGTCGGGGGGCAAAGCCAGTCTGCTCATGCCTGGTGTGCGCTGGCAGAGGCGTAGGGGAGGTCACATTCAGCTTGCCGCGGTTGGACTTTCATATTCTGATTCCCCCGCGGCCGGTTCCGGTGAGTCGCCCAATAAATTAATTCGATTTCCGTTTATTTCCTGGATCCGCCGATTCTAGTGGACCGAATTTTTCTTATCTTGCCCCTTTATTAAATTTTGCCCTGTTATTTAAAGCCAAACTCTAACGCGCAACGTATTTTGCTCATTCATTAAATGCCAAGCGCTAACTCACATCAACGTAAAAATACTTACTAACAAACCCTTAATTCGGTAGAAAATAATTGTCACCAACCTTATAAAATAACAAATAAAATTTTACCTTAAAAAAAACATGAAACGCACCTTCATCGCCGCCGTATTGCTTCTAACGCTCACGGCCTTGAACCCGAACCGCTCACTCGCACAAATGCAGCCCGATCGTGGATTCAAAATTGGAGCCAAAGCACCTGAAATCACCATGAACAACACTGAAGGTAAGCCCATGTCGCTGAGTTCACTCCGTGGAAAAATGGTGCTCATCGACTTTTGGGCATCGTGGTGCGGTCCCTGCCGCATGGAAAATCCCAATGTTGTGGCTGCCTATAATCAGTTTAAGTCGACCAAATTCAAGAATGGAAATGGTTTCACGGTTTTCAGTGTATCGCTTGACAACAATAAAGAGAAGTGGGTACAAGGTATCGAGAAGGATGGTTTGGTTTGGCCCAACCACGTGGGTGATTTACAGGGCTGGCGCAATGCAGCCGCCATGGAATACCAAGTTTATGGGATTCCAATGAGCTACCTGATTGATGGTGAGGGTACGATTGTGGGCAAGAACCTGCGTGGCGCTACTTTGGAGGCCAAGTTGAAGGATTTTATGGCCAACTAACAGCGGCCGCACCCCAACTCAGAGCATTGTCCTGGTTAAGATTACGACCCATTCACCCATTCAATAAAGATCTCTAACCTAGTTGCCACATTAGTCCAGAACCCTTCGATACCGGACCTGGCATCATCTTCGGCATCGAATTGGATACTGATATCAACACCCGCCCAGGTTCGATTGGTCGCCAAACGGCTCATTTTTTGTCCAAAGTCACATTAATCCCCCAAGACCGTGGGTGAAAACAAGCTCTTTCTTTTAGACGGAATGGCCTTGATTTTCAGGGCCTTTTTCGCTTTTGCCAATAATCCAAGGCTCACATCTAAAGGCCTGAACACCTCCGCAGCTTTCGGATTCACCATGGCTCTGATCGACCTTATTGAGCGGGAGAAACCCACCCATTTGGCTGTGGCTTTTGATACTGCCGAGCCTACACACAGGCACGTACGATACCCGTCCTACAAGGCACACCGAGATGAAATGCCTGAGGATCTGGCCTCTAATCTGCCGCTTATTGAGAGGATTCTGGCGGCATTGCAGATTCCATTGTTGAAATTGCCGGGCTATGAGGCCGACGACATCATTGGCACTTTGGCTGAACGAGCCGAACAAGAGGGATTCAGGGTGTATATGGTGACATCCGACAAGGATTTCGCACAGCTGGTGACGGACCGCGTACACCTATATAAACCCGCACGAATGGGCAATGGCATCGAGGTGATGGGTGTGGCGGAGGTCTGCGCCCGTTGGGAAATCGAGCGACCTGAGCAGATTATCGATATACTGGGCCTGTGGGGCGATTCGGTCGACAACATCCCGGGCGTTCCAGGGATCGGTGAAAAGACGGCAAAGGCTTTAATCGGTCAGTATGGAAGTGTGGAAAGGGTTATAGCCCATGCAGATGAGCTGAAAGGAAAACTGCAGGAGCGGATTCGGGAGTTCGGACAGCAGGCCCTGATGAGCAAGGAATTGGCAACTATTGACCGGGATGTGCCCGTGGCAGTAGGCATCGACGAGCTCAAAAGAACCACACCACATCTGTCCGAAGTAGAAGAGGTATTCACCGATTTGGAGTTCAGAACCCTTTGGAAACGGGTGCAGAATTTGTTGGGCGGAGGAACACCAAACAGAGTCGTTGACGAACCAAATCCCACCGCAATCCCAAGAGAAGTGGCTCCTCAGGGATATCAAATGGAGTTGTTTGCCTACGAAGGGGATGTTTCGAACCCCGAAATGGGGAGCAGGTTGGTGCCGGGGCTCTTTGATACTCATGCATCGCCTCACACCCTACCCAGGTCGAAGCCCTGTCGCACTATGGCCGATGTGAAGGTCGACTATCAACTCGTTAATGATGAGCCCTCCAGACAGGCGCTTGTAGAACGGCTCCTACAGGAAAAGATAATTTCGTTTGATACCGAGGCCACAGGCCTCGACCCGCTTACTGCAGAGCTGGTGGGGATGTCGTTCAGCTTCAGTGTGGGTACGGGTTATTATGTGTATTGTGGTACGGAAGAGGCGCAAATCGCACGGGTGGTTGACCAATTTCGGCCTTTTTTTGAACGAGAGGATGTGCGGGTGGTGGGGCAAAATCTGAAGTTTGACCTCCACATCATGCGGCGTTATGGGGTTGAGATCTGCGGAACCCTCTGGGACACCATGCTGGCCCATTATCTGATGGACCCCGAGTCACGCCACAATATGGAACATATGAGTGAGGTGTATCTGCATTATAGTCCACAACCCATCTCGGAACTCATCGGCAAAAAAGGCAGCAGTCAACGCAGTATGCGCGACGTGGACCCACAAACTGTGGCTCGGTATGCCTCTGAGGATGCGGACGTGACGCTTCAGCTTTATCGGAAGTTTAGTCCCATGCTCCAAGAAAAAGGGGTCGGAAAATTATTTACCGAATTGGAGGTGCCGCTGGTACCCGTATTGGCCTCGATGGAATGGGAGGGTGTGCGGGTTGACCCGGCCGTGCTTCGGGATTTGTCGGCCGACCTCGCCCGTGAAATCCAGGAAAAGGAGCAGGAAGTGTTCGACTTTGCCGGGATGAAATTCAATCTGTCCTCCCCGCGACAGCTGGGTGATGTGTTGTTCGGTACCCTACGCCTCGATTCCAAGGCTAAGAAAACGCCGGGTGGACAATATAAAACTGACGAGGAGGTGCTTATGGGCCTGGCCGCTCGGCACCCGATTGTACGTGCCGTCCTCGATTTTCGCCAGGCGCAGAAACTACGCTCTACCTATACCGAGGCCCTCGCAAACCTTATCCACCCCCAAACCGGACGGGTGCACACTTCCTACAACCAGGCGGTGGCATCCACGGGCCGTTTAAGCAGCAACCAACCCAATTTGCAGAACATCCCGATCCGGACCGAAAAGGGCCGGGAAATCCGCAAGGCCTTTGTGGCCCGTGACCCCGACCATTGCTTGTTGTCGGCCGACTACAGCCAGATTGAGTTGAGAATCATGGCGTCTGTGAGCGGTGACCCCCATATGATGCAGGCCTTCACTGACGGTCTCGACATCCACGCAGCCACAGCCGGCCGTGTTTACGGAATCGACCCCAATAAGGTCGACGAACACCTCCGAAGGAAGGCCAAAACGGTCAATTTTGGGATCATATATGGAATCTCAGCCTTTGGTCTGAGTCAACGCCTCGGAATCCCAAGGCAGGAAGCCGCCGACCTCATTAGCCAGTACTTTGCAGCCTATCCGGGCATAAAAGACTACATGCACGAAATCATTGCATCGGCCCGCAGCCGGGGTTTTGTGGAAACCCTCATGGGTCGCAGACGCTACATCCGCGACATTCTCTCGGCCAACGCTAACCTCCGTGGATTTGCCGAACGAAACGCCATCAACGCCCCCATACAAGGATCGGCTGCGGATATGATTAAGATGGCGATGATCCGCATCCACCATGAAATGCGGCGCGCACAATTTCAATCGCGCATGATTCTGCAGGTGCACGATGAATTGGTTTTCGACGTTTACCGCCCCGAACTTGAGGCGGTCAGGGAATTGGTTTGCCGGGAAATGGTTGAAGCCCTGCCGCTGAAGGTTCCGGTAGTGGTGGACGCCGGCGTCGGAGAGAATTGGCTGGAAGCCCATTAAAGTGGGTTTTGCAGAACCGAGAAATCAAAGAACCGATGGGTTTTTTGTAAAAGACGGGAAATATCGATCGGGTAATGAGTGACAATTGTTGCGGCAATGCTGCTATAAGGTCGCGTCGTATAAAATCAGGATAAGCTAAGGTCATCATGCGGCTTTTCCCCATCGGGTGGTGCGCATACTTCGGTATTGAAGGGCTTCCGCCACATCGATTGTGGTAATCTGGGGGCGTCCGTCGAGGTCGGCCACAGTTCGCGCCACTTTCATTACCCGCTGGTGCGCCCGGGCACTGAGTTGCAGCGGCTCAGAGGCCTTCCGCAGCAAGGCAAGAGCCTGGGTATCGGGACGGCAGAATCGCTCCAGATCCGCTGCATGGAGATGAGCATTGGCTACAACTGCGCGCGGGGCATGCCGTTCCACTTGTCGCTGCCAGGCTGCCATTACCCGACGACGCACCATTTCGGTCGATTCCACAGTGCCAGCGCCCATCAACTCATCGAAATGGGGTACATCCACATCGAGATGAAGGTCTATCCGGTCGAGGAGTGGGCCGCTGATCTTTGAAAGATAGCGTTGAATAGACATTGGGCTGCAGGTGCAGGGACGGCTTGGGTGGGTGAAATAGCCACACGGACAAGGATTCATGGCGGCAATCAGCACGAATCGGGCGGGGTAGGTGATCGAATGTCGGGAACGACTGAGGTGAATGACCCCATCCTCCATGGGCTGCCGCAGCATTTCCAGCGCGGTGCGACTAAACTCAGGCAGTTCGTCCAAGAACAGCACTCCCTGATGGGCCAGGCTCACCTCACCCGGCAGGGGTGGACTCGCACCGCCCACGAGGGCGATGCCGCTTCCACTGTGGTGGGGACTGCGGAACGGCCTTCTGCCGCTGAGCAGAGTAGACCCAGCAGACGGATTCCGCACGGAAAGAATTTGCTGACAAGTGCGTGCCTGGTCTGGAGTAAGGAGCGGCATAATGCCCGGAATGCGTTGCGCCAACATGGTTTTTCCGGTCCCGGGCGGCCCCACCAGCAGGGCGTTGTGGAAGCCGGCGGCGGCCACCTCCAGCGCTCGTTTCACCCCCTCATGCCCTTTGATGTCCGACCAATCACCTCCAAAACCGCTCTGCGCTCCGGCTTCGGCTTCAAAGGGAATAGGCTCTGCCACCTCCATCGATCCCGGATTTCGGAAAAATTCAATCAGTTCACCCAGATGACTTAATCCATATACGGCGATATGCTCAGACAGGGCCGCCTCCCGTGCATTTTCTGCCGGAAGAATGATCCCCTTAAATCCCTGTGACGCAGCTGAAATGGACATGGATAGGGCACCGCGGACGGGACGAATACGACCGTCAAGCGACAATTCACCCATGATGATATAGTTCGAAATACCCCCTTCCGGAATGTAACCTGTTATGGCCAGTACACCCGTGGCGATGCACAGGTCATACGCTGCTCCCTCTTTGCGCAGATCGGCCGGAGCCATATTAATCACATACTTTTGGTACTTCATTGGGTAGCCCGTATGGCGCAGGGCCGATTGTATGCGGTAAAGGCCTTCCCTCACGGCATTATCCGGCAGACCCACCAAATGATATCCGATTCCACCCGGGTGTAGGTCGATCTCCACCCGAATCTGTATGGCCTCTATACCCACAAGGGCGCTTCCAAAAACCGTCAGCATAGCGGTGCAAACAACGCAAGAACGAACAAGAAACGCCCGAAAATGCGCCAAAAATGATACGAAACAGGTAAAATGAAGCTGCATCTGGCAGAAAATATTGAAATTCTTTTGTGTTACGAAATCCGCCGGGAATCGATTTACACCCACAAGCCAAAACCGGGGAAAATCCCTATTTTGAGCTAACTTGATCCCCGGTAGCTTTTGACTTGGTGCCAATAGTCTGGTTGCCCATTGCCTTGGTGCCAGAAGTATGGGAGCTCAATGCCAAAAGCCAAATTACACATTACCTAGGAGCCAGAAGCCTTGAGGCTCAATGCCAATGTGCAAGTAGCCTGGAGGCCAGACAATTGTTTACCGGTGTAGCTTTCAGGGCACTCCATTAGTTTCTCCGGGGTGCCATCGAACACTAAATGTCCACCGTCGAGGCCCCCTTCAGGCCCCAGGTCAATGACCCAATCCGCCGCACGTATTACATCCGGATTGTGTTCAATAATCCAAATCGAGTTACCCAATTTTTGCAGCGCCTTAAGGGCCTCCATCAGCTTACGCACGTCATGAAAGTGCAGACCGGTGGTGGGCTCATCGAAGATAAACAATGCGTTGCGTGCTTGTTGACCGTGGGTGAGATAGCTGGCCAGCTTCATGCGTTGCGCCTCACCACCCGAAAGGGTACTGGACGATTGTCCGAGTGACATATACCCCAGCCCCACATCGGCCAGAGGCTTGAGTCGGGTGACTACCGAATTCTGGTCGTGGAAAAACGACAAAGCGTCGTCCACCGTCATACAAAGAACGTCGTAGATCGTTTTCTCGCGGTAGCGCACCCCCAAAACGGCCGATCCGAAGCGCATACCGCCACAATCTTCGCAGGGCAGGGTTAGGTCGGCCAGAAACTGCATGCTGATGGTTACCGTGCCTTCTCCCTGGCAAGTCTCACAGCGACCGCCGGGGACATTAAACGAGAAATGGGTGGTCCCAAGGCCCATTGCCTGGCTGGCTGGCTGGGCTGCGAACAATTGACGAATGCCGTCGTAGGCTTTGGTGTAGGTGACCGGATTCGAACGGCTCGATTTGCCGATCGAGTCCTGGTGCACCAGTTCTATTAACTGCAGGCGCTGCACAGGACCCTCAATTCGGTCATGATCGCCCGCCTTTTCCGACGACTCATTCCGCATACGCAGCATAGCCGGGTATGCGATTTGTTTGATTAAAGTTGATTTTCCCGATCCGCTAACTCCCGTAATCACAGTGATGCAGTGCAGCGGTAGGGTAACAGTCAGGTTTTTCAGGTTGTGAGCCCGTGCACCGTGCACTGTAATGCCGGTATGCCAGGCAGACCGGGTGGGCATAGCGTGTTCCGATTCCAGGGCACGAAGTGCGGCACCGGTCGGACTATCAGCACAGGCCAGCAGGCCGGAGTAGTCGCCCTGGTAGATCAACTGCCCACCCCGACTACCTGCGGCGGGACCAATATCGATAAGGTGATCGGCCGCCCGGATAATGGTTTCATCGTGCTCCACCACCACCACGGTGTTTCCGGCATCTCGAAGGCGGCGCAACACCTCCACGAGGCGGGCGCTATCGCGTGCGTGTAGCCCAACACTGGGTTCGTCGAGTATATACAGGCTACCGGCAAGGGTACTCCCCAGCGAGGTAGCAAGGCGGATCCGCTGGTATTCGCCACCCGACAGGGTCTGCGTGGGGCGATGCAGAGTCAGGTAACTCAATCCCACCTCGCACAAAAGTCCCAGGCGGTTGGTGATCTCCTTGAGAAGTCGATCTGCAATCTGGCGTGTGGTGGGGGGAAGAGCAAGGTGGCTGAGGAAATGCAGTGCCTGGTCGACCGGCAGCAGGGTGAGGTCGGGGAGGTTCATGGAGACTTGCCCGTCGACCGTGGGCAGGTATACATAGCCTGCGTCTTTCCGGATTCGGCTGCCTTTGCACTCCGGGCAAATCGTGCGGCCCCGGTAGCGCGACAGCATCACCCGATACTGAATCTTGAAGGATTCCCGCTCGAGGTAGGCAAAAAACGCATGGAGGCCCTCAAACCAGCTGTTGCCCGTCCACAATAACTCTTTTTCATACTCGCTGAGCAGGTGGTATGGTCGGTGGATGGGGAAATCGAATTTGATTCCGTTCCGCACCAGGGGTTTGAGCCATTCGCTCATTTTTTCGCCTTTCCAGGGGGCGATGCATCCATCGTAAACACTGAGGCTTTTGTCGGGTACCACCAGATCCGGGTCGATGTCGAGGATGGTGCCGAATCCCTCGCATCGGCGGCAGGCACCGTAGGGGTTGGAAAAGCTGAATAGGTTCACCGATGGCTCTTCGAAGACCTGTCCATCTGCTTCGAAACGATCGCTGTAGGTCAGCATCTGATCACCCCAATCGACCAGGCAGGAGCCATGCCCCTCGAAAAAAGCGGTTTGTACGGAGTCTGATAAGCGCGAGCGGAGGTCTTCATCGCTCCGATCGGTTGTTACCCGGTCCACCACCACCTCCACTACAAGGTCGGACGATGTTTCGATCGTGGACTGCCCCTTTTTCGCTCCGGAATGGGGTAATACAGCATTCAATCCGCCATGTTCCGAAAACCAGTCCTCGATTCGGAACAGTGCCCCGTCAATACGAACCCGTAAAAAGCCTTTCAGCAATAGTACCTTGAATTCGTCGGACAGATTGCGGCGCTCATGGCGCACCAGCCGGCAACGGATCTCGCAGGTCAGCTCGTCGGGCCGGGCCAGAATTTCCCCCACCACCTGGTCGACAGTTTGCCTTTTCACAACCGCCCCACTTACGGGCGAATGGGTCTCCCCGATCCGGGCATACAAAAGTTTCAGATAATCATATATCTCTGTGGTTGTGCCCACAGTCGAACGGGGATTCCTCCCCCCTGTTTTTTGCTCAATGGCTACCGCCGGGGAAATTCCGTGGATGAAATCGACCTCCGGTTTCTTCATGCGGTTGAAAAACTGACGCGCATAGCTCGAGAGGCTCTCCACATAGCGGCGTTGCCCCTCGGCATAAAGGGTATCGAATATGAGGGACGATTTGCCCGAGCCCGACAGGCCCGTCACAACCACCAAACGACCCCGCGGTATGGCCAAATCGATGCCTTTCAGGTTGTTCAAACGCGCATTTTTGATCAAAATGTGCGTGCGTGGACTACAATGCTCGATTGAATTGGACAATTCCATTTGATTTGGGGCGCAAAGTTCGTTACAAATAAAAATTCTTGTTGCGGTTGACTGAGATTTGCCGATTATTTCCGATTCATTCTCCTGGCTTTTCATTTTTAGCCACTACGGGGCGTTTCCTGCTCTTATTTCAGGTATACCAGAGGGAGAAGATGACCAGAAAGTAGGGGCCGCGGAGATGGTAGTCGTGCATCCACTGCAAGAAGGGCCAGTCCAGTCCCGACCAGGCGGTCAGGAATGCTATGCGAAATACATTCACGGCATGCACAATTAGCAAGGCACTGGGCACAAACCACAGTATGTGACACATATTTCCGGGGTAGAGGATTAACAGGAAAGCACTTTGCAACAATTGTTTGAATCCGGAGCAACCCTCAATCACTGTGAGTCCACGCCCGTTGGCAAAATAGATTGTGCGATTCGAGAGTTCAGTCGGTTCTAGTCCCGCCCACCTGCACAAAAGGTAATTGACCTCACTGAGGTGTTCGGCGAGGCCCACCCGGATCGACTGCACCCAAGGCAGGGCCAGAAATGTATCCTCTATTGCATGATAGCTGAAGTGAAACATGAGCAAAAGTCCGGCGAACTAAGCTTGGTCACCTGGGTAGTACCACTCGCCTGTGGTATACTGGCGCAGGTGGGCTAATAACAGACTGATGAAAGAACGTCCACGCTTAGAGGTGTCGTTTTGCGGGATGGGGTCGGCTTGGGTTGGCTTCATCTGGTTTCGGTTGATGTCATTCGGGCACTATTGGCTTCATTTTGAATGATTTAGAATTGAAGCTTATGGGTTCGCTGTGGACTCTTCATTCATCCGAAAGATGCCGAATACGCTTTTAAGGTCGAATTCTTCGATTCGTGCGGGTGTTTTGCGGTTTTGTCCGTAGTAGCTGAGCGTTAGACCCCGCCGCCGCTGGTAGTCGGTCCAGCACACGAATAAGGCGCTGTGGTCGACCCCGCGGTATGAATAATTGATGTGGTAAATCCAATCGCCGGGCTGGATGAAATCCGCGGACGCATACGGCCCACCCTTAGGTTTGAGGTAGATTTTGGACTTTCCCTCGGGCCCTGTTGTGCGGCGGTACACTTCATTGGCAAAAGTCCAACAGGAACCTTTGATGATTTCCTTGTTGCGACAGCCCATAGCATAAGCAGTTTGAAGAATGGGATGGGCCGCATCGAAGCAGGTGTCGCACGCCTGCAACTTCGCCGCATCCCCACAAACGCAGCGGTGTTTTTCGTCGGCCGTTAGTACAAATACGCTAGTTATCGAATCGCTTATAGGGACAACTTCCTGAGCCCGTGCCCATGGAGAAAAAATTACAAAAAGAGCGGTTATTATGTAAAAGGAAATATTCTTTATATATAATAATAACATTATGCAATATAATATATATTAACGATATTCTTGGGGGACTTCTGAAGATAGAATTTTGGGGCGTTTGGGTTCAGGAAGTTGTCGGATTGGGTTTGATATTCGATGCTGCAAAACTCCGTTTTTTCTTTCTTGAAACAAACCTAAATGCGTTCACCGATGTTTAGTAGGTTATGTCACCAAAATCCGATGCGGTTATAGAGGTAAGGAGTTTACACAAGAGGTTCGGGTCGTTCGAGGCCCTTCGTGGGGTCACTTTCACGGTCTACAAATGGGATTTTATGGATTTCTGGGTCTGAATGGTGCCGGAAAAAGTACCAGCCTGCGCATCATTCTCAATCTCATCAGGGCCGACAGTCGGTTGGTTTGTTTCCCCAAATTGGTGCATAGACTCCAAAAAATGGTGGATTTCTTTTTCCTATAGCCACTGGTGCATAGCCTCGGTAGGTGTAGGGATGTTCGTGGTTGTGGGCATATCCTGAATTTAAAGCTAATATATACGTTTAGCGAAAATTCGCCAGAAATTGGTTTTGTCCAAAATTTCTTTTCCGGTATGCGTCATATTTTTCGCTTATTTCGTGATTGAATTTTGAAAGATCTTCTTACTTTAATGGCCCTGCGTGAAGAGAACATTCGGCTGATTTTTGGCTTGAAAATGCGGCAGCTGCGCATCGATGCGGGTATGTCGCTCTCCGATGCCAACGCGTCTTCGGTCTTGCAACCTCTCGAAAGCAGCGTAGCCCTCGGCCTCAAGATGTGTCCGCAACTCAAGAAGGTAGTCCGATTCTGGAACGACGCAGCGATTCCTGTGCAGGTGGCGGGACAAACATGCGAGCGGTGCGGACTCAGCGATTGCCCCGACCGCGTGCCACCACCCGAGCAACTGGAACTAAACCATCAACTCGAAGCCATGAAACAGGTATTGTTGTGCTGGCCCGCCTCCGATGAACCATCAAACAGTAGCGGAAGGCCTCGTTCAGGAAATCGAAATAAAAAGCTTAATAGTAGCCAAATGATATGAAAAACAGACATTTAAAGCGGATTGGAATGCGCCTGTTCAAGTCATTCCTCAACGGGCTGCTGCTTGTGGCCCCAATTGCCGCCACGCTATATGTGGTTGCTCGTTTGTTCAAATTGTTCGATGGCTGGCTGAATCTTGGAATTCCCGGCCTTGGCCTGCTGGCAACTGTGGCGGGCATCACCCTGATTGGATTTCTGGGCTCCAACCTGCTCGTTGGCCCCCTGCTCGACCTCATCGAACGCATCCTCACCCGCGCCCCCTTCATCAAATTAATCTATACCTCCATACGCGACCTGATGGAGGCATTTGTGGGCGACAAGCGGAAATTCAACCAGCCAATCCTCGTACATTTCATGGACGGAACAGCCAAACCGGGCTTCCTCACCCAACCCGATCTCGCCCTGTTGGGCAAGCCCGGAATGGTGGCGGTTTATCTTCCCCATTCCTACAATTTTTCAGGAAATCTGTTTTTTGTGGATGCCAAACGGGTCGAGAAGGTTGACGTAGATTCTACCGCTTACATGAAGTTCATTGTATCTGGGGGGGTCACTGACCTAATCGAGAAGCCATGAAAAGAGCCATATCCAAGTTCATTTTTCACTGGATAATGGGCTGGCGAATTGTGGGTCGCTTTCCGGTTGAGGTTCCTCAGGCAATCATTGTGGTGGGCCCACACACCAGCAACTGGGATTTTTTAATTGGGGTGCTGTCGCGCAACGTGCTCGGGCAGGACATCAGCTTTATTGGCAAGGATAGCTTGTTTAAGGGGCCCTTTGGATGGCTGTTCCGGTGGTTGGGTGGCTACCCGGTCGACCGAAGCCAGAGTCAGGGTATAGTAGAAGTGGTGGTAAAGCTGTTTCGAACGCATCCACGATTTTTTTTGTCGCTCTCGCCCGAGGGCACGCGCAAAAAGGCAGAGCGACTGCGTAGCGGGTTCTACCACATGGCGGTAGGAGCCGGAGTGCCGATTATTATGGTGGGGATGGACTTCAAGCGGAAGGAGTTGCGGTTCGAACCGCCTTTGCATCCGACAGGCCATATTGAGGCCGATATGCGCATTATCCAGCAGTTTTTTTCTACTGTAACTGGAAAAATCCCTAGGTATGGTGTGGATGCTCCGAAATAAGGTTTCGGTAATGATAGGATGATTTCCGATTCGGACGGTTCTACCGGAAAAAAAACGCGGAACTGCCCCCCACCCAGTCGAGCCCCTCATTGTAGCGCACACCGATGAGCTTGCCGCGACTAAACCTAGCGAGGTTGGTGATGATTTCAGGATTTCGGCTTTTTGAATCGATGAAGATCATCATCCGGATTTCGACTTTCACACCTCCTGAGCTACTGTTCACCACGGGCTCGTAGGTTACCTTGCGCTGCAGTAAGAAATGTTTGCGATGTTCGATTTGTTCTAGTATTTCATGGGTAACATCCACCTGAACCCCACTTCCGGCGAAGGAGTATAGGGGTTTCAACACCCAATCGCCCAGATAATCGGGCACTTGAGTGATTTGGCTGAGGAGATGGGACTCGGGCACAAACGGGCTTTGTAGGAAGGGGAGGCTGAATTTGCTCAGGCGGAAGAACCAGTTGGGGTGACTCACCCACTCAGCTTGGATCGGGTCGAGCAGATTCCAATCGCGGATGAATTCGGGCCGTTGTTCGACTTCATCGAAAATAATGCGGTTGTAGACCCGGTATATAGGCACCGATTTACCATCCTTTTCATAGTAGAGCCCGTGTCCGGAGCGGCGAATGGCACTCAGGCAGAGTGTTTTTACACCGAACAAGCGCTCCGTGGCATAGAAATCAGCTCTGGTTTTCTGATGGCCCGGGTCGATCTCGAGCAGCACAACATTTTCGGGTGAATGGGTTCCGCAGATGACCCCTTTCAGTCGACTCAAATATGTGTCGTGGCTATAGTCCGATAAATACGGAGTGCCAGAATCATTAAGCCCCCAGATTTTTTGGTAGGACTGAGCCAGGATTGACTGGTAGGCATACAGCGATGGGAATCCCTGCAGTTCGATGAGCATCGGGTGTAGGTGCCCGCCCTCCGTTCGGGTAATCCCAAAATCGAGCACGAGTAGTTCGGGGAATTCGGTGCATCCGGGCACTTCCTGATGGGGGGGCACGGCCTTATGGCTTTCCTTCAGGTATTCAGGGGTGAGGAGCTGACTACAAATATCTTTGCAGGCCTGCTTGAGCTTGTGGGTGAGGTCTGCCGGCACGAAAACAGGACTCTCTGCTACCCGAAAATCGGGTACTTCGCCGATCCGTATCTTTAATTCGTCTAGCAGTCGCGTGTAGTGCCCGGGCGTGTAGAATTGGTTGATGTGCCCGCGAATTTCAGGGATCATGAATGTTGGGTCTTTAGGTTATCGGTCTTCGATGCGCGGACTTTGTTGTTTTCCTGGTGTTTGGTGTGATGGGTCTGTAGTTTCCCTGTTTTTCGGTGAGTCTCACCAGTTGTTTTCCAGATTTTCGGTCTGCGAGGTCTGTGGTCTTCATGTTTTCGGTTTCTCAGGTCGGTTGGTTGCCTGATCTTTTGTCGCAAGTTTTTCGTAGTCAGGCCTCCTGAGCCTGCATGAGTCCCAATTCAAGAAATCGGGGGAGGATACCACGAAAGGTCTGCTCGAGTTTATCAGGATCGTTCAATTTCTGCAGCATATCCTGATAGGTGGCCTCTCCGTGTTGGCGGATAATGTTGGCGATTCGTTCGGGTTGATCCATATAATGCATCATGCCGGCCGGATCTGCCTCCGAATGAAACTGTGTTCCGAAAAAATGGGTGCCAAAACGGACGGCCATAAGGGCGCGCTCGTATTGGATGTGGTCACGCATGCGTTCTATGGCCAGTATTCTGGCACCGAAGCGTTCGAATGCAGCGAAGTCGGGCTGCACCACTTGCCAATCGCGCATATCTACCGCCCATATGGGGTCGGGGAGTCCCACAAGGAGGGGGTCATGCACTCCATACTGGGTTTTGTGAACGTTAAATATGCCAAAGGATGGACTCCTCCTGAGGGATGCAGTGCCGAGCCCGAAGTGCTGGCAGAGCATCTGAAAACTGTGGCAGATGAAAAAAACGGGTTTCGGTCGATTCAATGGGTTTTGGTTGTGTGTCCACAGCCGATCGAGCAGTTCACGGTATCCGAGTTCCCAGCCGTGACCAGCGAGTAGGGGTGAGCCAGGGCCACCGGTCGATACATACAAATCGTATTCGATCCCAGGCAGTTCGCGGCGGCTTCTGACTTCAAACTCGTCCCATTCGATTTGATCCCCGAATTTCTTGAGCATATTCCGGAGGCTGTCCATACCCAGGTTGGGGGCACGGTCGTACATATCGAGTATGGCAACCCGAGCGGGACGTACTTCTTCTTCGGTCAACATGCGAAACGCGCCGGGCGCAACCTATAATACACGTTAATTTGGTTATAGTCCCGCTACGGTTTGCTCCACGTAATAGTCAACTACCGCCTTCAGGTCTTTGGTTTGCGTGAAAATATCTACCTGACGGTCGGCGCCGGTGCCTTGTTCGAGCATATTGTCTATGTAGTCCATGTAGGATTGAGTCCCCATTTCGTCTACAGCGGTCGACACAAATTCGAGCAGTTCGTGAATCAGACTGCGGGTGTTCACCTCTGCTTCTTTGCCGAAGTCGATGAGCTTTCCATCGATTCCGTATCGACTCGCCCTCCATTTGTTTTCATTGAGGAGTTCGCGCTTGTAGATCATAAAATTCAGATTATTCTGTCGTAGCTGATACAATTTCACCACAAGCGCCTGAATAAGTGCGGCAATGGCCACGGTTTCATCCGCTCTCATGGGCACGTCGCAGATTCTGAATTCGATGGTGTCAAAGAACGGATGCACACGTATATCCCACCAAATTTTCTTGGCATTGTCGATGCAGTTCGTTTTCACGAGCATTTTGACGTAGTTCTCATACTCGGCATAGCTCCCGAAGTGATCGGGAATGCCGGTTCGGGGAAATTTATCAAATACTTTCGACCGATACGATTTAAATCCAGTATTTCGGCCTTCCCAAAAGGGCGAATTGGCGGATAGTGCGTAGATATGGGGCAGGAAATACCGAACAGAGTTAGCTATGTGCACCGCTATGTCTTTATCGGGTACGCCCACATGAACATGAAGACCGAAGATTAAATTGGAGCGAGCGGTGTCCTGCAATTCGTCCACAATTTCGCGATACCGCGGATTTTCGGTGATCAATTGGGTCTGCCAGAGAGAAAAGGGATGCGTGCCCGCTGCCCCGATTACGAATCCTATGCTGCGCGCTACATCCGACACCACCTTCCTCAAATTTTTGATGTCTTGTTCTGCTTCTTGAATGTTTTTGCACACTTTCGTGCCAACCTCAACCACAGCCTCATGCATTTCGGCTTTGGCCTGATCGGGTAGAATTAGGTTCACCCCGGTAACAATCTGTTGTTCATGCGATACCAGTTCCCTGCTTTTTGGATTTATTACTTGGTATTCTTCTTCTATCCCAATGCTAAACATCTTCGGTTGGTCTATAGGGAATATATTCTGCTAAGATTTCAAAACGAATTAGATCGATTAATTATCAGGGTTTTTCATCTTTTCAGAGAGATTCACTGCATCTATACCAAATTCTGAAATGGGAGGTCGCACAATCCGGGTTCTTTTACTGCCACCTGCTTTTTTAATTGGGGTTTTACTCCCCTTTTTCGCAGTGGATTTTTGACGCGTTAAATTCAATTTTTTAACCCTTCTCGGTTTGCGCTGCAATACCATTGCTGGTGCTTCTGATGGTTTAGTGGTTACGGCCATATTTTTCGCTCGTTTTCCCGCTTTTCCTTTCGATGCTTTACCCGTGGCTCTTGGCGGCCTTTCCTTTTTTTTGGCAGCTGTTTTGGCCGAAATATTTTCGGTTTTAGCGCTTTCTTTCTTTTTTCTACCGCGTTTTTTCGGTTCCGTCGTTCCGATTTTTACCTCTGCCCCGGCGCTTTCTTTCTTTTTTCTACCGCGTTTTTTCGGTTCTGTCGTTCCGATTTTTACCTCTGCCCCGGCGCTTTCTTTCTTTTTTCTACCGCGTTTTTTCGGTTTCGTCGTTCCGATTTTCACCTCTGCTCCG
>Ga0194128_10000414_pt1 | contig 78608 bp, 67 predicted proteins | sample TA2KigCa65mmetaG_FD_148650 | JGI IMG/M metagenome (GOLD analysis project Ga0194128, IMG submission 148650) | Freshwater microbial communities from Lake Tanganyika, Tanzania - TA2015037 Kigoma Deep Cast 65m | ecosystem: Environmental > Aquatic > Freshwater > Lake | place: Tanzania: Lake...
ACGATCAGCGCGCGACGCTGTGTAGCAAAGAACGTAACGATCCCCCGGGCGAGCCGGGGGCATTCAAGTAGAGACCGCTGGCGCTGTCCAGCTAGGGAGTGGCGTTCGATCGCAGGCGCTCTGGGATGGCGGGGGCACGTTCTATGAACTCGTTGATGTCGCCTGGGCGCTTGCGCAGTTCGAAGGAATCGTAGAGTTCGCCGTTCGCCATTTTTGCCTCGTACAATAAGTGCGTCGGGTGGACGTGGATGATCTGGTAGAGCTGCGTGTCTTCGGCGATCCGTTGCGTGAAAGGATATCGCTCCGCTCCGTACGCCTTGGGGCCGCTCACGGAAACAACGTAGACGGTTCCACTGTCGATGCTGCGTTTGTTCAGACCACTGGCGACATTGATTTCGCGCGTCGGCCTGGATCGGGCATACGTATGGTCGTGACCGGTTAGCACCAGATCGACGCGATACTTGTCGAAGACCGATTTCCACTCCGAACGCACGCGGGGATTATCGCGGCTCTTGGCGGCGGAAAAAATCGGATGGTGGAACGCGATCACCGTCCAGGTGCTAGGATTATTGCGTAGTTGAACTTCCAGCCACTCCGCCTGTTCCACCAGCTTCTCGTTGGAGTTCAGGCAGATGATCCGTGCGCCTTGATAATCCAGCGAATAGCAGGTTTCGTCGAGTCCCGCGATCGCGGAAGGGGAGAGCGTAAACTGTGCCCGCCAATGAGGGCTCACACTCGCCGGCAGCTTGTCGTTCTTTGGGTCCTTGGTGTACTCGTGATTCCCCACCGCCGGGACACTCGGGACCATCGCATTCATCCATCCCCCGGCCTGAAACCACTCGCCCCATTCGGCATCTTTTCGAGAGTTGTTCACCAGGTCGCCGGCGTGAATCATGAATCGAGCCCGCGGCGCATCCGAGTAGGCCTCGCGAATCACGCGCGACCAGTGCCGCTTGATGTCATTCTGAGCGTCTCCGAAATAGATGAACGAAAAAGGTTCGGGTTCGCAACTCGCCGAGCGGAAATGAATCCACTCCGACCATACTTCGCCATCCCCGACGCGATAAATGTACTTGGTCGCCGGCGTCAATCCTTGGAACGTGACGGAATGATAGTGCGCGGTGCCTAAATCCGAATCCAGCCGCTCCGTGGCTGCCGGAAACCGCAACGCTTTCTTCTCAAACAGCGATCCGCCCTCCGCAATCGTCAGTTCCGCGACCGCCCGTTCCACCGAGGAATCGGTTCGCCAGTTCACTGCCTGGGACGTCGAGGGATCGCCATTCCAGGTAAGAATAATGCGATCGGGCGTGCGGCCGGGTCGATGCAGGTCCTTTTCATCCGGCAGCGGGCGCGGCTTCGCTTCGGCCGGCTTTGGTGTTTCCGGCAGGCCCTGCGACGCGACCCGTTCATGGGCCACCGCGACGTGCAGGGCGGCAAACAGCGTGCAAACGAATATGCGAGTACTATTCATGCGGGTTCGGAATGGCAGATCCAAGAGGGCAGGGCAGGGGGACGGGTCAGGGACAGGGCAGGTCGATGGCAACGGAGTCGGAGCGAAGTTGCGGGTACGGGGCCGTCGCTCGAAGTTCGGCCGCGAAGGTCGGAAGCAGGAACGGACAATCCACGTTTCAGGCTAGTCGTCTTTCGTTCCCAAAACAAGCAGTCAAGTTGCTACAATGGGCCCGAAGCCAAGAGAGCCAGATCATGAACCCCGTCACGATTGCGTTGGCCAGCCTGTTTGTCAGTTCCGCACCCGTTTTTGAATCGGAACTGATTTTTCCGCTGCACGCGCAGCACAACCATGCGCCGGGCATCGTCGAATGTCCCAACGGCGACCTGCTGGTATCGTGGTATCGCGGTTCGGGCGAACGATCCGCCGACGATGTGGCGGTCTACGGGGCGCGACGCCGCCAAGGCGATCCGAATTGGAGCGAGCCGTTTCTGATGGCCGATCGGCCCGGCTTCCCCGACTGCAACACGGCGATGATCGTCGATCGCCAGAACCGGCTTTGGCTCTTTTGGCCGACGATCCTGGCCAACACCTGGGAATCGTGCCTCACGAACTACCAGATTTCCTCGGACTTCCAGCGCGGGTTGGCCCCCAACTGGGATTCCCAAGGGCTGCTGCTGCTGCGTCCCGACGATTTCCAGAAGGAAGCCCTCGCCCTGCTTGATGACTACCTGGAATCGTTGCCCGCCATCGCACGGGTTGGCCGCGAAAAGGCGATCGACGAGATTCGACAGAAGCTCGGCAACAAGCTGTTCCAGCGGCTCGGCTGGCAGCCGCGATGCAAACCGACAATCCTCCCCAACGGCCGCATTCTGTTGCCGCTCTACAGCGATACTTTCTCCATTTCCATCATGGCGATCAGCGATGACGACGGTCGAACCTGGTTCGCCAGCAAACCGCTGATCGGTTTCGGGAACATCCAGCCGGCCGTGCTCCGCCGTGATGACGGAACGCTGGTAGCCTACATGCGCGAGAACGGATCGACCCGACGCGTGCGTGTCGCCGAATCCAGCGACGATGGCGTGTCCTGGGGCCGCGTCGGAACCGTTGACGAACTGCCCAACCCCGGCTCGGGCCTCGACGGGATTCGACTGAACAACGGGCACTGGCTGCTGGTTCTCAACGACACGGAGTCAGGCCGCCGTCGCCTCGCGGTGCGACTCTCGACCGATGAAGGAAAAACCTGGCCCACCGTACGGTACCTGGAAGATGCACCGCAGGGTGCGTACCACTATCCGGCGGTGACCCAATCATCGGACGGTCGGATCCACGTCGTCTACAGCTACTTTGTCGAGCAAGGAAAGAGCATGAAACACGCGGCGTTCAACGAAGCCTGGACGAGAGAAGGGTGAAGGGTGAAGGGTGAAGAGTGAAGGGTGAAGAGTGAAGGGTGAAGAGTGAAGGGTGAAGAGTGAAGGGTGAAGGGTGAAGGAAGAGGGACGAAAGAAGAGAGAAGTCAGAAGAGAGCAGAGTGAAGAAAGGCCGCAGATGATGGGTAACTTTAGGGCGATGGTGATTGGACTTGTGGTGGGGTTTTTGATTCAGGGGGATCGGGCGACGGTTGGGGAAGACTGGCCGCAGTGGATGGGGCCTCGCCGGGATAGCCATTGGAACGAAACGGGATTGATCGAGAAGTTCGCGCCCCAGGGCCCGAAGATCAAGTGGCGCGCGCCGATCGCACTGGGATATGCGGGTCCGGCGGTGTCGCAAGGGCGAGTGTTTGTCATGGACTACGAACACCAGTCCGGAGAAATCGCCAACAATCCCGGCGGACGGTCGGAATTGGAGGGCAAGGAACGCGTGATTTGCCTTGATGGGGCGACGGGCAAACCGTTGTGGAAACACGAATACACTCGAAAATACGCGTTGTCGTACGCGTCAGGACCCCGTTGCACACCGACGGTGGAGGGCGACCGGGTTTACGCACTGGGTGCGGAAGGCAACTTCTGGTGCTTGAGCGCCAAGGACGGCAAAGTGCTCTGGAGCAAGGATTTTGGCAAGGAGTACAAACAGGAAACACCGTTGTGGGGCTATTGCGCTCATCCGCTGGTCGACGACAAGAATGTCTACTGCGTCGTGGGAGGCGAGGGCTGTGTGGCGGTGGCGTTCGACAAGCTGTCGGGCAAGGAGATCTGGCGTGCTCTTTCGGCGCCGGAACCAGGCTATTGTCCACCCACCTTCATTGAGCATGGCGGCAAACGCCAGTTGTTGATCTGGCATCCGGAGTCGTTGAACAGTCTTGATCCGCGGACAGGTACGCCGTTCTGGTCGGTCCCGGTCCAGCCGGCGTACCGGATGTCGATTACCGCTCCGCGCAAGTCCGGTGACTTTCTGTATGTCAGCGGAATCGGGTCGGTGGCGCTGCTGCTGAAGCTCAACGGGACCCAGCCTGGCGCGGAGATCGAATGGAAGTCGGATGGTCAGAACGCGGTCTACTGTGCCAACGCGACCCCGCTGATCGACGAGGGCGTAATTTATGGCGCCGATTGCCAGGTTGGCTGCCTGATGGCGGTGCGGCTGGAGGACGGCAAGCGGCTCTGGCAGACGTTCGCGCCGACCAGCGGCAGCGAACGTCGTGTTTCGCACGGTACGGCACATCTTGTGAAGAACGGGGATCGCTATTTTATCTTCAGCGAAACGGGCGATCTGATCATTGCCCGTCTGACGCCGAAGGGCTACGACGAGATTTCGCGGGCGCACGTGGTCGATCCGACGGCGGAGTGTTTCGGGCGCAACGTGGTATGGGCCCATCCGGCGTTCGCGCAGCGCTGCGCATTTGTGCGGAACGACAAGGAGATTGTCTGCGTCGATCTGGCTCGTTGAGCGCGTCGCTATTCTTCCTGCATGTCGATTCCGGGGTCGGGCAGCACGAACGACGCCACGATTGCCACCAGATAGACGATCGTGGCGATTCCTGCCGCGACGTAGGCGATTTTCGCCGGTCCGGCCTCGATCGGGACCCAGGGCTGTTTGGCGAGCGTCGTGGTTAACCAGGCCATGGAGGTGCCGATCATTCGTCCGCCGATGTTGTGTGCGAAGCTCTCACCCGTGCCTCGCAAATGGACGGGATAGACCGTTGGCAGGTAGTTGCCCCAGAAGCTGTATTGGCCGACGGTTACCATTCCCGCCAGGAAGATCCCGACGTAAAGGAGTGTCAAGCTGTTGACCGCGGTGTAGGCGAACACCGCGGGCATGATGATCAGGCCGGGAAGCAGGAACAGCCGAATGAGCGATCGACGGCTGAGGATAAAGATCGTCAGAACGGCAAACAATCCTCGGCCGGTCAATCCTCCGATTTCCTGGACCGAGGTGACATTCGCCGCGGCGCGCTGCTGGATCGGCCCGGCGATCTTGCGTTCCTCGACGGCCAGCCGGTCGCTGATCGCCTTTTCCGGTTTGCCCTGCATCTCCTGGCGAATTTCCTCGCGGCGGGCCTCCGGTAGTTTTTCGGCAATGGCCGCTTTGATTTGCGACTTCACCTCGGGGAGCCCCGGCACGATCTGGGGGACCTGCTGGATCGCTCCGAATGCCGCGCCAAAGCTGCAGGCCACCATGATCGTGGTGACAACCGTCGTGCGCAACAATTCCGGAGCGAACAGTTCGGTAAATCTTGGCCGCCGCAACTGCCCGGCCGCTTTCTTCTGGGCCCAGATCGGTGACTCCGGGAGAAACGGACGAATTACAATCAGCGGGATCGCCGGCAGCAGGCCCGACATCAGCGTATAACGCCATGCCTCGTGCACCCCCTTGATCTCACCCAGGCCGATCCAGTCCGGAAGTACGATCGCCGGCAGTGACTCGCCGTACTTGATGGCAATCGCGTTGGCGAGCGCGACCAGCAATCCTCCGATCGAGGAAAAGAATTGGGTGATTCCCAGCACTTTTTCGCGTTGCTTGTGGTCCGGAAACAGCTCCGCCAGCCAGGCCACTGCCGCGACAAACTCCACACAGACCCCGATGAATACCAGGCAGCGCATGACCAGCAGCATCCAGATCGAGGTGCTGAATCCGGCCACGAATGCCGAAATGGCGTAGAGCAGAATGGAAAACGTAAGGACCCGCCGGCGGCCGAGCAGGTCGGTGAGGTAGCCGCCGAGCATTCCGAAAATACCGCCCGCGAAGGCGGGAACAAAAAACAACCAGCGAATCCACTCCAGAGATTCCGGGGAACCTGGACGATGACCCTCCAATTCCTGAATCGCCGTGGGGAAGACCAACGGCCCCATCAGCAATTCATAGATATCGAACGCAAAACCGATGGCGGCGATGATACAGATCAACCACTGCGTGCCGGTGAGGCGAGGAACTGGGGGAACGTCGAGTGGCGAGGGGCGATTCGAGTCGTACGAGGAGGATCCGGACATGGGTTGGCTCACTTCATGGATAATCGAGTCCCGCCGCGTCTTTCAGGTGGCGGGTTGGAATTCGCGGGACGATCGAGGTTCGGTGTGGGGGACTATTTCCAGCAACTCGACCGCGGGCAGGCCGTTGCAGTAAATCAGAGCGGTACGGCCAAAGCAAGTCGCGTCGGTTCGCGGCGCGAACAATCGCTGCAATTCCGGACCGGGGGCAATTCGCCAGAGCGATAACAGGCGTACCGTCCGCAGCACATTGTGCTGGATCAGGATCCGCCCCAGGGGTGCCGATTGGCTTTCAATCTCGCGACGGACGTCGTCACCCAGGAAGCCGACATTCAATCGCACCAGTCCAAACTGCACAATCTGGTGATCGGAACTGCGGGCAAGAACGATTTTGCGAGCGTAATGGGTGGGAGTCACATGTGTTGCCAGGACCTGCACGTCGACGGGCGCTCCGTGAAAAGATTCCATGGCGACGGTCATGTGCTCGCCGTGGGCAAGCAACTGCCGCTCGGCCATTGGCAGGGCCGATGCGTCGACTTCCACGAATTCGCCGAGCTCCGCCGGAGCCGCATAAAACAGATCGATCAGCACTCGCAGATCGGGACTCATGTCGCCGCTTGGGGTGTGCCAAGCATGACCAGGCCGCTGGGATGGGGGGGCACTGCCGGCGGCGTCTCTTCGGACGGGTGCGGGCGCTCCAGGACCGTATCGACCAGATACATCAGCAATCGCCGCAGCGCATCGGACTGCAGCTTGCCGGCGATTTCCTCCGCGCGCTCCTGGTGCTTATCGATCAGCCGCATCGCCTTGTCGAACACCCCCGCCTCTTCGTACAACGCTCGGACGCCCGCGATACGTTCCGAGGCGGGCTGGGCCTCCGCGGCGACCAGTTGCAGCAAACGCGTCTGTTTTTCCGGAGCCAAGGCTTCCAGAGCCAGTGCCCACAGGATCGTGGGTCTGCCACCCAGAATGTCGCCGCCCATCGCCAGTTTGTTGTTGTCGTCACCCTGCCAGTCTTTCAGGTCATTCAAGATCTGGAAAGCGACGCCCAGATTTCGGGCGAATTGTCGCAGCGGATCGCGCAGTTCACCCACGGGGCCGGCCAGCCGGCTGCCGGAGATCAACGCCGCCTCGAACGCCGGCGCGGTCTTCAGCGCGTAAATCTTCAGCGCGTCCAGCGGCGTCAGGCGCTTGTCGCCCGAATCGCGCCAGAGCAGTTCCGCACCTTGGCCCTCGGAAAGTCGCAGGTGAGCGTCGGCCAGCCCGTCCAGAATATCGGCAACGGTTTCCGCCGACAGGGTCTTGATGTCGCGACTGACGAGTCGATATCCCATGCCGATCATGTAGTCGCCGACGTTGATCGCCGTCGACAAACCATAGCGACGGTGCAATGTTTCTTCGCCGTATCGGAACCGGTCATCGTCCTCGATATCGTCGTGGACCAGCGAGGCCTTGTGGAAGGCCTCGATCGACATCGCGGTGCGGCGGATGGCGTCGGGGTACCCGGCGACAATTTCGGCGCCTCGCGAGGTCGTGCCGTGCCCCCCCGAGAGCGCGTCGTAAGTAGCGAGCGTAATAAACGGCCTCGCGTATTTGCCGCCTTTGCTGAGAAAGTCGTAAGCGATCGATTCGGTTCCCGCGACCGGATCGAGCTTTTCCCCGGCGGCGATCGTATCTTGCAGGCGGCGCTGACCCCGGATGCGGGGCGCGATACGTTCGATCTCCTCCGGCTTGAACAACGAATTCGCCGCTCGTAACAAATGGACGTAGGTTCGGGTCGAGGCGACGGCGGCCCGCGGTTCGACGCGGATCATTTCGCTCACCCAGTCCTCGTCGACCGACGTATTGCGGCAATCGCTGGAAAGGAGCGGAATTGCCATGCAAGGTATTCCCGCCAGCAGGATCTTGTCGATCGCTTTCTCCAGGACGTTCAGGCAGGCGACGCCGACGATGGCGTCGACATAGCCGCTGACGATGATTTTCAGTACGATCGGCGAACCTTCCGCGACCAGTACCTTGTAGCCCATGTTTTCAGCCATCGCCCGGAAGTCGGCGATACTGCAGGCACCACATTTTTTGCAGTCGAGGCCGTAATCGTCGTAGTCGGCCGGGCAGCCTTCCGCGTGCTTCAGGCAATGGGGCAGCAGGAACAGGCGACGGGAAGGCGAGGTCGCGGCCACCTGATCCCGCCAGAACTCCGAAGCCAGTACGACCATCATCCAGCCGAGGTATCCTTCGGGTTGCCCGGCGTCGGCGAGAATCCGGCGGGTAATCGCCTCCATCTCGTCCTTGTTCAGACTGTGGGCCTTGTCGAGCTTCGCAGCTACCGTCGCGCAATCGGCTCGCAATTTCTCGCGAAGTTCCTTGGTGGGTGGGACCAGTTTCAGGTGGGAAGTCTGCCGCCTGCGTGATTTCCGCCCCCCTTCGGGGGCTTGAATCGACGGGTCATCGGAAAGATGCGTCGCCGGTGCCGTGATCAAGGGTTAGGTCCTTTTCTCATGCGGGCCTGTTCCCGAATTCGTTTCCAACCTCGGCCCAGTGCCGAAACTGTAAACTCCAAAGGATATAGGCGTTCGTAGTACCAGAGCTTTGCAAAGTAAAAACCGATCGGGGCTGGTACAATGTGACGTCTAGTTTCAACCGAGCGGATTAGCCAGTCAAGTCCCTTGCGCAACGGGGGATCGACTTCCGGTTGGAACGGCATCGCCGCCAGGGCCTCGACCGCCAGGGCCGTCTCTTCAACACTGCTCAACCGTGGGGGTTGCGAATCCGGAGACGCGGCAATGCCCCATCCTCCATCGGCATTCTGCGCCCCGAGCAGCCAGTCGACGCCGCGGCGCGCGGACTGGTCGTTGGCCCGGCCCAGCTCGGCAAACGCCAGCACGACTTTGGCCGTGCCATAAACCGGATTCTCTTCCCGCGGGTCAAACTGATTGCCGAACCAGAGTGGGATCCAGCTGCCGTTGGGCTGCTGCTGGCGTCGCAGAAAATCGATCCCCTTGGCGCTGGCCGCGTCGATCTGGCGTGCCGTCCGTTGTCGGGTGGCTCCATCGGTGGAGTGCCCATGCGAGCCTGGCGCTTCGAGGAACGGGCGACCTGCCCGCAACGCGCGCAGCACATGGGCCGTGATATCCGCGCCACTACGGTCGAATGGCAGTTTTCCCCAGCCACGGCAGAACGTCGGCCAGCCGCCATCGCGATTCTGCAGTTGCAGCAACCAGGGAATTCCCGCGCCGATCGCCGCGCCGATCGCCCCGCCGCTCGCCGCGTTGATGCGCGATGGAGTCGTCCGATCCTCGGCCACCCGCCGGCCCCAGGCAGCCAATGCCAGGATCGCACCCGGCGTGTCATCCGCGTCCGGCACGGCGCCACTGAGATCGCTCCAGCCCCATCCGCCAGGGGCCGCGCCGGTAAACGGATGCCGGCTGCGGAATTGGCAGTTCAACAGCCAGTCCAGCACGTTCGGGCCGAGCTGCGTGACGTCGAAGTCGCCGGCTTCCAGAGCATTCAACGCGAGCGTCGTGTTCCAGGTCGCCAGATTGGTGTCGATCGGCCAGCTGCCGTCGTCCCGTACGGATTGCAACAGAAATTGCACGGCTTGCCGCGCGACCGGGTGGGTCGCACGGCCCGTCGCCGCAAGACTCATCAACACAAAACTCGTCAGCGGGACCGCTTCCAGATAGCCGCCGCTGGCAGGTTGCATCGACGCCAGAACGCGCAGGCTGCGATCGATCGCCCGACGTCGGATCCAACGCATAATGGGATTGCGCGGCGGATCGAAGTGGTACTTGGCCTGACCGATCGCGACTAATGCCGGGACCGCGTAGCTGACCACCGGTAGCCGGGCCAAGTGGTACCACTCCTGAGGCAGACAGGCCAGCTCGAACGGCAACGCCGACACGACCTTCCAGGGAACAAGTCCGGCCAGCGCGGCATTCGTGAGAATCGGAACCGCGAAAGTCTTGTCCTTGCCATAGCGGGCTCGCAGCCCCTCGACGCGTCCCTTCCGATCGACGTAGGCATTGGCCCGTTCCATCAAGGTCGGAAACTCGCTGCCACGACCGGCCAGGTGCAGGGCCGCGATCGACAGCCAGGTCGTGGCAATGTTGGAGTGACTCTTATCCGTGTCCCCGAAGCCTCCATCGGGATTCGCCTGGCTGCTCAGCCAGCGGATGCCCTGATCGATGCGCGGCTGGAGGACGCTGCGTTCGGCATCGGCGAACGTCCCGTTATGGAGCACGAGGCTCAAGGCGCTGATCGCGGTCGCCGTGGAGAGGGCGGAAGTGGACAGTTCGCCGATCCAGTGACCCGCGGACGCCCGTTCGTTCAGCAGGTCGGCGCGTGCCTGCTCCAGCGCCGCGCCAAGGGCCGCTTCGAGTTGCTCAGCTTGTTCGGCGCCGGACCGCTCCGTCCCGAAGTTCATCGATTCACCCGGGCCCCTTCGTTTTCGTTGACCCCGGTGGTTATACTATGACCGAGCAGGAATTGTCACCCGTGGAATCGCATCGCCATGTATCTGAAAATGGCCAAACGGCTGTTGCTGGAAACCGACAAACGGTTGCTGTGGAAGCTGGCCTGGAACATGGGCTTCAAAGGAATGCGGGCGATCCAGCGTCACAAGCGGCGTCTGCGCGCCGGCGAGTTTTTCCCGCCGTTCCTCTATGTTTCCGTGATCAATAGCTGCAACCTTCGCTGCCAGGGCTGTTGGGTCGATGTTGCCTCCAAGCAGGAGCGGATCCCGCCCGAAGCGATGGATCGGCTGATTCATGAATCGAAACAGATGGGCAATTCGTTTTTTGGCATCCTGGGCGGCGAACCGTTCATGCACGCCGAGTTGCTCGAGATTTTTCAGCGCCACCCGGATTGCTACTTCCAGGTGTTCACGAACGGGCATTTCATCACCGACGAGGTTGCTCGCAAATTGCGCGAGTTCGGCAACGTCACACCGCTGATCAGCGTCGAAGGAAACGAGATCATCAGCGACGAACGGCGTGGCAAAGCCAATGTGTTCAGCCAGACGCTGGAAGGACTGAATAACTGCCTTCGCCACAAGGTGATGACCGGCGTTTGCACCAGCCTTTGCCAGTCGAATTTTGACTTGTTGAGCGAGCGTTGGGTCGATCGCCTGATTGAAATGGGCGTGCTTTACTGCTGGTTCCACATTTATCGCGCGGTCGGTCCGGTAGCGACGCCGAGACTTTGCCTCACGCCCGAACAGCAGTTGGAGGCGCGGCGGTTTGTCGTCGAAATGCGGGCCAAAAAGCCGATCGTGATCATCGACGCCTACTATGACGGCGAAGGCCAGGCGCTCTGTCCGGCCGTTACGGGGTTCACCCATCATGTCAGCCCGTGGGGGGATATCGAACCTTGCCCGATCATTCAGTTCGCCAAAGAGTCGATCTACGATCGCCGGCCCGATGGCAGTTACCGACCGCTGAAAGAGGTTTTCAACGAATCGACATTTCTGCGGGACTTCCGTGAACTGTCAGCGCAAAACACGCGGGGGTGTGTTGTGCTCGAACGGCCCGACCTGCTGCAGCGGATCGTCGAGACCCACGAGGCGCGAGACACGACGGCGCGGCGGACGGCCCTGGTGGAACTGGAAGCGATGCGGACCCGACCGTCGCAATTCAATCCCGGGCACGAGATCCCGGAAAAGAACATCGCCTACCGCCTGGTGAAGCGTTTCTTCTTCAACGATTACGGCGCGTACGCGCGGCACTTTCGTCCCCAGAACTGGAAAGAAACGCGCGAGACCGCCGCGAGCAATTCGTAGCGTTTTCGAATCGTGCGACTCGAAACAAGTTTCGAGCTACGACAACGAGCCACGTGGTGATCGCTCCAGGAATCAGGGTTCGCGCAAAGCCGCAAAGCTATACCTGCTGGACCCGCCGTTTTCAAAGAACTTGCGATGGTTCCAGAATAGTGACATCGACCGATCGGATCCGGTAGAATAAAGTCAAGTTCAGGGCAGGACGATACGCCGGATTGCTCTTTTCAGCGGTCAGATTCCAGGGGCCAGACCTGTTCGGAGTTCCATCAATGTTGAATCGAAGAGACTGGTTACGAGCGACAGGATGGGGATTGTGTGGTACGGCGGCGTGCAACTGGTTTCCGCTTTTGGCTCAGGAAATCGAAGCTGCGGGGAAGCGCAGGCGGCATTGCGTGCTGCTCTGGATGAGCGGAGGCGCTACGCAGACCGACACCTTCGATATGAAGGCCGGGCATCAGAATGGCGGTGAATTCAAGGAGATTGCCACGCGCGCTCCCGGTCTGCGGTGGAGTGAGCACCTGCCGAAGCTGGCGGAACATGCCGAGCGGATCGCCGTGGTGCGCGGGTTGAGCACCAAGGAAGGCGACCATGGCCGCGGGACCTACCTGATGCGCACGGGGCACCAGCCGATGGGGACCGTTCGCTACCCCGGCATCGGGTCGTCGTTGTCGAAGGAATTGGCGGATGTCGAGTCCGGGATCCCTGCCTACGTCGCGATCTCGCCCTACCGGGCGTTCAATCAGGCGGCGTTTGGACCGGGCTTTCTGGGTGCGCCATATGCCCCGTTGACCGTGGGCGCGACCGACGGCCCGCAAGCGGCCCCCGCGAGCAGTGATGGTTATGCCGAGCTGCGCGTGGATGATCTCGTCCCGCCAAACGGGATCAGCCCCCGGCAATTCACCTCGCGCGTCGACCTCTGGCGGGGGATGCAGGAGCGATTCCTCGCGTCGCATCGAACGCATTCCGTCCAGACGCACGATACCGTTTATCGTCGCGCGTTGAAGTTGATGAGCAGCGACATGAACAAGGCGTTCGATCTGTCGCAGGAATCCGATGCGATTCGCGAAGCGTACGGCAAGGGCCGGTTTGGGCAGGGGTGCCTGCTGGCGCGACGATTGATCGAGCGGGGCGTTGGATTCGTGGAGGTATCCCTGGGCACGGTCGCCGATGGCGCCATCGGCTGGGACACCCATCTCAATAATTTTCCGGTCGTGAAGGCCCTTTCGACCGAATTGGACGCGGGCTGGAGTATGTTGATGCGCGAGCTTGGCGAGCGAGGTTTGCTCGACAACACCACGATTCTCTGGATGGGCGAATTCGGTCGAACCCCTGCCATTAATCCGAGCGCGGGTCGCGATCACTTTCCCGCCGCCTGGACCTGCGTCTTCGCGGGAGGAGGCATCCGAGGCGGTCAAGCCTACGGCAAGACGAGCGACGATGGGATGCGCGTCGAGGATGGAAAAGTCGACGTTGGCGACGTGCTGGCGACGCTGAGTTCCGCGGTAGGTGTCGATCCCTCGACGCAGAATATTTCCGAGGTCGGGCGGCCGATCAAGATTGCCGAGGGGACCCCAATTTCGGCGATTCTCTCATGAACCGGCCTGTATCCCGCATGAACTCCTGGCGCCGCCTGGATCGGACATCGGCCTGCGTGCCCCGCGCGCTGCCATTATCGCCGGGTTCCTTGGCCTGCGTTCTGTTGGTGTGGCTGTTCGCCCATCCGTGGCCGATCTGCGGGGCGATGGAAGCCGGCTCATTGCCGGAACTGGAGAATCGGTTGGCGATCCGGATTGTGACCGCGGGGGAACCGTTTCCGGTGAAGAACAGCTACGGACCGATCGACGGCCGCGACGCGCCGCCCGAGGCGCTCGCGGCATATCTGCCGCTGTTGGCCAGTGAGTTCAACCTCTATCCGGCATCGTTCGTGCGACGGAGCGGAGTGAAACGGATCGTACTCTGCACGGAACTGAAGTTCTCCGGTCAACGCTGGAACGCCGTCCCCGACTACGATCACGACACGTTGTATCTGGAGGTTGTGCGAGGCAATCACGACCCGATTTACCAGCGGCGCGTGATCCACCACGATTTTTTCCATTTCGTCGACTGGCAGGACGACGGAGAGGTGGACCGCGATCCGGCCTGGTCAGCGTTGAATCCCCAGGGCTTTCGCTATGGGTTGGGTGGCGCGGCCGCGCAGAACGATCCCCGCGGCCAGTTGCTCGACCCGACCCTGGTCGGCTTCGTGGATCGCTACGCGCAATCGGCGGTCGAGGAGGATAAGGCGGAGCTGTTCGCGGCGCTGGTTGTCTGTGGCGAATCGACCGTCAGGCGGGCGGAAAGGGACGAGATTCTGGCTTCGAAGATTCGCATGCTCCGAGCGAATTGTCTGGCGTTCTGTCCGGAGATCGACGAGCGGTTCTGGAAACAGACCCGTCTTTTGCGTAGAGGGGGCGACGCCGATGGGCAATCGCGTTCCAAAGGAAATTGACGCTCCAGGTCGTCGCCCGATTTCCAGCCGGCGAGCGATGTTGACGCGCTGTGGCACCGGACTGGGTGCGCTGGCACTGGCCGACCTGCTTGCGCGTGAAGCGGCGAGGGGGTCGGATCGAGTCGCCAGCCCGCTGGCGCCCCGCGCCCCGCACTACGGCGCCCGCGCCAAACGGATCGTGCACCTTTTCATGAATGGAGGCCCTTCGGCGGTCGACACGTTTGATCCGAAACCGGCCCTAGACCAGTACCATGGCCAGCCGCTGCCGATCACCAATTTCCGAACGGAACGAAAGACCGGCGCCGCGATGCGCTCCCCGTTCAAATTCGCCCGCTATGGAGAATCGGGCCTGGAAGTCAGCGAACTGTTCGCGCGTACGGCGCAGCACATCGACGATATTGCCGTGATTCGATCGATGCAGGCGGAAGTGCCGAACCACGAACCTTCGTTAATGCTGATGAACTGTGGCGAGTCGCGGCAACCGCGGCCCAGTATGGGCGCGTGGGTGACGTACGGTCTGGGCAGCGAGAACCAGAATCTGCCGGGTTTCATCGCGATGTGCCCCGGGGGATATCCGATCGTCTCCACGCAGAACTGGCGCGCGGCGTTTCTGCCCGGCGCCTATCAAGGGACGTACATCGATACGCAACACGCGGAAGTGCGCAAACTGATCGCGAATATCCGCAATGATCAATACTCAACGGAGCAGCAGCGGCGGCAACTCGATTTCCTCGGACAGTTGAACCGGGAACATGCCGACGAGCGGGCGAATCCCGCCGCGTTGGAGGCACGTATCCAGGCGTTTGAGCTGGCATTTCGCATGCAGTCCGAGGCGGCGGAAGCGTTTGACCTGTCCCGCGAGCCGCAATACCTGCTCGACCGGTACGGCAGTGGTACGCACGGACGACAGTTGCTGATCGCCCGGCGACTCATCGAACGGGGCGTCCGATTCGTGCAAGTCTGGAGTGGCGCCGGCCAGCCCTGGGATAATCACGACAACCTGGAGAAGCAGCATCGTGACCTGGCCGGACAATGGGATGGTCCGATTGCGGCGTTTCTGACGGATTTGAAGGATCGAGGGCTTTTCGAGGAAACACTGGTGTTGTGGGGCGGCGAGTTCGGTAGAACTCCCGTGGCGGAGCTACCTCAGTTGAATGGCCGCGATCATAATCACTATGGGTTCACCTGCTGGCTGGCGGGCGGCGGAATACGCGGCGGTTACGCACATGGCGCGACCGATGAGTTCGGTTTTCGCGCCGTGGAAAAGACCGTCCCGGTCCACGATCTGCACGCCACGATGTTGCATTTGCTGGGATTAGACCACGAGCGATTGACGTTTCGTTTTGCGGGACGCGATTTTCGACTCACCGACGTCCATGGTCGAGTGGTGCGGGAATTGATCGCCTGAAACGCGGGTCAGGGAGGTATTTGTGTACCAGGATTGGAGCGACGATCATTCCGTTTTGCCGCGGACCGAGCCCACGCCCGCGCCTTGGAACATGCCGCTCGTCGCGGAATTGGTCGAGCCACGCGGCCCCGACGTGGGCACCGCGGAGGAACCAATTCTCGCGATACCGGTATCGATCGAGCGGCCGCGAATCTGGAGCGTCGTCCTGCTCTATGTCGCTTCGTTGCTGGCTTCGTTGGTCGTGACTTCGGTGGTCATGGTCTTCGTGATTCGATGGAAGTACGGCGTCTTAACCCCGCAGCAGGTTGCCGACTTGCGACCGCAACTTGCGTCGTTCTTCGAAACGCGACTCGGTTTCATCGTCATGGTGTTGCCAAACCAGCTGACACTCGCAGCGCTGGCCCTGGGCGCCGCATTGCTTTCCCCGCTCGCTTTTCGAGACCGATTGGGGCTCAGGCCAAGCCATCTCCCGGTCTGGAGTTGGTTGTTGATGGCCGCGGCGACCCCGGTGGTTGGCATGACCACGTCGATGTTCATGAACCTGTTCACGACCGATCGCGGCGAGAACATGGAGATGCTGCAGCGGATTTTCAAGGCCCATTCGGGTCCGTTTTTTCTGGTGATGACGTTACTGATCGGCGTGTTGCCGGGACTTTGCGAAGAGTTGTTGTTTCGCGGGTATATGCAGACGCGGCTACTGGCGCGTTTTCCCGCCTGGGTGGCGATTGGAGTTAGTGCGCTGGCATTCGCCGCCGCGCACATGGAGCCGCTGCATGCGATCGGTGTCTTCCCTTTGGGCGTCTGGTTGGGCATCGTCGCCTGGCGATCAGGATCGATCTGGCCCGCGATGCTCGCGCATACGTTCAATAACTCATTTGCCGTGTTCTTGACCCGGCTGCAGCCCCAGGAAGGAGATGCGGTCGCTGACCAGATGGCCGCCGGTTTTCTGGTCCTGACCGCCTTGGCTGTCTCCGCCATCTGCCTGGTGATTTCCTGTGCCGTGCTGGTGCAAAAAAAGACCGAACCGATCGTAGCCGTCGCAGGTTGAGCCCGCGAAAGTAGTTCACGCAAAGACGCCGAGCCGCAGAGGACCTTCCCGCGAACTCCGGTCACCGCCGCTCCGTCAATTACTCTTCTTGCCCTTGCGACCGGCGCGATCTTGGAAGGCGCGGCGGGCGGCCTGGCGCTCTTCGTCGCTGAGTTGCCCGTCACCGTCCTTGTCGAACTGTTTGAGAAGTTCCTGGAAATTAGCGCCATCGCCCCCGAGTGCCTGTTGCATCATCTTGCGGGCCTGCTCCCGGCCGGCCTGACGCTCTTCGTCGCTCAATTTGCCGTCGCCGTCCTTATCGAGTTGCTTCAGGGCGCGCTGACGCATGGCCTCTGCGTTGGGGCCGGCGTTGGGGCCGGCGTTGGGGGGCGCATTCGCGCCCGCCCGCTGTTTGCGATCGGCAAGAAACTTGTCGCGTTCATCCTCGTCAATCTTGCCATTCCCGTTGGTGTCATATTTCTTGAGCATGGCGGCCTTCAACCGCGATGGCACCGATTCTTTTTCCGGTTTGTTTTCGCCCTGCGGGGCGGCCGGTTCGGCGGTACCCGTCGCCACGGCCTTTTTGGAACTGTCGGCGGCGACCACGACATCGTCGGCCGCGAGGAAACCCGCGAGAGTCGCGGAAAGGCAGATCGTCAGTGTGGCGGCAAGCAGGTGAGGGGATCGTCGCGAGATCATGGCCAGGTCTCCGGGCTGTTTGGAAGCAAAATTGCCAGCGATAAAAGTCTAAACCACAGGGAGCGGGTAAGGTTGCGTCAAAATCGGGAGATCTTGTCAAGATCCAATTTTAACTGCCCGCATGTCTATTGGGCATGCACCAACAATAATTCCAGGTAACTGCGGCGTTCGGGCTGGTCCAATCCCAGGGCTGCCGCCAGCGACTGGACGTGGGCCCGGGCCTGGTCGAGCATCCCGGCATCGGCCTGGGTTTCGATTTCAACGAATGTTCCGACTTGATCGACGCGATCGAGCGTCACAATTATCGGAATGGTCTCCCAGGTCGTCGGTGCCGAACGACGGATTTTTCGTACATCGGCCACCGTGGTAAAGCCTAGCGCCATCAGGAGTGCGGTGAAATCCTGGTAGCGGTCGCTGCCTGGTTCGAACGCCAGTTCGATCTCGCGGCGCGTTTTTGTCACCCCGTCGATTTTGGGCCCCTTGTAGGTGATGCGGTTCTCCACCCCCTCGCGTCGCAGCCGCAAGGCTTCGTCGGTGCGAGCGAAATCGCGCTGAGGATGGCGGAAATAAGTGTCGACCTGCTCGACCGGATCGCCGACCGTGATTCCGAGCTCGGACAGCCGGCGGCCGACGGCGTCGAAGTTGGCAACGCGGAATTTCTGTTCGACCTCGAACAGCATGAGGATGTCCCTGCGGGGGATTCCCTGGCCATCAAACGGTCATGTTGCTGGACGCGGATTGAGCTGTCGACCAAGGGGCGCGGCGAGTTGCCTCAGCGAATCGAGCAACTGGTCGAACTGCTGGAAATTCAAAGTTTGAGCGCCATCGGACATGGCTCGGTCCGGATCGGGATGTACTTCGACGATCAACCCGTCGGCTCCCGCCGCCAAGGCGGCTCGCGCCATCGGCGGGACAAAACCGCGCCGACCGGTGCCGTGACTCGGGTCGACAATGATCGGCAGGTGCGACAGTTCTTTGGCGGGAGGAATCACGGAAAGGTCGAGCGTATTTCGCGAATGATCGGCGAAGGTGCGGACACCGCGTTCGCAGAGAATGACCTGTCGATTGCCGCCCGCCAGAACATATTCAGCGGACATCAGCAGCTCCTCGAGTGTCGCGGAGAGGCCTCGTTTCAGCAGCACCGGTTTGCGACAGAGCGAAACCCGCTTCAGCAGCGAGAAGTTTTGCATGTTGCGGGCGCCGATCTGCACGATATCGGCCGCCTCGGCGACGTCGTCTACCTGCGAGGCATCCATCACTTCGGTCACGATCCCGATCCCTGTCGCTTCCCGCGCTTTGCGCAGAATCCGCAGGCCTTCGTGCTCGAGGCCTTGGAAACTGTAAGGACTTGTCCGAGGCTTGAACGCGCCGCCTCGCAGTAACGGGATGCCGCGGCTGACCAGGAACTCGGCGGTCCTCAGCAGCATCTCTTCATTTTCCACCGAACAGGGACCGGCAATGATCGGGAACGCCCCCGGTCCGAACGATGTCTGCGCGGTGCGGACGATCGAGTCATCAGGGTGCATTTCGCGACTTGCCAGCTTGTACGGCTTCGTGACGCGAATCAACTCCATCACGCCCGGCAGTCCATCCAAATTTGCCGGGTCGATCGCCCCGGTGTTGCCCGTGATACCGATCGCGGTACGCGTCGGCCCGGGCAACGGGTGCGGAGTCAACCCGAGTTCCTGGATCTTGCGAATGACCTGTTGCACCTGGTCGTCTGAGGCCAGGCGTTGCATGACGACCAGCATCGCTGTCTACCCTGCTACGCAAACCGCTACAAATGGACCCGGCATTCCATCGCCCCGGGAACGGAACCGCTTCCGCGCCCTGACCGGGTGGTAACCACGCCATGACAATCCAAGCCATGACAATCCAAGCCATGACAATCCACGCAGGACAATCCACGCAGGACAATCCACGCAGGACAATCCACGCAGGACAATCCACGCAGGACAAGATTGTCGACGCGCCCCATGATACTTGTCGGCAGGTCAGGCTGCCATGCGGGCGTGGCGTCAGGGCCAATCTGCCGTATAATCGTGGGCTATGTCCGCATCGCAAACAAGGGGAATGTCACCCGCCGCTGACGACGAGCCTTCCGTCGTGCAAGCGCGTTCCTGGCTCGGGCCGCTGCTGGTGCTGTTGCTGGCCGCCACCGTGATTTTCTACGTCCAACGCTGGCAGCGCGGCCAATCCCGTTCGGAACGTAGCGGTCCGGCAATCGGGACTCGATTCGGTCCGTTCGAACTCGAACCATTGACGGATGGTACGCCGCCCTGTAAGTCGGACGAACTTCGCGGCAGCGTGGTTTTGGTCAATTTCTGGGGGCCCTGGTGCCACCCTTGCCGCGAGGAGTTCCCCTATTTGCGCGCGATGGCGGACCGGTTAAGCGGCGAACAGCGGTTTCGACTGGTCTCGGTCGCCTCCGCCGGCGCCGCGGATGACGGGACCGACGAAATCGAACGGTTGAAGCTCGATACCCGTCGCTACCTCGAATCGCGCAAGGCCAACTTCCCCGTCTATTGCGATCGGGCTGGGCAACTCCGACTGCAGTTGATTGAAAAACGCCGGGTCAACGGATTCAGCTTCCCGACCACCGTTATTATCGACTCCACGGGAGCAATCCGCGGCATCTGGGAAGGGTTTCTTGCAGGCGACGAGTTGAAGATGGAAGAACTGATCCGCCAGTTGCTCAAGGTCGACGCGGACGTCGCAGCAGGTACGGCAGGGGATATGCCTGGGAATGTAGGACCGGGTACGGGACGGTTGTCGCGCAGCCGCCCGCAGCGGCGGTCATCGGAGTTGCCAGCCCATGTCTGATCCATTGCGTCAGGAGATTTTCGCCACGGCGGATATCATCGTGCTCAAGGTCGGCACGCGCGTGTTGACCCTCGCCGAAGGTGTACTCAACCGCGAGCGGATCGGACAACTGGCCGACGAAATGAACGCATTGCGCCGGGCCGGCAAGCGGGTCGTGCTGGTCAGTTCCGGCGCCGTGGGCGCCGGCATCAGTACGCTGGGCCTCGCCGGACGGCCCACCGATCTGGCGCAACTGCAAGCCGTCGCCGCGGTCGGACAGACCAAACTCATCGAGGCGTATGACCAGATGCTCGTCCGGCATGGTTGCCACGCAGCCCAAGTGCTGCTGACCGCTGACGACCTGAACGATCGGACGCGCTACTTGAATGTCCGCAACACGCTGCTTTCGTTACTGCGATTCGACACGCTTCCAATCATCAATGAGAACGACACGGTGTCGGTCGAGGAATTGATGACGACGTTCGGCGACAACGATCGGCTGGCCGCGATGGTCACAACGCTGCTGCGCGCTTCACTGCTGATTATTTTCAGCGACGTTGACGGGCTGTTCGACGGCGATCCCAGCCTCGCCGGGTCCAAACTTGTCTCGACGGTCACGAACATCGACGACAAAATTCAGTCGTTCGTCCGCGACCGCAAAACTGGGCTCAGCAAGGGGGGAATGTCGAGCAAGTTGGAGGCGGCCCGAATCGTCACGACCGGTGGCGAGAATGTGATCATCGCCAACGGCCACACGCCCGGGACCATTCAGCGCATCATCGCCGGCGACGCGGTGGGAACGCTGTTCGTGGCCCAAAAAAGATCGCTGAGTCCGCTGCAACGCTGGATCGGATTCTCCGCCAGGCCCCGCGGAAAAATGATCGTCGACGAGGGAGCCTGCAAAGCGATCACGCGGCACGGAAAAAGCCTGCTGGCCGCCGGGATCGTCGATACCGAGGGCGAATTTCGGAAAGGCGATGTCGTAAATGTCTGCGACCGCTCCCATCAACTCGTCGCGCGCGGACTTTCCAACTACTGCGCCTCGGACGTCCAACGGATTCGTGGACTGAAATCGACGCGCATCGCCCAGGTACTGGGCTGTCGCCCTTACGAAGAAGTTGTGCACCGTGATAATCTGGCGATCGTCGGCGGGTGAGGGCAGAGGGGAACGGGTTACGGGGGAAAAGGGAACGGGAAACAAAGAACAGGGAACGGTACTAAAATGATCTCGGTATTGGCGACTGTTGAATTGCAGGTGGGGTGCCGCGAGGCGTTTCTTTCGGAGTTTCGCAAGGTGGTGCCGCTGGTGCGGCAGGAGGCGGGATGTATCGAGTACTTCCCGGCGATTGACCTGGAGACCGGACTGTCGGCGCAGCCGCCTTTGCGTGCGGATGTGGTGGTCGTGATTGAAAAATGGAGTGATCTGGACGCATTGCGTGCGCACCTGATCGCGCCGCACATGCAGGAGTACCGCCAGCGGGTCAAGCAACTGGTGTTGAAAACGACCGTCCATGTACTGCAATCGGCCGAATAGTCGCGCGGAAGGTGGATATGCTGGAGGAATTGCTACAAGCGTTGGATGCCGATCGACCGGTTGCCTGGTGCCGGTTGGTAGAGACACGCGGGTCGACGCCGCAAAAAGCGGGCGCGACGATGCTGGTGTTTGAGACCGGCGCGCAAGCCGGAACACTGGGCGGCGGTTGTGTGGAGGCGGAAGTAAAGCGCAAGGCACTGGCGGCGCTGCACGAACAGCGTGCGGAAATCGCCCGATTCCAGCTGGACAGCGATTATGGATGGGACGATGGGTTGATCTGCGGTGGGCGGATGCTGGTCCTGATCCAGCCCGTGCAACGCGGCTCGTCGGCGGAGAACTACTTCCGCCGGTTTCAGGAATCGATCGCGGCCGGGGAGGGAGTCACCGAGATTGTGCGATTCGACGAAAAGTCAGGATTGCCCGTACCAGCGCAGTGGCTTGTCGATGGCGGGGGAAGACTGATCGCGAATCTCCCCGAGTCAGGTGCGATTCCTACGGACGCCCTGCAACAGTTGAAGGCCCTGGCGAGCCGGCCCCGGGCGTACGTCGCCCACGGATTTTCGTATCTGCCCCACCTGTCGCGGTGTCCACTTTTAATTGTCGGCGGAGGACACGTTGGACAGGCCGTGGGGAATCTGGCGGCCGACCTCGATTTTGATGTCTGGGTTGTCGACGATCGGGCGGAATATGTTTCTCCCGAACGGTTCCCCAAGGCCGAGCGCCGGCTGGCGGGACGATTCGAGGATCTGCTCCCGTCGCTGGAAATTACGCCCGACACCTACTGCCTGATCGTGACGCGCGGCCACAACCATGATGAATTGGCACTCTATCATCTGGTGGAGCGCGGAGCGCGGTACGTGGGCATGATCGGCAGCAAGCGGAAGATCCGACTGATTATGGACGATCTGCGGCAAGAAGGCATCTCCTCGGCCGCACTGGACGCCGTCTTCGCACCCGTCGGCATTGACATCGGCTCCCAGACCGTCCCGGAAATCGCCGTGAGTATCTGTGCGGAACTGGTGGCACACCGTAATTGCGAGGGCGTGGTGCCGCGACGCTGGCCGGACGATGTCGTCGCCGGCGGCCCGGAATGAACGCGGCGCGCGCCGCCCCGCGGCAAAGGACCATGATGTCAGGCCGGTGAAAGGAAATACCCGATGGCGAGCAAACGCGAACTCTTATCCTGCCCGGTCGAGCATATCGACATCACCGCGCACGATCCGGTGCCGTTGGTCAACGGCATGCAGCGGATGGCGTTCAGCGCGCGGGACCTGTGCCGTGCGGCGGAGATCTACGATCGCATGCTGCGCGATCCGGACTGCGGCATCATCCTGACGCTCGCCGGCTCCCTGATCAGCGCCGGCCTGAGGAAACTCTTCGTGCAGCTGATCCGCAGCCGGATGGTGGATTGCATCGTCAGCACCGGCGCGAATATCGTCGATCAGGACTTTTTCGAGGCGCTCGGATTCCGGCACTATATGGCCCCGGAACGCTACAAGGCTGGCTTGGACGATGCCGAACTGCGCGGCCTGCAGATCGATCGCATTTACGACACGTTGATCGACGAAGAAGAATTGCGGGTGTGCGATGAAACCGTACGCAAGATCGCCGATGAACTGCCGCCGCGCCCCTATTCGTCGCGGGAGTTCATTCGCGTCATGGGGCAATTCCTGGCCTCGTCCGGCCGCAGCCAGGAATCGATTGTCGGAGAGGCGTTCGAACACGGCGTGCCGATATTCTGCCCGGCGTTTTCCGACAGTTCGGCCGGGCTGGGAATCGTGTCCCATTACCACGAGCGGGGCGACGCACCCAAAACATCGTTCGACAGCGCCAAAGACTTTTACGAATTGACCCAGGTCAAAATACACTCGCCAACCACCGGTCTACTGATGATCGGCGGGGGAGTGCCGAAGAATTTCACCCAGGATATCGTGGTCGCCGCTGATATCCTGGGCCATGACGCGCCGATGCATAAATACGCGATCCAGGTCACCGTCGCCGACGTCCGCGACGGGGCCCTGTCCAGCTCCACGCTGAAAGAGGCGTCAAGCTGGGGCAAAGTCGACACCGTCTACGAGCAGATGGTCTTCAGTGAAGCGACCATCGCGGTGCCATTAATCGCCGGCTACGCCTACCATCGCGGAGGCTGGCGGGATCGCGCGGGACGGCGCTTCGACGCGCTCTACGCGTAACGGGGGCAGATGTGGCTGGGGCATCTTGCCCCAGTCCTCAGGCACTGTCGGGGAACGGGGGCAGAAGGTTATCCGTAACCCGTAACCCGTATTAGGTGCGTCGCCCTAGCCCTTTGGTGAGCGCCATGAAGGCGTTCTCGAGATTGAACTCTTCTTCGCGGAACATCTTGAGCTTGAATCCATGCTGGATCAGCAGGCTGGGAAGCTCGCTGTAGTCGTTCGCATGGGGCTTCAGCTGTACCAGAATCATCTCCCGCTCGATATTCACTTTTTCGACAAGGTCCTGTTGTTCCAGCAACCTCGCGGCCGGGTCCAGGGGGCCGGCGACCACTACTTGCAGCACGATCCGCTGCCGCGCGTGCCGCATCACGTCGTCTACGGTTGCATTGACGTCCATGACGCCGCGATCAATGATCCCGACCTTGTTGCAGATATCGGCCAGCTCCGGCAGGATATGGCTGGAAACCATGATCGTTTTTCCCTGCTGGCCGAGGCGTCGCAGCACCGCGCGCATTTCGATACGGGCGCGCGGGTCGAGTCCGCTCAGCGGTTCGTCCAGCAACAGCACCTGGGGATCGTGTAGCAGCACCCGCGCAAGGCCCAACCGCTGTGTCTGCCCTCGCGACAAGGTGTTGGCATACGCGTCCCGCTTGAATTCGAGGTCGACGAGTGCCAGCTTGTCGTCGCAGACTTTGCGACGCTGCTGACCGCGAATGCGATAGGCCGCGGCGAAAAACTCCAGGTACTCAATCACCGTCATGTCGTCGTAGACGCCAAAAAAGTCGGGCATGTATCCGACGAGTCGGCGGATTTCCTTCGGCATGACCTTGATCGAGTTGCCGCAGACAAATGCCTCACCGGAACTTGGATCGAGCAACGTCGCCAGAATCCGCATGGTCGTGGTCTTGCCAGCGCCGTTGGGGCCGATAAAGCCGAACAGGTCGCCCGGTTGCAGATCGAGGTTGATCGCGCGGATGGCGTAACTGTCGCCATATTTTTTAGTGAGTTCCACCGTCTTGATCATGGTCCGCTCCGCTTGTCTAGCTTGACCGGCAACACCACCCGGCCGTATGTCCATTGCCGATCATATTCCTTGTCCAGCGGTTCGCCATCGCGATGCAAGGTGGTGGCTCGACGTTCCAATCGTCCGGCTAGAATCGCCCGATGCAGCCTGAGTTGCTCCGACAAGTCGACGAACGGCTGGTACTTTAACGACAACTGCGTGTAGTTCTGACCTCCGGCGGCTCCGTACAACATCATGACATCCATGATTCTCGGCACATCCACGCTGGACGGTTCCCACGGGCTGCTCACCTCGCGACTCTCCTCGGAAACGCGCCGTTGCGTCAATCGCCATTCCAGGTTCTTGGGAAATCGCCCTTCGATGCGAGCCGACTCGCCGGGCCCCAGATGGCGGTCGATCGGATAGACGTTCCCGGCGAAATACAGCACCGGATCAAGCAACGTTTCCGAAAACGGATTGCGCACCACGCCCGTGACCTTCTCCCAGTTCGCATCGCTGACCAGTTGGACCTCATGCTCGTACTCGACGTTCTGCCACCAGCGCGCCAGCAACCCTGCCGACGACGCGGCCGGGACCGGCATGGCGGTCGTCTGCGATGCCTGGTCTTCCAGGTGCACCCGCAGGTCATAAGCGTCGGTGAAGATCGTCGTCTGGCCCTGGGAATCAAGCCCGCGCAAGGCATCGCCTGGAAGGCCTTGCCACGAAAGTAGCATGTTCCGGTCCCGTTCGGGCGGCTGACCGGCGAACGGCAGATCGCAGACGAGTTTCAGGTCGTAGCCGGCCGACGACGGACTGAACATATTTACCCAGGTCGTGCCGCGCAGCGAGCCGCTGGCAGCGTCAAAGTCGACCAGGTCGACCTGATTCAGGCGGACCTGCCGCGGGCGTGCGCGGCGATTGATTTCCACCGCCAGCGTGATCGTACCGGCGGCGAAAATCGCCAGCGTCACCCAAGTCCAGTGGGGGCGCCGCAGACGCCGCAGCAGGAAGAAATCGGCGGGACCGATCAACAGCAGATAGGCGACTATGATCGCGGAGATCCAGGAAAAGGCAATCAAAGTGATTCCTCGATACTGATCCAGCGCCAGCTGCAACTGGCCCGCCATGTCGGTGTAGCCGATCGGCTTCTGCCAGCCCGTCGTCTCCACTTTCCGCTCATTCGTGGGGCGCAGTAACCTCGCCATCAGACGGCCTCGACCCCGCCAGCGCGTCAGGGCGCCATCGTCCAGGTCGAACGCCACGAAGGTGATCTGGCCCAGTCCATAGGCATACCACAGTGCCAAGGGGCGCTCCCCTGGATTTCCGGATCCCTCGTAGAGCAGCGGAATACCCTGGGGCGATTCCATCACCGCCAGCTGCGGCAACGTCGCTTCGACCGTCCCTATTTCCAGTCGATCGGTACCGCCGGCGAAGTTTTCAATGCCAGCGACGCGACGCAGCGGAATCGTCTCGGTGATCGTGCCCGCCGACCAGCTCGCGAAACGCGAACTCGAACCGGCATATTCCACCGCATTCCTTCCCACGCTCCAGAGCAATTTGCCGCCCATGCGAAGCCACTGGTCCAGCGCAGCGACGGTCGGGGGATGCAGCAACGCCAAGTGCTCGGGTTGACTCGTTCCCAGCACGAAATAATCAATCGCCTCGTATCCCACCCATGTCTCCGGTAACGAAGGCGATCCGTTCGCGTCGACGGCGTCGAATGTCTCCTGCTCGGCCAGCGACAGGTGCCGCAGAGACTGGTTCACACCCAGGTCGCCACCCAGCCAGACGATGAATTTGCGGGTCGAGGCGATCGGGGTTGCCAGGGATCGTAAATTGGCCGAGAAGGTCGCCGAGGGCAGAACGTCCCCTCGCGCGCCGCGAACCTCAACGGAAAATTCACCCGAAGTCCGGCCTGGCTTGGCCAGCCGCAATACCGTGACTTCCTGACCGCCGTCCACGGGCCGCACGGAATTCACGAGCTCGCTGCCCGACTCGTCGCGGTGCCGGGCCGGTGTCCCGTCACCGTCGGGCGTCGTGATGTCAACAAACAGCCGCTGCGGGAACTGCCCCGCTGTTCGCACTGTCACCCAGACCGGAGTCCAATACCCGACCTTGAAATGATTGCCAAAACCGACCTGTACCGACGTGATGCGGAGTGGTGATTCGTCCCCAGGGTTCGACTGGGCGAACGCGCGAGTCGCCGCCGTACAATGCAGCAGTTGCAGCCACCCGGCCAGCAACAAGGGTAACAGCCGATGCGCAGCCGGCGCGCGACACGAGCGTCCAAAGGCAATGGTTCGCCCGATAAGGAGGCGATGGCTGTTCAGATTTCGAAGCACGATCAGATTACGCTATCCGGTTCTATTCGGTTCGGGCCAGCCACCGTCGGCAAGTCCTGATCATAGTTGACTCGACTAGGGCTTGCCAGCGTCTGGGCAACGACAGACAAGTTGCCGGCAGCCAGGACAGCCTGTGCCATATTTGCGGGTCACCGCCTCGGAAAGGTCGACCCCGGCCACGTTGGCGATTGTTGCCAGCCAGGCGATGACGTCCGCGAATTCGCCAAGACGTTCCTCGTGGCTTCCGCCGCGCAGCGCCGCAGCCAATTCCCCGACCTCCTCCATCAGCCACATGAACGTCCCATCAATTCCGCGGGCCAGATCCTTTTCATAGTACATCCTGCGAATCAGCTGTTGAAAATCGGCGAGGGACACGTTGGCCTGCTCAGGCCTGTCATCGTTCATCGTCCGGAAGTCCTTATGGTGCGTACCGCGGGCGAAAGCGCGCCGTCGGCCTCGAACCGCTACGGCCGGCAACAACGGTGCCTTTTGAAAATCCTGGCTTGTTTCTACAATGCGAACTCGATGCCGGAAAGGTGCCGGAAGGGTGACCGTGGTCGTGCAGGCCGGCAAGAAGTACAGGCTTCCGACGCAGAATCATTCCGGCGGGTGGTCGGGTGGTACCTGCGGCGGCCAAATCGGTTGGAAAACAACGATGAGCGATGAAATCGAATTTGTGACCATTGCCAAAGTCGGCCAGTTGGAGGAAGGGGAGGGGACTGCCGTCGCCGTGAAAGAGCGGATGGTGGCACTGTTTCGACAAAACGACCAGTATTTCGCGATCGACGATTTCTGTCCGCATATGGGTGCTTCGCTCGCCAGCGGTTACCTCGAAAATGGCGTGGTCACCTGCCCCTGGCACGCCTGGCGATTCTGCATCCACGATGGAAAATGGTGCGATAATCCCAAGATCAGCATCGACAGCTTTCCGGTCCGCGTCGTCAACGACGAAATTCAGGTCCAGGTCCGACCGAAACGCGCGTCGTAGTGTCGTAGCTCACGTTACGCGGGGGCGATTCACACTGATGGCCAGGAAACGAACCGTTTACTATGCCGATTCGCTGCCGCAGGCGAGCGAATTCCAGCGGTTGCTGGCCGGTTACGGCATCGATGGCCAGATCGAGTCGGGACGGAGATCGCTCGAGGTGGAACCATGCATCGCGGTCGCGGTCGATGAAGACGATTACGAATTCGCTTACGAATTGTCGTTAGGATTCGACGAGCGACACGACTCCGGCTTGGAATCCACCGACCCCGACCGTCGCGATGTCTCGCCGGCGGGCGATGACTGGCCAATCTGTTCACGGTGCCGCCAGCCGCGGACAGCGATCTGTCCCGCGTGCGGGAATCACGGACACGGCTGGCGGAGCGCCGACGCCGACGCGACAGGCGATCCGGAAACGGTTTTGGAGACGCGGGGCGATGAGTTTCGCGACGAGAACGGGAATCTGCTGTTGTTGATTTGCCCCACGTGCGACACCCCGTTTGCGGCTCGTTTTGAACGCGACTGCGTACGTTGCCACCGCCGATTCAAGGATGGAGCGCGATCGGCGCCAACCCGCGGTCGGGGACAACCGTTTTCCAATCGGCAGATCGTACTGCTGCTCCTTTGTGCGCTGCTTGCTTACGTGCTGTGGGTGTTTTTGCTTTCCCCGCACGTCGATCCTTGAGGCAAGCCTGCTTCCGCACAGCGTGCTCAGCTTTTCTTGGCGGGACCTTTGGTCTTTGTCCTAACCGCCGCTGGGCGCTTGATCCAGACTTCCGCGAGCTGGTTGGGGGTCGCTTTGTAAACGCCGGCGAACGACTTCTCGAAATCGGACGATTTCCGCAGCGTATCGAGCAATCGTTCAAATGCGCGCGGTTCCGTCGCGAGAAAACTCACAAAGCTGTAGCTCGCAACATCGTTCAGCTCCGTGGGAAGCTTGCGATTGATAAAGTCATCCGGTTTAGCGCAGGCATCCACGGCCTGCGGAACAGCGTCATTGATGGCGAGCACCCGTTTGTCCGTGCCGTCGATTTTCGCGGCGGCCCAGCGTCCGCAGCCTTCGGCAAACCAGTGCGGAACATCGCCGAGGCTGGCAATGTAATTCGCGCCCAGTTGGTACGCGAGCAATGCCGTCAGCGGTTCATTCTTGTCACGCGGCAGGATCAGGGCGCCGTACGAATCGAGTACGTCGAACTGCCAGTGTCCGCGCCATTCCTTCGGCAGCTCTCTTTTCTCCACCATCTGGCCGAACTCGGTGTAGTCGTATCGCTGGGCGAAGACAAACAGTGTCGTTCTTCCTTTGATCAGTGGCGAGTCGGCGTCGGCTCGGAAGATCTCAGCGACGCGTGGCGCGACCGCTTCCACCGTTTCGCCCACGAACTCGAGGCTGTTGGGGCCGACATTGCCGAGCAACAGAGAGTTCCTGGTTGCGTGACGCGTCGCCGCCACACTGGGCATCGCCAGTTTCCAGTTTTCGTCCGCGAGTTGGGTGCGGTCCGTCGCCAGCTCGTCATGCGACGACCGCATCGCTTTGGCCAGCGACGATACACGCAGCAGGCTCATCGAGGCATCGCGGGCATCGAACGTCGCGCCTTCTCGGATCCAGGTCTCGATCTTGGCGATCAAGGCGTCCTCCAGCGGAGGCCGGCCCTGTGGCATGCGCTGACCGCCTCCCGTTCCTTTCAGCTTCTTCACCAACAGACTTTCGTCAGGATTTCCGGGGACAATCACAGGTCCACCGTCTCCCCCTTTGAGCAGCCCCTGGAAGGTTGCGAGGCTGAAATTTTCCCGAGGTCGCATCGTGCCGTGGCATGACGCGCACTGGCGCGCCAGTACGCCGGCGATTTCATTGGCAAAGCTGACCGTTTCCCCACCCGCCGACCGCGTGACCTGAAGCGCCGGAGCTTCCGCCGGCTTGGCGTCGGGGACGAGCGATGTCAGAGTATCCTGATCGCTGCCGCCGTCGAACTTCGCACCTTCCGTGATCCATTTCTTCAGCACTGCCAGTTCGTCGCCCGTCACTTTCAATCCGCCGCGTGGCATGTCGCCGCTCTCAACAACTTCCACCAGCCGACTGCCGGCGGCATCTCCGGGGAAGATCACCTTACCCGCCTGCGGTCCTTTCATCAGACTGGCAAAGCTGGACATGCTGAACATGCCCTTCGCATCGTTGACGTGGCACCGACCGCACTTGGAAACAAGGATCGGCGCGACATGCTTGACGAAACTGGCCGCTCCCGCCGGCACCCCACCGCCGGAGTCCGGTTTCGCACCGATCATCTCCGACGGTTTCTTGAGCTGCGGCAGTTCGTACCCTTCGAGTTCCAGCGCACTGTGAACACGTTCCAGCTTTCGATGGGAATCGTCGAGCAGTGGCAGCAGGTCGCGGCCGGCGCTCGCCGCCACTTTTTCGAGGTTCGCCTGCGCCTGCTTGATCAGTTCGACCGCCTCTTCGTATTTCTTGCCTCGCGACAGATTGCCGGCCTTGGCGATCATGCCGTCAATCTGCGATATCTGTTTGCGTTGTTCGGCGGTCGGAGCCGCCGATACCGGTCGAGCACTGTTCGGCGCCACCAGACTAAGGATGACCAGCATCCGCAACAGGCAAGTACGAGACATCAGCATTTCCAATCTGTGAAGGCTGTTGCGGGCAGAGCGGTAAACTCCGGAACTCGATCGCCCGTCCGATTTATAAAATATACGCGACTTTCTCCGGCATTGGTAGAAAGATCGATCTCCGGCGTCCTGGCCGGATTGAGGAGGTACAAGACCGCCTGCGCCGGGATGTTCCTGGGTGCTCTTGCGTGTTCCGGCCTTTGGCGCGACCCGGTTCGTCACGAGACGCCGCCTATCGGCCGGTTTTTCCGTTGCCCGGCCCACGCGAACGGCCGCAGATACCATGCTCAATGGCAAACCACTCCGCAAACCGTTCCCGGTCGCGGTAGCTCGTGTTGCGGTTGTCGAGCAGGTGCCCCAGTTCGTGAAGAAGGATGTTATTCAGATAGTAGTCGCGGACGGAGGTCTCGGTCCACGTCAACTGCCATCGCCGGCGCCCGGATTGCGACCATATCCCTCCATACATTCGAGCTTCAATCAGCTGGGCCGGAGTCGGCGGCCGATGAAAAGTCTCGACCAATCCTTCTTCCATCGGATAGAGGTACAGCGCACAGCCCCATTGCATACCGTACAGCGGAAAAGTCTTCTTTTTCGCAGTCATGCGGCTCAATTGCACGACCTGCAACGGTCGAGTCAGTGTTTCGGGCAGTTGCGCAAGCCGTTCTCGAATCTCCTCGGGGGTCACTACATGGCGAAAGCCGCGGCCCGGTGACTGCACGATGATCCGGTAGGCGCCTTGGGCCTCTTCGTTCGGTTCGTGCCAGTTTTCCGGGGGCAGATGCGAGCGCTGAGCATTGATCAGGCCGCCCAGGGTGCGTTTGGCGCCGGGGAAATTGGGACGCTCAACCCGTGCCGACACCACCGCATTGTTGCGCGCATGCGTGCGATTTCGAAGGCGACTTTGCGAGCGGAATTGCATGACGATTCTCCCCGAACCGATGCAGCCAACTGCACCGATCAGGGCCGACGACCCTGTTTCGACCTAACCTGAACGCACCTCCATACTAGGGCCGGAGGGTACCGCTTTTCAAGTCGCGTTTCTAAGTTCTACGGCAGCAATATCTTACGGATTGCGGTTCGAGGCTATTGACAGACGCGGCGGGACGTTTTTCGAGCCGAAATTCCCCCCGACACACCGTTCAAGCCACCCAGCCAATCAACTGGTGTCCGCTCGATACCGGCCTTTGTTGACCGGCGCGTCGTGAGACGTCGAAGATGGCGTCCCGTTTTTAGAAGGCCAGTACTGGTAGCCGGCGCCCCCGAGCGCGGCAGCGATGATCAACCCGATCAGGCCCCACACCCACCAGCGATGACCGGGCCGCGAACCGGTTGCCGAACTCGATCGTTCGCGCAGGGCAGCCTCTTTCTCGATATGCGAAACTTCCATCCCCAGATTAATGTCGCTGGCACTTGCCGATTCGACGGGGTTGTCGGCGGCTGCTTTGGTCTTGCCGCGTTCCCATTTCTTATTGGCTTGCCTTCCGCTGCCGCTATGGATGTCGATCTGAATATTTTTCAGGCCCTTGATCGTATCCTCGCCCCGACTCTCGGTGGTCGGAAAACTGCCGTCAAAAATCTGCGGCAGTACCTCGTCAAGAAGCGATTCGGACTGCGATGGATGCGCGGGTTCGGCGACGGGCATGCGAGGGGCTGGACTTGTCGCCGCGGCAGTGACTGGGGGCGCGGAGATTGTTCCGGAGCCACTGTCCTGCAATGCGGGATTCGGCGAACCGACCGGAGATTTTGCGCGTTCCGAGGGACTCAACGATGGTACTCGGCCTTTTGCCGAGCCGCCGGTGGCGGGCAGTTCCGCTGCCGGCGCGCGGGCGAAAATGTTCGGTACAACTGGCGTCCGTTCCGATGCGGCCTCGCGCCGTCCCAACGGGCCCGACCCTGAGGCCGGTGCCGCGACGGCAGCGGACGCGGAAGAGGAAACCGCGGCGGCCGCAGTCGCGGAGGTCGCAACGTTTGCCGCCGCGCCGGACGCTCGACGCTTGACCAACCACTGCCGCAGTACTTCGGCAACTTCGCGCGCGGACTGGTACCGTTGGGACGATTTTTTCCGCATCATGCGATTACAGATTTCGAGCAATTCCTCGGGGCAGTCGGGGCGATCGATGCGGAGATCGGGAGGCAGTTGGGTTTGATGCTTGGCGATCCGTTGCGCCAGCGATCCATCCGTAAATGGAGGATGCCCGGTCAACGCAAAATACATCGTGCAGCCGAGGCCGTAGATATCGACTCGGTGATCGACATCGTGGCTGCTGATGGCCTGTTCGGGGGCCAGGTAGTCGGCGGTTCCCAGCACATTTTCGTTGTGGGCAATCGTAAGCGATTCGCGTTCCGACTTGAAAAACAGGGCCAGTCCGAGATCAAGAATCTTGATCACTCCGCGTTCATCGACGAGTAGATTCGCCGGTTTAACGTCGCGATGAATCAAGCCTTTCTCGTGGGCGTGCTGCAATCCGTCGGCGGCCTGGACGATATATTCGGCGATGGTCTCGTAATCCAGGAAATTCGTGCCGCGTTCCTTAACAATCTGACTCAGATCGCGGCCGCGCACATATTCCATCACCAGATAGTGATTGATGCCTTCGTTATCGATATCGTAGGCACGCACAATATTGCCGTGGGCCAGCGCGGCCGTCGCTTGCGCCTCCAGCCGGAATCGCTCCAGGTACGACGAATCGTTTACTTTGTGCTTCGGCAATACCTTGATCGCTCGAAGCTGATGGATCAAGGTGTGCTCGGCAAGATACACGCTGCTCATGCCGCCGGTACCAAGGTGACGCAGCAGCCGGTACTTCCCCAGGAAGAACCCTTTGTACTTGCCATCCATGAGCTTGTCGCAGTGCCAGCGCGTCAGCAGGCCCTGTTCAATCAAATGCGATGCCACGAGATCGGCATCTTCGGGAAGTTTCCCGCCATGCTCCGATTCCAGTCGATGCAGCGATTCGGCAAGCTGCTGGTCGGTGGCGAGCTTGCTGCGCTTGACGTACTCAAGGAACTTGATCGTGGTTAGCTTTGCCATTTTTGAGGCGTGCATGCCGACAGCATGCCCAGCCATAAACGCGGAACAAGGACATGGAGGTTCCCACTGTTGCCCACCGCCTATAATCCATAGCCTAACACGGACGGACTGAAGATACCATCATCGCGGATTGACCGTAAAGCAGGTTTCGCGGATTCGCCGCTCCGGTTAAAACGGTGTTGATGGTTTCCCGGGAATCCGGGGGACAATGATTTATGGCTCCCAACAATCGATCGGTCATCGTTTATACGCGTAGCGGTTGCCATCTTTGTGATGATGCGATCGAATTGTTGCGTGCCGAAGGACTTGCGCCGGATTGTATTGACATCGATGCCGACGCGCAGCTGGCAGCAAAATACACCGAATGCGTTCCGGTCGTCGTCATCGACGGTGTTGAGCGATTCCGGGGGCGGGTCAATTCCGTGCTTTTGCGTCGGTTGCTCGCTTCGCCCCGGTAAGGACGGGAAAACGTGAACCATCTGGCGATGTTCTGCAAGTCGAGCCGGCCGCGATTTGCGAAGACCCGTTGGGGGGCCGAAATCGGGTACGAGCTCGCGGCGCGAGCTTCGGCCCTGTTTCAGGCCACGCTGGCGCGACGCTTCCGGAGGTTTGCGGATATCCGTACGATGGTCTATACGCCCGCGGGCCAACGCGCGGAATTCGAGGCTCTGGCCGCCGGCGACTGGCGGCTGCTGCCGCAAACCACCGGAAATTTGGGGCAACGGCTGGCGGCGGCAGCCCGCGAGCTCACGCGCAACGGCGAATTCCTGGTCGTGATCGGAACCGACAGCCCCAATCTACCCGCAAATTACCTGCATTCAGCGTTCCTGTCGTTGCAGTCCGCGGAGGTCGTGATTGGACCCAGTTCCGACGGCGGCTACTACCTGATCGGGATGCGGACCCCGACGACGGCGATATTTGAGGGAATTCCCTGGAGCACGCCGGAGGTGCTCGCTGCCACGACTCGCCAGTTGCGGGTATCCGGCATCAGTTTTACTCTGTTGCCCGAGTGGTACGATGTCGACGATCAGTCCGGCTGGCGGCGACTGATCGGCGGGCTTGGACTGCCCGGCTCGGAGATCCCTACGGAACTGGTAGCGGAATACGAGAAGATCGAGCGGGCGATAGCATCGAAAGGGGACGCCCATGTATGACGTCGCGATCGTGGGTGCCGGTGTCATAGGCCTCTCGATCGCCTACGAGTTGGCTCGCCATGGCCGGCAGGTCGTTGTCCTGGAGCGTGGTGCGCCGGGGCGGGAAGCCTCCTGGGCGGGTGCCGGGATCATCCCGCCGGCGAATCCGCGGACGGCGATCCATGCTTATGACCAGTTACGCGGATGGAGTTTTCAGTTGCACGGCGAATGGGCGGAGCGGCTTCGCGTTGAAACGGGCGTCGACAACGGGTTCCGCCGCTGCGGGGGACTTTATCTGGCTCGGACGGCGGGCGAAGCGGCTGCGTTGGCCGGTTTCGCGGAGCAACTTTCCGTGGAACAGGTCCGCTGGGAATCGGTGCGTGACCGGCTCGCCGAAATCGCGCCGGAACTGCGCGGGTCCGAAACCCGGTTTCGATACGTCTTATTCCTGTCCGACGAAGCCCAGTTGCGTAATCCGCGCCATCTCCAGGCGTTGCAGGCAGCATGCGCCGCTCGAGGAGTCGACTGGCTGACAGGCCAGCCCGTGGAGCAGATCGAAGTTCAGTCCGGCCGAATTGTCGGACTTCGGACGGCGTCAGGAGGCGCCGTCGCTGAGCAGTACTGTTTTGCCGGCGGGGCCTGGACGGGGCAGTTGCTGCGCGGACTGGGTTATGGACTCGGCATCCTGCCGATCCGCGGCCAGATGTTGCTCTACCGCGTGGATCCGGCCGCGGTGACGCGCATCATCAATGAGGGGCCGCGTTACATCGTGCCGCGTGACGACGGCCATGTTCTGGTCGGATCGACCGAGGAAGAAGTCGGATTCGATAAGTCGAATACGTCCGAGGGAATTGGCGAGCTGACGCGCTTCGCCGAGGAACTTGTGCCGGCCCTGTCCCGGGATCGGTTGATCCGCTCCTGGGCCGGTTTACGTCCCGCATCGTTCGATGGCTTGCCCTATATCGGCCGCCTGCCCGACCATGAGAACGGGTTCGTGGCGGCGGGACATTTTCGCAGTGGGCTCTATCTCTCGCCGGGAACGGCCGTCATGATGCGACAACTGATGTTGGGGCAGCCGAGTGCCTTGGATCTTGCGGTGTTTCGGGTGGGACGTGGTTGAACCGAAGAGCGGAGATTGGAAGCCGTATGGCCGTTGATACCCCTGCCAGGATCGCGATCATCGGCGCCGGGCCGATCGGGCTGGAAGCGGCACTCTACGCGCGTTTTCTGGGATACGATGTCAACCTATATGAACGCGGGCCTGTGGCGGCCAACGTTGGACGCTGGGGACATGTCCGCATGTTCAGCCCGTTCTCGATGAACTCGTCCACGTTGGGCCTGGCGGCGCTGGCCGCACAAGATCCGAATTACGAACCGCCGGCCGCCGACGCCATGCTCACGGGAAACGAATGGCGCGACCGTTACCTGTTGCCGCTTTCCCAATCCGACCTGCTCGCGGATTGCCTGCGCTGCCATACCGAGGTCATATCGGCGACCAAGGCCGGATTGTTGAAGTCGGAATCGGTCGGCGGTGAAGAGCGCGACGATGGTATTTTCCGAATCCTGATTCGCGACGCGGAAGGGCGTGAGTCGATCCAGCTGTCGGATCTGCTCATCGACAGTTCCGGCACCTACGCACAGCCGAACTGGCTGGGAGACGGCGGAATCCCGGCGCTCGGTGAATCCGCGTTTCGCAACGACATTGAGTACGGAATTCCCGACGTGGATTGTCGAGATGCCGGCCGTTACCTCGGGCAACGGGTACTGGTCGTCGGCAGCGGCTATTCCGCAGCGACCAGTGTATTGCGGATGGAGAGACTCCTGGACCAGTCCGGCCAGACCGAACTTTTCTGGGTCACGCGCCGCGGGGCCAGCGAACCGCCACTGCCCCGTATCGCGGCGGATCCGCTGATCGAACGCGACCGCGTCGGCCAGCAGGCCAACCGTCTCGCACGGCATCCGGTTTCGCGACTGCACTACCTGCCGGAGTCGACAATCGATGAACTGCGGCGCGACGCACCCGGCCAGCCGTTCCAGGTTCGTCTGCGTCGACGGGGTGATGCTGCCGAGCAGACGTTGACCATCGACCGGATTATCGCCAATGTCGGATACCGGCCTGACCTGGAGATCACGCGGGAACTGCAAGTGCATTACTGCTATGCCTCGGAGGGGCCGATGCGACTGGCCGCACAGCTGAACAGTGCGGTCAGTTCCGGGAAAGGAGCAGGGCCGGATGATGTTCGTACGGGCGACTGCCTGCGGCTGCCGAGCGTCCAAGGCGATTCGCTGCGGAATCCGGAGCCACACTTTTACGTGCTGGGCGCAAAGAGCTTTGGCCGCAACCCGCATTTCTTGATTCGATCGGGGCTGCAGCAGATCCGGGAACTGTTCAAGATCATTGGCGACCGCGAGACGCTCGACCTGTATTCCCGGCCGGGGCCGCTCAGCGCATGACAAAGGACCGCCACCCCAACAACTCGATCGATCCGCGGCCGGCGTTGTCCGCATCGCCAGCACCCATCGCGGCATCGCGGGTGTCTGAGTTGCTCGAGCCGCACGCTCCGCGTGTGCCGTTGCGGCATCTCGACGCGCTTTGGTTTCAGGTGGCGGGGACGCTTTGCAACTTTACTTGCTCCCATTGCTTTATCAGTTGCAGCCCGACCAATCGGCGATTCGGCATGATGACATCGGCGGAGGTCAACGAACATCTGCTCGATTCGGTACGATTGGGTGTGAAGGAGTATTACTTCACGGGCGGAGAGCCGTTCTTGAATCCGGAGTTCGTCGAAATCGTACTGCGGACGCTCGAATTTGGTCCGGTCACGATTCTGACCAATGCCAGCGTACTTCCGGACGACGGTCTAAGGCGCTGGAAGGAGGCCGAGGATGCCAGTTGTTACGGTCTGGAATTCCGCGTTTCGCTGGACGGATTCTCGCCCGAGACCAACGATCCGATTCGCGGCCGAGGCACATTTTGGCGCACGATGCGCGGCCTGCGGAAACTGCTTGAGTATGGTTTCCTGCCGCTGGTGACAATTGTCCGGACCTGGGAGCCACGGGACGAACGCGTGGTGGTGGAAGCGTTCCTGCGGCAGTTTCACGATCAGGGTTACGCACGTCCCCGGTTGAAGATCCTGCCGACGATCCGTCTGGGCGCCGAGGTGCAGCGAACCCACGGGTACGCGGCGGAAGAACGGGTGACGTCGGAGATGCTGGCGGGGTTTGATCTCGATCAACTGCTTTGCCATCATGCGCGGCTCGTCTCCGATCAAGGCGTCCATGCGTGCCCGCTGCTTCTCGACGATCCGGCGGCGCGGCTGGGCGATCGACTCTCGGACGGGCTGGGGCCGGTGGCGCTGAGCGCCGCGGCCTGCCATACCTGTTACCAGCATGGCGCGATCTGCAGCAATTTCGCACGCTGATGCCAACGGCAATCAGCGCCGTTGGCATCAGCGCAGGAATTTCTGGTACGCGGCCACGGCCAGTTCGTCGCAGCGATCGTTTTCGGGATGTCCGCTATGGCCGGCGACGCGCGTATACTTGAGCTGGTGCCGTTGCAACAGCAGATCGAGCGCGCGCCAAAGGTCGTCGTTCTTGACCGGTTCCCAGCGGTTCCCGTCGCGGCGTTTCCAGTCATTGCGCTTCCACTTCGCCATCCACTCGGTCAGGCCTTTGCCGACGTAGACGCTGTCGGTAAACAGCTCGACACGGCAGGGACGCGTCAGCGTTTCCAGTCCGCGAATGACGGCCTGCAGCTCCATGCGGTTATTGGTGGTTTCCGGTTCGGCGCCCGATTCCTCGCGGACTTTGCCGGTGGGGAGGTGGCGCAGGATGAATGCCCAGCCTCCCGGGCCGGGGTTGCCGCTGCATCCTCCGTCGGTGAACAGATGCACGTCAGCCGGTGGGGCGGAAAAAAGAGACGGACTTTTCGCCATGGATCACATATTCATGTTGGAGGGGGGCGTCGGCCCGGCCTGCCAGCCGGCGGCAACCGCATCGCCGGTTGCGTTTCCTGCGGTTTCTCCGCGCGGAATCTCGGCGCGGCTCCAAGGCAGTAACACGGTGAAGGTGGTTCCTTTTCCCAGTTCGCTCTCCACGGAGACCTCGCCGCCCAGCAGTCGGCAAAGCTCCCGCACGATCGAAAGCCCCAGCCCGGTTCCCGAGTGTTTCCGCGTCAGATTGTCTTCGCCAACCACGATTCGTCCCTGGCGGAATTTTTCGAAGATGATCTCCCGTTCGCTCTGCGGGATGCCCACTCCGGTATCGGCCACCGTCAACTCGAGCCACCGGTCGCGCGTGTCGTGCGCTCCCAGCGTGATTCGACCGCCCTCCGGAGTAAACTTGATCGCATTCGACAGCAGGTTGGTCACAATCTGCTGCACCTTTCCCTGGTCCTGGAAAAGTAGCGGCAGCCCGGGTTCGATATTCCGCGTGAGCCAGATATTTTTTTCCTCGGCCAACGGCCGGACCAGATCGCACTGGGCTTCCAGAATCTTGTCGATCGCGAATTCGCTCAACCGTACCTCCATCTTGCCCGCATCCATCTTGGCCATATCGAGGATGTCGTTGATCATGTCGAGCAGCAGGCGGCCGGCCTTCTGGATATTCTGGGCGTAACGGTGCTGCTTCTCATCGAGCGTATCTTTGCTGACGAGCAGCTCGGAAAATCCGATGATGCTGTTGAGCGGCGTGCGCAGTTCGTGGCTCATATTCGCCAGGAAGTCGCCTTTCAACTGGTTCATCTGGTAGAGCTGAATATTGAGCTGCGCAAGTTCGTCCACTTTTTCATCCAGCTCGGAGTTCAATCGCTGCAACCCGGACTGGGAATCGGTGAGGTGCCGCAGCATGCGGTTAAACGAGTCGGCCAGGGCCTGGAATTCGTCTCCGGTGCGGATATCGGCGCGGGTGTCGAGGTTGCCGCTGGTGATTTCGTCGCTCACCATCCGCAGGTGTTTGAGCGGGTTGACGATAACGAGCCGGACCACCAGGTAGAGCACCGCCATGGAAAGGAACACGGTGGCCAGGCCCGCGGCGATCAGCACCGCGCGGGCCTTGTTGATCGCCGGCTGGAATTCCTCATAGGGAATGCTCACTTTCATCACACGAAACGGTTCGCTACCGCGCACGCCCGGATCCGAGGCGGCGACCGATCCGGTTGCGTCCAGCGTCTGGTGGCACGACTTACAATCGGCGGAATTGAAGACAATCGGTTCGTAGTAGTGATATTGTTTCGCCACGGCGTCCTGCCGTTCCGCGAAGACCGGCGCGATCACGGGAGCGGCCGTTTCCAGGGGACCGTTCCCGAACGACTTGGGGGTCGTTGATTTGGACGGCGGCGGACCGGCCACGGTTGCCTTCCAGCTTGACTGGATCTCTTCCAGAAGACGAAGTTCGTCTTCATCGGCGGGCAGTTCCGCGTTGATGTCGGTCAGAAAGCCGCCATCCTCCAGCATCAGCATTTCGAACTGGTATTTTTCCGTCCGCGCCAACTGTCCGTAGAAATATTGGAGGTAGTCGAGATTCGGGCGCGTCCCGGTGCGTTGATTATTGGAGAACTCGATCGCATGCACGTGCAGCAACTTAACCTTGATCAAATCGCTGCCTCGAGACCGCGTGATTTTGGTGGCCAGCCCCTCGGAGACTGAGCTGGCGAAGTAGAACGCGCCCCCGATCAGGAACGTCAGGCAAACGCCGAACAGCACCCGGCATTTGCGCTCCAGGCTCGATTCTCCCAGAACCTGACGGATCGAACGGTATCTCATGTAGCCCGTGCTCTCGGTATCGAACTGCGTCCCGCATTATTCTAGGAAGCGATGCGCGACGTCACTAGTCCAATTGGCGTCACATCATGTCGGACGGGTTGACGTCCAGCTGGTATTGGACACCACGGGGAAGTTCGACCTTTTCGATGGCCAGCCGCATCTGGCCCCGTAACTGAACCGCATCCGGGTGCAGGAACAGCGCATGAAACCGATAGCGACCGTTGATCTTGGGGAACGGGCAGGGGGCCGGTCCGAGAATCCTCGTCGCGGAACTGCCGGCTATTTGCGACCGGAACGCCTGCACCAGGGTCGCCGCCGCTGCTTCGACCTGCCGGGCTGCTTCGCCGCGGAAGATCGCTCGAATCATCTCGCAGCAAGGCGGGAATTGGTACCGCGAACGCTGCGCCAGTTCGAGTTCCGCGAACCGTTCCAGATCGTGGTCGGCGGCGCATTGGATCGCGTAATGGTCGGGCGAGTAGGTCTGTACGATCACCATGCCGCCCCGCGCGCTGCGGCCGGTCCGGCCCGCCACCTGGGTCACCAGCTGGAACGTACGCTCGGCGGCCCGGAAGTCGGGCAGGTGCAGGCCGATATCGGCATTCACAACGCCAACCAGCGTCACATTGGGAAAGTCGAGTCCTTTTGCAATCATCTGGGTGCCGAGCAGGATTCGGGCCTGTCCGCGTCGGAACTGTTCGAACGCCTCGTCGTGACTTCCGGCGCCCCGCATGGTGTCGGCGTCCATCCGCAGTAAGGGAACGCTTGGGAACAAGGTTGCCAGTTCCTGTTCCAGAGACTGGGTGCCGAATCCGGAGAAGGCGATGCCTTCGAACGAGCACTTGGGACAGTTGCGAGGCGCGGGCAGGCGGAAATCGCACTGGTGGCAGATCCCTTGCGCGGCGCCCTGCGCCGCCGCCCGGCCGCTCGAACCGGGCCGTGCCGCCGCTAACAGGTGCAGCGTCAGCGGGCGATCGCAGTTCGGGCAGCTCACCACCAAGCCGCACGCCGGGCACTGGATCATCGTCGAATAGCCGCGACGATTCATGAACAGAATCACCTGTCCGCCGTCGTCCAGCGCTTCCTTCATCGACTGCCGTAGCGGGCGACTGAGCGCCGAAGGTCGGCCCGAGGACCGATGCGCATCGCGCAGGTCGACAATCCGCACTTCGGGTAGCGGTAAATCCGATACGCGTTGCGGCAGTCGCAACAGACGAATCCCCCCTTTTTGAACGGCGGACCAGGATTCGAGGGAAGGTGTTGCCGATCCGAGCACCAGCGGGCAACGGGCAATTCGGGCGCGTTCCGCGGCGGCTTCCCGGGCATGGTACCTTGGCTGCGAATCCTGTTTGTAAGAACTGTCGTGTTCTTCGTCGATGACGATCAGTCCCAGCCGAGGCAACGGCGCGAAGATGGCGCTGCGGGCGCCGATAACCACGTCGATCTGGCCCGCGGCAATACGCTGCCAGTAACCGTGCCGCTCGACATCCTTGAGATGGCTGTGAAGCAAGGCGATCCGTTCCAGTCGCGCGGCGAACCGCTGGCGTGTCTGGGCGGTGAGGCTGATTTCGGGGACCAGCACGATCGCCTGCATACCGCGAGCAATCGTTGATTCGATCGCCCGGATATACACCTCGGTTTTGCCGCTCCCGGTGACCCCGAACAGCAACTGTGCCTCGAAGACGCCACGCCGAACGGCTCCCTGGATCGCGTCGAGCGCTTCGCTCTGGTTGCGGTTGAGGTTCAGCCGGGGGTCGGCCTGCGCCTCCCGCTCGGCCAACGCGTGCGCCGAGCGGGCGGAGCGGGGCGAACCGGCCGCGCGGGCCAAGCCGGCCGACGATTCAGGGTCCGTGAATTCCGATCCGCGGTGGGTTGCGATGATGCCCCGTTCGACCAGCGTCCGTACGGGCGAGTTGGTGCATCCGACCAGGCGACGAATCTCACTCAAGGTCAACGGCGCCGCCGCGGCGTCAATGGCCTCAAGCACGCGGCGCTGGGCCGTGGTCAATCGTACCGCAGCATTGGCCCGATCGTCGTCGAGCCGGCCGTCTTCCCGAGGCGTCTTGTCGGAACTCGACGAGGCCACCGCCGTCCGGACATACCAGACACGTTGCTGGACTCCGGCATTTCGCCGGACTCCCGCCGGCACGATCCCTTCCAGGATGACGCCCCAGGGAAGCAGGTACTGTTCCGCCATCCATTCGGTCAGCCCCAAGAGGTCCGGCGTGACGATCGGCCGCGGGTCGATCGTTGCCAGCATCGTTTTCAGCGCGCCTTGTCGTTGCGCATCGGCCGATCGAACGACGGCGACGCAGTAGGCAACGCGTGGTTTGTTCGATGCGCCGAGCGGCACTTTGACGCGTTGCCCCGCGGCAACCGTCGACCGCAGCGCCAACGGAATCTGGTATTCCAGCGGTCCGAAGGGGGGTTCCGACAACACGACCCGGCAGATCGGCTCGTCCCGCGCCGCATCCCGTTCCCAGGGCGGTTGCGGTTCGGGTTCCTCAAATAATCGTTGCTGCCGGGCCGCGGGCATCAGACGGGTCCAGGTCCTCGATCGGTAGTCATCGTCAACGGCTCCCGGTAGGATAGCCCTTATGGTAACGGTTCCAAGACGGCATTCGGGCCCCCCGGCCGCCGCCGCCCGGTTATCGAACCCGTGAGAAAGGACAGGGATCAGTGCGGATCGCAGTGTTCGGCGGGTCGTTCGATCCGGTTCATTACGGCCATCTGCTGCTGGCGGAAACATGCCGGGAAGCATGTGCGTTGGACCTGGTACTCCTGATGCCCAATGCGATCCCTCCGCACAAGCCCGATAGGCAGTTAACTCCCGTTCGCCAGCGGCTGCAGATGCTGCAACTGGCGGTCGCCGATTGCGCCGGGTTGGAAGTTTCCTCGCTGGAAGCGGATCGTGGCGGCGTGAGCTACACGGTGGAAACTCTGGAAGAGGTGCGTAGCCGGTACCCTGACGCCTCGATTTTCTTTCTAATGGGCGCGGATGCACTCCGTGACCTGCCAGGCTGGCGCGAGCCGACGCGAATCTGCGAGCTGGCGCGTCCGCTGATTGTCGCGCGCCCTGGCGGGCCCGATCCCGACCTGTCGATCCTCCATCGACTGCGTGGGAATTCGACACCGTCGGACGGTGAACCGACCGTGCTTCCGATGCCTCGAATTGACATCAGCAGCACGGAACTGCGTGAACGAGTCAGGGCAGGGCGGAGCATTCGTTTTCGGACGCCGCGCAGCGTGGAAGAGTATGTACGCCAGCACCGGCTCTATCGGTCCGAGTCGCTGGAGCGAGAAGGAGATCACGGGGATCAGAACCCGTAGGGCGGGCGTCGAGCACCGCGCGCTGCTTTTGCTGCTGCCTGGAATCCGAGGCACGAGAAGGACGGGGGCTGTTGCGAGGTCGACGTGTTCTCCACGGGAAAACGAATTCGAGCGGAACTAAGCCCGGTGCGGTGATTTGCCCTGTCGGCAGCTTGACACCTTTTCCGGGCACTTGTATTCTGTTGGGCTTAGAACCGCTACTAAGTTGTGGACTGGAAAACATTTCGAGCGGTTCGCCCGTCGCGGACGTTCCCTGGCGAAGGAGGAGCTCCGCGTTTTTTGTCGATGGAGGAAATGCGTTCGCCGATGGAGATCGTTCGTTTCGAGCGGGTCGGTCGGGATTTCGGTCCTGGTTCGGTGCCACTCCAGGAGATCGATCTGACGGTCCAGGCAGGACAGATTGTCGTGATCATGGGGCCGAGCGGTTCCGGGAAAACGACGCTGTTGCGGTTGATTGCCGGCCTGGATTCGCCCACATCGGGGCGCATTTGGATCGGCGGCGAGGCGAGCGCATCGGTCCCGGCCTGGCGGCGTGGCGTGGCGATGGTGTTTCAGCAGCCGGTTCTGATGCCCCATCTCACGGCCCGACAGCAGATGCTGGCTAGTTGGCGGTCGACGAGGTCAAAGACGGAACCGGGAGTGGCGCTGGATTCGGTGGTCGAATTGCTGGAAGTGGCATCGCTTCTGGATCGGCGGCCGGGCGAATTGTCGGGAGGCGAGAGGCAACGGATCGCGGTCGGTCGAGCGTTAGTGCGTGCCGCGAGGCTGACGTTGCTGGACGAGCCGTTTTCGAGTTTGGACCTGTTATTAAGGAGGCGTCTGGAGCAGCGTTTACGGGTTTGGTTACGGAGTCGGGGTTTGGCGGCAGTGCTGGTCGCGCACGAGTTATCCGAACTGCACTTCCATGCGGACCAACTGGTGCTGATGCGTGATGGACGGGTGGAGCAGCATGGCACATTACGGGAACTGCGCCAGACGCCCTGTGCACCTTTCGTCGATGCATGGTGTACCGCTCTGTGCGCCCGATTTGAACCCGACGACGCGGTCCCGAAAACTTGACTTGGCTTGGCCGGATGATCGACCGACGGTGCATTGAACGAGCTTGAAGGAAATTGAATTAGCCGGATGGAGTGCCCATGAACCCTAACGAACTGCTGCGTATCGTCGATTCGCTGCACCGCGAAAAGAATATCGACCCGGAGGTCGTGTTCCAGGCGATCGAAGTGGCGCTGGTCTCGGCCGCCAAAAAACAGTATGGCGAAGAGTCGGAGATTGTGATCCAGATCGATCGCAAGGACGGGACGCTGGCGGGAACGTGCAACGGCAACGCGCTGGCGCCCGAAGTGATCGGCCGCATCGGCGCCCAGACCGCGAAGCAGGTGATCATTCAGAAAATCCGCGAGGCGGAACGGGACGCGTTGTTGGATGAGTTCGGTGTGCAGATCGGCCAGATGGTCGGCGGCGTCGTGCAGCGCAACGAAGGTGGAGTGACGACCGTTTCGCTGGGCAACGTCGAGGCGATTCTTCCGCGAAGCGAGCAGATCCCCGGCGAAACGCATCACCCCAACGAACGCGTCCGCGCGATCGTTTATGAAGTCAAACCGCAGGGAAGCCGCGTCAAGGTGGTGCTCAGCCGCACCAAGCCGCAACTTGTTCAGCGACTGTTCGAACAGGAAATCCCCGAGATTGCTGACGGCGTGATTTCGGTCAATGCGATGGCCCGTGAGCCTGGCTACCGCAGCAAGGTCGCGGTCAGCAGCACCGATACGCGGGTCGATTGCGTCGGCGCGTGCGTCGGCGTTCGCGGCAATCGCATCAAGAACATCGTGGACGAGCTTGCCGGGGAGCGGATTGATATCGTCCGCTGGGATCGGGACCCGCAGGTACTGATTCCCAACTCGCTGCAGCCCGCGGAGGTCGACCAGGTCCTGCTGTGCGATATGCTGGGAAGGGCGATCGTGCTGGTCCGAGAGGATCAACTCAGCCTGGCGATCGGTCGGCGTGGACAGAATGTGCGACTGGCGAGCAAACTGAGCGGCTGGGATATCGAAATCATGACGGCGGACGAGCTCGACCAGCAGATCGAGCGAGCGGTCAAAGGGTTCAGCGCCCTGGAAGGCATGAACGAAGATCTGGCTCAACGGCTCGTCGAACAAGGTTTCTTATCGTACGATGATCTTTCCGTGATTGAGCCCGATGCGTTAATGGAATTGGGGGGCCTGACCGCGGAACAAGTCGACCTGATTGTGGCTCAGGCGGAAGCCAAGGCGCAGGAAGCGGAAGAAGCGGCGGCTATGGAGCGGCGTCGTCAGAAGGAACAGGAACGGCTGGAGCAGGGGACGGATGAAACTCCGCCGCCAGCCGACAACCGGCAGGAACCGCCTGCGGAGGGTGCGCCTTCGTGAACTAAATCGTTAGGTCTGGTGGAGAAACGGGTATGTAGCACGATTCGAATGGTGTAATGAGGAGCGCTGCCGGTGCCGATGCGAATTTACGCTCTAGCGAAAGATCTGAAGATTGACAGCAAGGAACTCGTGGACCTGTGCACGAAGGCCGGGATCACGGGCAAAGGTTCTGCGCTGGCCAGTCTGGAAGACGACGAGATCGTCAAGTTGAAGGCGTTCCTCGCCGGTACGGCGAAAAAGCCGCCGGCCAAACCAGGGGCCGACGGGGCATCGCTGACGCCGGTACGACCTTCCCAGGAGCCCGCGGCATTCTCGAAGACGGATTATGTGCCGCCCGCCGGTGGTGGAGGTTCGAAGATCCGGATTCTCGATGATCGGCCCAAACGCAGCGCCGAGTCGGTGCCGGCGACCAGCGCTACGGCGCCCGCCACGCCTGCCGACGAAATCGAACCTGTGCCAGCGCAGGAAACTCCCAATCCAGCTCCGGCCGCCGTGCCGGTAGCGCCTGCGGCATCAGCCTCCGCGGCGCTCGTGCCTCGGGCACCCACGACTCCGCCGCCTGGAACGCCGATACGGCCCCTGGCGCCGATCCGCGGTCCCGGGTTGGGTGGTGTCCTGCCGGTGCGCTCGTCCCCAACGGGGCAGGGCGAGTTACCGAGAGCGCCTTCGCCACCGAAGAAGCGCGAACCGGTGATCAAGCTGGCGGCAGCGCCCGACGTGAAACAACCGACCCGGTCCGCCGCCAAATCGAGTGAACCTCCCGCGCAAAAACCACAGATTCGCCTGCCGTCCGATGCAATTCGGCGCGTCAAGCAGGGCGGAAAACCGCCCCTCGATCTGTTGACCGAGCGTGCGGATCGCTCGGCGGGCCGATCCCACCAGCGTCCTCCGGCAGGCGGCATGCCGATGCCCCCCGCGCCCGGTGCGGACGCCCCGTTGGCGAAACCAACGCGCAATCGCAAACAAAAAGATACGCCTGAAGTTCGCGGAACCGGTGAGGCCGACATGGCCTCGATGGGAACCGGCCGCGCCGATCGCCAGAAGCTTCGCAAGCAGCGGCAGACGGCCCGCGGCGGACGGGTCGAGGATGAAGACGATCTGCGAGGGCTGAGGCAGCGGCGACTGACGCGCCGCGGTGTCGGCGTCAGCACCGCCGCACCCCGCAAGGAACGAGCCGCTTTGTCGCTCCCCTGCACGGTTCGCACCTTCTGCGAAATCACCGGTGTTGGCGCCGGTGAAGTGCTCAAACGAATGATGGCCATGGGAACGCCGATCAACATCAACGCCACGTTGTCGCAGGAGGCCGCAGAACTGCTGGTCGCGGAAATGGGCCTGGACGTCGATTTCAAGAAAGAAGCAACGCTCGAGGAATCGATCCTGGCGGACGTCCATGATCAGGCCGAGGATCCCGATTCGCTCGAAACACGACCGCCGGTCGTCACCTTCCTGGGCCACGTCGACCATGGCAAGACCAGCCTGCTGGACAAACTGATCGGTCTCAACGTCGCGGCCAAAGAAGCCGGAGGGATCACCCAGCACATTCGCGCCTACCAGATCTCGAAGAACGGTCGCAAGATCTCGTTCGTCGATACTCCGGGCCACGAGGCATTCACAGAAATGCGTGCGCGCGGCGCCAATGTCACCGATATCGCGGTGCTCGTGGTGGCGGCCGACGACGGAGTCATGCCGCAGACCGAGGAAGCGATCAGTCATGCCAAAGCGGCCAACGTGCCGATCATCGTCGCGCTCAACAAGATGGATCTTCCCGGCGCCAACCAGGACCGCATCCTGCAGCAGCTTTCGGCGCAGGGGCTCACGCCCAGCGAATGGTCCGGCGACGTCGAAGTGGTTCGTTGCAGTGCGCTGACGGGCAATGGTCTGGACGAACTGCTGGAGACCATCCTGGTCACCGCCGAACTGCACGATTACAAGGCCAATCCGAATCGAGCCGCGATCGGCACCTGTCTGGAAGCGGAACAGGATGCTGGTCGAGGCGTCATCGCTAAAGTGATGGTCAAGACCGGAACCTTGAATGTCGGTGATATCATCGTCTGCGGTCCGGCCCACGGCCGCGTCAAAGCGATGTTCGATACGCTCAAACCGACGACCCGACTGAAGAAAGCGGGACCTTCCATGCCGGTAAACATCACCGGCCTGGATCAGGCTCCCAATGCGGGCGACACATTTCATGTCCTGAAAGATATCGCTGCGGCCCGCGAGTTGGCGACCGGCCGAGCCACCAGCGGACGGGAACAGTCCCTGGCGGTTGGGACCACCAAGGTCTCCTTCGATCAGTTCCAGAAACTGCTGTCCGAGGGTCGTGTCGGTCAAAAGCAGGACATCTCGACGCTGAACCTGATCATTCGAGCCGACACTCGCGGCTCGATCGAGGCGATCACCAAGGAACTGGGCAAGTTCGACCATCCCGAAGTGCAGGTCCGCGTGCTGCAGGCTTCGGTCGGTGGGATCACCGTCGCCGACGTCACCTTGGCCTTCGCCTCCAACGCGGTCATCGTCGGCTTCAACGTGATTCCTGACGAAGCGGCGCAGAACCTGGCCGATGAACGGCGCATTGAGATTCGCCGCTACGACATCATTTACAAGCTGACCGACGACATCAAAGCGATGCTGTCCGGCAAGCTCAAACCGGAAGAACGGGTCGTCGAATTGGGGCAGGCCCTGGTCAAGCAGGTTTTCGTGATCAGCCGGGTCGGGACCGTGGCAGGTTGCTACGTCTCGCGCGGGTCGATCGAACGAGGCTGTCGGATCCGCGTATTCCGTGACGGCCGCAGTATTGGCGAATACGCGATGGAGTCGCTGCGCCGGGAACGGGATGACGTCAAGGAAGTCGGTCGCGGAATGGAATGCGGGATTCGTCTGGCGAACTTCAACGATGTGAAACAGAACGACATTCTCGAGGCGTACCGGATCGAAGAGGTCGCGCGAACGCTGTAAGCGATTCGCGCGGAATGGCAGCCGCGTCGGCTCTGTATCGACGCGTATCCAGGGACAGCGTAACGAGCAGATTGATGACTTCACGCAGAATTCTCAAAGCCGCCGAAGCGATTCGAGAAGTTGTCAGCATGACGATCCTGACCGAAATCAAGGATCCGCGCGTCGAAAACGTGACCGTGACGTTTGTCGAAGTCTCCCCGGACATGCGCATCGCCAAGGTGCATGTTTCGGTGATGGGCAATGAAGCCAAACAGAGCCTGGCAATGCACGGCCTGCGCAGCTCGGCCGGCTTCCTGCAGGCGAAAATCGCCAAACGGATCGACACACGATACACGCCACGAATTCAGTTCATTCTCGATCAAGGCGTGAAACACTCGATCGAAGTAAGCCGCATGTTGAAAGAACTTCTGCCCACGTCCGCCTCCGAGGTCCCCGAACCGCTTGATACCGTCGCCGCCCCGGATCCAACGCACGGGAGTGACCCTGCCGACGGTTGACGCCGTGCCAAAGTTCCCGGGAATATCGAATTCGTAAGGGTTGTTCATGTCCAGTCCCAATCGCGCCGCAATTATCAACAAGATCCATCGCGTCCTGAAGAAGCACTACAGGCCGGTCTCGCCGCATTCCGGTCGCTCGGTGCTCGAACACCTGCTGTACGCCTGCTGCCTGGAAAATGCACGTTTCGAGGCGGCCGATGAGGCGTTCGCGAAAGTCCAGCAGTCGTATTTCGACCTCAACGAAGTCCGCGTGACCACCGTGAACGAACTGTGCGAGATTCTGGATGTGCTGCCGGATCCGCAGTTCGCCGCCGCGAATCTGAAACGAGCTCTGCAGGCCGTGTTCGAATCGCATTTCGATTTCGATATCGAGTACCTCCGCAAACAGAATCTCGGCAAGTCGGAAAAAGATCTGGAAAAATATGCCTCGGCGAACCCGTTCCTAATCCGTTACGTCGCGCAGCATGGACTGGCCGGCCACTCGATCCCGTGCGGCCGCTCCGAACTGGAGGTGCTGATGATCGCCGGACTGATCGGCGAAGCCGAGATCGAAAAGAAGATCGTCCCCGGCCTGGAACGGGCCATCCCCAAGGCCAAGGGAATCGAATTCGCTTCGCTGTTGCACCAGCTTGCCGCCGACTACATGCTCGGCCCGAACTCCACAAAAGTCCGTTCGCTCCTGCTGGAAATCGACCCGGAATCGAAAGACCGCTTCCCCAAACGGGGCGCGAAGAAAGAAACGCCCGCGCCAGAGTCCCGGACCAAGAAGAGCGAACCGGTCGCGGCCCCTTCGGTGACGGCCGCCAAGAAAAAAGGAGAAAGCGGTCCGGAAGCGGCACGTACGGAAAAACCGACGTCCAAAACCGACCGACAGGACCGGACCGCCAAGGAAAAAGAGCCGCTGCGCGATAAAGAACGCGAGAAACACCACGACAAGGAAACGGCGCACGAAAAGGAAACGCACAAGAGCAAGGAAAAGTTGAAAGACAAAGATCGCGACAAGCAGAAGCCGAAGGAAAAGGAAAAAACCGGCGACAATAAAGCGCGGCGCGACGTCGTAAAGATCAAGGATTCGGAGCTGCGCAAAGGACCCTCGAAAGGCCTTGCGAAAAAGAAACCTCGCTAGTGCTCTGTCAACTCTTAGACTTGGGGTACGACGGACATCCAGTCCGTCGCAACACACGTCTCGCAACCTTGTTCGCTGGCGTTGGATCCTCGTCATAGAAAAACGTTTGGGTGTCTCGGTTTTTCTTTGCTGGCTCGGAGTACCTCGCCAGTGGCAGACGAACTGGGTCCAGCCCGTCGAGCCACTAGCCGTGCCGAGTCGCGAAGAAGTGGCCCGTTCCCCGAAGGGGATTTTCTGCAGCGTAGCCCAAGGTTGCCATTAGTCCGGCTGCCCTGGGTGCAACGGGCACCGATCCGAGTTCTTCGGTCGAGTGCACCGGTCCACCGACACCGAACGACGTCGCCGAGACCGAAACCGAAACGGCGAGGAATCGTGGCGATCGAACCGGCGTTCGTGTGCTATGCCAGTCCATGCGGTGGGGTGCGGTGCGTTGCGGTGAAGCCACCACGACGCAACGGCGCATCCGAGTCAGAGCCAACCTGCGCCGTTCAATTCCCGGACCGAACTTCCGCGGTGTCGTGGATCCACTGTAACTCTCTTGGATCCTGAAAGTGCCGTTCGACGTTCCGCAACAGAGGATCGATTGTCCGCGACTGGATCGCATGCGGCGGTGACCAGGGAAACCAGGCATGCCCGAGGTGTTCACTCGGCTGAATTTCCCCATCGTGACGGGCGACGGCCAGAAAAATGACCACGGTCTTCCATGCCGATTCACGGGTCGCCCGCCAGTTCGGAACTTCGTAGGAAGTTTCAAACCGGAATTCGGGGTGCACCGTCAGGCGGGAGGCATCGATGCCGGTTTCCTCCTGCGTTTCGCGCAGCGCGCACTCCAGATCCGACTCCCCCGCCTCGACATGCCCTTTGGGCAGGTCCCAACGGTCAACATGTTTCATCAGCAGAAACTGGAGTTGGGGCCCGGCGCGAAACAGCAGTAAACCGCAGGCCCTAATTCGACGCATCGGGGAGATGGAAATCGGCGATGAAAAGTTGGCTGTTGCGGTCGTCGGTGCGGGTGCTTGTCCACATCAACTGGCGACCGTCCGGGGAAAATACGGGCAGCACGTCGCCGCCGGCGAAGTCCGTGATGCGCCGCGGCGCGTCGATCGAGAATTTGCCGTCGGTTACCTTGTACCGCGCCAGCCAGAGATCGTAGTTCGGACGTGCGTTGGGGTCGGAATGATCGGCGCCGGACCAGATCAGCCACGGCGCACTGGGATGCCAGTACGGTCCCCAGTTGACGCCCTGGGTTTCGGTCAACGCCGTCTCGTTTTTGCCGTCGGTACCAATGACGTAGATCTGCAGATATTCCGCCTGTTTGCGATCACTGCGGAATACGATCCATCGGCCGTCCGGTGAAATGAATGGTCCACCGTCGTAGCCAGGCGCCGACGTCAATCGACGCACATCGCTGCCGTCGGCATTCATCAGGTAGATATCGGGGTTCGCCGGCTTCTCGGCGGAGAGCGGTTTCGATTCGTCCGCCTCGCTGTCGCGGCAGAATGCGATCAATCGTCCGTCGCGGGAATAGGCGCCTTCTGCGTCGTAGCCGTAGGAACGGGTAATTTGCCGCAGATTGCCCCCGTCACGATCGGCTTCAAAAATTTCCATGTACGGATCGAAGTCCCACTGGTATCGCGGCCGCTTGCCCGACTTCTTCAATTCGTCGGCAAGTCGTCGGCCTTCCTGTTCTGTCTGTTCCAACCGCGGATCGAGGTGGCTGGACGCAAACAGGATCCGTTTCCCGTCGGGGGAGAAGTAACTGCAGGTCGTGCGACCTCGGCCGGTGCTGACGCGTTGCGGTTTTCCTCTGTCGAGTGACTGGGTAAAGATCTGGTAGAACGGGTAGTCGACCGGCACCGCCTGGTAGATAATCGACTTGCCATCCGGCGAGAAATACCCCTCACCGGCTTTCAGGTGCCCGGAGGAAACTTGACGCAGGTTGGTAAGGAACTTTTGTTCCAATGCGGAGAGCTCCTGGGCCGAAATCGTTCGGACGCCGACCGGCATCGCGGCACACAGGGCGAGGAGCGGACCGATTCGCGAGCGGAGGAGACGCTTCGCGGGCTTGCTTATCGAGTCAGGTTGCATGATCTTCTCCAGAGGTTGGTTCGCAAACCATTATACGCGTTTTAGGAAAAGGAACGACCCATGCAGATCTACACGCGGACCGGCGACGACGGTACCACGGGAGTTTTCGGCGGCCCTCGTGTGAGGAAGGACCATCCGCGTATCGAGGCGTACGGTACGGTGGACGAATTGAACGCCACACTTGGGCTGGCTCGGTCGCACACAGGGCAGGGTGAATTCGAGGATCTGCTGCGGGAAATTCAGAGCGAACTATTTGATGTCGGGGCGGAACTGGCGACGCCCGATCCCCAGGCGCACGGTCTGGTCAGCGTGGGAACGTCGGAAATCGAACGTCTCGAGAAGACGATCGACCGTTGGCAGCAGGTCTTGCCTCCCTTGACCAAGTTCATCTTGCCGGCGGGAACGCCGTTAGCCGCCGCGCTGCACCTTGCCCGAACGGTCTGCCGACGGGCCGAGCGGGAAGTGATCGGTTTTGCGCAAGCGGAACCCGGGGCGCTCCGCGAGGCGCTGATTCAATACCTGAATCGGCTGGGCGACTTGCTGTTTGTGCTGGCGCGGTCGGCGAATTACCAGGCGGGACGAACGGACGAGCTATGGCAAAGGAGCTCCAACCGCCGCTAGCAGGGGATCTTTACGACTTGACCGGCCGACGCTACATTGGGGCCACAGAGTATCGCGGCCTTGCATCAGGCATATCGGGTACCCTTCTGGTAGCAGGGGCGTGGTAACGTTCCTTTGGGTTGTGGGGGTTTCACCGCATGGCGGACCTCGAGTGTGCAAAGATTCGAGAGTTTTGACAACTCGATGGTTGGGACTATTGGCGACGCGATGGGTGCAGAGCATCCGTACGCTATGTCGTCTTTTCCTTTTGGCGGAAGGGAACTCCTGTGAACAAGTTAAAGCGTTGGTCTATTCTGTTATGCGCTGCGTCATGGTGTTGGAGCGTCGCGGCGCCGTTACATGCCCAGGCCGAGGTCGGAAAGCCTCCCGAGATCACGGTCGAGTCGGTGAATGAAGCGGCGAGCAACGCCGCGATCGCGGGTCACAACGCCTGGATGATGACTTCCTCGGCGCTGGTGCTGTTCATGACCGCGCCGGGACTGGCGATGTTCTATTCCGGTCTGGTGCGCAAGAAAAACGTCCTGGGCGTGATGATGCAGTGCGTGTTCCTGATGGGCCTGATGACGGTGATCTGGGGTCTGTATGGATACTCCTTGTCGTTCGGCGGTGACGCGAAAGCCACCGATGCCGGCGGTTTGGTGACCTGGATCGGCAATGGCGAGTACCTGGGGATGCAGAACGTGCAGCGGCATTGGGATGAGGCCAAGGGGGCGGCCGATACCCCGATGGAGACGCCGATTCTGCCTCGGCTGACCCATATGCTTTTTCAGGGAATGTTCTTTGTGATTACGCCGGCGTTGATCTGCGGTGCGTTCGCGGAGCGGATGAAATTCAGCACCATGGTTGTCTTCTCGATTCTCTGGGGAACGCTGGTTTATTGTCCGCTTTGCCACTGGGTCTGGGACGGCAGTTTGCTGGCGTACGGCAGCCCGCGCGCGATTATGGGCGGTGCGCTCGATTTCGCCGGTGGCACGGTCGTGCATATCAGTTCCGGAGTTTCGGCGCTGGTATGTGCGGTGGTGATGGGCAAACGGCTGGGGTTCGACAGTGAATCGATGCGACCGCACAATTTGAGTTACACCACGCTGGGGGCGGCGATGCTTTGGGTGGGTTGGTTCGGGTTCAACGCCGGTAGCCAACTCGCGTCCGACGGAGTGGCCGCCAGCGCATTTACAGCGACCCATTTCTCCGCGGCGGCTGGTACGCTCGCCTGGGCGGGGCTGGAGTGGATTATCCGTGGCAAGCCCAGCGTGCTCGGCGCATGTTCCGGTGCGGTGGCGGGTCTGGTCTGCATCACACCTGCGGCTGGCTATGTGAATCCGATGCCGGCGATGGTGATGGGGGTTGCCGCCGGGGCGGTCTGCTTCTTTGGCTGTACGAAGCTGAAAGCGATGTTTAATTACGACGACACTCTGGATGCATTTGGCGTGCACGGCGTCGGCGGGACGTTGGGGGCGGTCCTTACCGGCGTATTCGCCACGCGATCGGCGGCGGACGCCGCCGTTTCCGGCGGCAAGCCTCTGGGACTCGTCGATGGCAACTCCAGCCTGCTGATCGGCCAGATTGTGGCCGCCGCGGTTACCTGGGTCCTGGCATTGGTCGTCACGTTCATTCTGCTGAAGGTGCTCGATTTCGTGATGGGCCTGCGGGTCGCGCGGGACGACGAATTGCAGGGGCTGGACTTGAGCCAGCATGGTGAGGAAGGTTACATCTTTTATTAATGTCCTCGACGGAGAATTCGCGGTCGAGTGCTTTCGGGGTTTATCTCATCGCAACGTGCCGTCGCCGGTTGGCGGCGGCATGGAGGAGTATCAGACATGAAGAAGGTTGAAGCCATTGTTCGGCATTTCAAGTTAGAGGACATTAAGAACGCGTTGACGGAGCAGGGGATTCACGGGATGACGATTACGGAGGTCCGCGGTTTCGGTCGGCAGAAAGGCCATACCGAGATGTACCGCGGCACGGAATACGCCGTCGACTTCGTGCCCAAGGTGAAAATCGAGGTGGTTTGCGCAGACAACAGCCTGGGGGGCGTGATCGATACCATCCTGCGAGCGGCGCAGACCGGCCAGATCGGTGACGGTAAAATTTTCGTCAGCGATCTGCACAACGTGGTTCGGATTCGCACCGGGGAAACCGGGGAGGATGCCCTATAGTTCTGGCGGACCGATGCCGTCCAATTCGAATTTAAATGCCACCGTCCTTTGTGCGAGGGAACATCTTGCTGCTGGGCGGGATAAACTTCGTGCCCAGCACCAGGCCGGCACACCGGGCGTCCAGCTTTGCGCCTCGATCACGCAGTTATTGGACGGCGTAATTCTCGACCTTTACGAAGCCGCCCTGGCGGAGATTGGTCCCGAATCGGAAAAGCTGCGTCGCCTGGTCGCGCTGGTTCCGTACGGTGGATATGGTCGCGCGGACGTGGCACCGTTCTCCGATGTCGACTTGCTGCTGTTGCATCCTGCGGACGCCGATCGCGAACTGGCGCCGCTGTTGCGCAAATTCACGCAGAACATCTACGACAGTGGACTTGAACTCGGTTTCAGTCCACGAACGCCCGCGGACGCCTGCGCGATGGCGCTGAAGGATGTCACGATTTTCACATCGCTGGCCGAGTGCCGCCTGCTCAGCGGCAATTCCACGTTGTACGAGAAATTCTTCAACCAGTTCGGTCGCATGATGCGTCGCCGATCGCGCGCGCTGATCGAGCTGATCGTCAAGGCGCGGCGCGACGAACGGCGACAATTCGGTGAAACGAACTATCTGCTGGAGCCGAATATCAAGCGGTCCCGCGGCGGTTTGCGCGATTTGCAATATATCCGCTGGATCGGTTACGCATTGTGCGGAGAGGTGGAATCGGACAATCTGGTTCGCGTCGGACTCCTGTCCAAAGAGGATCATCGCGGGATCCAGTCCGCGCGGAACTTCCTGCTGCAGCTCCGCAACGAATTGCATTTTCATGCCGGCAAGGCCCAGGACATACTCACCCGGCACGAGCAGATCCGGATTGCGGGACTGCGCGGTTTTGCCGGCTCCGAGGGGATGTTGCCGGTGGAACAGTTCATGCGGGAGTACTTCAGGCACACCAGTGAGGTGCGCTATGTGGCGGCCAATTTTGCCGCCATCGCATCGTCGCCTCGCGGCGCCTCGGATTGGTTCGAGGCACTTGCCAGCTACCGCATCGACGGTGATTTTCGCGTGGGCCCGCGCGGCGTGCGGGTCGTCGAGCGGCGGCTCGCCAAAGTCGCCCGCGACCCCGAGGAAATTCTGCGGCTGATGGAACTCGCGAATCTCACCGATACCCGCATCGAACACCGCACCTGGGGAACCATCCGGGACGCCATGCTCAAATTCCCGGAAGTCGAGGTCACCGATCAGGCCAAGTCGCGTTTCCTGGCTCTGCTTGCCAAGCCGACCCGCATCGGTGAACTACTGCGGCGACTGCACGAACTACGCGTGCTGGAGCGGTTGATCCCGCCGATGGCACATGCCCGCTGCTTGCTGCAGTTCAACGAATACCACAAATTCACCGTCGACGAACATTCGATCCGCGCCGTCGAAATCGCCAGCGACTTCCGCGGCCACCCGGGAATGCTGGGAGTCGTGTACGACGAAATCCGACGCAAAGACCTGCTGCACCTGGCACTGCTGATCCACGATCTGGGGAAAGGGTACGTCGAGGACCACAGCGAGGTCGGCAGACGGCTCGCTCGCGACATCGCCGGCCGATTCTCGCTCAGCGCCCACGACACCGAAATCCTGGAATTCCTTGTCCATAAACACCTGCTCATGTCGCACCTGGCCCAGCGCCGGGACATCAATGATCCGCGCGTGATCGTCGATTTCGCCGTCGAAACCGGATCGCCCGAAGTGCTCAAAATGATGTTCGTCTTGACCTGCGCCGATCTGGCCGCCGTCGGCCCGGATGTGCTCAACGACTGGAAACTCGGGATGCTCACCGAACTGTACCAGCGTACGTTGAACCAACTGGGCGGAAACCTCACCAATACCGAGCGCATCTCCGATCGCAAACGGGCCGTGCGCGAACGAATTCCGCTCGACTCCAATCGGGACTGGTGGGAGCGGCAGATCGAATCCCTGCCCTATTCGTATCTCGTCTCTTGCCCGACGGAGAGGATCCACGAGGAACTGTCCGCGCTGCAACGGATCGATCCGAACGACGCGGTCGCCTGGCATCGGTATCTGCCGGACCAACAGGCGGTGGAATATACGATCGGCACCAACGAGTCGATCGTCGCGGGAATCTTTCATCGACTTACCGGCGTGTTCAGCTCCAAAGGCATGCAGATTCTCTCCGCCGAAATCAACACCCTCGCCGACGGTTTCGTGATCGATCGTTTCTTCGTCACCGATGGCGACTTTCGCGGCGAGCCCGATATCCAACGCGTCTCGGAAGTCAAGCAGGCGCTGGTCGACGCGCTGAAGAATCCTTCCGACGCGCCCCCCGCCTTTCGCAAGGTCTGGAGTTCAACGCGTCAGGATCGGTGGTCCGAGCCCGGTCGCATGCCGTCCCAGGTGCGCATCGATTGCACGACGTCGGAGCGGTTTACCATTATCGATGTTTTCACCCACGATCGCATGGGGCTGTTGTACGCGATCACGCGCACCTTGTTCCAGTTGGGCCTTTCGGTCGGCATCGCCAAGATCGGAACACATCTGGACCAAGTTGTCGACGTGTTCTATGTCACCGACTTTCAAGGTGCCAAAGTCACCGACGAACAACAACTGCAGCGGATTCGCGACAGGGTCATGCGGGCGATCGCCTACCTCGACGCAACCTGAACCGGCGGCAGTGTGCTCGGTCCTCGCGGCGCTATTCGTCGACCCTCTTCAAGTTTGGCAAGGCTTGCTTGAGCTGCTTCACCGCCTTGCTCGACACGTCCGGGCAGAACGAAACGATCAGTGACTTCAACTGCTTCAGCGATTTGAGATGTTCCAGCCCGGCGTCGGTGATCTTTGTCTTGCCCAAATGCAGCGATTCAAGGTTGGTCAGCGTCGACAGGTTCTTTAATCCCTCGTCCGAAATCTGCAGGTTGTCGACGTTCAATACCTTGAGCTGCGTCATCGAGCCCAGCGCGACAGTGCCGGCGTCGGTTACGCGCGTCGCCCATAGATTGAGATCTTCGAGTTGCCCGAGTGCCTTGAGCGTATCCAGGCCCGCGTCGCCGACAAGCGTCTCGCTGAGGTCGAGCATCCGCAGGTTCTCCAGGCCCGTGAGCTGGGCCATCCCCGCGTCGCCCACGATCGTGCCGCGCAGACGAAGCACCTGAAGTTTTTTCAGTTCCGCAAGCGCCGCCAGGCTGTCGTCTTTGATGTTGGTGCGGAACAGCCAGAGCATGCGCAGTGATGTCATGTTGCGCAGCGGCGTCAGTTCGGAAACGGCCGTATCGTCCAGTCCCAGATATTCCAGTCGCGTCAGGTCCGCGATCCGTTGCAGGCCTTGGTCATCGACCTGCTTGCTCCCCAGCTTCAGATCGGCAAGGTTTTTCAGGTTGCCGATCGACTTCATCCCTTCGTTGGAGATCAGCGGCGATTCCTTGAGCGACAATTTGCGCAGGCTCTTGGATTGCGCCAGGTGGGCGATCCCCTTGTCATCCACGTTGGTCTTGACCAGCGAAACCGACTTGAGCTTCGGCAGTTTTGCCAGATGGGCCAATCCCTCGTTGCGTACAGCGGTGCGCTCGAGATTGATATCTTCCAGCGCCGTCAGACCGGCAAAATGCTGCAAGGCCTCGTCGCCAACCGTGCTGCAGTCGCTGATGTCGAGCTTCTTCAACTGTTTCAATCCCGCTAGGTGCTTCATGCCATCGTTGGTGATTTCCGGCTGGCCGGAAAGGACCAATTCAGTCAGGTTGGGCAGGCCTGCGAGGCACTCAAGATCCGCATCCTTGAACTGCGTATCGCCCGGCTGCAGCTTGACGATATGCTTGCCGGACTCGTCGCGCCCGATCTGCGCCGCCAACTTCTCCACGGCGGCAATCGACTCCGCGTTTTCGTTCGCCATGACGGTGGCGGGTGCCACTTCGCGTCGACTCTGGCCCTCCGGCTCAGCGACCGGTGCTGAAGGCCCCGGACATCCCGCAGTCAATAGAATACAGATCCAGGCAAAAGCGGACCGGATCGACAGGTTGGCCGTTCGACTCATCGCGGAAAATCTCCTTCATCTGATCGAGGAAACGATAGCCTAATCGCCTTCGCCATCCGACGCAAACCCTCTAGAGGCCAGCCATTCTTGATCCACAAACCGACGCAGGATGCCACGCAAGCAGATCGCGCAGGCCTCGTTGCGTTCCCCTTCGCTTGCCGGCGCGCCGGCGGCCCATTCGAATCCACCCCAATGCAGTCGGAACGCCCCTCCGAGCGATCGTCCCACGGCATTCACTCGCTCGCCGGCCCGCAGCGCCCACAAGGTGCCGAACAGGTCGCGATAATCCAACCAGGCACGATCGAATCGCGACCGCTGCGCGCGGTCGGGCAAGCCACGCTGTAAAACCCAGATCGCAGCCAACAACAGTATTCCCGGCAGGATGCTGCGTCCCTCGGAACTCCCCTGTAACTGCCGCACAGCTTCCTGCACCAACATCAGATCGGGCCATGGAAAATACGGAGCCAGAAAGATCGCTTGCGCCGCCATCAGCGCGGTGTGGCTCCATCGAAATGCGGTCGGCAGATAATTGAGCCAGGTCAACACAACAAGTGCGATCAGAAACCACTGTCGGGCAACGTGCAACTGAATGGGACGCCCTAAAAACGCTGCGCCTGCGGGCAGAACCAGCACACACCACAGTGAAATGACAATCCAGTTCCAGGCAACCTGATGAGGACGTCGCGCGCCCCAGACCGCCAGGGTCGGGCAGAGTGTGAGGCAGCCAGCCAGGTACATGCCGATTTCGCGGTTGCTCGAAGGTTGGCCGACCAGGAGCAGCGAACTCAATCCCGCCACACTCCAGGCCACGACCGCCCAAATGGCCGGGCCGATCAACGTCGTATCGGCAACCAGCGTCCACAAACGACGCCGCCAGATTAACAGTCCCGCCAGACAAGAGCACCAGACGACGACGCTTGCCATTGCCATGAATTTGGGGAACAGGGGCAGAGGGTTACGGGTTACGGGTTACGGTGGAAGGGAAACGTGAACGGGGGCCACCGTGGCTGGGGCATCTTGCCCCAGCGCCCAAGGCACTGGCGGGGAACGGGGAACAACGGCCGGATACGGCCGTTACAGGGTTAATACTAACGCAAAAAAACCAAAGTGAAACACGCTGATCCGTCGCCCTCTTCCAACGTAACCCGTAACCCTCTTCCCCGATTGTAGCGAATTTGGCGACCGGTAAATGTTGAGAAATGTCAACAATGCGTTTGGATTGTTCGCGGTCCATAACCCATATTTGCCTGGAGGCGATACCCGTCATCACCTGGGAGCGAGATCATGCGCCGACCGTATGCCAACTGGACATTGTTCGTACTGGCGATCGTCTTGGTGTTGAATTGGGTTGCCGAGTCCGCCAAGGGGCGCACGACCGCACGGTTGGCTTCCCAGGAAACAGGCGTGGAACCGGACGCGGAAAAGGGCCCTCTCAACGACGACCGTTTGTACGGATGCGAAGATCGAGCCTGTTCGTGCGACGCTCGCGATTACGCTGGCCCGACTTACGGCCGCTGGCACGCTCGGATTCGCGGCTATTCGGGAATTCCGGCCCGTGTCACGCCGTGGTGGCTCGGCGAGTGCGACAACGGCCCGTAGGCGGCCGATAGGCCGGTCATAATGCCAGGCGGCCGAATGCTCGTGATGGTCGCCGCCGGCGTCTTCGGGAACCGGCAGTTTTGACTGAAGGCACTGCAGGAGCGGCGCCGATGAATCTAATACACTAAGCCGGGAAGACGGAGCCGACGGCAACGACGCGTTCCGTTTCAGGATAGAGGTCATAGTATGACGACGGAACGACGTACTATGACCTTTTTTTGTTGACTGACGTCAGACCGATCCTAGGTGTCGTCGGTTCGATGTCAACTTTCTTTCCGGCAGATCGCCGGTCCATTGGATTCGCGCGCGTGTCTTTTTCGCGATTTTCAAGCTGTTTATCAGGTGTCGCGCGGGACTGTATCTGATTCGGTACCGTAGCTGCAATTCTCTCTTTGCCGTTGGCATGCAACAACCGTCAGGAGGCATGCCGGTGATTCGAGATGGAATTCGAAACCTGCACCCGGTGCCAAGTGCATCCTTTCCCGGGCACCACGAGGAGAGACGAACATGAGACACTGCATTTTTCTGTTGATCGCGGCTGCGGTCGTGACGGTGGGAGTTCCAACGTCGCTGCATGCGGACCATCGGCATCCCAGGAACAACAACTGCGCGCCCTCCCGCGGGCCTGGCTACTCGGGAGCCGGCTGGCACAAGCATGCCGGGAGCGGCTGGCATTCCTTTGCCGGAGACGGCTGGTACAGCGGCGGCGCCTATCATCCGCGGTACGATCACGATCGGTATGACTCGTTCCGCGGTCGCGACAACTGCTGGCACGATGATTTCTACAACCGCGGGTATGGCGGGGCCTACGGATACGGTTATGGCGGCGCCTACGGCTACGGCGGTCTTTACGGCGTCGATCCGTTCTATCGATCGGGGCGTGGCGTCGAGCTGAACTCCGGCCGGTTTCGCATTCAGTTTGGTTTCTAGTGCCGCGGCGGGCCGGGCAGCGCAACCGCGTTCTATCGCGGCACTGCGCTGCCTACGAGAGCAGATCCGGTTCGACGTCGCCGACCGGCACCAGACGGTGGGGTCGATTCAAGCTGTCGTACAGCGTCTGGCGGTGGTCGACGCCCAGTGCGTGATAGAGGGTGGCGATCAGATTGCCGGGAGTCACCGGCCGGTCGGCGGGAAAGGCACCGATCTTGTCGCTGGCTCCGTGCACGTATCCCGCACGGAATCCGCCGCCAGCCAGCACGACGCTGTAGCAGAAATTCCAATGATCCCGGCCTGCGTCATTGGCATTGATTTTGGGCGTTCTACCGAAATCGCCGAGCACGGCCACGACCGTGCGGTCCAGCATCCCGCGGTCGTTGAGGTCCTGCATCAGGCTGCTGAAGGCCGCATCGAACTGGGGCAGGAGCGGGTTCTTCAGTTTCTTGAAATTGCTGCCATGCGTATCCCAGGTGGCATTGGCGTCGGGGGCCCAGGAAACGGTGACCACGCGTGTACCTGCTTCGATCAGTCGCCGAGCCAGCAGTATGCTTTGACCATAGATATTGCGGCCGTAGGCGTCACGAATCGACGACGGTTCTTTGTCGAGTGCGAAAGCGTTCTGTGCGACGGGCGACGTCAGCACATCCAGGGCTTTTGCCTGGAAGCGGGACATGGTGTCCATGCTGCCGGCCCGAATTCCGGCGTCGCTGCCCCGATTCAACTGCTGCAGCAGGCCGCCCCGGTTCGCCATCCGTCCCAGGTCGATATCGGGCCGCAACCCCAACTCGGGTACCGAAAAATCGCTTGCGTTAGGATCCCGAAGAATCCAGAGCGGATCCCAGCGCCGGCCGAGCCATCCGCCAAAAAATCCAGGCTGGGGGGGACCACCAGCGCCTTCCTTGGTCATGTACGGCAGGGCAACGTGGGGAACGACATCGGCGGCCGGTGGTCGCAGCATCGAGAGCACCGATCCGGGCGACGGATTGTCGGTCGGGCGTGTTCCGCCGCCTTGCTCTCCGCGGTCATGCCCGGTCAGCGATACATAAACCGCGGCCGCATGCGCATTGTTCACCGAATGATGCATCGATCGGACGAGCGTACAGCGGTGCATCCAGGTTGCCATTCGCGGCAGATGTTCGCAGACTTGGAGTCCGGTAAGCGACGATTGGATCGGTTGGAACTCGCCACGGATTTCGGCGGGCCCCGCCGGTTTCATATCCCACATGTCCAAATGGCTGGGGCCACCATTCAAATGGATGATAATGCAGTTATCGGCCGGCGACGAATCGGTTGTCTGGGCTTCCGCGGCGAGCAATCGCGGTAAACATAGGCCCCATCCGCCGATCGACCCGATTTGCAAAAGTCGACGGCGATCGAGTTGTCTTGACGTGCCGTAATCCATCGCATCGATTCCCTGATCGGCATTGTTGCCGATCGTCTGTGCCACGTCGTTCGGGGCTCCGTCACGACGGCCCTATTGTCCCTATTCCGACCGGTACCGGCAATTGGCGGGCGCTTTTCCGGCCCAAAGTTCGTAGGGGGAGCAGCCGGCAGCGACCAAATGGCGTCGTTTTGCCACGGGGGGCGAATCCCTCAGGAGGTTGGCGTCCAGTCGTACGACTGGCGCAGTGCATCGTGAACGATTGCCGTAATTTGTCGGGAATTTACCGGTTTCGCCACTACGGAAAAGGCAGCTACCTGTCGGGCCTGCTCGCAAAGTTCCGCATTCAAGTCGGCGGAAATCAGAATGCAGGGCAAATCGGAACTGGACGCGCGAACCTGCCGCAATGTCTCAATGCCGGTCAAACGGGGCATGTGAATATCCAATACGGCAAGATGAATCGTGGTCTGCCGCAGAACATCCAGGGCTTCCTCGCCGTCGCGTGCCAGGCGGATCCGAAACCCGCGACGCGCGAACAATTCTGCTAAGGCCTCGCGGAAATCGTCATCGTCGTCGGTTATCAGCAGCGCGGGGTCGTCGGTTAGCTGTAATGACGGCTTCACGATCATGGCAGTGCTGCAAAGGGATGTGGGACTCTGGTTATCTCTATCAAATCTCGCTCGGATGGAAAAGTCAAATCGGCTGCGTCCCAGGGTCGAACAGTATGGACCGGCCGTCCGGTGTCCACCGCCCCGTTGTCACCCGGAGGTTCCGTCCTATATTAGTGGTCTTGATCCCTTCCCCGGAACGCTTGCGAAAGGCCTGGTAGTGGACGCTGCGTCTTCCTCGTTTTTTGCTCGAAATGAATTCCTGATTCGACGGTTATTCTCCTTGTGCGGCCTAGTCCCGGTCGGGGCCTATATGGTCGTTCACCTGTCGACCAATTCGCTCCTGCTGCTGGGGCCGTCGAAATTCCAGCAAGCGGTCAATCAGATCCACATGCCCGGCAAGGCGCTGGTGGTCATCGAATGGGCGTTTATCTTTTTGCCGATCCTGTTTCACGCCGTATTGGGGCTGGTGATCATCCGCGGCGGACTCCCGAATACCAACAGTTATCCGTTGCCGGGAAATGTCCGCTACACGCTGCAGCGGGCGACCGGAATGATCGCGTTTCTGTTTATCCTGGGGCATGTTGGTCACCTGCATGGCTGGTTTCACTTCGAGCCTTGGAAGTCGATGATCGAAGGCCTGGGTGGGGCTCGATTCAAGCCGTATAACGCTTCGTCGACGCTGTCCGAAGCGATGCAGAGTTCGTTAATCGCCAAGATTTTTTACGCGGTGGGTGTGTTGAGCTGCGTCTTTCATCTTGCCAACGGAATCTGGTCGGCTGGCATTCGCTGGGGCGCTTGGACCTCACCGGCGGCGATGCGCCGCGCCAGCCTTGCCTGTACCGGTTTCGGAGTCTTGTTGGCGGTGGTCTCGGTCGCGGCCTGGATTGCCCCCTTGCTGACCGACGTGGATGAGGCGAAGCGCATGGAACAGGCGATGATCGAGTCGCGGAAGAACAGCGGTGAGGTTACGGACGAAGAGGTCAAAGAGAAGACCGGCGAACAGAAGAACGTCTCCGGTTCACTCCGCGGCGATGCTGGCGGCAAGTGATCTGGCGTTTGGCGTTGCCGCGACGCGCGGCACCGGACAGATCGCTTGGCACGGACCCTGGGACGGAAAGGAAGATTCATGGCGAAAAAGCGGGTGATGGTTATCGGCGGTGGCCTGGCGGGACTTGCCGCGGCCATGAAGCTGGCCGAACTCGGCATCCCGGTGGACTTGATGAGCCTGACGCCGGTGAAGCGCTCCCATAGCGTATGCGCCCAGGGCGGCATCAACAGTGTCAGCGACCTGACCCGGCAAGAAGGGGACGACGAGTCGAAACACTTTGACGACACCGTCTATGGCGGTGATTTCCTGCAGCATCAGCCGCCCGTCAAAGAGATGACCTTGTGGGGTCCGAAGATCATCGATTTGATGGATCGACTCGGCGTGCCGTTCAACCGCACAGCCGAAGGTTATCTCGATCGGCGTCGATTCGGCGGCACGTTATATAAGCGCACGGCATTCTCCGGCGCGACGACCGGCCAGCAACTGCTATATGCTTTGGACGAACAAGTGCGGCGCTGGGAGTCGGCCGGTCTGGTGACGAAATACGAATACTGGGATTTTCTGGGACCGGTCCTGGATGAGTCGGGCGTATGCCGCGGCTGCGTGGGACAGGACCTGGTGACGATGGAGATCCGTACATTCCCCGCGGACGCGGTGATCGTTGCGTCGGGAGGAAGCGGTCTCCTTTTCGGCCGGTCGACCATGTCGATGGTCTGCACGGGAAGCGCGGTAAGCCGTTGTTTCCAGCGCGGCGCGAAGTACGGCAATCCTGAATTTGTGCAGGTGCATCCCACGGCGATTCCGGGCGCCGACAAGCTACGTTTGATGAGCGAATCGGCGCGCGGTGAAGGCGGGCGCGTCTGGGTCCCGCGCACCCCGCAGGATCCGCGCGATCCCAAGACCATTCCGGAGTCGGAACGGTATTACTTCCTCGAGGAACGCTATCCGAAGTACGGTAACCTCGTGCCTCGCGATATCGCCACCCGCGAGATCTTCGACATCTGCGTGAACGAGGGGTTGAGCGTCGAAAAGGACCGCCAGTGCGTTTATCTCGACTTGACCCACATTTCGCGGCGGGAACTCGATCGCAAGCTGGCCGGGATTCTGGAAATCTATGAGAAGTTCCAGGGCGTCGACCCTCGAGATGTGCCGATGAAGATTTTCCCCGCCGTCCATTATGTGATGGGTGGGCTGTGGGTCGATTATCAGCGGACGACCGCCGGCGGATTGAACATCGATTCGCCTCGCACCCATGTCACCAATATTCCCGGGCTGTACGCGATCGGCGAGTGCGATTATCAGTACCACGGTGCCAATCGTTTGGGTGCCAATTCGTTGCTCAGCTGTATCTTCAGCGGCTTGATCGTCGCGCCGGCCATCAAGTCGTTGCTGGACTCGCAGAAAGGCCCCGAGCCATCGTCGTTGCTCTACGAGTCGGCTCGTCGCGAGCACCAGTCGCTCCATGACGGGCTGCTGGGACGGCGAGGCGGTAAGGAAAACCCGTACCTGATTCACCAGGAGTTGGGCGATGTGATGACGCGAGCCGCCACGGTCGTACGGCGCAACGCGCAACTTGCGACCGCCTTGGAGAAAGTAAACGAATTGTCGGAGCGTGCTCAAAACTGCTCGCTGTCCGACACAGGGAACTGGACCAACCAGAATGTCGTGTTCACGAAGGCTCTGCTTGACATGTTCCCGCTCGCCAAGTCCATCTTGATGGGCGCGCTGGCGCGCGACGAAAGCCGCGGCGCCCATTTCAAGCCCGATTTCTCGATGCCCGACTTGAAGGCCACGGAGCCCGGCGAGCGTCGGCGCGAAGCCGAAAAGTGGTGCGACTGGTTCCAGGAAAACACCCGGCAATGGCTGCGCTCCACGATCGCCACGTGGAACGGCAAGAACCCGGACTTGACCTACGAGGCGGTGGATACGTCGTTAATCCCGCCCCGGCCACGACTCTACGGGCTGGCGGGAGCACAGATTATCGACGAGGTCTGGAGGCAGCGAAGCCAGGCACAGGCGAACGCGGCGACAAACCCGGCCATGGCCGGTACCGCTGCGGCATCCTGAGCGAATCGGACGCGGTAACGGACTCCTTTTGGCGAGGAAGATTACAGGACCATGGCTGATCATTCTGCGAAGTCGAGTAACGGACACCCTCAGGACTTTGAAGTTCGCATCTTGCGCCAGGACGGCCCGGGACAGGGTAGTTACTGGGAGAGTCACCGGGTCGCGTACGAACCGGATATGAATGTGATCAGCGCCTTGCAACGGATCGCCGCGCAAGCGCGTACCGTCGATGGGAAAGGGGTCGCCCCCGTCGCCTGGGAATGCAATTGTCTCGAGGAAGTCTGCGGCGCCTGTACGATGGTGATCAACGGACGAGTCCGCCAGTCGTGTTCGGCGCTCATCGATCGGCTCCTGGCGGACCATCCTGGCGAAATCGTGCTGGAACCGATGAACAAGTTCCCCGTTCTGCGGGATCTGGTCGTGGAACGGTCGCGGCTGTTTCGAGCTCTGAAACGGGTCAAGGCCTGGATCCCTGTGGATGGTTACTACGAATTGGGCCGCGGCGACAAGCAGTCCCAGGCGGAGCAGGAGGTCGCTTATCCGCTGAGTCAATGCATGAGTTGCGGCTGCTGCCTGGAGGCCTGCCCTCAATATGCAAAGATCGAAGTCAGTCCGCTGTCGGGCGAATCGTCCGAGGCGTTGCAGCAGCGACGCGATGCGGAATTTGATCGGGGCTTTGTGGGCGCGCATGCGATCAGTCAGGCGATGCTTTTCAACGCGCACCCAACCGGCCGCATGAATGCCAGCGAGCGGCTCGACACGCTGATGGACGAAGGCGGACTGCAGATTTGCGGCAATGCGCAGAACTGCGTCGCCGTCTGCCCCAAACAGATTCCGCTCACCACTTCGATCGCCCGAGCCGGCCGAGCAACCACGCTGCGTCTGTTCCAGCGCTGGTTCGATTGCTGAGTTCCGCCCGCGTAATCGCTAGGATCCGTAGCCTTCGCGCTCGACGTCTTCCCGATCCCGCGCCCGTCCGCCCCGCTACTTGCGAACCATCCACTCCCAGGTATAATTCAAAACTTTCCCGAACCGGGGCGGTAGCTCAATTGGTTAGAGTACTGGACTGTCGATCCAGTGGTTGCGGGTTCGAGTCCCGTCCGCCTCGCTCAATATTTGTTGCCCTCTGCTTCTTCGCGTCTCTGGCCTCCGGTCCCGGGCCCTCCGCGTCTTTGCGTGATCGATTGTGGAGCCGATGTTCGCGCAAAGACGCGAAGTCGCCAAGGGGAAAATGGTCGGTCGATGCGCGGGAAGCCCCAGCGTCGATGCGCTGCGCTTTGACCTGTTAACGGACTCCGCGAAATTCTTCCAGCGGGTATTCGATGATGGCCATATTGGAGCGGCGAATTTCATGGAGCCGCCGCCAACCTCGCGTGACCAGCGCCTCCCGATCGCGGACAAAAGCGGGGTCGAGGTGGCATTTGGCAAACGGGTGCGTCGTCGTGTCGAGCACGATGGGATCGAATTCGGGATCGACGATGAATTGAGCCATCGTCGGGTTGCAGCGGATGTGGCGTTCTGGAGTCGTATGCAACGTCTCGGCGTCAACCATTCCGATCACAAAGCGCAGGTAGAGATCGCTGTCGACGATTTCCTCAACTTCACCGCCGCAGACGTCGCAGAGATAGCCCTGTTCGCACTTCGCCACTCGGCGGACCCCCTTTCGCCAGCAACGACGATTCCTGGATTCTGGCGGCCGCGCCGGTTTCAAAGCCCCAGGACGTCGGCCATGGCATACATGCCAGGCGATTTTCCAGCAACGAACTTCGCGGCCGCAAGTGCCCCGATCGCGTAACAATCCCGGTTCGAGGCCTTCACCGTCAACTCGATGGTCTCCCCCATCATGCCGAATACGATGGTGTGTTCCCCCGGATTATCGCCGATCCGTACGGCGTGAAAACCGATCTCATTGCGCGGACGCTGGCCGGGCCGCCCCGATCGACCGTGGACAAAAGGTGGCGGGGATTCCGGGTTCAGTTGTTTGGCGATGATCTCGCCGAATTTGAGCGCGGTGCCGCTTGGCGCATCCTCTTTCATGCGGTGATGTCGCTCGATGATCTCCACGTCCGCGCCTTGAGGATAGTCCTTGAGCACCTGCGCCGCCAAAGCAGCCAGCTTCATGGTCAGGTTGACCGCCATACTCATGCTGGGCGACCAGACGATCGGGATCTGTTGTCCCCATGCGACAATCTGGGCACGATCTTCGGGTTCGAAACCGGTTGTGGATAAGACCAGAGGGATCCGCCGCTCGGCGCAGGTGCGAGCAATCTGCAGGGCGGCCGCTGGAACCGAAAAATCGATGACCACGTCCAGGTCGCTCGCAACCGTCGACGACAACGGAATTCCCAGCGGTTGAACTCCAGCCAGGAGACCGGCGTCCTGCCCGATCGCCGGATGGGTGGCGGAATCAACGGCCGATACAAGCTGCAGTTGCGGATCGGCGGAGGCGAGTGCGACCAGTCGGCGCCCCATCCGCCCGGCGGCGCCATGAATCGCGATGCGAATTGGAGTCATGGAAAATGTCTCTTTGGCACGGGCTCGGGACTCCCCTCACCCGTGCTCCTTGTGAGCGAATGAAAATGGTGGAGAAGGGTCAACGCGCGGATGCGGGTCGCTGGGCCATGACCCCGCTCCGCATGTTCCGGCGGGCATTGTAACGCGATCGATCGGCGTCGACCACGCGACCGGCCTGAGGATTCCGTCTTCCCACGGAATTTCCTGGTCGCACAGATCGGGGATCAGGAATAGAGCCGGATCGCTTTGACGATTTCATCAAGATTGTTGGAGACCGCGACCGCCCGGTTGGCGAAGGAGGCGCGGCGAACACCTCGGTTGCCCAGCGTCTTGTTGAATTGCTCCTGGTCCGTCGTGTGGTACGCCACGGTCGCGGTCGGGTCTTTCAACTGGTGGCCGGTGAGTATGCAGACGACCCGATCCCCACGGGCAATGACTCCCTGATCGCATAGGAGCCGAGCGCCCGCGACACTCGCGGCGCTCGCCGGCTCACACCCCATGCCTCCGGCTCCAACCTTGGCCTTGGCGTCGAGGATCTCCTGGTCGGTCACATGCCGCACTACCCCGTTACAGAACTCCAGCGCGCGGAGGCACTTGCGCAGATTGACCGGCCGATTGATTTCAATCGCGCTGGCAATTGTCGACGCCTTGCGTTGCTCCTGATCAAGCGACTGGTAGTAGGCTGCGATCGGGGTCTCGTCGACCGCGCCGCCGTTCCAGCGGACACCCCGGCGCTGGACGAGTTCGCTGAGCGTATCGGCGCCGGCCGCGTTGATCACCGCCAGCCGGGGGGCGGTCCGGATCAAGCCCAGTTCAACAAGCTCGGCGAACGCCTTTCCGAACGCACTCGAATTTCCCAGGTTGCCGCCGGGGACAACGATCCAGTCCGGAACTTCCCAGCGGAGCGCCTCCAGCACCCGGTACATAATCGTCTTTTGGCCTTCGAGCCGGAACGGGTTCACACTGTTGACGAGGTAAATCCCCAGATCGCGGGAGACTTCCTTGACCCGTGCCATCGCATCGTCGAAATCGCCGGCGATCTGAACGGTAAGTGCGCCGAAGTCCAATGCTTGAGATAACTTACCGTACGAGATCTTGCCCGATCCGATGAAAATCACCCCTTTCATCAAACGGGTCACGGAGCAGTACATGGCGAGCGACGCGCTCGTGTTGCCGGTCGACGCGCAGGCGGCACGGGTTGCACCGATCTGGCGCGCATGGGTAAATGCCGCCGTCATGCCGTTGTCTTTAAAGCTCCCCGACGGGTTCATCCCCTCATATTGCAGGAACAGCCGGCCTGGCTGCAGTCCAACATAGGCCGCCACCAGGTCGGCCTGCTGTAGAAGCGTCTGACCCTCGCCTACGGTAACGACCTCCGACGGCTTGGCGAACGGTAGCAATTCCAGGAATCGCCAGACGCCGCTGAGGCGCAACGGATCGTGCCGCTGCGACCACATCTGCTGGAATCCTTCGAGGGAACTGGGAGGGCGGGCCCGGTTCCAATCGTAGGCGACATCCAGCAGGTCCCCACACCGGGGACACGCGACTAAGGCTTCCCCTACTTCATAGGTCGCGCCACAGGCCGGGGAGATGCACTTCTGGAAGGCGATGTCGGAGCGGATCACGTTACTTAACTGATTGCCAGAGCAAGATTTGAACCGATCGGATTCCCGCAGCGTAGTCTAGTGAACCCGGCCCAAGGTCGCAAGGCGAACCGGGTCAGTCGTTTGACAGTGACTCGGGCCGTACCTAGAATGAATCGGTTTAGACTCGCCTAAGGGGCACCGCTTAAACGGCCAAACGCCGTTCGGGACCGCCTGGGTGCGTTTTCCGCCGCGATAGCGTTTGATGGGATGTGGCGTCTAACTCAAATTCGAGGGTGTAATGAAGAAGAGTGAGGCAAAAGTCTTCAAGGAATTGCTCGTCAAACTTCGCGCTCGGTTACGTGGAGACGTAAATGCGATGGCGGAATCGGCCTTGAAAAAAACCCGTAGCGAAGCCAGCGGCGACCTGTCCAGCATGCCGATCCACCCTGCGGATGTGGGAAGTGATAATTTTGAGCAGGAATTCACACTGAGTCTCATGGAGAACGAGGAAGAGACGCTGGAGCAGATCGATTTCGCTCTGGAACGCATCGTAGAAGGGGTTTATGGCCAGTGCGTGGAGTGCGATGGCAAAATTCTCAAAGCCCGGCTACAGGCCATTCCCCACACACCCCACTGCGTAAAGTGTGCGGCGAAGCTGCAAGGAAATGGCAGGACTGCGACACATTGAGAGCGTGCCTCGCATGCGTCCCCGGCCACGCAGTCAAGCTTTTTTCTTTTTTCTTTGGAATTAACGGACGTTGACGCGCCGTGATGCAGGTGGCGGTCAACCGATTTCGTTCTGCGTTTTTCAACGCCAGCGGGAACGATCGTTGGAGCGATCGGCCTGTCTTTTTGCGGTGAGGTAGTCGTCGCCAGACTGTGTGAATTACCCAAATTCCTTTGATTGACATTTTAGTGAAAATTGATAGATTGTCTCCGGTTCTTAACAAGAGGGGGGGCGGACTTTCAGCGGGGACCGGCTCCGACGAGTCTGAAGGAGTAACAGTGCTTCCACAGGATTGGATGACCGACGATGAAGTTATCACGGACCGTTTCGTATGCAGTGCAGGCGACCCTGCAACTAGCGAAGAATGAGTCTTCGGAACCGGTGCCATGCAGCCAGCTCGCGTCGGCTGGCAATATGCCGGAGCGATTCTTATTGCAGATTTTGAGAAACCTCGTGACGCACGGAATCTTGCGATCGACTAGGGGAGTGGACGGCGGATATTCGCTTAGTCGTCCGCCGGAGGCGGTGTCGTTGCTCGATGTGATCGAAGCGATTGAGGGGCCGTTGGACGGAAATTCGGCAGCGGTGGACGGTCTGCCGGAAGAGTCACAGGCGAAATTGAGCGAGGCGTTGAAGGGGGTTACCGCAACAGCACGCAAGCAGTTGGAGGCGGTGAAGCTTTCGCAACTGCTGGTAGCTCCTTCGCCGTTGGCGGTATCCGAAGCGCCGACGGCTTGATCGGGCGTGGCTGCATCGCCGGTGCGAATTACCTGACCAAACTCCTTGTCGTGCCATGTTCGAGGAACAACTTGATCGTCGCTGGTCCGAAGCGCTTCCGCTCGCCTTGGAGGCCGCGGCTGGAACACTTGTCCATTTCCAGAGTCCCCGGCTGGTTGTGGAACAGAAATCGGATCTGTCGCCGGTGACGATTGCGGATCGCGAGGCGGAGCTTTTTCTGCGAGAACGGTTGCTGGCTCGTTTTCCTGACGACGGTTTCGTTGGAGAGGAATTCGGCGAGGTTGCTGGTCATTCAGGGTTCCGCTGGGTTGTCGATCCGATCGACGGGACGAAATCGTTTATCAGCGGGGTGCCTCTTTACAGTACGCTGCTGGGACTGCTATGGCAGGACCAGGGTGTCGCGGGCGCAATCATTCTGCCGGGACTCGACGAAGCGGTCTCCGCGGCGCGGGGACGCGGCGCCTGGCATTGGCGTGGTCGGCAGCGTCAGCCCGCGGCGGTTTCTGAACGCGGTTCCCTGAGCAACGCGATCTTCGTGACGTCCCAGGTCGACTCCTTCGCGCGGCGCGGCGCCGAATCGGTATTTCTGGGACTGCAGCAGGCCGCGGCGATTACCCGAACCTGGGGCGATGGGTATGGCTATTTGCTGGTTGCTACGGGCCGTGCCGATCTGATGGTCGATCCTTTCATGCACCTTTGGGATGCGGCTGCGATTCAGCCGATCATCGACGAGGCGGGGGGGGCGTTCGTCGACTGGCGCGGCAACCCGACGGTCCACTCGGGGGAGGGACTGGCTACGAACCGGCATTTGCTGGAAAGCGTCCTGGCGGTTACTCGCCAGGCGCCATCGCTTTCGTGACGATCCGCTCCAACTCTTCGATACCCTGGTCGCGGCTCACTTCGTACGGTCCCGCGTGGTATTCGGCGATCTTGCCGTCGCGACCGATGACGACGAACAGCGGCAGCTTGCCGCCGGCTGGCCGAGGGTCTCCGAACTGCTGAAGCACTTTGCCGTCGTCGAACAGCAGCGGATACGACAGGTTCATGAAGTTGGTCAATTTCTGTGCCGAAGCGATGACCTGTCGGCGCGTCGATTCATCGGCCCAGCGGCTGTCGACAACGACGCCGAACAGGTGCAGTTTCCGATCGCGCGGTTTTCGGAACAGGAAATCGACATACCCGACCTGGCCATACGGTTCGACCAGCGGAGCGTCCTTATATTCCCAGAAGTGGAGCACAACGACCTGGCCGGACAATTGGTCGAGTGCGACTGGTTTGGCTTGGGCATCCTTGAGTCCGAACAGGCTTTGTTCCTTGCCGATCGCTTTTTCCCGCATACTGGCGAGCGCTCCAGCCCGATCGCGCTCCCGCCGCGATTCCTGTTCGATCGATTGCACGATCAGCCCCAGAACGCGATCTTCGCGCCAGGGGGCCAAGGTGGACTTCTGTTCGCGAATCACAGTCAGTTGCGCCGTAGTCCAAGGTAAATCGACAGCGCGTCCCGGGCGTTGCAGCCGATCGCGAAGGTCGAGCAGCGCCGAGAACCCACGTTCCAGTTTTTCGCCCGTCTCGGCGTCGGGAATCGGTTCCGAACGTTGGAACTGATAGACGAGATCAAATTCCTCGCCTTGGCCGATAAACACCGTTTCCTGGCATTGACGGACGATCCGATCGTCGGGATCGACCAGCATCCGCCGTCGAAGTCCCAGGCCGCTGCGGGCCTCGACGCGCCAAAGCTGGCGTTCTCCTTGCTGCTCGCGGCCGACGACCTGATATTCGAGTTTTCCCTCCTGCCAGGAGCCCTGATCGCGTAACGGGCAATCGGGGCCAAGCTGCGGGAAGACCAGGGGGACGATGAATTTGCCGTCGGGGCGTTCCACCAGCATTGCCGGGCCGGGCGAATCCGCCGACTGCCCCTCCGCATTCTGCTCGAAGATGCCGAGATGATCGGGCCAATCAAACTGGCCGTTCAGCTTTTCCTGCAGCAACCAATGCGTCGTGGCGCGCGGCGCGCCGGCGCGAGGCACGATGGTCAGTTGGAACGTCTTGATCGCTTCCAGGTTCTCACCACGTCGAGGTGTGAGCGAACCCTGGAACCGATAGATCATTTCCAGTTGGCCGGGCAGGCTGTTGGTGTGGAACATCGCCGAACAGACAACGAACAACGCGATCGGGGCCATGCATTATCCTTGCGCGCGGTAGTCGGGAGGATGGCGTCGAGGGACTTGGGGGAGGCTTGATCGGGGGCCCGGGTTAGGCTTCGAGCAAGTGGAGTATAAAGTAGAACGCTCCGCCCATAGCCGCGGTAGTGGGCAGGGTAAAAACCCAGGCCCAAATGATCTTCTCGCCCAGCCCCCAACTCACGCTCGACTTGCCGCGCGTGGCCCCGAGTCCCAGAATCGAACCGGTGATGGTATGGGTCGTCGAGGTGGGAATTCCGAGATAGGCGGCAACCATCAGCACGAACGACGCGCTGGTTTCCGCGGCGAATCCTTCCGGAGGGCCGAGCTTGGTCAGGTGGTGCCCAAGCGTCTTCACCACCTTCCAGCCTCCTACCGCCGTACCGAACGAAATCGCAGCAGCACAAGCGATTTTTACCCATAGTTGCACATGGAATCCCTCGCCCGCAGCCGGGGCCGGCTGGAAATGTCCGGCAATCAGGGCCATCGTTATGATCCCCATCACTTTTTGGGCGTCATTGGTACCGTGGGTGAAGGCCATCCAGCCGGCCGAGAGAATCTGCAGCCGTCCGAAGATCCGGTTCATGACGGTGGGCCGCCATCGGCGCGTCAACCAGATCAATGCCACGTAAAAGAAATATGCCACCAAGAATCCCATGGCCGGCGCGATCAGCAGCGCCATCAGTGTCTTGTTGATATTCTTCACTACCAGGATTTGGACGCCTGCGGCGGCGACGCCGGCGCCGATCACGCCCCCGACCAGGCTATGGGTACCGCTGATCGGCATCCCCAGCACCGTCATCGCCGCGGCCCAGACCGATGCGCTGACCAGTCCGGCGATCACGATCTCCATGACCGCGTTTGGATTGTCGGCCAGTGCGGGGGAATTCACGTGGATCATTTTGGACATCGTGTCAGCGACTTCGACACCCCACATCGCTCCGAGCAGATTCAACGATGTTGCAAGGATAACGGCCGTCGTCGGCGACATCACGCGGGTGGCCACGACGGTGGCAATGGCATTCGCCGAGTCATTCCAGCCGTTCACGAAGTCGAAGGACAGGGCCAACACGACCACAAGCACGATCAGGACCATTGGGGTCAACATGGGGAATCAGCGCGGTAAAAGTGGAAATGGGTGGGACCGAGGTCATACGATGGCGGTGGGCGCTCTACATATTCTTCAGCACGATTCCGTGGACGATATTGGCCACGTCATCGCAGTAGTCGATCGACTGCTCCACCAACTCGTACAGTTCCTTCCATTTGATGACTTGAAACACGTCCAGACCGCACTCAAACAGTTCGCCAAGAAACTGGTGGTGAATGGCGTCGGCCTCTTCCTCCGCCTCGTGCACCGCAATGATCAAATGCTCGATGCGGACACTGTTTTTTTTGGCACGATCTTTCATGTGCCTCAGTCCGGCCACGGCATCGACCATCGAACGTGCCGCTTTGACCAGCACTTCGCACTGCCGCTGAAAATCAGGTCGCACGCTGTCGATCTTGTAGAAGGTCATCCGCTGCGTGATTGCCTCGATCGTATCGACCACGTCGTCGATTTTTGTGATCAGGCGGTGGATATCTTCGCGGTCGATCGGAGTAATGTAGGTCTTTTCAAGTCGATCAAGAGTCTCGTGGGTGATATGGTCGCCTTCGTGTTCCGCTTCGCCGACCGCGATCGCCAGTTCTCGTCCCTTGTTGCCGGAACTGCGCGAATACTCGTTCAGCAGTTCCGCCGCCTTCAATGAGTTGTGGGCGGCCCGTTCAAAGCAATCGAAAAACTCGAGGTTCCTCGGTAACAATCCAAACATATTTTCCCCCAAGATCCTGACGCCCTTCACGGGCTATTCACGGACTTTTCCGACAAACAAATTTACGATGGAATTTTCAAGCATCGTGGGCAAAATCGCCGCAGGTCGCAAGCCGCCCTACCTGCATATTCAGTAAGGTCGGGGCGTAAGCTCTTTTGCGGACACTGTTTAGGTGCCTCAGCTTGCAACCAGCCATTTCCGAGGATTGCGGCTCGCGGAGCTACGTCGGCGGTCGGGACGCTGACAATCCGACGATTTTCAATAGCGCCAGAGCATTGGTGGTGCTGGAGACACCGGTTCGCAGTTTGTAGTCAAAGGCGATCGGACGCTCACTGCCCGCCGCCAGGATCGTCTCGCGAAAATGCACGCAGTCGCAGCGGTCCGCGATCCGCGGGCTGGATGCGAGTTCCAGATCGTGGGTCGTGATCGCGCCGATCGCGCGCTGGCCCAGCAAGTACTCCAGGACCTGCTCCACGGCGATGTGGCGTTCCCTGGAGTTCGTTCCGAGCAGGATTTCGTCCAGCAGGTAAAGTAACAGGCACGGCGCGTCGGCGGGGACCTGGCGGGCGGATTCCACGATCTCTTTGAGTCGCAGCAGCTCCGCCATATAGAACGACACCCCCGACGCCAGCGAATCGCGAATTCGGACCGAAGTTGCCAGACGCACCGGCGGCAATTCGAAGGCGTCGGCGCTGACAGGTCCGCCCGCCTGAGCCAAAACGCTGCAGACGCCCAGGGAGCGCAACAAGGTACTCTTGCCAGACATGTTCGAACCGGTCACAAGCAGCACCCGCCCTGGCGGACCCAAACCGACATCGTTGCCGATGCGGCTCGTGTCGGAGATCAAGGGATGTCCGAGATTTCTGGCATTTATCCGGCTGGTGCCGGCGACGATCTTTGGAAATGCCCATTGAGGTTGCTCGTAATGCAGCGTGGCCAACGCCGCGAGTGCCTCAAACTCCCCCAACGCTTCAAACCAGTCCCGGGCTCGGTCCGCGTATTTACGCTGCCACGATTCATACAACCAGAGCACGTGAAAATCGAAAAGAAACAGAAACTGCAATGGCAGGTAGACGAAAATGAAAAAGATCGGCGAATGCTGGATGTTGGCCAGAAACGTGATCGACTGCAATTGGCGCATCGCCGTCTGGATGCCTCCGCCTTCGATCGAGGCGCGGTGTTGCAGTTGGGCGATCAGCGGATCGCTGCCGGGGACCTGGCTGAGCAATCGGAACAGTGCCGTGAATCGACGTACTTCGTTGCCGCCCCGATTGATCGCCTGGAACAGCTCGTGCACCCGCCCGGCGAACAGCACAAGAATAATCAGGTTCACGACCAAGGTTGCCGCGAAGAGGTAGAATCCCTGCTCCACGGAGATGCGTTGCGTCGCTGTCAGCGTCAGCGCGGACAGGATCGCCAAGGCGCAGATGCGACACAGGCCGATCAGCCAGGGCCCGCGCCGCAGCCAAGGGCCTGCCTCGGCCCAGGCAACGAACTGCTCGATACTCTTGCCATGCGCGTCCAGCAACCGGGACTCGACGAAAAACTCTTCGCGC
>Ga0194128_10000418_pt1 | contig 78317 bp, 74 predicted proteins | sample TA2KigCa65mmetaG_FD_148650 | JGI IMG/M metagenome (GOLD analysis project Ga0194128, IMG submission 148650) | Freshwater microbial communities from Lake Tanganyika, Tanzania - TA2015037 Kigoma Deep Cast 65m | ecosystem: Environmental > Aquatic > Freshwater > Lake | place: Tanzania: Lake...
ATACCACGATCCTGGAAGTATGCCAGGGTAGCATTCTCATTGTCTGAACACCCTTTACAAATTAGCCTTTTCTCTTTTGGCTTTGGTAGTGCAACCTCTCGGATTGCTGTCTTCTGAGCGTCAACAAGATCAAATTCCTTAATAACGGAAAAGGGCGCTTGTCCTGAAATAGGAGGTGGCGGCCCTTGCATCTTGTAATTCTGGAATGGCAGTGTTGCCGTGCTGGTTGTAACCGTTGCCAGAAGGGGCAGGGCTACTGTAAGGAATTGTTGCATTAAAATCGATTGAACTCTACATCCGTATAGAAAGGGGGTACACCCTCTTCTCAAAGGGCACTTTCCACGGCTCTAATTTTCACTTCAAAATCTCATTATGAAAAATCCCACTCTTAAGGTGGGATTTTAACATTATAAGTGATTATTTAGAATTTGTCAAGTGTTCGGATATCTCACATCTATTTCCCGTTCTCCAAAATCATCCTCTTGCTCTAAGCAAAAATATTCCAATTTTATACCATCCTCAGGAATATTAATCCACTCATCGAATTCTTCAGCAATAGCCACTGCATCAAATTGCTGTTCCAAACTTCCAGTGTCAGCAAGAAAATGAATGCGATCAATACACCAATCTCGAACCTGCACCACAGGTTCAATCTGCGTTTCCATAGTAATCCTTTCTGAAGTATCTGTTGAGGATGTTACTATTGTAGAACGCTGGTGTTCCGTTGTCAAGGGATTCCGTAAGAACTCCGTTAACAAAGAGTTGCCTGGTTTCTTCGAAGTTAGTTTTGCCCTTTGTATAATGTAATGATAGCATAGTTCGACTAAAATTTTCTCTGCCAAATTTGTCAACGTCTTCTTTAAGTTCCGGACAAGACCCATAATACTCTTTCCAATTAGATTCTGATTTTACTTTGCGTTTTTTACCTTTAGGAGTTCGAAACTGCCAAAGATATTTCCTACCAATATATTTTCTACCATTTAATTTGTTTTCAATTAAATAAACAAATCCATAATAGTTGCCAATGTGTTCTGATAGAAATGGCTCACCTCTATAATACCATGGATTAGGATAATCGCAACTCATCAATATAATCTAACACTTCGTTCAGATATTTATTGATCATCCATTTCTCGTGATCGGATATTTGTTCATCATTAATTCTAAATTTTAACTTATGAATTTTTGATTGTAAGGAATATATGTCCGTGATATGAATCATAAAAAAAGAGGAGTGTTACCTCCTCTATCTATGAGAACTAATACTTATCTTAGAGTTTAAATCCACTAAATGTGTCCTTTTTCACATCTTGTTTAATGCCACCAACCACATATGACTCAACTTCCGTTTCCTGGGGAGCTACCTGGAGTCCTTTAGAAGAAATCCAGTGCTGAGTCCAAGGAAGTGGATTATTGTTTGCAGAAATATCATATGCTGGTTTAAGTCCAATTGCTTTCATTCTACGGTTTGCAATCCATTCGACATACTGCTGTAAAAGTTTATCGTTAAGTCCAATCATGGAACCATCTTTAAAGAGATAGTCTGCCCATTTCTTTTCTTCATTCACAGCACGATCAAACATTGCATAAACCCATTCTTCTTCTTCTTTCGCAATTTGTTTCATCTCAGGATCATCACCCTCTTTCCACTTGTTCAAAATATTTTGGGTGATTGCTAAATGTTGGTTTTCGTCTCTTGCGATAAGAGAAATGATTTTAGCTGATCCTTCCATAAGCTTAAGTTCACCGAATGCGAAAGAACAAGCAAAACTAACGTAGAACCGAATACCTTCAAGAATGTTAACATTTGCGATTGCTCTGTACAACTTTCGTTTGACATCGTTAAGTGTTTCTTTGGCGTAGTGTACTCCTTCAAGTTGATGCACCCAAGCATTGGATGATCCATAATGTTGTGCTGAATTAATAAAGTCATTATATGACTCTGTAACGCTCTCAGCACGCTCCAGAATACGTTCGTCGTTGATGATTGTATCAAATACCTCAGAAGGATCAGAATACACATTCTTAATGATGTAAGTATATGAGCGGGAGTGAATCATTTCCATGAATCCCCACACCTCCATACACGCTTCGAGTTCAGGAAGTGAACAGTATGGAAGAAATGCCATGCCAGGCCCGCGTCCCTGAATACTATCAAGCATAATCTGGTACTTCAGATTTGAAGTATAGATATGCTTCTGTTCAGGACGAAGTGTTTGATAATCACCACGATCTTTTTGTAAGGAAACCTCTTCAGGCCTCCAAAAATAACCAAGTTGTTGAGTTGTTAATTTTTCGAAAACTGGATACTTATATGAATCATATCTTTGAACCCCTAAAGGTTTACCGAAGAACATTGGTTGTTTTTTAGTATTCACCTTTTCAGTATTAAAAACTGTCATCCCCTGAATTTTTTGCTCTTCGGTTTTCACAAAGTTGTACTCCATACTTTCCTCTGGTTAATTGAACTCACAGTCACATAAAATATTTAATTTTTTGAATTGTCATGAAACTCAAATTTTACAAGATTCACAGTCTTCTTCTTGAGACTCTAAAATATCATTTAGGAGACTTTCAAGTTTGAGTTCTTCAACAACCTCATCAGTCTTAATATCATAGGTGTTCTGATAATAAGAAGTCTTCCATCCATACTTATACGTTGTCAAGAAGTCTTGAGCCATTACGCTAACAGGGACTTCATTATCTGGATAATTTTCTGGGTTATAGGACCAGTTTCCACTAATCGCTTGATCGAAGAATTTTTGCATAATAGCAACAATATTGATATAACCACGATTACTAGGCATATCCCACAAAAGAGTGTAATTGTTTTTAAGAGTTTGATATTGAGGAACGATCTGCTTAAGTGGGCCCTTCTTTGACTTCTTAATGGACAGGTATCCGCGAGGTGGTTCGATTCCATTTGTGGCATTTGACACAACGGAACTGCTCTCCGATGGCATCTGTGCGGACAGTGTTGAGTGCCTAAGCCCGTAGGTAAGAATAGATTGTCTAAGTGATTCCCAATCATGTTGCAAGGTGATTGAAGAGATTTCATCCACATCCTTCTTGTATGTATCGATGGGGAGAATTCCATCAGCATACTTAGTGCGTCCAAAGTATTCACAATGTCCCTTTTCTTTCGCAATCTGATTAGATGCTTTTAAGAGATAATATTGGAATGACTCTGAAAGTCCATGTACTGCATCCCATGCCTCTTGAGAGTCATACTTAAACCCGAGTTTAGCAAGATAATGAGCTAAACCAATAAAACCCACTCCAAGCGATCTACGTGCCTTTGTGGCAATCTTGGCTGCCTTTACGGGATACTTCTGATAGTCTACCAGTTCTTCCAATCCACGGACTGAAAGTTCGCAAAGATCTTCAAGTTCCTCATCAGACTTTACCTTACCAACATTAATAGCAGAAAGAATACAAAGTGCAATTTCACCCATATCATCATCGATATGTTGAATGGGATAAGTTGGTAACGTAATCTCTTGGCACAAATTGCTCATCTCAACTTTATCCTTAAAGGATGAGTGAGAGTTGCAATGATCAATATTCATAATGTAGACGCGGCCCGTTTCAGCACGTTCCTTGAGAAGGTTAAGAATAAGTTCTTGTGCTTTGACAGTCTTTTTTGGAATGGACGCATCTTTTTCACACGAAACGTATAGATCATCAAATTTATCTGTTCCGAAAACAGTGTAAAGTCCAGGTACATCATGCGGGGAGAACAACGTAATTTCACCGTCTTGAATAAACCTTTCATAGAACAATTTACTAATTTGAATTGAATAGTCAAGTTTACGGACACGATTATCTTCCGTACCCTTATTATTTTTAAGTACAAGAATGTCTTCTATTTCTTGGTGCCAGATTGGGAAGTGGACTGTCGCGGATCCACCTCGTATGCCATTTTGCGTGCAACATCTGACAGTCGCTTCAAACTTCTTGAGAAATGGTACAACACCTGTGTGTTGAACTTCTCCCCCTCGGATTTTACTGTTGATGCCACGGATTCTACCAGCGTTGATGCCGATACCCGCCCTCTGTGCAACGTATCTGCCAATAGCCATATCACTACTAAAGATACTATCGAGGGTGTCATCAACATCAACAAGGACACAGCTAGCAAATTGTCTAAGCGGAGTCCGCACTCCTGCCATGATTGGCGTTGGGATGTTGATTTTGTGCTTTGAGATTGCGTCATAATACCTCTTGACATATGACATTCTGGTTTCTTTGGGATACTCTGCAAAAATAGTCAGAGCAATCAACATGTACATAAACTGCGGAGTCTCATATACTCCACCTGAACTCCGATCCTGAACCAGATATTTATCAACCACCTGGCGAAGTCCAGCGTAAGTAAACAGATAATCTCGATCATGATCAATGAAAGAGTCTGCCTTAGCAATTTCTTCTTGTGAATACTTTGTGTAGATGTCATGATCGTATACTTCTGCTGAAACACAATCCATAATATGCTGTTCCAGAGTAGGAAGCTCTTTCATTTTTCCGTAAAGTTGTTTCCTTACAGAAAAAAGAAGCAGTCTAGCTGCAACAAATTGATAGTTGGGATGATCTAGATCAATTAAGTCTGATGCCGAACGAATCAGAATTTCCTGAATCTCTTGAGTTGAAATGCCATCATAAAACTGAATACCAGACTGCATTTCAACTTGACTCGCAGAGACGCCTGCAAGTCCTCTACATGCCTCCTCAACCATCACATGCATCTTATCCAGATCAAGAGACTCAATACGTCCATTTCTTTTGATTACTTTGGTGCCGTTACTCATATTTTCTTCCAGGTGGTAAATTTAAGTTTTGCTTCTAATCCAGAATAAGTATTTAATTCTATCATGGACTTAACATCAAGTCCAGATAAAACCATATCATTAATATCCTTTTCTTTTATACTAGAGGGCCAGATGACGATTCTTTCTCCTCGATCAATGGTACGAGCAATGCGGGAGACAATTTCGGCGTTACGTGGTTCGTTATCATAGATCCAAACAGGATTGCTAATCCCCCACTTACCAAGATCACCGTCAGCTCCACAAAGAGCAATCGCGTTTGAAATGAATGTAGAGTCAAATGGCCCTTCTGTGACATATACCGTGCTTGTCTTGTCGATTTCATCGAGTCCATAAATTTTAGGTGCCTCCTCATCAAGCATGATAGTAATATATTTAACCTTGCTAGGGCCTAGAGATCTCCCCTGATAACCCACAAATTCATTTTGATAGATCAATGGAATAATAATCCTTGGTTCATCATACTCCACGTTATCAAAAGTATGAACTAATGAATTAGTCCATGCTTTAAATTTATCCACATAATAAAATTTATCTGGATTTAATTTTCTCTTAGTTAAATATGAACTTGCTATTGGATTTGTTGATGCTTTAGGTAGATCAATTTTACATTTAAACTTTGGTGCTTCAAATTTAAAGACTGGTTCTGTAGTGACAAAATTTTTACCAAAGTGTCCTTCTTTAAACTTTTCAAAGATATATTGCTTATATGTTTCAGAATCAATTTGCTTTAAGAAGTTATTCAGAGAAATATTAACACCACAATTATGACACTTAAAGTTGGTATTATTTTTGACAGAATAAAAGTATCCTCTGGCCTTGTTCTTATTCTTTTGAGAATCTCCACAAATTGGACAACGGCAGTTATAAAGATTGGTTTTAATCTTTTTAAACTTTTGTAGTCGAACTGATACTAGATTGATGTATTTAACATCAACATAATCCATAACAAGTCACAAGTATTTTACCCAGTCTAACACATCACCTGATTTTGTCAAGACACAAGGCAGTTATAATTCCCGTCCATTTTACAACTGCATTTGTTGCCTTTTGTATCGAGTATGTTGTTATCTTCCTTTTTATTTTCATTGGCACTTGGCCAACTCTATCATTATTTATTTTATTTGCTCTGTTCTAACGGGTTGTGGATTGGGAGTTAAGAAATCAACAACAATTGCTGACTGAGAAACAACAAATGACATAATAATTGCTGCTCCTACAAGTATCCAACGAAACTTTACAAATTCTTCTAACTTCGATTCTATCTTTTCAATTCTATGTGTTACTACTTCATGTTGTTCTCTGTTCTCATCTCTCAGTTCATCTAACACTCTACCAATCATATCATCAGCTTTGTTACACTGTTCAATTTTTTCTTCGTGAACAGCAAGCATCTTGCTGATGTTTTGACTGGTTTTCCCCATTAATTGAATTGCCTCGTCTATTTTTTTCATCATAAGTTCATATGAAGAAAGACGTTCTTCTAATACGGCAATTTTAGTGTCAGATGAGGTGTTTTGATTGAACATTGCTCTACTGTTGCCAACGCTTACGTGAACCTGGAGGGAGTTTGATTTGAGGGCCTTTTCTTCTTCTTGTCATTCCCATAACAGGATCAAATCCAGCAGTTGGGCCTTTTGGATCTGAAGAACCACTGAATCCACCGCTAGCTCCAGGTGCATTAGCAACCATTTGCTCTCGAATAATTTTGATAATGCGATCAATCTTTTCCATTTTTGTTATAGATTTTTTGAATTTCAGATAAACAAGTTATATCAATCGCAATATCATGTATGTAACACTTAGGATATTGTGGAAGTTTATTCAAGAAAACTATAAAAGTTTTCATTGATGCCCAAAGTTCTTTTTCGATTTTGAAAAACAACATTGGTGTAGCAGCATCCCCAAATATATTGTAAAGAATAATGAAATGATTCAAAAGAAGATGGGTTTTAAGTTCACCTGTATTCTTATATCGTTTCAAAAGTCTTTTAATATACTTAAAATGATGTAAGTCTTTATCAAAATCTTCCTTAGTTACTGCCTGAGGATTTTCATAGTGTTTAATCGCAAAAAGAAGAAAATTTTCTTCATTCAATTCATTGAAAATCATATATTATCAGACTGTAGGATCGCCATCATAAATTGGAAGATTGCCAGTGGTGATACCAGACATTGCAACAAGAGTCTCAGTCTTAACTCTTAAGTTACCATGAGTATCGACATAGGTAGTAACGCCAACCCAACCAGCATGTGTTAATTGATACGAAGTGTTTTGAGCAGCAGCAAGGCCACCAGCAGCAACACCATAAATGTGTGGTTCATAACCAGTATTGGTTTCACTCCAACGACTGTCAAGAACGGTGTACTTAGGAAGTTCGCTGATTTGGAAGTCCGTGCTCGCAACTGCAACTCCACTCAAACCAGCAGTTGATGCAATGGAGAGTTGAGTGGTGCTTGCAATACCAACAATTACAGCATTTCCAATCTCGCCTTTTGGGCCAAAACGAATTACATCACCAGTTGCAGCTGCTCCTACTTGGCCAAAGGTTGTACCACTACCAGTGACGACAAGGGTGGTATAATTAAGAGATACTGTGCCACCCGAACCCTTTGCGTCATTATTTCCCCAGAGTGCCATGTCTTTTCTCGTAAAAAATATTTCTAGTAATATTTATAAAAAAAGGAGATCTTGAATTAGATCTCCAATATTAGATTTTTTTAAGTTTTATCAAGGAGTTAAATCCTTTGCACCTTTTTTCTTCAAATGGTTTTGAGCCTGAACGAGAAGGAATGAAAAAATTCCGTTTGATTTGAACTTTGGAGTTGCGCCAAGTGCTTCTGAAATAAGAAAAAGAACGGTTGCAACCAATCCTTCATTTGCAGCAAGCCAAGCGCCGATAGCTGCGAGTGTCATAATGTCCTCCGTGTGAAGAGTATCCTGTCTTATTTAGATCAGTCGAACCTTGAACTTATCATGTCTTTGGATCTTTGAGCAGAAGCACGGCGAATTGCTACTCTCTGTGCGGGGGAAAGTGGGCCGCCATAATCACCTGCTTTAGGTGGTTTTTTTCCAGGAACTTTCTTCTGCTGTCCACGAGGAGTTCCTTCGGCACGACGTATACTCTGCTTGACTAATTCATAAGCACGATCGGTTTTTTCTCTTGGAGTTCCCGCAACCTTTTCCTCTTTTCTCCTTTCATCAATATATTCTTCTTTTGCAACTGCAGGTTTTTCTGCTTTAGAAAGTGATTGCTTCCTAAGCATTGCAATTTGAGTATCAAGAGTTGCTTTTTGTTTTTGCTTTTGAAGTTCTTGAGGACTTAATGCTACTTGATTAGCAACGGCCTCAGCAACCTTTTTTGCTTGTTTCGTGGCAGTAGCATACATGACTTCTTTACCACGACCAGGATATCTTTTTTCAAAATCACCTGCACTCTTCTTCATTGACTTTACAATCTCTTCTTTCTTCTTTGTCTCTGCAGGAGTTAAAGTTTTTTCATCAAGTTCAACTTCCTCTTTTTTCACACAGTTTGGATATCTCTTTCCAAACATAGTTTTCATACCTTTTTTCTTGTAACCAGGCCAACACTTCTCATCAATCTGTTCAAATTCTTCATTGTGTGCAGGAGACTGACCAATGCGATCAAATCTTTCCTTTTCTTTCTGTCTGGTGATTGCACTCACAATCTTAGAAGATTTGGTTTGTGCTTCTTCTTTTTTCTTTCCTCTTGAAGACAATGAAGTGCGAGCAAGATTTCCTGCACGGCGATACATTGCAGACTCTTTTTCCCTATCAATTGGCTTGTAACCTTCTTCTACCTCAACTTCTTCATTTTTTAAGTGTTCTGCTGCCTTGTAACCTTTATGTCCTGCCTTGAACTTTTGATATGCTGAAGTATTTCCTCTCTTATCAGCAGCAGTTACAACCATTCTATCGTCTTTTGGTTCTTCCTTTTCACCACCATAAACTGCCTCATCAAGTTCAACCATTTCAAGAAGAGTTCCACCAATTTCTTCAACTGCTTCTTTTAATTCGGGATTGATGATAATTTTATTTTGAATTTTCTTTTCTTTGATTTGCTTTTCATTCCGCTCATCTGGGGCAATCTTATCCATAACTTCGGAAAGATCTTGTCTCCAATTTGAGTATCCTTCTTTTCTGACTGCAATCGCTTTACCAATTGCCTTGCGGCGCTTCTTCAGATATTGATCAGAAGAATCTAAGTCGCCATCATTATCAACATCATCATCCTCTTGTCCTACGGGATCCAGTGCCTCTTCAACTTTATGCTTTGCATATAAAACACTTGGAGAATATTTACCAAGCATTAATCTTTTTTCTCTTTCATCTTTAGTTTCTGATTTTTTTTGTTTAGCAGCATCAATTCTTGCTGCTCCTTTTGGATCAATTGCTTCCTCGACTTTCTTTTTGTCTTTTAAAGCTTTCTTCATCGACTCTTCTTTATTACCATCCTTGTCAAAGTCAAGATAATCTGGTTTTGCTGCCTCATCAAACTTCTTTGCTGCAGTCGCTGCCATACTCTTGTAAGCAGCAGTCTTCTTCATTTCTTCCCTTGCCTTTTCATTCTGCTCTTGACGCTTCTTCATATCAACTTCAAGTGCTTCTTTCGTAACTAATCCAACAATATTTTTATTTCTCTTTGTTGCTTTATCATATAGTTTAATAGAACTCATTTCCTTATCAGCATAATTTTTTACTTCACTTTTCCCATGAGGAGTTGTGCTTAATTTGGGCCCTTTTTTTCCTACACCAACTCTGCCCTTTCTTCTAAACTCTGTTTCAGCCGCCCTTTCTACCCTTCTTTCTGCAGAAGCAGCTCTTCTTAATTCATTATCAGCACCCTTAACTGCCTCATCAACAGAAGCAACCTGCTCCAGATAAACTCTGGACAGATCGTGAAGTTGTCTCATTGACATGGTTAAAAAATTCTTACTTTTTCTTATACTTATTTATGAAATTAAGTCCGTATGCTTTTCCACCACTTTGAAGATTCTCTTTACCAATACTTAATGATCCAGGTGTCATTTTTGCAGCAGTCTTAAAATATCCAGTTGTTCCAACTAAAGTATTAGGTTTCTGAAAAGTTCTCATCTGCTTATCCATTTTTACTTCAGTATATTCCATCAAATCTTTAATCCATGACTTAAACATCCAACCTTCTTTTGTAACACAGATTAAATGATTTGCACCACGACGCATAACCTCGCCAACAAGTCCTGTGTTTAAGTTTTCGACGAGACTTCCCATTCTAAAAATTTTCTTCGTGTAATAGTTCTCACGAAGTCCCTGCCAATCCATCTTGGGAGCAATTTCCCATAAGGAGTAACTCTCTTTTGCAGTTACCTTCATAGACTTGCGAAGAGTGTTGAAGAGTGCTTTGGTTTCCTTATCGTCCAATGACTTGGGAATACCCATTCTAAAGGTATCAAAGTCATTGTCTGCTGCTGCTTTTCTCATTTTGGATGCAGACATTCCTTCTACACCAGCAGAATCTGCATCTCTTTCTCCAGCAGATATTATATTGATGCTATCAAAAGTATAAAGATCTCCATTATACTTATTAGCTAAGTTCTTAAATTCACCAAGACGATCAGCACCCACAACTATCGTTACATCATTGAATCCATCTTCATCTGCAGTCACAAGAACATCAAAGATTGTCTTCATCTTATCATCATCAATAATGTTCTCCTCATATTTTGGGAACATCATCTTCATATACTTAATCTTTGTGCTCGGATCCAATGGATTTTTCTTTGGATCTTGAGATCTGGATGGGTAAATTCTAAGTTCACTTCCACCAGAAACATTTGATGCAGAGTTTAAAAGTTTCTGATGTCCTACAGTAGGAGGATTGAATCTACCAAATACCAACGTAACCGAACCACCTTCTTTTGCTGGTTTTTCTTCTTCGGGTTTTGAAGGTGCTTCCGGTGGTGTTGGTGTTGTTGCTGCTTGTGTTGCTGCAACCTGTTGATTTGCTTTTGTTTTTTGTTGAGGGGTATCTCTTTGTCCTACTTTCTGCCCTTGATTATAAAATTTGAGTTCTCCTTTTTCGGTTTTAGCAACAAACTCCCCTTGAGGGTTATACCATCCACCATGGCCATCACCTTTTAATCCCATGCGTTTTGCTTGGGAAGCCGCTTGAGATTCTTTTGCTTCAGATAAAAATCGGAAAAAACTCTTCATAGTATGTGTTGAGATACTTATATTTATTACCAGGGATCCCCAGACATTTTTAAACTACTTGCTAGTTTTTCAGACTCATATTTAAATCTCATCTTTAATATTTTTTTAGATCCTGCTTTAACACCCACAGAATCATTACCCACTTCTTCAAAAGTTATACGTTCTGTCATAATCGCTTTAAGTTTTGGATTATTCAATGGATCCTCAACAGATGCAGAATAAGGTGCTTTTGTTCCTCTACCAGTAACCTTTACATATGGTGGATACAATTCTTCACTCGCATCAATCCAACTTTTAATAATATAATCTCTTCTTTGATCAGGTTTAAGAGTATTGAGTTTTTTTAAAAGAACATCTCTGCAATCATTCAATACTTTAGATCCTAATCTATCAGTTTGCATTTGTAACGCTTTATTCTTTCTTATTTCTGCTTTTCTCGCTGATGCGGAAGAAGATAGTTTGAATTGTTTTATTATCTTTTCTTGTTCTTTTTTATTGATATCATTTAACTTTAAATTAAGATCTTTATCAACTGTTCCCACACCAGGATTTTTAAATCCAATATCACCTTTACCCTTTGTTGACTTTGCAGATAAACCAAGATATCCACCTTTTCTAAATTTTATGAGAACATCAGTTGGATTTTTTCTTTGATCAACATCTACTCCAACAACTGCTTTAAATGAAAATCCTGGACGAGCAGTCCAATAAGTTTCTTGTATTCCAGAATATCCATTACTTTTTGCCCACTTTAAAAACTCATCAACCATAGCCATGGCTCTGCCAATTTGCTGATCTGCTTGATCTTCAGTAATCATTTTCAATTTTTTATTATATTGCGCTTCTGATGCAGAATCTGGAAATTCGTTTCCATTTAATGCAAATGCACAATATATTTCATTTACGTCTGCTAAATCGGTATTTCTTGACATTATGAAATACTTTTTTAGATATTTATGGAGAATAGCGGACTCGAACCGCTGACATTCGCCTTGCAAAGGCGCTACTCTACCAACTGAGCTAATTCCCCGATCACAGATATTATAAAACCCACTCAACTCAAAGTCAAGTGGGTTAGAGCAACCTTCCGTGGTTATTTAGTTCTCATCTCTTAACTCTCTCTTGATTTCATCTTTTAACCTTTTTCTGCTGCCTTGCTATCAAGATATGCCTGCATTCTTGCGTCTGCCTCCTTTTTTTTCTGTTCATTTGATTTGAAATCATCACGACCGAATCTTTCGTCACCATAACGCTGCTTTCTTCTTTTTGCCGCTCTTTCTCTCATAGCGGCAATAGAATCTGCTTCAACAATACTCTGCTTCCACTCTTCGCTCATATTTGCCATAATAGCAAGAGCTGCCTTGTTGGTATCAGCATAACCCTCGGCAACTAAGTATTCTAGCAGGTAGTCAAAAAGATCAACACCTTCACCAAGTTCTCCCATTGCCCTTGCTTTACGAACATTCTTTGCTCTCAGTGGCCCACCGTGTCCAGTTACACCTCCAGCGGCATCACGGGCAGCATCTCTACTAGGTTTTTTTTCTGGTGTATGAATATCTTTTCTTCTAGATGCTGCCTCTTTAGTTCCATAAGGTTTTCCAGTGAATCTATCAACGTGCCCTCTCTTTTTCGCATCATCAGAAGCAGCAGATCTTTGTGCTTTTTTGCGATTTGCCTGGAAGTCCTTCATCGTCATTCCTTCATCAAGTTGCTGATTTTCAACAACTTCCATATATATTTCTCGAAGATTACGAAGTTCTTGTGCGTTCATCTTACTAATACTTTTTAGTTATTTATAAAAATTTATCAGGAACCCAGAATAGCATCAAGGTTCTCATCAATGCTTTGAATGATCGAACGAATATCTGAAATACGAGGAGGAACACTCACTTCATCATAAGTGTATCCTTTTTGAGCATCAAACAAAACTTGACGCACTGCAGCTGCTGCACGAGTATCCATTTTTACAGTTACTTGTTTTTCTTTAGTCACAGATCTCCCTCCTTACGATTTTCAGAATAATGAACATCAAAAGTTCCCTCAGGATAACGAGCACTGAGTTTCTCAAAGTTCATCTGAAGAATTTCATTGAAGTCTGTATCAAGAGCCATACATGCTTGTGCGAGATACCAGCAGATGTCTCCAAGTTCACGCTTCATATGAAAAACATTATCTTCATTGTATGGTTTACCTTGAAGAATAATCTTCTTTACAACTTCAGTGAACTCTCCTGCTTCTGCGGACAAACCAAGAGCAGCAGTCAAAAGGCGAGGAACATCAGCATCAGCAGATGTATCAAGTTCAGTTAATCGTGAAAGGAGATCTGCGAGATGTGTGCTTGCTGGACTTGTCGTTTGGCCAACAAAATCAATATACTTATCAGTGTCAATTTGTTGTGTCATACTTTTATGGGTTCTGCTTGTCTATCTGGAAGTTTAATTTGTGGAAGTGGTTGTGGTTCACGAACTTCCCAGGAACCACCAACACCACCGTCCATATTTACGACGATTTCACTAGTTGGTAGTGCCTTAGGCATCTGAACATCCACCACCTGACCCATCAGAAACTGATTGCGAGTATAAGTGCGGTTCTGTGGATCCATAGCAACCATCATAAGCGCATCTTGTTCATCACCACAATCTAATAGTTTTCTTCCAGTCTTTTTATCAATAACTGAGAAATACTCTTCAGAGTTGTACTTCAAAACTTAAATCCCTCAAATGATTTCTTTGGTTTTCTTTCTTCATAATCATACTCTTCTTCTTGTGAATTGTCAAGTATGTCTTTTTGTGCTGACTGTTCACAATCGTATAAACGCATCTTAGCGCGATCAATACCAATCACAAATCTCTTATGAATGGTTGGATCATTGTAGCGGTTCTTAAGTTGCTTCACAAGAATCTGTCCGAGATCTTCCAACTCTTCAGTGCTAATAAGAGCGAACATAAGATCAGCAGTGGCAGGCAAACCAAAGGATTCGCTAGTATCAGTAAGTTCAACATCAGAACTACCATAACCTGAACGAGTGGTTTGGGTAGCGGAAACGATTGGTAGATTGAATTCAACCGCAAGTCCACGGAGTTCTTCCGCAATAGCCTTAATATAAGAATAAGAGTTGACTGAAAGATTTCCTTTGTAGCGACTAGAAGCACAAATATTGAGATAGTCAATAAAAATGATATCTGGTTTAAATGACTTCTTAAGTGCAAGCTCATTAAGTAGGGATCTAAAATGTCCAGCATGAGCAGATGCAGTTGGGTATTCTTTAATTATAAGAGTACCTTGAGTTTTCTTTGCAATACCTGCAACTTTGTTTTCGTAGAGTGATTTTGGAAGTTCTGCAATATCTTGAATCGGAACATTCAATAAGTTTGCATCAATTCTTTCAGCAATGCGTTCTTCTGCCATCTCCAACGTAATGTACAAAACGTTCCGTCCTTGGAGCAAGATGGAGCTAGCCACATGGCACATGAATAGAGACTTCCCGACACCCGTACCAGCAAGAGCGATGTTAAGAGTTTTGTTAGGGATGCCACCTTTCGTGATTTTGTTAAAGTATTCAAGATCAAATTCAATTTTTTCCTCCTTTTTGTGATACAGTTCATAACGCTTCTCATAGTCAATCAGATAATCATGTCCAACATGATTATCAAAACTTACTGCAAGAGCATCTTGAAGAATAGATGGAATAGCATCACGATTCTTCTTTTCATCTTTACCATCAGCAACTTGAATTGCCTCCATCAATGCTAAGTAGATTGCGCGATCACGACACCACTTTTCAGTGGTATCAGTCAACCAAGTTAAATCGGCGGGAACATCATCAAGACAATCAACAAGGTGAACAATTTCCTTAAAGGTTGTGTCATTGATATCAGTTCTCTTTTCAACTTCAATAGAAAGAACTTCTTTGGTAGCAAGTTGATTATATTGTTGAACAAAACTCAGAACTTCTTCGAAAACAATCTTTTGATTGTAGTCTTCAAAGTATTCTGCTTTTATAAATGGTAAAACTTTTCGAATGTATTCTTCATTGTGTAAAAGGTTTCTAAGAATTAGAAACTCAACTTTCTCCATAACTAAATTCCTTGCGTGCGATTTCGTCCAATTGTTGCATCACTTCTTCAGTAAAGTATACTTCGGGATTCTTCAGAATCTCTTTACCGTAGATTTTCTTCCCTTGAATCTCATAACGTCCAGCAACGTTTTTCCAGAGTCCACCGAGTTCTCCAAGTTCAAGAAGGCCATAGTGCCTATCCAACCCACGCTCATCATAATACAAACGAACTTCAACACCTTTGTTCTCCTTACTCAGACGCGATTTAGCAGTCTTAGCTTTGATAATGTTGCCAACCACTTCTGTTCCATCCTTCTCTTTCTTTTTGCTAAGATAAATGATTGTAGATGCTGCGTATTTGAGTCCACTACCTCCCCCCATTTCTTTCGTTGGAACATAAGCTCCGATGACATCGTATGTATGATTTGTGACAATGAGTGGAACATTTGCTTGGCCTAGTTTGAGGGTTAACATTCGGAATGCACCTTTGACAAGTTGTGATTTAGTCATGTCACGAACTTGCTTATCATTTAGTGCATCTGTAATTTCTTTCTCGGTTGAAAGCATACCCAAAGAGTCTAGCACAAACATACAAGGTTTGCGTTCTTCTACAGGTTTTTTTAAGTAAATATCAACTGCTTTAAGTGCCTTAGTGCGAAACTCTTCAATCGTAACAACATTCACTACCACAAGACGTTGAGTATCAATTCCACGAGACTCTACAAGTGACTTAGTGATAGCAGCCTCAGTGTCAAAGTAGAGACAGTAACCATCGGGATGAGTATCAAGAAAGTTCTTAACCACGGCGAGAGAGAAAAAAGTCTTTCCAGTAGAAGACTCTCCAGCAATAGCAGTAATCTTATTGCCAGATACACCACCAAAGATACTACCTGAAACCAATGCATTAAAGATGTAAGAACCCGTATCAACATAAGTTTCAGTTTCATCTATGTCTGCAGCGAGTTTGGTGTAATCATCACCAATCTCTTTTACAATATCTTTTAAAAAGTCCATCAGGAAAAAAATGAATCAAGGTTTACAGTTTTCTCTACGTTCCACCCAATCGTATCAAGAATTGCCTTGAGTGGTTCTACAAAGCTCTTCTCGAATTGTAATTCATAATCAATGTATTTGTCAAGTCCAAGTTCTTTGGGAAAATCTTGAATGAATGAAATCACATTTTCATGAATGATGTTAGGTTTTTTAAGAAAGATGAATTTAATTTTCTCACCATTATTGATGAGTGAGTATTTGTTAGTCAGTTTTTTCTCCTTGATGTAATAATTAAAGAGAAGTGCTCCACGAACATGAATAGGAGTTTTGGGAGCATAAATGTTTGATGAAGATTGATACTTTCTCACATCTGATGCGGTTCTTGGAAAGGCAATCACTTCTGGTGGAAGTGTTCTGAACTTCTTACGAGACTTTTCAATAAAGTCGATTACATCATCTTCAGTTCCACTCATCATCAACTTTAACCCATCCTTAATCATCTGACGGCAAGGAGCAGGAGTCGATGACTTAATTGCCTCAATACCCATAATCTTGAGTTTAGGTTCTTCGTAACGAACACCTTCACTATCCCACACATTCAGAATATAACGCTTCTTAGCAGTCCAGATTCCGCGTTCGGCAATATTCTCACGCTTCATCTGCATCTTCTGAGCATATGCATTCACGTAGTCGGCCAGTTCTTGGTAGCAACCTTCAATATACTTTTCAAGTTCCACCTGACAGACTTTATCAAGGAACGAAACAATGCTTTGAGTAGTTTTCGTTCTCCCCTTGTATACATTTTCAACCAAAGGGCCCATATTAAGATAAATGGAATCGGTATCAGAAGCAATGACATAATCAATCTCCTCAGTTTTTAATAGTTTGTTCAGATAAGCATTCATCTTATTTTCAATCCAACGAATTGCTACCTGTCCAGACAAAGTAATTGCTTCAGCATTTGCTAGTTTGTAATACCTAAAATACTGATTGCCGATAGCACCATAAGCAGAGTTAAGAGAAATCTTCTTTGCCATTTGGATGTTGTTACATCTTGCAATTTCTTTCTCCAACTCTTTCGTCTTTTGCTTTTCATATGCTTTCTTTGCTTCAATCATCTTTTTCTTGAAGATGACTCGTTCGTTATACATCTTCTCCATCAGTTCAGGAAGAAACCCACGAACATCTTTGCGATACATGGCACCGTTTGCACATACCGCATAGTCCTTATAAAGTTCAAAGTTGGTTTCTTCACGCAGAATCTTATCCACATTGACATTAGGATGTCTTTCTTCCAGAAGAGTTTCTGGGGAAATATTGTACATCATAATTAGGTGAGGGTACAGTGAGTTCAAGTCAAAGTTCACCACCCACTCATAAACACCAGGAGTTGGTTCTTTCACATATGCACCAGCATACTTCTCATCTTTTGCAGAACGTTCCTTTGGAGGAATAACAATGTTTCTTTTCTTAAGGTAATTGTAGATAATGTTGTCCCACATACGAACCTGATAGAACACATCTGCATAGTTCACTTTAGCATCATAAGCCATAGTGATTGCAAGTTCAATTAGTTTCATCTTGTCCTCAAGACGATCAACCAGTTCTACGTCAACAATATTATACTCAACAAACTTCTGCCAACCTTTTGTATAAAAGTCTTTGAATGTATCAAACTCAGAGTGATCAAGTTTCTTTTGTCCAAGTTCTACCTCAACAATGTGATCCAATCGATAAGATTCCTGTGCTTTATAAGTAAACTTTTTATAAAGATCGAGATAATCGAGTTGAGTGATTCCACCCACATCAAAATAGATTTGTTTCCTACCATTCACAAAGATTTCATTTTCCGTAGTCAATCCCCAAGGTGAAAAGCGTTTCATTGCTTTTTCGCTTACTACAGAATACAAACGCTTGCAGATATAAGGAATATCGTAAAACTGAATATTCCATCCAGTCACAACTTCTGGAATATTTGCATCCCAATAATCAATAAAGTTAGAAAGCAACCGATGCTCAGATCCACATTCAATATACTTGACATCAGATCGAGTATTATTGAATGGTTTAATACCCCAAGTAATAATTTTCTTGGTGGTATAATCCTGAATTGTAATCGTCAGAATTTCCTCTGATGCAGATTCAGTGTCCGGAAATCCATTCTCAGAAGCCACCTCAATATCAAGAGTTACTAGTTTGATTTTAGTAATATCAAACTTAATTTCATCCTCAGGAAACTTATCAGAAATATACTGATAAACATAGCGATCGTTGCCGTAGATTTTAAAACCATCTACACCCTCATATTTTTTTACAAACTCACGACAATCACGAACAGAGCCAGGTTGAATAGGTTCTACATTGTCACCCTCAAGAGTTTTATATTTTGATTCTTTTTTAGAAGGGACAAAAAGAGTAGGAGTATACTCTTCTTTGAACATTACATGTTTACCATTTTCATAACCACGAACCAGGAATTGATTCCCGATCATTTGCACATTGGTATAAAATCTCATTTAATCAAGTTCTGATACTTTTCAAGAAGAGTGGGTTTCGGATCAACGATTGTAAGAATTTTATCCGAATGAATCATAAATGTATTTTGACTAGAACATTCAATAAGCCAAGGAACCAAAGTTTCGTCAGAGTTGAGAACAAATGGTTCAATCAATTTACAATCTGGTTCACCTAGTTCAGTAGATACTTCTTCAATTTTAGAAAGAAGAATAACATTGTTCATTAATACTAAAAGTTTAATCATAATTACCTACATGTTTTGCAATCTTGAGTTTCATCATCATCTCGATTTAATCCCTCTCCCCATTTTTTAGTTGAATCAAGCACATTTGTTTGATACATTTCCAAAAGCATATCAACAGGATCTGCCATTGTTACTGCCCAATCCAAAGGAATAGGAAGCGTTTCGCCTTTTGCTAAAGGAATCCATGGATAAAGACTGACATCAAATGCGGATTTTGTTCCATTAATCAAGACTTCTTCTTTGTCTCGATTAATCATTTGAATTGAACAAGGTTTGTTAAGATAGTACCCAACTGCTTTATTTTCAACAACCATCTCTTGAATATCTGCAATGATCTGTTCTCCAGATTTCATCACAACAAGTTTAATTGACATAATACTCCATTACCTCCAACCATTCTACCAATAAAAAGGAGGGGTGTCAACTGGATTGTGCCAGTTACCCCTCGCGGCGACGATATTCTTTTTTATTTATTCAATATTATATACTTTTTTCTTTTGATGTTCTGGAATAACTCTATCCAGTTTGATAGTAAGTAGTCCATCAACGAAAGAAACATCACCGACTACAACATCATCAGAGAGTGTCCAGGAACGAGTAAATGCTCGTTTGGCTAATCCTCGATGGACATACTGATCTACAACATCATCTTGACGTTTTGTTTCAATTGTGAGTTTATTCCACTCACTTGAAACCTCAATATCTTCCTTTTTATAACCAGCAAGAGCAACTTCCAATCCGAAGTTTGTCTCACTTTCTTTAATTAGATTATATGGAGGATAATTTGTGTGCGTCTCAAACGCACTATCAAATCTCCTAAACCACTCATCCAATCCAATACTATTTCTTTGAATAGCACTTAAATACTTTTCTGTTTCTGGAATAGACAGAGTAATTGAATTTGCGCCAAACATAATAGACCTCCTAAAGCGTCTGTGTGATTGTGGATCCTTTCGGCATCCACTACTAATTATAATAGATTATAAAAAAAGCGGGATGTTGTTTCCCGCATCTTTTCATTCGGTTTCTACTGCCTTACCTTTTTTGCCAATGTTATACTTTTGCTCAAGAATCCAATCTCCCTTATCCTTATAAGAAAGAACTTTAATCTGATTAAGTGGAGCAATATCAGCGATCGAATCTTGTTTAACAACAGTAATCAATCCCCAGTCAGCTAACAAACGGGTGATACGATTACGACGCTGAACATCATTGATTGTAAGGTTTGCGTGCTTACCGTCCAGGGCAAACAGTTCCTTAAAGTGAACAAGGTAATATCTACCTTGCTTATGAAGGATGTGGCAACTTTGATAGAGTTTTTTCTCCTTCCTTGATGCAACTCCGATACGAGTTAAAGTCTCACGAACTTTTAAGAAGTCATCTGGTTCGTTCAAAAGAACTTCAACCATCATATCAGGATTCCAATTTACTTGGGGTTCAATTGTTTGAGTAGTCATTTTGTTCCGCCAGTTTCAAGTCGTTGTTTAATAAAATCAAGTTGTGATTTCGTAAGAATCTTCAAAGCTTGAGATGCTTTTTCATTACTATAACCATAGTATTGTTTAACGCATTCTAAATCTTTGACTTTATCTTTTCGGATCCAAGGAGAAAATCTCTTTCGTTTCCTCAGAGTATTTATATAAAACGAATATTGCATGTCTTTGTCAAGAGAAGAATGAATATTCATCTCATTTGCAAAAAGAATACAATCAATGTGTCCAGACAAACAACGATTGACAATATAAGGAGGATAAGATTTAATATCCTCGGATAAATCTTCTTTTGTGAAGTTAATAGAATTTAACCAATCTTTAAGTTCGTAAGTCATCTCTTATTTAGCCTTCAAGACACATACAAATAGGTATCTAATTTGATCATTTACAGTTATTGGACTAGAAGCATGAAAAGTATCTGCACTGTAGAGAATCACTCTTCCTGGATTATATTGAACTGCAAGTTCACATTCTCCAGACTTATTTGCAAATAAAGTTTCACCATGCCAATTTTGATCCCAGTGATGATTTACATAATATGATAAAATCGTACATCCAGGCCAAACATTATCAGTATGAAAAACATGTCCTGATAGTGTTGGAGTAGATGCTAAAAACCAACTTTCTTTGATTTCAACATCATCACCAATGTGTTCTTTAACAATCATTTGCACATTTTCATTTTCAAATATACCAAATTTATTTACTTTTTCTTCGTTTAGATTAGATTTCAAATAATGTTGGAAATTATGCGAAAAAGGAGATGATGTAATCTTATTGATCATGTAAGTTGATTTATGAGAAAAAACCATATGGTTTTCTCTCTCAACTGCGGAAAAAACATCATCATATATGTGAACAATATTACCATCAGTTGTCGATAAACTTTTATATTTCATATTACCAACCTTTGGGTTTTGTGAAGTTAATAGAATTTAACCAATCTTTAAGTTCGTAAGTCATCGGATAATTTGAATCTCATCATCATCTGTCCACAACTCGACTTTGTTGCGGAACCTACCTTCTTCTTTGAGTTTTTCATATCTCTTAGTTGCTTTCTTTTTCCACCAAGAGATAATGTTCTCAAGATAAAACTTATCCCAATTTTGTCCTCTGCGAAGTTCTGCTTGCTCACCAAGGATCACTTCACGAACATTTTCATACCCATAGTCTGAGATATAAAATCTCTTTTTTTGAGTTAAAGAAAACGCAGCATCAATAACAGAGTTAAACTCATCAAGTTTATCTTTATCTTGCAACGAGTTTTTGATAATTGAAATCATCTTTGTCTGTCGCTTCATTTTCTTAGAAGAAGCTTTATTATCTGTGAGTGGAGTGTTGTTATTTAGATATGTAAAACGATCGTGAAGTTTATGAAAAACATCATCATGAAGCAATGGAAGAAACTTACTTTCGGTGAGTCCCTTGTATCTCATGAAAGGTTTCAAACCATCATACTGAGATGCATCTGTAGTAGAACCATAGAGTGATGTCGTTTCGAACAAAGCAATTTCTTTTTGAAATGACTCATTTAACACTTCTCGCGCATAATGTGAGCAGCAAAAAAGTGCAAGCAATTTACCACCAAGATAGTTATAACCGAAAGGTTGAGAAGGAACAATCACAAATCCCATCGCAGCATGACGATTGAAGACAGTAAGATCTGGTTGCTTTCCCAACCAAAGATTACGTGGTTTAGAATTAATTGTTGGCGATCCAAAGCGAATAAACCCAACTACTTTGTTAGTTGTCTCCTCATAGATTACCCACTTAAGTTCTCTGCCAGGAATATTTTGTTCGTTGTTATGAGAAGAAACTGCCATCAAAAGATTTGTATAAAACTTTTGATCAAGGCCACCCCTCCCAACACGAACGATCTTAAACTTCATGTCCTCAGGATGAATATCTTCATTAAAGAACTCATCATGAAGAGGAAGTAAAGAAGATTCTGATCTTATAACTTCCTTTTTAACAAATCGAAGATAATCTTCAATATTTCTCATGTTAGAGAAATAATCAATAAACTCATCTGCAGCCCAAACTGCGTCACTTTTACTAATAATCATCGTTTATACATTGGGATACTAATACTTAACCTATCGGTTAGTGGTTCAAAAAGGTGATACTGCAAAGAAGGTATGAATATTGAATTTCCTGGTTCAAGGATAACTTGTTCTTTAATACTTAGATATTCATTTATATTTGCCCATCCAGAGAAATCACCAAATTCATTATAAACTGTAACTTTGGATTTGCCAATGCATTGAACAATTAAATTATCACGATTATCGGCATGAACTGAAAAAGAACGACTACCATACTTTCCCATGTAGATATGTGACTGAGCATCTACATTATGATCTCTCTCAATTTCTTCAATCAATTGTCGGACATTTGGAGTTACACAACTTCCATGAACAATGAATGAATAACAATTTTCCCAGAAAGATCTTAACTTGTCCATATCATGACGTTTTTCCCAAGAAGTTGTTATGATGTAATTTTCTGGGGGAATTTTTTCACCAGTTCCTGGATGAATTAATTGAACCACATCATCAGTTACATAAGTGGTTTCAATAAAATACCAAATCTCATGAAAAGTAATAATCATTTGAACTCACACTCTGCCATAATTTCAGTCAACGCTGCTAGGAGGTTAATTTCCTGATCAGCAACGAACGCAATTTGGTATTGATACTTAGCAATAACAAGAACGGCAGCGGGAATAGTGGAGGGTACAAGATTATCATACAAGGCGTCATAAACCCTGCGAAGAATGACAGAAGAATCGTTGTCCAAGTTGGATACCACCCACTTTCGTACCTCTGTGAAGTTTTTATCTTTGAGACATTTAATGAGATCATTTATCGAAATATCAGAGAAAGTTGCAAGAATTCCAGAATCAATTTTACCGCCAGTTGAATAACGTTGACATTCATTCAAAACTCGACGCCAATCTGGGAAATGAGAATTAATGAGTTGAGCAAGAACCTTTGGATCATATTCAATACCTTCAGCATCTAAAATATCTTGTAGGCGCTTGAAGAAAGATCCTGCTAGTTTGGCTTTTTCTTTTCCTTTGATTGAGAAATCAATAACCGCACAACGAGAGTGAAGAGGTTCAATGATTTTGTTCTTATAATTGCAGGTAAAAATAAAGCGGCAGTTATTATAAAATGCCTCTATGTTTGCCCGCAACAGAAGTTGTACATCGTTTCCTGTATTGTCTGCCTCATCAATGATGATGACTTTATGTTTAGAAGATCCTGTAAGTGAAACTGTCGAAGCAAAATTCTTTGCTTGATTTCTCACAGTATCTAGAAAACGTCCTTCATCAGATCCGTTGATGACATAGCAATCTGCACCCAACTCATTGCAAAGTGCCTTAGCAATTGTAGTTTTACCAACACCAGGAGGGCCAGCAAGAAGGAGGTTTGGAATCTCCCCCCTCACAACAAACTCTTTGAATGTTTTTTTAGTATCATCAGGGAGAATACAATCATCAATTACTTGAGGACGATACTTTTCCACAAAAAGAAATTCACTTGCCATAATTTAGTTTACCCAGTCAGGTTTTCGTTGCGGCATACGAAGATAATTAGATGCAACCCAAGGTTTGGATGCAATATACATCTTGTAAGCAGTAAAAGTGTCAATGCTTTCGTCAAGTTTATACTCATTTGACATTGCTCGTGCAAAAGGAGTTACCTTAGTAATTTTACCCTTAGGAAAAATATAATATGCATGAATAAGAGTATTATAGCACGAGTGCATTTTATTGTATCGCAAAAAATACTCATCGCACAAATTCATTCCCCATTTGATCAACCAATAGGCATTATCAATTGACTTTGCAGCCCATTGAGTGCATGGATGATTGCGAAAAGCACCCTTCTCAGTTGCATATGGAGTACCATCTGTTTTGGGAAGAGTGCCATAATTATGATACCATTTAGATCCCACGATAGAAAGCATTTGACAGCACTCTAGTGGCATCTTAACGATATGTTTATCTGGTAAACAAATAGCCGATTCGGCAGGATAAGGATTAGTTACGAAGATATTCATGTTACCAAGTCGGTATTAATGATAATTCTATTTTTATATTCTGCTGGAGAACATCCCGTATGCAAATAACTACCATCAAAAAATAAAAGTCTATTTTCTTTTGGTTTAATTTTTTGAACTATATTTAAAGATGAAAAGTCAATATTATTATAATATTGATTGCAACTAAAGCATTGTTTATCAAAAAGAATTGTTTCAGCATCCGAATCTGTAATATAAAAAACTGATGCAACATGAGGAAAATATTCATCAACATGTATTGTATGTTGATATTTTTCTGGAGAATATGTTACCATATCAATTCTTGATTTTGATATTTGATTGCAATTAGTAACATCTAGTAATTGACTATAAAATCCCGTTAAAATTTGAAAAAGATAGCAATTATTTGATTGATAATTTTCAATTATCCATTGATCAAATCCATAAGAATACAAAGTATCATTTGGATCATTTGGCCAAGTAATATCTTTTTTAAAATTCCAAGAAAAATTATAATCTTCAATAATTTCTTTTACCCTAGAAAAATATCTAGGAGATAAAAAGTTATCAATGACAACTGGTTTCATATTATCCGAAAGTTGAATCAGGTTCAAGGGCGATATAATATTCAACATTATAATCGGTATTCTTGAACTTTGAAAGCAGTTTTTGTGAAACTACAACTTCATATGTACCAGGAAGAATTTTAATATTCTCTACTTTGAAATTAAACACAAACTCATCATTTGTTTCTCCCACCACGATAGAGAAATCATTAGAGGTATCGTTCTTTTTATCACGAACGACAAGTTTTACTACACCTGCTTCACCAACCACAGACAAATCTGGAAGTTGATAAATTGCAGCAGCTTTTAGAAGTTTATCAAGTTCTTTAGTATCAAGAAGGAAACAAACATCTTCACTTGGAAGTGAGATGGACTTGTCAGGGGGAGTAACGATAACGTTAGGATCAGCAAAGAAATACTTTGATCGTGACTTACCTTCCTTGATCATAACATAACCATCATTAGCAAAATCAAGTTCTGCACTTTGATGAAGATTAAGTCCATTCAAAAATTGATTCAGATCGTAGATGCCAAAGTCTTTAGGCAGATCTTCTTCAATAGTTGCCTCCGCAAGAATATTCTTCATCACAGAAATAGTTCGAAGTTGTTTACCTTGCTTAAACAAAATTGACTGATTGATAGAGGAAAAATTCTTCAGAACAGTCAGGGTTTTATCAGAGAGTTTCATAGTTTGAGGTTTGAGTTTCATGATCAACGGAATTCAGAAAGGCCATTATCTTGGCGAGAATAATGTCCATCAAAGTGAAGCAGAAGCATAGCATAGTGAATCACTTTGAGCAAGTCGCGCTTGCTGCGTCCATCTTTATCACCATAACGACTGCCATACTTCAGGATGTTTGCCTGACAAAAACCAGGAGCAAGATCCTTTGCAGCCATCAGATCAATAGTCTGAATATCTTTATAGGTGTCATTATGTCCACAATAGTGACTTCCATAAGTACTCGTTACATACACCTCAACATCTTTGAGGATTTTATCTTCGTTATATTTCCAAAGATGATTTTTAGATTCAGTCATAGTAACAGGTATTTTTGTAAGATTCAACATTCCTGTCTCAGAATTTTGAGACAGAGTAAATTCATAAGGATGTTCATCCATAACAAAAGTCATAGTAATCTCACTTAATTATATCAGGAAAAGTTGTGTGAGTCAAGACACTCTTTTTGCTGCTCTTCAGTAGGAAGTTGAAAATCGGCATCAACTTTATCGTACAGTTCCAGGAATGACTGTTTAGTTTCATCATCAAAGCGATTCACACACACTTGAATTGCTTTTGCTTTGTCTTGGAAGATGCTGTAGGCACGGATGATATGAACCAGGCGACGGGTGCTGATGATTTCTTCAATACCACCATCGTAGAAGGTTTTACGGATGATGTCTGCCCAGTCAACCAGGCGCTTACAGAAGTCACGATCTTCCACACCCAGATCCAAAGCAATACCTTCTAGGATCTTCTGCTCAACAGTAGGAGCAGGATAAGATTGCTCAAAGGTTACAGGAAAACGCTCAAGAAATGCTTCGTTAAGAACATTGGTTCCGATAAAGCGTCCATCATCAGAACCCTTACCCTTCGTGTTTGCGGTAGCAATCACATTGAAACCAGCAGCGGGTTTCACGAACCTACCGATTTTTTTGAGAAAGACTCCTTTACCTTCAAGGATTGACTGAAGGCAAAGAATCTTGTTGGAAGCCAAGTCAATTTCGTCAAGCAGAAGAATCGCGCCGCGCTCCAAGGATTCGACGACTGGGCCATTATGCCAAGCAGTTTCACCGTTGACGAGACGGAATCCCCCAATAAGATCATCTTCATCAGTTTCAATAGTAATATTTACACGGATGAGTTCACGCTTGAGTTGAGCACACGCTTGCTCCACACTGAACGTTTTACCATTACCCGACAAACCCGTGACGAACGTCGGATAAAAAAGACGGGACTGAATAATTTTTTTAATATCGTTAAAGTTACCAAACTTGACGAAGGTATCATCTTTATCAGGAATAAGATTTTGTTCTACAGCTGGAAGAGCAGCAGGTGCCTGATAAGAACGTTCAATTTCTTGAACACGTTCTTGAGTCACTTGAAGATTCCAACGTCCACGCGAAGTTTTAAATTGATCGAGACGACGAGTCACAGTCTGATAATTGATTCCACGAGACGCACAGAAACCCTTCAGATCTCCAGAAGTAATTTCAGAACCATAAAGTTCTTGAATAGAAGCAATCAGTTGTTCGTCAGTCAAAGCAATTTTGCGAGGCATGATTTAGTTAGGTGGTTTTCTCAACAAAGCCATAATAGAACAAAAAGAGGGATTTGAAACCCCTCTTGTGTCAGTTTGCCAACTGGTTCCGAAGTGTCTCCAAATATTCTTTACTAGCACAACGGCCTTTATATCCCGGATAATATCTTTCAACTATAGCAGGAACACCCATAGCAGTGATTGAACTTTGACACAACACCCAAACTTCTTTGGTGTCGTGCTTGACAACATGTTCAAGTGAAAATTTAGTTTTCATAAGTAAATGTTTTATTTTTAACTTTAGTATCAAATTCACCAGTTCTACCTGGTTTCATTTTTCCAACTTTGACATTTTTACCTTTACCAGGCCAAGATGTCTTAGAAGTTCCTTTAAGAGTTGCACCACTCTTTGGTTTACGTTGAATCAATACCGAATCTTGATCATCTTTTGATGAACCTTTAACATTACGCTTATGCTTTAGTCCACCTTCAGTTCCAAGTTTCTGAATTGTTTTTTTAAATCTTTTCTTACCCATTTTACCAGAAGAAACTACATGTGATTTCTCACCAACTTTCTTCTCTTGTGGGGTTCCTGGATTTTCGGTGTAACGTCCAGAGACTTTTGTAGGCCCTGGAAGGCCTGCTCCTCTGATTCTTCTTTCTGTTCTAGCAGATCTTGCTTTATTTTCTTTTTTAGATTTATCTCCTCTTTGTCCAGAAAGAATTGCTGTTCCACCCTTTTCAGTCTTTCTCATTACACGAGTAAGAGAAGTCTCTTGAATAGAATAACATTCTAACATAAATTCTTGAAAAGTCTTCATGATACTTGTTCAATATTTTCACAAATTATAAATTCTTTTCTTTTTGGTAAGGACATTTTCAATCATTTAAGAGCTAAAATATTTAGAATATAAGTTTGTCCGAATTCTCATAAGGATTTGGAAAATCATAATTCAAATCTGGATGTAAATGTTTGAATTTTAATTTATAAACTAAATCATCCCATAATTGTTTTTTTGTACAAGGAGTTTTAAACAGTAAAAGATATATTACTTTATATTTGTTAAGTGAATCTACAAGAAATAGAAAAAATTTAGCAAATTTAACTAAATCAGTTTCATTTCTATCAAAAATTTCTATTCTTTTTGTTATAGTGGGATTTAAAATATTTTCTTCTTCATTTAGATCAACAAGTATTAACTCTACTAAAATTAGAACATTATCTTCTTGTTCTAAGGTTTTATAATTAAAATAATAATTGTAATAATGTTTTCTAGTTTTTAATGAAAATTTATAATTGGTTCTTTCTGTTCTCATAAATATTAACCTTAAAATATTAGTTCATTAGAATTCTCATAAGGATTTGGAAAGTCTTCATGATACTTATTCAAATTCTCTTTTACGAGCTTCATCAACAAGTTTTACAAAGTCTTCTATATTATAGACAGAACCATTGTGTTTGACTGTTGTAACCCTCTGAGATTTCTCTGTGTCGAACAGTTTGTTGACATAGAAGATTAATCTAGCCATTGTTCGTTTGTTTCCAGCTTGGATGTTTGTTGGTCTCTTGTGTAGAGTAATTTCCTGATCCATGAAAACTACTTGGCCATCTTTCCAGTTTTGTGTGTACACATATTTGTCCTGAAAGATTATTTTTTTAATTTCATTCAAGATCTTATCACTTTCTTCTCGGGAGAGTCCAACAAATCCATCAAAAGTAAAACTCGGAATCTTCATTCCAGATAGGCCAGATGCAGTCTCAGTGTAAAGGGAAGTCTCCATTCCGTCAAGAGGAACCATGTTGTAACGGAGCAAAGATGCCTGAATATCGTTAAGAGCAGGAGCCATTTCATTGTCAATCCACCTATGTTTTACCACAAGTTCTTTGATCATACTCTTCATGTCTGAACTCAAAGATTCATAGGCATCATGAGTACATAGAAACTGTGTTTGACTGTTCTCGGAATCACTCACACTTTTAAGGCCAATGACTCTTTGTGCATCCTCAAATGCACACTGATCACTGTGCCAATTTAGTTCTCCATTCTGGAACATTCCAGTAGGACGACCTTTATCTCCTTGTATGTAACTTACTACCGAAGTTGCCTTGTACATATCATCTTTCGCATATGCTTTTGTGACGTACATGAGGTGAACATATAGTTCCCTCCAATGTCTACCAGTGACTTTTTTTTCAGTCACTTTTTCATGCATCAAAGCCATACTAGGATCACCCCAAGAGCTCATACAATCATAGAGAGTTTTTGTTGGGATATTTTCGTCAAGAAAAACAATACACTGGGATGCACACAATCTACCCAATTCTAACAATTCTTCCTTGCAATTCCAATCAATGTCATAAACTTCAACACCAACTGAGGAGTCATAATTCTGTAATGATCTTGTCTTCATCTGCCTGAACCTAACTCAAATCAATGATAGCTATTGGTGTTGAAAATAAATTTTGTATTTGAAGATTTTTCATGTTAAGATATTGCATAGTTGAAAATTTCTAGATCCAGATCTCGTTGTTTTTGGAATTCTTCTTGAAGAAATGGATTATACTTATCTTCAAGGAGTTTATTGTAATCGAATTGAATTCGATATCCTAACCTATCTGGTGCGGATCCATTTTCAATAGATCGGTTATGTTGTGTGATACTATTATCAAATATTAAAAGATCTGTATCACTTTGATATTTATGTTCATAAATGTACTCTTCCGTGAAGATTTCACTACTAATTTTAGTTAGTAACTTATCACTTTCCGACTTACTCATCCCTTTAATATGATCAATAGATATCACGGAATAGTGTAATCCTTTTATTCCACCTGGACTTTTAATGATTAGAGGGAATTCTGCATTGGCAGTTGAACACTGATTTTGACGATAATACGATCTTTGTGTTTCATCATAATTCATCATTTTTTCTAAAAATAATCTATTTTTATCGTCATATGGTTTATGCGTGATTCTAAAATTATTAACCAAAACCATTTCATCCAGTTCACTTTTAAATGACTCTGATTGTTTCTCGTACCAGTCCACAGTTGTACAAAATCCGGTAGAACTTCCAATCATATTTTCTACTCCCATCAACGAAACTCCAGGAGTAAAAGCTAAGTTTGCACATTCATTGCTGTGCCAGTACAACTCACCATCCCCAAAAATTCCAATTGATTCTCCATTGGAATTTTTTCGTGGAGTGATTTTAATCATTCCCGGACATTTTTTATCGACTTGCCAACGTCTGTTACTTAAAAGATCATGGCGATCAACAGAATCCAACAATCTTTTAGATAATAACTCTTTTATTGGTTTATTGTATTTTTTATATAACTGGAGAGGACGAACCCAACGGCTATCGCCCCACTTCATCATTAAATTATAATAGGTGACATGATCTACTTTATTACCTCTAATAATAGTTACCAGAGATTCCAGATGGAGTTTGCCAATTTCCATCCACTCTTCGTCACTAATGGTATTAAGATCTACATCATCAATAAAAATTCCAAATCTACCTAATCCGGGAATTTTACTTACTTTCATTTACACTACCTAAGTCATGGATCTGATCTTAAAATATTTATCAGGCAACAAGTTCTACAAATTCACCAAGAACTTTTTTATTGAGTTTTTTACTCTTCAAGCTTTTAGCAAATGCAGATTTAATTTGTGCCTTAGAAGCATCTTCACTAACATCAAATTCAGTTTCATTTCCTAAAGCAGTTGCAGAAATACCAAAGTATTTGTGATATCCAGAACTTTTGATGGAAAAAGTTTTTTCCTTTTTCCAAGATGCAATTGTTTGCTCACATTCTTTAAGAGAATCACCATAGTAACGACGAATAAATGTTCCCGCATCACGAGATTCAAGAACACGGATACCAATAAAATTTACTGAAGGAAAACGATCTCGAAGATTGCGAAGCAACACGTCACTGAAATTATACCACTCAACATTCAAAGAATAAGTAAAACCAGTTTTACGATCACGCAAAAAAGAATTATAAGGATTGATACCAATAGATCCAATATAAGGTTCAGATTCCCAACGACGTTGAACTTCTTTATGATGCTTCAAAGGTGATGCTTCACCATCAGTAAGAATCACACACTGAACTTTTTGAAGTTTATTGTCTTGTTGAAACTTTGGCAAAATTTCATGCAAACAAATAAGAGATTCATTCAAAGGAGTTCCAGAAAGACTCCACCCCAAAGGAGTAGAATACCGACTATAACATCCTCTCCTAAAAGATCTTGCAATTCTAAAGATATTGATCATTTGTTCCTCAAGAGTTCTGGTATTCACTTTACTCGTCAAAATATTCATCAAAGAAAACCATTCGGGCATCGCAACAACTCCATCACGTTTTTCATATGGTTGCTTTGGCATGATGGCATTGTGATTTTCATCATAACGAACACGAGGATAATCGTAAGTAAATGCATAAACTTCGAACGGAATATTTACTTTCCTACAAAACCACACAAGGTTAAAGAGTTGCTTCACAGTATCAAGCATAACATCTTGCATAGATCCGCTCCAATCAAGAATAAAAATCAACCCATGATTTTTACCATCGGCAAGAGTAGTAACTTTTTTGAAAAGATCTTCGTTGTACTTATAGGTATGAAGTTTAGAGCAATCCAATACGCCAGTACGAGCAGTTGATGCACGAGCATAAGAATCTGCCGCCTTACGGCACTCAAACTCCTTTACCAAATAATTAACTTCTTTTTGTGCAGAATGTTTAAAATCACGATATTCCTGATCCGATTCTTCAAATGCATTAATAGAATTATATTCAGGATCATTGTACACATTCCAAGAAATTCGACAAGATTCGTGAACATCGAAGTTTTTAACAATCAATGAGTCAATATCAATCTTAGGAATCTCAAGGTAAGTATTTTCATACCCGTTATTATTCACAAGCTCTTTGAGTGCTTCCTCAAGAGCTTCTATAGTTTTGACTTCGGGATTATCAGTCTCACCACCCATAGAGATAGTTTGCTTTTCTTGCTCGGCAGTACCACCATAAGAATCAGTGTCACCAGGTTGCTCCTGCTGATCATTTTCTCCAGACTGTTGATCATCCAAATCTGAGGATGATTCATTCGAAAATCCGGACTGATAATTGCGCGAATCCAATTCAATTTTTGTTTCTTCTTCTTTTTTCTTTTTGCAATAATTGTAAAGAACCTCTGCTGCTTCAAGAACTTCGGCAAAAGTTTCAGATTTATCAATCAAACTGATAATATCTTGTTCTTCTTGGTTGAATTTAAGGCTAAGAAAGTTTCCAATTTTAAAGTAAAGATTTGCACGATCTGCAAGATTCATCTCTTGCACATTTTCATTTTCTAGTTGAAAGAAATCTTCTTCGGCAAGTTCCTTATAACCGTTAAAGAAAGTCTTCGCAAGTCCAGCATATCGACGCTTCATCAGTTTCTCAATACGAGCATCTTCCACTACATTGACAAACTGCAGAGGAACTTTGCATTGCTCACTCCAATCTTCATCGGGAGTATACAGTGCATGTCCGACTTCATGTCCCACAAGAAGATCATAGACAGTATTGCTTGCCTTTTCCCACATCGGCAGAGTCAGTACACGAGTGTGAACATTGAACTGAGCAGTCTCACACTTCTTATGTTCAACCACAAGATCTTCAGTGGCAAGCAGACGAGCGAGTTGTCCTTTGACTTCTTGATTAACAGTCATGATGTGTTTTTATCTGTATCCATAATACGACGAAACCGCCCCATTGGAGCGGTTTATGTGACGCTTTTTGAACTGGGCCAATCGCGCTTTTGCTTGGCGCAGTGCTTGTGGTTTAAGTTTTCGTTTTTGTTCTTTTTTGGAATGATGCTTCCAGTTTGGAACTTGCATGACTCTCCTTTCTTTAGGCTACCATACTCGAAAAACCTTTAATTTTTTCAAAGCGAAGGACACTTTCAAATTTGTCTTCCATACCAGTCTTATGAGAAATCACAAAAATATTAGCATCTTTAATAACGTAACGAATAATCTTCAAAAACTCATCTGTACCAAAACCATCAAGGGAGGAATCAAACACCTCATCCATAATCAGCAGATTGGTATTCACGGAGTTTTTATATTTGGCAACTTCCCTCCAAGTGAACAGAAGAGCCAAATCGATTCTCATTTTTTCACCCTCACTAAAAGATGCATAAGAAAAATCTTCATGAATTGGAGATTGGACGGTTTCGTTAAACTCCTCATCTAAAGTAAAGTTAATATAGAAGTCCATCATCTGTAGATATCGATTTACCTGTTGATTGATCAAAGGCAAATACTTTTTGATGATTTTGGTTTTTACTCCACCGTCTTTGAGCAAACTATACGAAAAATCGTAGTAATTGACTGAATCTTTTTTCTCCGCGAGTTCAGAGTATGTTGTTTTTAAGTTTTCTTTAAAGGACTCTAATTTCTCATGTTCAATATTTCGGTTTTCAAGTTGATTGGTAATAGTTTGAATTTCATTTTCAAGATCTCGGATTTGTCGCTGGTTAAGTGATATCCGAGTATTGTTTTGAGAAATTTCATTGTTTAGTTTTGAGATCTCCTTCGATAGAGCAATAAATTGACGCTCTCGTTCCTGTTCTAATTTTATAGTCTCCTCTAGATCTTGATAACCCTTTTGGAGTTCCTTTGCTTTATTTTGAGCGTCTGTAATTCTATTTAACCGAAACTCTTCCTCAATCGTCTGGGTGCAAGTAGGACAAACCGTATTTTCCGTGAAGAACTTATGCTCTTTCGTAATGACTGATACTTTCTGTGAGATTTTACCCTTAAGATTGTTAAGCTTTACTAACTTATCTTCGGCACCTACAACCTCTTCCTGCTCCTTTGTATACTTAAAAATATCCTCTTCAGTTCTAGCATTTTCAGTCATATAAACGCCAACTTCTACGTCTAACTTGGAGATCTTTTCTTTATTGGCATTAATATTGGCATTACCACGACTTTCCAATTCATCAATAAAGTTTTGTTGCATCTCAACTTTATCTTTGAAAGATTCTTTTTTAAGTTCAAGAGTCTTGATCTCTTCTCGCGTCTGACGAATCTTCTCTTTGATAATTGTATTCATAGACGAAAAGATTTTAATATCCAAAAGATCCTCAATCACCTCACGGCGATGAGCTGCAGGAAGTTGCATGAAAGGGACAAAAGTGCTAGAACCCAGGATTACAATCTGAGTAAAAGACTTATAATTCATCTTTAGAACATTTTGTTCCAACCACTTCTGCTGATCTAATGCAGCAGAGTTTTGATCTAACAAACTCCCATTCCGATAGATCTCAAAGATATTTGGTTTAATACCTCTTATAATTTTCCACTCAGTCGATCCAATCCGAAACTCAACTTCAACTCTACAATCTTTCTCATTTGTAGAATTTGCAAGTTGCGGTTTATTAATCTTACGAAAAGGTTTTCCAAACAAAGAGAATGTAAGCGCATCCAACACGGTGCTTTTTCCAGCACCATTTGTCCCAACAATCAGAGTTGTTGCATTTTTTGTAAACTCAATTGTAGTTGGTTGATTACCTGTGCTTAAAAAATTCTTCCAACTAATCTTCTCAAATAAAATCATGATCTTCGGGTGGAATTACAATGTCATCTTTGGTGATAATCGTATACTGGTAGTTTTGTAGTTCACATGTTTTAATCATAAGATCGTCATCAACTTCAATTACATGCATTTCTGGAAAGTTTTGTTCTTCAAGCATTAATGCAAATCTAGTTGCATCATCTTCTTCTTCAAAAATATAAAGAACATTATCTCCATCTTCATCAACTACGGCATATGCACCTTCCTTTTCTCTACCATTAATTGTTAAAATAAACATTAAACCAACTCACATGCCTCTTGATACACCTCTTGAAGTATATTTTGAACTTTGGTTTTGTCAAGTTTTACTTCTGCTTCTTCTATGTATCGACTCAGAATTGATAGAGTATCTTCAGATTCAAAAGCTTCAAAATCTTCATTCTCTTGAATTTGAAAGTTCTCCACAACCTTAAGTTCAAATACGTTGGAAGAATAAAGTTTATCAATAAATTTTTCAAACTTTTTAGGATCAGATTTTTTGCGAACAATAACTCTTACAATTTTATCTTGATATTCCCGAGTATCAAAAGTTTGATAATTAGTATCCTCATAATAGATGTTATAAAACATTCTAAAAGGATTATTGATTGGAGTATGCTCCAAAGTTTCCGTATCGAAGATATGAAAACCGCGAGCGTCGTTTACATCATTCCAATATAATTCATATGGATTACCAAGATAATAGACATTATTTTGATTAGAACGAGTGTGATAGTGTCCAGAAAATACTTTTTGAAACTTGGAGAATACCTTGGCATCCATTCCATATTCCATAACAATCTGATTGTTAACTCTAAATCCACAAAGCTCAAGATGTCCCATAGCCACTGATGCTTTTGTTTTAGCAATCATCTTGAGTGTTTGTTCTTCATTCTCTTGATTAATCCAAGGAACAAAGAGAACTTTGAGTTTATCAACAACACACTCTTTCGGTTCTGAAATTACAGTTACATTCTCGTATTCACGAAGCAATAAATCAATTGCATTAATCTGATTAGTGTTTTTGTAGTATGCTGTATGATTACCAATTACAGTATAAACAGAACACCCCATTTCATGGAGACGATCATAGTAATTGTTTTTTGCCCATGCAAGAGCAGAAAAATCAATTCCTTTACGACTATCAAAAGTATCTCCCATGTCTATAACAATACGAATCCCATGCTCTTCGAGTGTTGGGAAAAATACTTCATTATAGAACTTCAGGAAATAATCATGAAAGAGTTTGGAATTCTTTCGTGCTCCGAAGTGTTGATCCGTGATGATTGAGACTTTCATTCAATATCGTAGCTTTGAATGCACAGCATCTTTAATGCTATTATAATCGGAATAGTTGGATCCGTCAATAGTGTTGTTGTCATCAAACACTTGATCAAATCCGGTTCGTTCGAGAATCTTATTCTTAATTTCTAACTGCTTTTTCTCCTTTTGGATTCTACGGAGAAAGGCATAATGGATAATTTGCGTGAAATATGCAAAAGGATTTTGAGACTTTTCTGGATTGAAGTTATGAATATATTGCACACAATTTTCAATACCATCACAAATCATATCATCCTTAAACATGTAATTGACAAAGTTAGGTTTGTACGATAAGTGTGTAGCAATCTTTAAGAAGCATTCACCCAGGTAGTTTGTAATTCGTGGTTTTGGTTCTCCACGAATCTGAGCAAGTTCTACGTTTTCACGATAAGCAATAAGGGCCGCAAGAAACTCTTTGTTATTAACATAGTGTTCTGATCTTTTTCTTTTGGCCATAACGGCAGTGGTAATCATTAAGTTTTCTCATTATTATGTAGAATTATACCACTTTTTAAAATACTTGACAAGATCTTAAAATGTGTGTAGAATACCTTTGTTGGGTTTGATGGGACATCTTAGCTGCTCTTAAAGAGCTTTTCCAAGATCTCTTTAGCATCGTTGACGTTAGACAGATATCCCATCTCACGAGTGATCTTAGTGTTTTTGTTTCGAGTCTTGAATGATTGACGAACAAAAGACTGATACATCATAATCATTTCTATATCAGAAGATTCGCTCATTGTCAACACATCATCAAGATTAATAATGAATAAGTCTTCAGTGGTTGTCTTTAACCAAGGTTCAATCTTGTAACCACAGACACCACCTCTTGCTTTGACTTCTTCAATAATAATTGGATTTGAAACAAGAAGAATAGTTTTATCTTCTTCTTCAGAGGCTGCTACTTTGGCAAAGATTTCTTCACCTGTTTTTAATTTTATAGTTGCATAAAAATCGTCTTCGATCATGGTTTTAATTGAATTGTAATTATTTCGTAGTTAAAATTTTCCTCATTATAAATTTTAATTCTTTCTATAAGGTGATTGAGGGTGTAATTTTTTCTTGCTTTGTACGTACTATCATCTGCAATATCGTAAAGAATAGCTTTTGTTTTATTCTTTCCTTTTCTAAGTACTCTTCCGATACTTTGCAAATTTCTAATTCTTGATTTGGATGGACTTGCAAAGATTACATTGTGAAGATTTTTAATGTTGATGCCTGTAGAGAATGTTCCATAAGAAGCAACAATAATTGCATTATTTTCTCTCTCAGTGATTTCTCTTACAAGTTCTCTTTCTTCTGCATCTACGCCACCATGAACGAAAAATACTTTTCTATCATCTCGCTTATCAGTATTTATGAGTTGGTAAATTGGTTCTCCATGGGTGGCAACCCTACTATAAAGAACAAGAGTGTTTCCTTTTAAATCAAGAGCTAAATTTTTGATGAAGTTATTTCTTTTTTCGTGATTGATAAGATATTGAATTTCATCTTCATAAGTTTCAAACTTTTGTGGTGGATGTTTGAGAACTACACAACGAATGTTAAGTTTTGAAATATATCCTTGCTCCATTAACTCAGTTGTTCGAGTTACTTTATATGATGGGCCAAACAATCCCTCCAATACCCATTTGTGTGTCTGTGTTCCATCAAGAGTTCCTGTGAAACCAAATCTATACTTGGCATGATGTAATTTTGTCATTATAGATATAAGTGACTTACTCTTGAAAAGGTGAGCTTCATCACCTATAATGACTCCATAATCCTTAAAAAAAGAACGTTCTAATTTGTAAACTGATTGCCAAGTTGTAATGGTTATGGGGTGTTCATTGCTTTTTTCTTTGCCCGAATATATCTGGTGACAACATGACTCGACATCTAAACCATAACTTCCAAAATCCCCGTACATCTGACTTACAAGACTGGTCGTTGGAACGACTACAAGAATTTTTTGATTCTTATCCATATAATACCGCACGAGGGCGTAGATCATTAGGCTTTTTCCAGACGCAGTGGGACTTATCAGTAACTTTCGATTGTGTCGTAGGGCATCATATACTCCCTCAATTTGGTATTGACGTGGTTGATTGGAGCATATAGAATACATATAGTCTTTTACGCCCTCCATTGAGATCTCTTCGTTTACCTCAAATGGAAGTCCGTAATATTTGTTATCGTCAAACTTGTAGGTGTAATTGTACTGTTTACAAAAACTTACAACCTTATCTAAAAGTCCAACGTATATTTGTTTTGATCTAGAATCAAACAGGTGAATTTCTCCGTTCCAGTTACGTCCTCTAAACTGAGGCATAAATTTTGCATTTGGAACTTCAAACTTAAAATGATCTCTAAGTTCGTATTCTATGTGTGGTTCTGTCCTTATCTTTAAGTAAACTTCGTTTGCTTTAGAAATTACTACATCAACATTATCAACCATATCCTGCCTGGAATTTTACAAATTCAATTGCATTCTTAATCTGATAAGTTCGATTTTGAATAACTTTAAGAATGCTCTCTAAGTAATTTAGCATAGTTTCATAGTAGTCAATTTTGAGACAGACATTTGATAGTTTCTCGTCTGCATCAAGATATTTTTGAAGAGTGTCTTTATCCCTAATCTTTTTAGGAAAAGGATTCTCAATATAAACTTCTGGATCTGCTTTTCCAGTGTAATACTCATAACGATCATGCCGAATGTTTCTTTTTTGCTGTTCGGCTTTCTTTCTAAGAAGAACTAGATTGTTATAAAGATCGAAGTATTTTGCGTGAAGAACTGGAATGTTTAGGGATTCTGTATGAAGATTATCAATATCAATTTTGGAATCTTGTTCCCACATTCTTTGAATCATATCAAGATCAATATTCATAAAGGAGTGCCATTCAAATCAGTGATTTCATAGATAGTATACTTGAAACTAGCCTCTGCAGTCAAATATTCAATGTCTGTATCGGTAGCATCAAACTGCAAATTTGACAAGGAGTATGGAAACAAATCTCTAAACTTAACTTTAAAGTTTGCATTTTGAGAACTTGTTAATACATTTAAAGTTGCATCAGAATAGATATTCATCAACTTTGTGTCAGTTGTGTCAACATATTTTTGTTCTCTTTGAAGATCATAAATTTCATCAAGTTCTCTTGGAAATCCAAGTCCTCTCATCCAATTTTGAATTTCCATGTAGTTTTCAAGATTTTCATCTACAAGGAAACGAATTGTTAAGTCTTCAAAAACAATTTTATCTCCAGGAGTATCAATGTCTTTGAGATATGACGGTTGATTTGCAACACCCAAAGTCATACCTGGGATGTTTGCAGAATTAGAAAAGAACGCAACTTTAGGTGAACGATTTAAGGTAAACTTAAATCCAACTGGTGCTAAAAAGTTTCGGTTCTGTATTTGATTACTAAATGCGTTACCGACTGCCATCTTTTTCTAACTATTTAGAATAAAAAAAAGGGATCCCGAAGGATCCCCCCTAAAGTATGTGAATCGAGATCACATAAGGTTCTTAACGGCAACGCGACGATAGTAGCGGTTGCTGTTAACACGGAGTCTTCCAAGACCCTGCTCAGTACCTTCAGCAAATGGGTTTGCAACGATACCGTAGCGAGTCTTAAAGCCGATCTTAGGCTGGAAGCTGTTCTCACCAACGGCACGAACCATTTGGAGAGGAACATAAGGACAGTAGAAGAGTCCAGCGTCATAAGGCGAGGAACCCTTGTAACCAACAACATAGTATTGGTTGCTACCTTGTGCCAGTCCGCTGTTATCAGCAGCCAGGTTTGCCGAATAAGGATCGATATATACGCGATACTTACCTTGGATAGTACCAGCAAAGGTGTTGCCAGCATCATCAACGTTCAGGTTAGCATTGAGTGCAGGGGTATAATCGAGAACACCAGCCATGGTGAGTGCTGAAGCAACGTCAGCAGAGCACATGATGATGTTGCCCTTTCCTCTACGAGTTCTCTGAGCGATTCTGTTAGCATCTCTTTCGATTTGGAACAGAAGACCCTTGAACTTCTCAACGCTCCAACGTCCGTTGGAATCGATGTCGAGGTCGAATACACCAGCAGTTGCGGTATTTTCTACAGCACCTTGCTCAGCGATCTTATAGATGGTACGGATAACTTCACGGTTGATTTCAGCAAGAATCTCAGTTGACAGAATGTTTGCCAACTCAGCTTCTGCATTGAGTCCGTGAATTGCCTTGAGATCCTGAGCGAGCTCGAGTGAGTACTCAGCCTTCAGAGCGCGTGACTTAGCAGTAACAGTGACTTTCTCGATCGAGAATGCCATCTGGTTGAAAGCATTGCCAGCAGTGCCATCAAGGTTCTCAGAATCGCCAGTTGCCATACCTGAACCGACGTTATATGCGGTTGAGGTTGCAGATCCAACTGGGTTGAGGATTGCTGGGTTGGTGCCACCCTGAGTGGTTGTACCGATACCAGCAGCAGCGTCAGCGAAACCAGCGGTAAGATCGAATCCTGCATCCTGGCCAGAGAAAGTTGTATCAACTTCATTGAAGAATGCTTCGGTTCCGCTCTGGTTATTGTAGCGTGAACGCATTGCGAAAATGAGTCCAGTAGGGCCGCTCATTGGTTGAACACCAGCCAAGTCGTAAGCGACGAGGTTAGGCATTGAACGACGAATGAGTGAAATCAGAACTGGATCGAAACCAGCGGTTGGGCCGCCAGCGGCTGAAGTGCCACCGAAACCACCACTAGCACCAGCAGCGTTTGCACTGTTGGTTGGGGATTCCATCAGGCTCATACCGCCTGTGGTGAATGCAGCTTCCTCACGGAGGAATTTTTCTTGGTTCTCTAACAGGACAGCGGTTACTGCTCTTCTGTGCGAATCTTTGATTGCATCAAGACCCTCATAGTTGAGGAGTGGAGCCCACTTTTCCTGCAGATGTTCTGCGTTGAACATTTGCGTTTACCTTTGGTGAATGTTTACGTTTGATTTAATGTTAAATTCAGTTTTTTGCAACTGCCTGAAGAGTTCTCAGGTATGCAGCCATCGTTCCTGAAACAGATTCAGGTGATTGATCTACACCCTCAGAAAGGGTTTCAGTGTGTGCCTTTGGAGCTTTACCTGCTGGGAAATATGATTCCTTCAGCATCTCCAGTTTTTCACGATATTCTTCTTCACTTTCAAACTCAACACTTTCGGCAAGTGAAGCGAGCTTTTCTTTCTGAGTAGCAGCAAGCCCTTCAGAAACTTGATCTAAGATTCCGTCAGCAACCGACTCTGCGAGACGCTTGTTGAGTGAAACGTTTTTCTCAATCTGCTCGTTGAGTTTTTCTTCCATTTCATCTAATTTTTCTACCATATTCTCAAGTACATCATATTTGTCTTCAGGGATTGTTACATAATGATCTTCAAAAAGTCCCCTCATACCTGAAAGGAATGATTCAGTAAATTCGGTTTTGAGTCCTTGCTCAATAGCAAGTTCATTCTCAGTGAACCACTCTTCTGCAACGTATTCGAGATATGCATCTACACGCTCAGCGAGTGCTCCTTTGATTTCTTCAACTTCTTCAACCAGTCTCTGCTCATATTCGGCTTCAACTGATTCTCTAATTTGAGCAACCTTCGACTTGAGTGCTGCTTCAAAAATGGTTTTTGCCTTCTCTTTGAAACCTTCGGAGAGTTCTTCACCACCGAGAAGAGCATTAACGTCATCTTCAATTTCGAATGACTCTTCCATCTCTTCTTCTTTTTTACCTTTTTTGCTATGCTTTTCTTCTTTCTCCTCTTCTTCCTCTTCTTCCTCTTCTTCGTTCTTAGCCTCTAAGAGTTCTTCGTCTTCATCATACTCTTCCTCTTCCTTCATACCCTTCATAGGATCAGCAGCCTTAGCACCCTTGTTGACAACATCTCTGACTTGCTTCAGAGTTGCGCCAGGTGTTTTCAACTTTGCTGAATCGTCATCAGGACGATAGTTGGAAGGATCTGGGCCACCCAGATCTTCTACATGTCCAAGTTGAGTACCTGGATCTGCCATATGTGGCATTGCATCTCCTGCCTTAGCGTTAGCATTTACGGCAGTTTTGGATTGCTTAGTGCCTACTTCCATTTCTTGTAAATCTCCACGAGACATTTGAACTCTCCGTTTAACCTTAGTTATAAACTATATTTATTTATTAAATTAAAGATTTGAAAGAAAATCATTAAACAGATTTAATTTCTGTTCGTCGAGTTTCTTCTGATCTACAAGAGTGTTAATTCTCTTGTAGGTTTTAGCAGCATACTTTTCACGAAGAATGCCACCATCCCATACCCATTCTTTACCTTCCATAATTCCTGAAACAAATGCATCGGGTGCAGATGGATCAGCAACAATATCAGCGGCAGTTGCAAGCATAAAATCTTCACCAACCATATTGATTCCTTCTCTTGTCAGTTTGAGTGAACCAACACCACGAGAAGAAACGCCAAGTTTAACTCCTTCTCCAATCAGAGATTCTGCAATTTTACCCATTGGAGTATTCAGAATCTTTGCCTTACCAATAAAGTTAGATCCACTTTCACGAAGAGAAGTAATTTTATGTGAAACACGATCGAGATTTACAGTTGGGCCATCAGGATGTCCAAGTTCACCAAGAGCTCTTCCTTGCATGATATGATTTTCGTTGTATCTAGCAACTTCACGACGAAGAGTATCCATTGGATACAAACGTCCATTGCGGTTTTTAATGTCACCCTGAAGGAAAACACCTTCAATGTAGAGTGACTTTTTACCGTTGCGTTCTTCAACGATAAATTCGACTGACTCGATTTCTTCTCTGATGAGTTTCATGGCCTTAGTTTGTAAATCCTACTTTTGCTGCTTTGATTGCTGAAGATGTCCAAATAACATCTGTTGGAAGTTTTTCTAAAAACTCAACGGAGTTTCCTGGCATTGAAAAATAATTAGTTGTTGCAGCACCAACGATTGTTGAAACTCCAACAGTAACAATACCTGAAGTATTATTATGAAGTCTCACGCATGTTGCATTACCGATGCTTGTTGCAGCACCAGCTGTTGCACCTGTTGCAACCTCAGATTCAACGATTTTAGTTCTTTGCATCGGTATAATAAAGTCCTATACTTTTTATTTATGATTCTTCGTACTCTTCGCTATCTTCTTCGTAATCTACCTGATTATCATTAAACAAAGATGATGCAACTTCTGGTTTAAATGCATCAATTTTTTCTGAAGCTTTTGAAAAGAGCAAATCTTTAATTTTGTCACTAATTTGAGAAGGACTCTTATCAGTAACAATCATATCCATTAATTCATCCATGATTTTAAAATTAATAATCGTTGTTATTTATTAAATTTCGCCACCCTTGGGCATTTTAATTTCTGGTGGTTCAACTGCAGATGCATCAATTTCTGGTTCCATAACCGAAGCACCCATTTCTCCACCTGGCATTCCTGGCATTGGTTGTCCAGTTGCAGGATCAATTACCATTTGACTTGGATCGGGAATAATACCTTCTTCAATTTCCCTTTCAATTAACATATCTTGCTCAATAATTTCTTCATCAGTTTGACGAAGAACTCTTCTGCGAATATAATCTTGTGAAAAATATTTGCCCACATAGGGTTCTGCTTGAGCAACCATATTCAGACGTTCGGTGAGAAGTTCAGTTTCTTTGAGTTCTGCAAAATGGTTGTCGTAAAGGAAATCATATTGAATATGCTCACTCATAATCTCCCAATCTTCTGGAGTGATAATATTTTTTAAAATTAATTGAGTCTTGAGCATATCATTGAACATATTTGAGAATCTTTTTCTCAAGCGTCCAACGAACTTACTAAACTTAACTTCATCACGAAGAATTTCGGATGAGCGTCCAAGATTAAATCCACCTTCTCCACCAATTCTTGAAGTTGGAACATTTAATGATCTGTAAAGTTTTTCTTGAAAATATTTGATATCAGTAATTTCTCCAAGGTTTTGTCCACCAGGAAGTGTGGTGATTTCAGTTCCTCTACCACCTTCACGGCGAGGAAGCCAAAAATCTTCAAGCATACTCATGTACTTGCGATCGTCACGAACTTCACCAGTTGCTGCATCGTAAACTAACTTATTACGATAACGCATCATAACATCACGAAGATATTGTTCTGCCTTTACTTTTGGAAGATTGCCAACGTCAATGTAGAAGATTCTTCTTTCTGGAGCTCTTGAGAGTCTGTAGATAACAAGAGAGTCCTCAATCATACGAAGCTGATTGAGTGCCTTGATTGCTTTGTGAAGATATGAAAGTGTTGATCCTTTATTTCTATCTACAAGTCCAGAAGTGCAATAAGTGATAGAATCTCTAGACATTTTAATGCCTTTTTTATCACCTAAAGCAGATGGATTTGATGTGGGATATGTTGCTTGGGGAGTGTAAATAAAGTATTCTTCAATCTTAGGAAACTCATATTCCATTGGATTGTCGGTGTTAATATTCGACAACCTCATTCGATCATCATTTTTTTCTTTTTTAGTCTGCCGTACATAACGAATTTTCATGGCATCAATGTATCTTAACTCCTGAATACCTTCTTCAGGACGTTTGAAATCGATGACTTTATGATAATAAAGTCTTCCATCAATATACCAATTTCTATAAATTTCGTGACACTTTTTATCAAAATCTAATAAGTCTAAAATATATTTAAATTCTTCTCTAATTTTTTTCTTAATACCATCACTTGCATTAAGATTTGATAATTCAATTTCAACAGGAGTATCATTAGTGTCTGATACAATCGCTTCATTTACAATATCTTCAATCGCACTATCACACTCAGGATGTAGTGCCATCTCACGATATCTTTTGATTAAGTCAAATTCTGTTCTATAAATTCCTTCAAGATCTACATATGAACCAAAAAAACCACTTGTCAGATAGTGATCAACCCCGTCCTCATTATTAGGAGGAACGGGGGAAACAACTGTCGGTGAAAGTGGTTCGTTATCCTCAATAGAGAATCCAAATAATTTTGCCATTATTAAAGTTTAGACTTTGATTTCTACTATTTATTAAGCGCCAGAACCAGGTCTTTCTGGGTAGTAGTATTGAACTTGGAATTCAACAGTGAACTCTTCAATCGTGTCGCCAGTTTCATACGAAAGATCAATTGCCGAAACTGCGGTTGGGAAAATATCTTGGAACTTATACTGTGCCAAAATATTTGCAGGGCCTGAGGTTGTTCCTTGTCCCTGAGTTCCTGAAGCAGTTCTTCCGAGTTGATAAACTGTAGCATTACCCATATAAGATGCAGGGCTGGTTAAACCAGAATGATCTCCATATTGAGCAACGTTTTGCATCCATGCTTCAAATGCTCTTCTGTGTGAGAAGTTTTCATCGTTGATGATTGTTACAGCCCAAACATCAAAAGTTCTGTCTCCAGCAACTTTTAAAATGCGTCCACGGAAAGGAACTTCGATAGGAGTAACTGTAGATCCTGGCAATGCAGCAGCTTTGCAAAGGAATCTAAAGTTTTCGCTATCAAACTGTCCACTTCCATCTCCCTGAAGATTGAGATTTAAACCTTCAGGGAAAGCAACGTTAACTTCAAACAGATTAGGACGAGCACCGCCACCGATCAGTTTTGATTTAAATTGGGAGATGTTTCTTGTTGGAATTTGTGCCATGGTTGGATCCTCCTTTAGTAATTAATTAAAATCAAACTCTACCAGCGACTTCTTCGAAGCTAACTCCAGTACGGGTAGCAACGAAGGTAAGTGTAACGTAGTTGATCGACTTGGCTGGTTTCAAGAAGATGTCAGCTCTGAATTCATTATTATCAATTACGTCAGGAGTGTTATTTGTTTCATCACAGATGACGAGGAAATCAAAAACTCCTCGTTTTGCTTGAATATCGCGGAGATATGGTTCAACAATATTGACGAAGTTTGATCTTGTGATTTGATCGTTTAGTTCAAAGAGTTGTGCTTGTGCAGATCTCTGAAGTGCTTGCTCAACTGTGAGGAACAACCTACGAACGTTGATTCTATCAAATGCCGATGCAAAACCAAGAGCGGTTTTGTCTCCAAAAAGAAGAATACCGATTCCTGCTTGATTGACGATCGAATTAATTCTCAGAGGATACAGTTGATCTCTTTGAGCTTTATTTGGATTGTATGCAAGTTTGATAGCATTGTTCAGAATACCTCTTTGCTGTCCTGCAGGTGAGAACCAAGGATATGCAACGATACTTGTTCTAACCATCAATCCAGCAACATCACCATTACATGGAACGTATCTAAAGGTGTTATTGAATCTATCATACATGTACTTGTAACCCGAATCAAATACTGCGTAAGATGAAGATGATAGTGGGTTAAAGAACTCGATGATATTATCAGTTTGAGTGTCTGTATTTGTGATGTTAATTACGTCAGCTCTGTGTGGAGAAATGACTGCCATGCAATCCTTTCTGTCTCCAGCAACTGAAATCAGGTAATTTGCCTTTGCTTGCGATTCAAATTTGTTAGCCAAACCAGGGCCCATTACAAGATAATCGACTTGAACCTCATCTTTGTTTGAGAAAAGTCCATATCCTGTAACGAGATTTCCAAGAGTTGCAGTCATTCCACCGTTTGCACTATAATCGACACCTCCACTTAATGTGTAGGTAACATTTCCAATAGCACTGTAAACTGTGTTTTGTGCTGCAATGTTCCACTGTCCTGCTGATTGGGTATAAGCAGTGAAATTAGTTGAGAATCCAGTTGCTCTGGGAACAGTATTATTATAAGTATCTGCACCAACTGAAGGATTATCTCCGACATAAACATAAGAAGAGAATTGAGCAACGTATTCTTTCCAGAAATTTTTCTGTGGAGAATTTACTGCTGAGATTGAATCGCTGGCTTTTGAAAGTCCAAGGTGCTTTTCGAGTAAATTACCTTGAATACCAGTTACAGTGCCGCGATCATCTATGATTGCAATGTGAACTTCGTCGTTTCTTCCTTGTCTTTCAGAAACATAACCACTTGTACCTGGTTTTGGTGCAATTGATTTCCAGTAAACTGTGGAATTGGTTAACCCGAGTTGTTGTTGATCGTACCAGTCAACTGCTGTTGCTATACTGGCAGTTCCAGCAAGGTTTGATGCGTTTGTGATGAAACTAACTGTATCTGCAACCGAGAAAGAAGAATTGCTATCTCCTTGCTTGTAATCAATTGCAGTTTCAGAACCAGCAGCAGAAACCCTAGAAACAATCTTAACATCGACTGTGCTGTTTGAGTTTGTTGCGTCTGTTGTAACTCCAGTAATGATACCTTTCAAGTATCCAGTAAATGTAGAGGTTCCACCGTTTCCTGGAATCGTAACACTAGACAAGGTAAGAGTTACTCCATAACCAACAACTGCACCAGCAGTTCCTGGATTGGTTGTGGTGATACCAATGATTTGATCTGCCTTGTTGTCAATTAAGCAAACTTTTAAGTTGTTTGCCCAAGAACCTGGATTCTTTGCTGCAAAGACATAATCTGCAATATCATCAGCATAATTTTGAGTATAATCATCAAAGTTTTTAATTTTAAGACTTGTGGTATATGCAAATCCAACGCCAGCATTTGCGTTATTCAGAGTTGTACCATCAACTCGAACAACCTTCATTACACCACCATAACTGAGGAAGGATGAAGCAGTCATCCAATACTCATACTGTCCATCGGTGGATAATGGCTTACCGAATACGTTAATTAATTCGTTTTCCGTAGTGATATCAATTGGATCATTAACTGGGCCAATTGCAAAAGGTGCAGCAATTGCTCCAATGTTATCTAATACATTATCAGCTCTCCCTACAGTTAAATCAACCTCTCTGGTAAGAACACCTGGAGATAATTGAGGAGTCGCCATGTTTTTCTCCTGATACTTTCAGTTTATCTAAAAAATATTTATTAAAAAGATACTTTTCATTGGGGAAACGACGCATGAACAAATTACCAGTCAGGATATGCCCACGTATTGTTGTCGCCTTTATTTTTTCTATTTTGAATAATTCTTTCTTTTGTGCATTCTTTGCATTCATATGAATAAGAAGAAGCAGACACACCTCTTCGTATTCTATAAAAATCCTCTAACAGAACTTTATCAACTCCACAACTTCTACAACGTCTTTCAATAAAAAATAAATGTCCAAGTTTAATTTGGCCATCTATATCCATTACATGTACTCCCACATGTATGCTCGATCGCCATATTCATCAAGATGCCAACGATCACCATCCACATCTACAAAGCTTGATTCTTCAGATCCATCCACAATAAATCCAAAAGGTGACATATCTTGTTCGATTTGATTCTTCTGTTCTTCATATAATCTTTTTCTTACATCTTGATCGGTAAGTTCCTTAAAGTAATCTTGTGCAACTAACCATGCATAAATGACAAGACACATTGCTAAGTCATCATTACAACCCTCTTCAGCCTCAAAGGAGTTATTTTTCTGAATGAATGTTGTAAGTTCACTCATAATATCATAATCATTAAAGTATAACTTATCCTCTTCAATCATTGTCTTGAGATTCAAGCAACCAACCTTCTTAACTGCCTTGGACATCTTTACTCCAAGTTGAGTTTTCTTTCCAGAAAATCCTTGTCCAACGATTTGTCCAGCACGTCCACGCATTGAGCACATGAGTAAGTTATTGTATTCAAGATCATAATGAATAATTGATGCTACTTGATCTCCAACATCATTGACTTCACAAAGAATAAAAGCACCATTATAATTTTTTGCAACATCTACAATGATGCTTGGAAAAAGCATTGGTTTAATTTCGTTGTTTCGATACTTTGCAACTACTTTATGTGGAAACTGAGTAATATCAACCACAGTAAATGCTGAGTAATCGTTTCCAACCCCTCTGGCTACGTCTACAGTGATAAGATAGTCGTGTTCCTCTATAGGATCAACATATACGTCTAAACCCGCGCTACGTGCCTTAGGATGATCGTATACGAGGTTCCTCAACTTAGATGCTGCAATCAATGTATCAACAGATCCTAAGAATTCACATTCAAACTCGACTTTAAATTGCTGCTCAGAAGTGTTTGCAATTGTTTGTTTTTTCCATTTATCATCTCTTCCAGGAACTTCACTCCAATGAACATCTGTAAATACATATTCATTTTTACCACGCTCCGCATCGTGCCACATGCGGTAAAAGTGATTCATACCATGTGGCGTAGAAACAATAATAACTTTGGTTGATTTACCAGAAGTAATTGTAGGATAAACCGATGCAAAGAATGAATCTGCAATATGATTTGGAACGAACGCAAATTCATCCAAGAACAGAATGTTGAATGACATTCCTCGAACGGCTGATGCTGATGTAGATGCTGCAAGAATCTTTGAACCATTCTCAAGTTCAAGAGATCCTCGGTTCCAAATTAATACCCCTTGCTGCATCCACTTGGGAAGATTTTCATAAGCAGTTTGAAGACGATCTAAAAGTTCTCTTGCAGTTGCTGCTTTGTTAGCAAGAATGCCAATATTTACATTATCATTAAAGATTGCATAATGAAGCAAAAACGATACGACAGTAGTGGATTTACCAGTCTGTCGAGGCATCTTACAGATATTAAATCTGTGTTTATGAAAATTATTAACTAATTTTTCTTGAAATGGATAAAGCTCAAATGGTTGCAAACCTTTATCAAGGGTTACAATTTTAATATAATTTTTTGCAAAATATACGGGATCTTCTTTACACTTTACAAATTCAACAATTTGTTCTTGTGTAAACTCAATCGGGGTGTTAGCCTTCTTGAGTAGTGGATTTCCCAAATAAACATCATTTGCCATAATAAATTATTTTTATATCAACAGTTCCAAGCTCTAAGTGATTTATTAATTCTACTATTTGGATCGTTAGCAGTTTTTGCTGAAGTCAGTTTCTTTTTCATTCCAGACATCCGAGCACAAAAACTCTTTCTACGTGGATTACCAACTTTCTTTGAAGGTGCCTTCAGATCACTTCCAGGATTTTCACGCTCATAAGACTTGCGTCCTTTCTCATTCAAACCACCGCTTTTGTTCTTACCTTCTTTACGTTGCCATGCAGCAACTTCTTCAATATTTTCTTCGCCAATAGTTTCATTATTTAAAAGATAATTTTTAGATCTTTTTGGATCATATACCTGAATCAAAGGTTGTCCTGGCTCAAGTCCAGCAATGTTGTATTGGAGAACCATTGCTCCAGGATATACCTTTTGAATCTGATCAGTAACATCTCTTCTTGATGGCATATTCAGTTGAGGGAAGAACATCTTATTCATATAAGTCTTCCCCCTCCACGAAAATACCACTGAGATGATATTTCCGTTAGTTGCAGGAAGTCTTACTGCTTCTTCAATCCCAACTTCTTCATTTGCTGGGACACAGTTAGGAACCATTTTCTTTCCTTTCTTTTTCATTCCAACTTGCTTATAACCAGTCCAACATGCTTCTTCCATTTCACCACTGTTGACATAATCTGCAGCAGTATCAATATAATCTGCAGCTTTGGTAATTTTTGACTGAACCCATGCCTCTAAATTTCCTTCACCTTTACCAACCTTCATTTCAAGTCTTTTTAGCGCATCATGAATAGTCTGCAATTCAGATCTGGCCATTGAATACTCTTCATCTCTTACAGAAAATTTATCCCATGCTTTTTCGCCGTAAGAACATTCAGATCTTGCCTCTCTTTTATCGCACAAAGGACAATATCTTTTTTCTTCCATTGCCTCCGATTTTGTTCCCCAATTAGCAGCACCTTTTTTACGGCATTTTACGAGAGCACCTGAGGCATATGCACTTGGCCAAACATCATATCTTGCTTTTACTTTATGATAACAGGCATCTTTTTTACCACTACTTTTTCCTTTTTTATCAGTTTCTTCGTTCATTTTTTTTCTTGGGGAATCTGTGGAAACATATGTTGGTTTTGCAGCACCTGTTTTTTGTTGTTGTCCAGGATCTGCTGCCTTTTTTCTTCTTGCAGCAGAACGTCTTTCTGCTGGAGTCATAGTTGCTCTTTTTGATGAAGAAACACACTTTGGAGTTCCTTCTCCAGGTTCATCACTTGCACAAGTTCCACCAGTTACAACATTTACCCAACCCGGTTTACCTTCTTTAGAACGAGAACCTTTAAACCACTGATGTAGATTGCCTTCTTTTACATCTTTAAATTTTTTATGATGTTTTTTGGCATCTGCTTCCATTTTTTTCAAACGAGTATAATAATCTGGAATCTCATCTAAATGTTGAAGAGTAATATCTCTGGCAAGATCATGATCTTTAGTGTGTTCATGCTCGATTGGTTCTCCTATATCCAGTTGCTTTTGAATGAAAGAAGCATCAAGGCGATGCTTCTTTGCAATCTGCTCAACTGTTTTATGAGATTTAAGTTTATTCATTATAAATCACACTTTTTTATATTTATTTATTATGAGAAGTTATAGAGGGAAAGGTTTCCCCACCAAATCGAACCAGAATCATAAGTAAAGAACGTATAAACATCAGTTTTGTTTGCTGCTTCAGTTCTTACCGGAACTGTTGCATTAGGCCACTTAACAGACGCTGGCCAAGTGATTGTTCTACTTGGAGTTGCATCATTAGTTAAAACTAAAGTAAATGACACTGCGCCGTTACTTGGATTTGAGAAAGTAAATGTGCAGTTATCTGTCAATGTTGCTGTCACAAATGATCCATTGTCTAAATTGATAGTTGCAGCTGCACCTGTGTTTCCTACGAAATTAATTTTTTCGGATGGTTTTGTAACTGTACCAACACCCGTAACATTCAAACCAACTACATTTAATGTATTTGTAACAGCATCAAAAGTTAAATCTGCATCTGTAGCAGTTGCAGTCATTGAACCAGAAGTTTGTCCTGTTACTACTATTCTTTGAGTTCCTGATGCTGCAGATAATGTTGAGCCTGCATTTGTAATACCAGATCCATCACCATAGAAAAAAGCTGCTGTTATTGATTGTGCAGCAGATACATTAGATGCAGTTACTGATTGAACATCAAGTAAATTATCATATACTGTAAATCCTGCTCCAACAGTTAAGCGACTACCAGATAATGCTGAAGTGGTTCCGATTGAAATTGGATAGTTGGAAATCCAAGTGTCAGTACCCAATCCACTGAAACTATTTTCTTTGAACCACATAATCTTTTTGTATGTGGCGGGATTGGTTTCTCCAATGCCCACATCAAAAAGTGTAATTAGTGGAGTTCCTTCAGTTGATGCAACAGCAATACCACCATGATTGGCAGTATTATCGGTAGAAATATCATTACCAAATGCATCAGTTCTATATCCTACAACAATATCAGCATCGAAAACATTTAATTCTGTTGCTGTGATATAAGCATTGGTTCCTCCAATAGTAATATTACCATCAACATTCAAATTGCGAGTAACCTGCAAGTCTCTAGTAACTATTAAATCTCGTGTAACTGTTAAATCTTGAGGAACAACTAATCCTGTTGGAAGACTTAAAACGGGAGTTGATCCTTCTCCAGTTCCACCAGTGACTGTAATTTGACTTGCAGTTCCAGAAACTGATTGAACATAATCACCAGTGGTATCAGAACCAAGTGCAACGCTGTTAGGTTGAATTGTTGCGGCTAATGAAACATTGCCGGTTCCATCAAAACTAATTGCAGATGCAACGACATCTCCAGTGATTTCAAAGGTTCTTGGGGTTTCAAGTTGAGTTGCAGACGCTGCTACTCCAGTTATACTTCCTGTTATACCTCCACTTGCATTAATTGCTCCTAAAAATGTAGAAACTCCAGAAACATTTAATGCATTTAGAGTTAAACCACTTGAATGTAAAGTATTAGATCCAACTTGAACTCCATTAGTATGATTAAGAGTAAGTCCAGCACCAACATTAACTTGATTATTGCTTCCATCAAGAGTAATTGAACTTGATCCTATGGTTAAAATTCCAGTAATTCTAGCGTCACCATTTACAATGAGTTGAGTTGTTCCACCACCGACGACAGTGTTACCTAATGTGGAAACACCAGAAGAGTTTATATTACCAGTTACATTTCCAGTCAGATTTCCACTAAACGTTGTAGCAGTTAAAACACCAACGTTTTCAGTATTCGATAAATCTGCTTTTGCTACTTCAAATCCACCTGCAGTTGTTCCATCATGAACATGCAAAGATTTATTTGTTGTATTTACTGTAATTTCTGCAGTTGCCCCAGTAAATGAAGAGTGTTGATCTTTTGTTCCTCTTCTAAATTGAATTTGTGTTGCCATTTGCTTTCTCCTTTAAGGTAAAATTAAGATACAATTGCTCTGTCCGTAACTCTTCTCCAGTTTGTTCCATCAGAGAAAGCGGGTACTGAACCTCCTGTTTCGTCAGTAACAAATAGCATTTGTCCTGCTGGACTTGCTGCTGGTAATGTTGATACTGTATAAGGTGGCAAAATAAACTGATCTGGACTTATAATTCCTGCGAGGATTAATAATCCTAAATCATAGGCATTTGCAACCGAGTTAATAATTAATCCAGAATCATCTGATGCGGTGACAGCTTCTGTAATTAGTCCAAAATCGCTATCATTGTTCCAATTGAACGGAATGATTGATGATGCATTTATAAATTGAAGAACTCCAGATCCATTTGTTGCTAGTACCTGATTATTAGCACCATCTGTTGTTGGATATGTGAGTCCGTTTATTGTTGCGCCAGATCCAACAGTTAAATTTGTTACTCTGGCAGATCCGATAACATCGAGTTTTTTTGTCGGATTTGTTGTTCCAATGCCAACATTTCCAACTGTATAATAAGTATCATAAGTATTCGTCCCTGTTCCTACAGTCCATGGATTAACCACAAAAACTGTAGTCCCTATTCCTACATTTTTGGATGCATAAAACTTGCCATCAAAGGTATTAAGAGCTACTTCTCCTAAAGGCACCTGATCGGGTGTAGGTATCTTGCCTTCTATAGAAGATCGTTTAATCCTAATAACTGGATCAGCCATTCAACCTCATGATGGTAAAAACCGTAAACTCAGTATATACTGAGCATTAAACTTATTTATTATTAAAAATCATCAGACTTTGTAGTTCTTTTTGCTTTTGTTGACAATGATTGAACTTCATTTCTGAGATCTGTAATTGTTTTATTTAATTGTTCAATTTGAGTTTCAAATACAATATTTTGATTAAACAATTCAAATGCTTTTTGTTGATACTTTGCAAGAACTGCCTTTAAATCATCTTCAGACATAAAAAAATACCCTCAGGTTTCTGAGGGTATTTAGATTTTTTAATTAATATCAGAATGTTCCAGCATCAACGGTGATATTTTCAAGAAATCTTTCACTACCAGTACATGAAATAACTTGAGATTGTCCTGCACAGTCATTTACCCACAATGCACCGATTTCAACTGGAGCATATGCGGAAACTGTAATAACTGGAGTTGATGTATTACCTTCTGAAGCTGGGTTATCAGAATTAGCAGAAAGAACAAATCTTTCAGTTGAATAATCCCAAATAACACCAGCAGTCTTGGCAACACCAGCGTCGCCATAATTCATCATAACTCCAAGATCCCATGTTGTGGTTGCTGGAGTTGAACCAGTTTGAATACCAAGAGTAATAGTTCTGTCGTTTACAGTTAATTCAGTGGTATTGATTTGAGTAGTTGTTCCATTTACATAAAGATCACCATTAACCGTAAGATTATTTGATGCTACTACAGCACCAGTAGAATTTGCAATTGTAAGTGCTGCAGTTCCATCATTTGCTCTTACATTCGATACATTAATTGTGGGAGTAGTGAGAGCAGTTGTGACGGTAACACTATTTGGAAGTCCAACAGTGATTGTTTGTCCACTAGCAGATGTTTCAATCTCATTTGCTGTTCCAGCAACTGTAAGTGATTGATCATCTAAATTAATGCTACCCGTTCCAGTGTCACCTATAATTCCAAGATCATCATCAAAATCAAAGGTGTTGATGTAGTCAATAATAGCAGAAGAAGTTGGAACAGAGGAAGTTGAACTTCCTGCTGAAACTGATGATGAGAATTGGGTAACGCCAACACCAGTTCCAAAAGTAGTAATACCCGAAACTAAAAGATTTCTGGTGGTAACATCTAATCCAATCGAAGCACCACCATTAACCTCTAAACCACCAACGAATAATTGATTATTAACATAAACATTAGATGTTGTAAAGGTAGCAACACCAACAACAGTAACAACATCAGATCCAGCATTTCCTAATGTTACATCTCCTTGAGCGTTTAATGTGCCAGTTACGGTTAATGATGCTCCAACGATTACATTATTAGGAAGCCCAACAGTAACGGTTGAGTTGGTTCTTGAAACTTCTATTTCGCTGGCAGTTCCATTGATTGTTTGAACAGCACCAGTGGCACTATCTGCAAGAACAACATTACCAGAAGTTACTGTAAAATCTCCAGAGTCAAAAGATGCAACACCTTTATTTGTATCTGATGCATCTTCTGCAGCAATAGTAATAGTATTATCAGTAACAGTTGTATCAATACCTTCTCCACCAGCAAAAGTAATTGTAGAACCTGTACTTACAGTATCTGGAGCTCCAGAATCTGCAGCGATGGTAAAGTCACTAACAACTTCGGCCCAGGAAAGATCTCCAGAACTATTTGTTTTAAGAAAATAATTATTAGTTGGAGTTGCTGGAAATGTATAAGTCGTAACACCAGCAAGAGTATCTGGAGATTTTAATTGAATATAATCAGATCCGTTACTAGTTCCTTCAACAAGGTTGATTCCACTACCAACCGTTGTTGTTTCTTTTCTCCAATATCGATGAGATCCAAAAAACTTGTTATTATTTGTTGTGCTGTCAATACCCACAAAAAGATCAAATGAATCTGTAGTGAGTGCGGGTTCACCTGCTCTTAATCCGGGCAGACTGGCAAAAGCGCCTCTCTTAAACTGAAGAACTGGTGCAGACATTTCTTTTTGCTCTTTACAATGTGATATTAATATTTATCAATTAAAATGTGCCAGCATCTAAATCAATTCTGTTATCCAAATCTATGTCCAACTCATCTACAAAAGGATCTGGAATTCCTGGAGAAATTGGTTCTGTAACAGATGCAGTTAAAACATCATCTGGATTTACATTTTTCCATTTGTTAGTTGCATGATCATACATCAAAACATACTTATCAAGATCTCCTGTAATTTCTACATCTGTAAGATCATTTAATGTCTGTGCCATATCTATTTGATACGATAGTCCTACTTTGTAACTTTTTGGTTGAGTTACTTTTACTTGATATTCAGTCATACTGATACACTTTCATATACTAGAGCAGTTCCTTTAACAACTTTTATTCTTTTAGTATCTATAGTTAAAACCACATCAAAATAATTTCTACCTTCGGATAAATTTGAAGTTTGTTCTGCTGTCAGAGATAATTTTATTGTTCCAGTTGCAGCAGTGATTAATTTTGCAAATTCTTCATATGCTGTTGATGTTGGATATTTACGAATAGATGCATATGATGTGCTCAATCCAGCCAATGAACTGGACGAAGAATCACTATTAAATAAATTAAATGTTGCTTCAAAATCAACACCTTTTTCAATAACCAAATTGTTAATTTCAGCAACGGCCATTGATTTGATGAATATTTTAACTATTTATTATTCTTGTTTGTCTATTGGTTGATTTTTTAAAAGTTTTGACAATTCTGCAGTTGATCCAACAAATAATGCATTGGTAACATTTGTTGGGCCTTTTGATTTTGTTTCATCAATATCTTTGAGTTTCTTTTGAAGATCAATTAATTTATCAGTTGCATCTGCTACATTTTTAATAAGTTGTCCTGCAACTTCATAAGCCCTTGGCATTTCACTTTCTTGTGCTAATTCTAGAATACCATTTAATGCCTCTTGTCCTTTTTCAATAATAGCATATAAATTTCCTCTTGTATACTCATAATCTTTTTTAAGATCATTTGAAACTTCTTCTATCTCATCAATTTTTTTTTCGATAGTTTCTACTTTTGTCTCTACAATTTCATTAGAAACATTGAAAGTTTTATTTAAATCGTCAAACTTTTTTGTCATTTTCATAATCACCCACTAAATCCAAAATCATCTCCTGCTTGAATTAATGCATTATCTGCAGCGACGATTAGATTGACAGCACTACCTAATACGTGAGGTGCTGCAATCGTGTTATCTGCTCCACGTTTAACCGTAAGTTGATTTGAGGTTTTTGATTCAACATACATCTCTTCATTATCAATGGTAATATAATCTCCCACTACAATGCCAGAAGCGTCATTAACATCAATAAATTTGGTTGTTTCATTAATATCTACACCTAAGTTAGTAACAACATTTTCACTGTAACTCTTAATCGCTCTGGGTTCTGTGGAATATGTAATATCTCTTGTTGGCGTTCCTGTGGCATCTCCAGCAATATAACCGATAGAAACTTTTTTGATAACGTCTTTGGAAACATCGGTAATAGGGCCAAAAAGATAAGTTTTAGCAGTGAATCTTAAAGTATAAATTAAAGCTCTTCTTGTATCAAAATTTCCCTCATAATCATCTTGCATTGAAATACCTTCAAAGATGACAGGTATGTCTCTTTTTTCTCCAATCTGTTCTACCAAATCAACTGTCAATGTATATTGTGGTTGAAAATATGGGAGCACCTGTTCAATAATTTGAAGCATATCATCATTTAATTTTGTCATGATGCTCAGTTCAAATGTCATGTTATAAGGAACTGGCATATAAACTCTTCTGATTTGCTTTTCATCAGAAGATAATCCAGACAAGAAAGTTTGAGTTGTAGTTACTTTTCTTGATGGATCGTATGTTAATCCAGTAAATTCAAATGACATTCTTGGTAATGACATTTGAACTGGTTTATTCGAATTTGGAGCCTGCTCAAGTCTTGCTAAAAACTTTTGAGTTGGCCCATATGCCAAAGGAACTTCAATCACACTTACTGTTTGATCTGAATCATTAACATGTTTGATTTTCATACCATTAAAAAGAGTTCCAAACCCAATAATGGTTTTTCTCAAAATTTCGTGGTAAAAATATTCAAACATGTCAGTAAAAGTTTATATTACTATTTAATGTTGCATTATTTATGGTGTTCCAAAAGGATTCTTTTCACTAAAATCAATAATTTGATCAGATTCTTCTTCAATTACATCATTCTGTGCATAAGGATCGACAAGATTATATGCTTGAACCTTCCTTAATTTATAAGATGCTGATGATGCTGTTCCAACAACAACATCACCATCTACAAAATCTTTTGTGATTTTGTAAACTTCTAATGCGCCAGTTGTAGCATTCCAAGACTTAACTAATGCGGATGCTCCACTTATACTGCCAGTAACCGTTTCGTTAATAACATAAGTTCCAATACCGATCATATATGGGGATCCAATTGTAATTGTAGGTGCAACAGTATATCCGAGGCCTGCGTTAGTGATTGTAATTGACGTAACCACACCAGCAGTATTAATTTTTGCTCTACCTGTTGCTGTAATACCTGTTCCAACTGGAGCCGCGCTAAAAGTAATGATTGGTGGAGTCGCATATCCACCACCACCACTTGTGAGATTTATTGCTCCCACAATACCATCACCAATAGTTGCTGTTGCCGCGGCCCCTGCACCACCTCCACCAATAAAAACAACAGATGGTGCTACAGTATATCCAAATCCAGGGTTTGTAAGTTCAACTCCCTGAACTTTTAATGCACTTGTACCATTACAATCTACAAGATTACCAATCATTGTAGCGATACCAATTGCAGTTTGTCCTCCTGATGGAGCAGATGAAATTGCAACTGTTGGAGTTGATTTGTATCCACTACCTCTATTAGTGATCGTTATAAATCTAACGCCACCATTAACTACATTAGTAGTCGCTGTTGCAGTTGTACCAACTCCAACTAAAGTGAGTGTTTGAATATAACCATCATTTTCTACATTATCGTCAATTTCTTCAATTCCAGTATCAACGACTTCATCTTCATATCTAAAGAGTTCACACCTCAGTTCATAAACATATGTTTTTTGAAGTTGATAAAATGGTTTTTCTTGCTCAACAAATTTTATTTCAAATAATCTATCGCCTAATGGAAAATAAATTAAGTCCCCCTCTTTGGGACGAGTTGATAATTTAATATTTGGTAAATTTTGAATCAATGGAGTAATATAATTTTCAAATCTGTCTTTTGAAATAATTAAAGTTAAATCTGTGAGTGGTTGAATTCCAAATTTTGATAAAATTGTTCCTTGTCCTTCATATCCTTCATAAGTATCAACATATGCTTCTAATGGATATGCATTATCAAATTTTGATTCGATAACTTCTTTAATAATCGTTTTTTCCGTTACATATTGACGAGGAAGATAATGAATATCAACACCATACATGCGGAGTTGTTCATTGATCAAATCTTGAATCAATCCTTGTTCGTTTTTTGATCCCTGTAAAAAAAATGGATTGAGCATTTTATCCGATCATGTCCAGTGGGGGTAATTCGTATGTACTGGACATTCTCTCCATAAGAATATCTAGTTCTCTCTGAGCATCGTCATATATCTGTCTTCCGTTCAATTCAACTCCTCCAGGAAGTTTGACTCCTTGGAATTTAATTAAATTTTGTCCCCACTGACGTTTAATCAACGCTGTTAAGTATGGTTTTAAGAAAGAATCATTCCACACTCGTGCATAATCATTACCGTCCATTGTTCTCCAACAATCGATAATGATCCAATTTCCCACTGCTGCACTACCCCAATCAATATCTAAGTAAAGTCTATCTTGTCTTTTATTAAACCTAATTTGTTTATCAGTTGTCAAAAGAAAATCAATATCTTCAAGATAAGTTTTAACCATTGCATAAGTTAACAATTCAGTAGATCCCCAATAATAAACATCGTTGAGAAACAACTGATATTTAACACTAAACATATTATGAGTAATACTATTAGTGCCGTCAAATTTATAAATTTTGTTTACTCCAATTACGGATGGATGAACTGGCAAATAATTTCCATTCTCTTCATATTTAAATGATGTACTATATCCTACAGTTTCAGTTACAGTTGTGGTTGTAATGCCTACAGATCCAGATGATCCACCTCTTGCTCTTCCTCTATCAATATCATCTTGTGTGATCTGATATTTCATATAAGTTTGATAGACACCATCAAAGTGTCTTTCTTGGAAGAATTGAACTGCATCATCAACAAGATCTTCAATCTGCTCATCAGCAACATTGATCTCTAAAACTGGATAACCCAGTTTTCTTTTACAATAATCGATAAGCTCTTGTCGAGTAGATGGTTGTGCCATTAGAGTTGTGTCAAGACTTCTTGTTGTTTTAGATACAACTTAATATACATCCTTGAAAGGGTTTTCAAAGTTTCAAGATCATTAATACTATCTATATCTCTTGAATGTTTCTCATATTCAAACATTTTATTAATATTTTCTAATGTAATACTATTTGGATCCATTGATCATACTCCTGAGCAAATTTTTAATCTCATCTAAATCACTTTTCATAGAATTTACTTCATTTTCTAGAGACTGAATTTTTTCAAATTCAATCTCCTTAACACGTTTTTGTTCTAAGTAATTTTTATATTCAACCATGTTAACATTCAAAATTGCTTGAGTTTGTTCGTCACGAACTAAGTTGTCATGTCCGTCTACTTTAGAAAACATCATATCATGCGAGAGCAATAACTCTAAATTCTCTTAATCTTGGTGGATGAGCCTGATCTTGAGAAGATCCAATTAATTTAACACTAAAGTATCTAAACTCTGGTAAGTTATTAATAGTGAATTGATACTCTTTATATTCCAATTCAGGACTTAAGTTCTTAAAGTTTGCTGATTTTGCAATATTCTTGTCAGGAAGTCCATCATTATTTGCTGAATCAATGATTGATCCAAGATTAGTTAAATTATTATAACCTGGGAATGGATAGTATACTGGAGTTTCATTTGGATCTTTCATGATGGCATATAATGCTCTCAGATCGCTCAATTGATTTACATAACCAGCTGTGATAATCTTTAATGATGATGCAGGAACTTCAAGCGAAATTGCATTTGTAGCATAAACAAATGCAGATGGATCGTCTTTCAAAGATGAAACTCTAAAGTCTGTAGCATAATTTGTGATTGGACTATTTACTCTATTGCTTGTAAGAATTACACTTACCCTATCTAAGTCAATAACTGGAGAAATATTTTCATCAGCACTACTTAATTTCATATTCAATGTCAAAGATTTACTTCCTGGGAATGTTGCTGGGATAAGTTTAGTAGATTCGTTAATCTTAGATGCAATAATTCGAGGTGTTGAGAAGTAAGTGTTGCCATCCAAATTAATGGGTTCAAATCCTTGATCCAGATAGGACTCTTCGGTGCCATCAATACTACTACCACTAGTTGTTCTCACAGTTGCAGTAATATTAGTATTTGTCAACTTCATTGTTTGAATATTTGGTTTGATGATTTCAAACGGAATATTTTGAGTTGCATAAATGTTTGGGCCGCCAGCAGACTTAGTTTCATTAATATAAAGTCTTGGGAATGAAGTACTAACGCTCCTATCAACTTGTCCGTGTGGTGAAGATTCAGTCTTACCTGCCTGACTTGTATCTACTTTGATATAATAATAATCAAGATCTAAAGATCTATCTAAATCTGATGCATCTTGAAGAGTATGTGTTTTATTGATTCTTCTCAACGAAACACCATCAAGTTCATATTTAAATACTGGAGTTCCTGTAGTGTAAGTAAACGATTTGGTTTGATCAATTTGTCTTGTAATTCCAGTAAGAGTATTTCCACTTACACCTTCATAAGCAATAATTTCTTGATCAATTAATACATAACCTGGATTTGTAGAACTTACGCTTACGTTTTCAAATGTCTGGAAAATACTGATTCCCGTAATTGGATCAAGAATCATATCTGACAATGAAATTGATGCAGTAGAATCTTTAGCAACATCAGCAGTTAAAAATGATGGTAAAGAATCTGGATATACTCCAGAAATTGTAACATCATTGTTTAATGCATACATTCCATGATTCTTATGATTTACCTTAATGAAGGTTCCTTCCTTATCTTCAGAATCGACAGTAGCATAAGTTACCTCTACATTTCCTGCCGTTCCATTTAAGTTTGTGGATCCAATTCCTGTTGCAATATACGCAATAGTGCTTCCTGCACCAGTTGTAAATGTTCCTTGAACATTATCAACGATCAGTTCATTAATTGCGTCAATTGATGAGACTGACAGTCTCAGGTTTCTTCCCAATACACTACCACCAAAATTAGTTGCAGTTAAAACATCACCAACTCTATATCCAGAACCTGGATAACTGATTGTGGCTGCTGTAGCTACATTGTTAATAATTGTAATTTTTGCAGTTGCGTCTCTTCCAGATCCTGTTACATTTGCAAGAGCAACGTCTGCAAAAACACCATCAGAATAACCGATACCTGCATTCACAATTGTCATGGTTCCTGTTGCAGAACCGGCAGCACCTACATAATTGCCACTTGCATTTGAATTCGTTTGAATAATCGTATTTCCAAGAGTTAATCCAGTGTCTGTTACAGTTTTTCCTAATCCTATTCGGAGAACTCTTGAATTAAGTTCCAATGGATTTATAAGCAAGTTTGCAATTTGCTTGTTTCCAATATTTAAATCTGGATTGTAGAAGTTGATGTCGCCAATTGAAGATGTATTAAACTCTGCCCTATACAGAGTCATCTTGAGATCTTCATATTGACTTGGATCCCAAGTTGATCCATTTTGAGACTTAAACAGAGATCCTAACAGAGGTTGTTGAGTAACAATAACTTGTTGAGACTCTGGGCCAGATGCCGTATCTGCAGTCGCTTCTCCCAATCTAGAAATCCAAACATTATATTCATTGGATTCTGAAAGAAGAACAATTGCATGTTCTTGTCCACCTTTCAAATAAACTGGTGAGGGGAAGACAATAGTAGTTTTTACTGAACCATCATCTGAAACATTGATATCTTTTGGTTCTACCGCAATGGAACTTAATGGATAAACCTCAGATTTGGGTGTTCCCAATGTCATTGGACGAAATTGAACAATGACTGGTAAAGTGTCATCTTTTGTTCTAAAGTAAAGATCAACTTTGGTTACAAAAATACCATTCTCTTCGTCAACAAAGAACGATTGTGCGAGAGGATCCCAATAGCAGTATCCCCAACGTCCATATCTATACCAAGGATTATATCCAACAACATTAGATGATGCACTGGTTGATGTTTCAGTTATAGTTCTATTTTCAGTTAATGTTTCTGACGTAAACTCAGCACTTCTAGTTGAAACAATAGTTTCTTGGATTGTATCAAGTTTTCCTTGAGCGTAATAACTTCCTTCGCCACTTGTATCAACTACACCGTCAATTTGAGAATTGACAGAACTACTTGTTAATCTAAAAGTTTTGGTTCCGGTTTCAAATGTTGGATTTGTTGGTACATTTGGATTTGGAATGAGGAAAGATCCAATAACTGTTCCTACATTGTCAGTAACTAATCGAACATTATTAATTGTTGCCTCAGCACCACTAGTTTGTCCCCTCAATTTAATACCACTAACAACACTTCCATAGAAAGATCCTAAAGCCTGCTCAGCAAGACTTGAAACGTCTATATTAAGAATTGTAGATGTGGATGAGTAATCTGAAGGTAATGCAGTGGTATTTTGTTGATCATATGGGTTTCTTACAAATATATCTATTGGATTATTAAATGGCCCATATTTATGATTCGGCGCAGCAACTCTAAAAACAATAGACTCTAGAGTCGTTTGTGGAGTAAAATTTTCTGCAATTGCATTTAGTGGCAGTGATCCAACGACAGTTTCGCCAACTTCAAATACACCAGACTCCATGGTAATTTCGAGTAATTTTGGAGTGATATATGTGTTAACGTCTTGTCCATCAAAGAACGAATATACTTGAGTAAAAGGCCTAAATCTCTTTCCTGTAAACTCAACGTTTCGAGATCTCATGTACTGGAGCATCTCACTGGATACTACAGAATCTCCTAAAGATTCGGTAGTAACTCTTTCATGCAATTGTAAACGAGTACCAGATCTTTGCTGCTGCTTTGTGGTTGTTGCGGTTGTTGTGGTTGTTACTAAAGCGCCGCCCCACCAGCCGCCCCACCATCCACCATAACGGGGATGTCCTGCATAATATCCATAATATCCACCATACCAACCATAATATCTTCCCCAACCCCAATATGGCCAACCATAACCATAATATTGAGCCGATTGGGATTGTGATGATGTAGTTCCACTCCAAGTTGTCTCCCAAGCACCCCAAGTTACTGGACTATATCCTGTTTGAGGATCCCATCCTTGAGCAATTAATTGATCTTGTGTAGCTGTAAAGTTATCAATTTCAACACGCTTTGCATCAATTCTAACTTGATCAACCCAAGTATCTGATGATGGGAACAGTTCAATTTGTCCATTATATTTTGTAACTAAGAAAGGAGTGACATTAACAGATCTTGTAGCATATGGTTGAATAACTTTTTCAACATCAGTATAATCAAGAGTAATTAACTGTCCTGTTCTTCTAATATTATTACCAACCAAATCGGTTACAAATCTAGAATCTGCAGTAGGATCTACAGATTGTCCGATACCGATTAAGGATTTAGAACCAATTAATAAGTCAACTTGAGTTGTGTATGGAGATGGACGCAACTCTGAGTTTACTGGATCAATACTATTTTTGATAATTGTTGATTTATTTTGAGAATTTGTTGTTGTAAAATCGTCAACAAAGAATCCAGATTTAAATCTATCAACACCCAAAGTATCTTTAATTGTTGTGTTTTGAGTAACTGTTTCTAAAAGATTTAAAGTTGTATATGACTCTAAATTTTTAATTCTTTCTTCAAGATTTGAGATATCTTTCATTTGATATCTCTTATGCTGTAAGAAGTTTATTTGTACTTTTGATACATCACACAGATATGGTGGTAATGTAATTGTAGCAACTTCTAATGCGTCTGGTAACGCTGGAGGTAATTCGGGATTTTCTGCAGGATCTCCTAAGTTTAATTGGAAAATTCCTTCTTTAGTTAAAAACAATCTATCAACTCTTGGAAGATAATGTGAATAACTTAATACAATAGATTCGTCTGATGCAAGAATATTTCTTCCACTATTGCCACTGATAGAAAATGTTCTTGATAAAAATTCAAATGGGGATCTAGTACCTTCAGTAGTTGTATAATTTGCAACTCTTGGCCTAATATCTAAAATATCTGTATTATTTACATTTGGTTTTGCAAATGCAACTGTACAATAATCGAATTGATTATAAGAATCTGCAGTTGTAATATCTCCCAAATCAGAAGATGCAAATCCTGCAGACTCAAAAATAATTTTTAATTTTTTTGATGGTTCTTTAGTGTTTGCTTTTCTAATTACCCTTACATAATTATAAATTGTATCAGTTTGTCCATAATCCAATTCATAGTTGTTTAAAATGTTTGTAGATCCTAATTCAATAGTCTGAATGACTCCAGTGATTCCCGATTCTTTAAATGTAACAACTTCGTTTTCTTGAAAGGTTTTTTCATTTAAATATAAAAAGTCAATTTTTAAATCATTATTTCTAGCAACATAAACGCCAACTGCTTTACTGGTTTTTCCAACAAATTGCTCACCAACCAATAAATCGCCCGTTTTTGCGGTTGGGCCATTTAATTGATTGAATGTAATTGCTGGAGTAATTGGATCGTCAGTATTATTTGATTCTAAAATTGCATATAAGAAAGTAACTTCTGGAGTATTCAGCGAAATTTCTTCATCCTGAACTCTTGTACCATATGGATATGATCCATATGTAAGTCCATCATTTAATGTCGTGGATCCAATCCCAGATGCACTTAACTTTGAATTATTAATAACTAAAGTATTGATTCTGTTTTTATTTTTTACTTTTGATGTAACATTAATTTTTCTTAATGTTGTAATTAATCTAGCATTTGTATCATTTGTCCCCAATCCAAAGATTGTAAGTTGCTTAGATTCACTATCAAAAACCAACTTGTCGGAAGTTAAAACTTCAAATGTTCCATCTGAACGGGTTAAAACATATCTTTCTTCGTCAAAAGGTAAGAAGAACTCGTTAGTTCCTGCAGTAACAGTATTTGTCTGATTGCTCGTAATTGAAACAGAAAATTCTTTTCTAATGGTTAAATTTGATTCAGTCAAATCTACCGACATGACATATGATTTTGGAAGTTGAGTATATAAAGTATTGTCTGAAGAAATTTGGAACCTTGATCCAAGAATAGTTAAGTCAGTTACATTAGAAGATGTTGAAGGTGGAGATCCCTTATTGATTCCCGTAACAGTAGTAATACCAGTAACTGTAATTGTTCTTGGTTCTATTGTTAATACTTTAGATAAAGTTGGAAGTGCAGAACCTGGGACTGTATATCCAACTAATGATCCAACTTTTAAATTATTTGTAAATGTAAAATCAGTTGATGTTGGAATTGTAATGCTACTAATACCTGCTGTTGATAGTGCAGTAATAGAAGCAATTCCAACGTTGTAAACTGCTGATGGAATAATATCTCCGGTAAAGATAGTGCTAATACCACTTAATTGAGATACGGATTGTATATCTCTAGTAGTATACTCGGTAATTGCAGTAGAAACTCTACTTGTAGTTTCAACTCCATTGAAAATAAACTTTTCTCCAGATGCAAAAGATCCTTGAACACCGTATGCCGTTATAATACCGGCATTATTAACATCAAATCTCAGATAACCAGTAGCTCCACTTGCCTTTCCTTTAATGTGAACTGGAGTAGATAATGTAATTGGTTCATTCAATGAAATTTCGGTATAAGTTTCAATATCAAATAATGCAATATCCCATTGATTTAAGTTTGCATTTGAAGTAGTATAGGATCCTGATTCTAGAGCAAAATCATAAACTCTAGCAACTCCAATTTCTTTTCCTGCCCCAACTGTCTGAGATGTTCCAACTCTCGAATCTCTTAAACTTACAATAAAAGGACTTGCAAGATCTAAGTTAGGAGCGCCATAAACACGATTTAATGTATAAGTTGAACCAGTTAAGTATTGAATACTTGCGTTGGGTTGTGTTTTAGTTGTTCTTGGTTTCTTAAAGTCTAAAAATACAGTAGAAGTTGTTTCTACCTCACAACCTTTGATATAAGCTTTTCCTGGAGAAATTTTATAAGTTCCTAAATCATCTGCTGGAACATTATTATTATATGTTAACTGTACGGGATCAAATACCCCACTATTTCCCAAATAATTGTTTAATGTCTCTTTTGGAGTGATTGAAAACGATTTTACATAGTAATCGCCAGATTCGTCTGAAGTTCTTCTTGCCAACTCTGTTTGAAGAACATTATACTGTGGATTTGGTGTAGTGTTTTTGATTAATACACCATTTCTAATTTCAAGAAGTCCTACAAAGTTTTCTGTATTAACTACATCAATTTCTTTTTTAGATAACTGTGCTGAAATTTTAAAACGATCAGCGCCTGGAGCAGCATAATTTGAAAATCCTTGAGCATTATCATTTAAACTTTCATCTTCGTCTGAAGTAATGATTTCTTCAATAACATCAAGTCCGACTTTGTATGATGGTTGGTTTGAGTATGGATCTAAAATTAAAGTTTCATCATCAACTTCAACAAAAGATCCTCTTAAGAAATAGATACCAGCAGATAAAATGATTGCTGATCCAATAGCTGAGCAGTCTGAAGTTGTATTTGCAAATCCTTCCCCTGCCTGAATAATAATAGCATCTTTAGTAAAAAGTTCTTGCAGGTTTAATTTTTCTCTATCGGAAAATACTCTTTGCTCTTCAATACCAGATGCCAAATAACTTACATATAATGTAGCATACTCGTTTCCAATTTCATTTTCAGTCAAAACATGAATAATTTTTGCTTCAACTTTAGTAGTATCTCCAATAATAGTTTTTCCTACTAAGCCTGGAAGATATTGATTTACATCTATTCCCAAATATTGATTTTCAATTTTTACAGCAAAAAATTGATTGTTATAGTTTATCTGGCCTGGAATTACAACAGATCCTTCTTTAAATACATGATTACCAAATTGCTCAATTTGATTTTGTAGAGTTGATTGTAAAGTCGTTAATTCTCTTGCCTGAACAGGATATCCCGGTTTGAATAATACCTTATGATAATTTTTTGTTGCATCAAAATCATCAAAATATGGCGAAACGTTGAGGTTAGTCTGTTGAGGCATGATTCTTTAGAATTGCAAAATGACTTTAATATCTTCTTTTTGGTTAGTTGATCTAGTAATCGATGGACGATTATCAACATAAATTGTATTTCCAGAATATTTTTTGACTTCTGGATTTGCTACACCACTTGTAAAATCTTGGCCCAAATAATATGTCCTACTATTTATTGTAGTTGAAATACCACTAAATCCAGTGTCAATTGAAAGGTTTGTGCTGCCACCTTGAATCGTTAGAGAACCTCCACTTGCTGGTAAGGAAGTAAATCTATTTAATTTAAATCCATATGTTGGAAGAGAATTTTGGGTTCCATCAGTATTAAACCCAACCAAGGTTCTGTCTTGCCAATATTTTAAAACACCAGTATTTTGATCATATGAAATAACCCTACCAACCGCTGTAGATCCAACACCAACTGTTTGAGTGATTCTACTATCTGCTGCGAATGTAGCTGAACTATATCCAACTCCAGTCAATTTTAGAGCATAGACTGCACTTGCTTTATCAAGATTTAATAAAGAAGTTGATCCATATGCCTCTGGATTTTCAATAATTCCAACCCTAGCAATTTGATTTCCTGTAATAAAATCTGGATTTTGGGAGTCATTTTCAATTCTAGAGTAAATTAAAACATTAAATGCACCCAATTCTCTATAAATGTTTGCACCATGTCCACCTTTAGGTGGAATAATTACATCAAAAGTTGGTGCGGTTGTTCCTGTCGGTACATTTCCAGCAACTAAATCAACAGTTCCGTAGGTATATCCAGATCCTCCATTAGAAATAGTAATAGATTCTACTTTAGAATCATTATTAATAATGACTGTTGCTTCTGCATTAAAACCATCTCCACGAATAGGAACTCTGGTATAAGTTTTGTTTGCTGTTCCTAAACCAACTCCACGATTTACAATTGTTACAATTTTTAATTGTCCACTAGTAGAAGCATTGTTTCTTACAGCCGAATCTGTAGAATTGGTTTCCCAATCTCTAGGAACTGGCATAAAGTTAATAGAATCAAACTTAACAATATCGCTTGGTTTAATTGTATAAAGATACTTCCAAATATATCCATCTCCACTATTACCAGCAGATCTTGGCTCTAAATCTGTAAAAGTTGGCTCATCTAATGATGGTTTTCCTTCTGGATTTTCAGGATCAATGCCATTATAAAGACAAATATAAACTTTATAATCGCTATTTACTACATAAAAATTTGATGAATATAAACTGGTTACTCCTGAAGGCTTTGATAAATTAGTTCTACTAATATCATGCCGATACATGTCATATGTTGTACCAGAAGTCCAAGTGATTTTTCGAATTACTTGTTTTACGTCACTGGAATTAATTTTTTTTAATGCAATTGCAGTGTCCCAATGATCATTTTCTTGATCAAAATTATCCTTTGGGGCAGGAGGATTAATATCCCAATTAGAGCTATAATTTGTTGCATTGGGAAGTCCTACAAAAGCATAATAAGAATTTGCTGAAGATGTTGCTGCAGCAACGAAATTCTTCGCATTTAAAATTCTTAATTGATCAGTTATAATTGCAGACATTTTGTCGTTTTTTTATCTATTTATGTGTTATAATTGCGGTATTTGAGTGGATTTACTCTTTGAATTGTTGGTGAAGTACTAATTCCTAAAATACCATTATTATAAATTGTAAATTCTTTAGGATCTAATCTGACAAAAGAACTTAATCTTCCCCAACTATATTCACCATAGAAACTACTAAATCCAAATCCACTTAATCCATTATAAGAATCAAGACTTACAGTTACTTGAGCAACATAAGTTAATCCAACTCCAGCAACATCAGTTTGCGCGATAGAAACTGATGCTACCTCGTAAATATTATCAATAAAAGTACTTCCTAGTCCAACAACAGATCCATCTTGTCTTAAAGAGGTAACTCCATATCCAATATTGGAATTATCAATAATAAAGTAATATCCAGTTTGAATTCCACTAACTCCTGTAGTTGCAATACCAACAGTATTAATGTTTAAATCTCTTAAGAAAGAATCTTGAGGAATAAAGAAATCAAACACAATACCCGTAGATGCAACTCCAACAGATGTTGAATTGACTCCTACAATAATACCAAAGTCACCTTCATAAGAAACATTATCAATTATCTCATACTTGGGTGGAGGTTGCTCTATTAAAACAGATGGTGGATTTGTGGTAGTATACCCATATCCAGGATAATCTATGGAAATAGATGTTACACTTCCAGATGATATAGTTGCTGTTGCTGTCGCTCTTGTTGTTCCAATTCCAATTGGATCAGAAATCGTGACAGTTGGTGTTGTTGTATATCCAACGCCTCCATCAGAAATAACGATTGAACTAATTGTTCCAGCGATTGAAACTAAAGCAGTTGCGATTCCTCCAACAATTATATCTTGATCTATAAGAATTAATTTTCGTGGTAACTTAGAACTTGAATCATACTCTTTAGCATGATCAAAAAATGTTTTAACACTTTCGACAAAAATTTCATCTGAAGAAATGCCTACATTTTGAATAATATTTGTTGTTGGTTGAATCAAAGGTTCATAAGAAATTCTATCTTTACCAACACCAACACCATTAATAATTTTATCTTCAGTTTGTCTACACCAAATCAAAGGCCTCAATAGTGTACTATCTTGAGTTAGTCCTGGTTTATAATAAGCATTAGTTTGAATTATATCTGTAGAGTTTATTTGAGTAACCAATCTCTTATTTTGTGTCAAGTCAATGCTATCATCATATAATTGTACGGTGTCGCCTTCTTTGATTGTTTCAAGAATATCAACAGTTATAACATCAATATCACCATTGCCTTTATAAAAAAGTAATTTTGATATGTCTCCAGGTTTTGGAGGCTCTGGGAAAGTAATTGTACTTCCGCCATCAAATGTGTATCCATTTCCGGGAACTTGCAAAATGTCATTAATGAAAACTAATAATGTTGCTTGAATATCAATATTTGATCCTTTTCTTGCTCTAATTGTCGTTTGAAGTCCGTCAATTTTTAATGGGAAAGTTTTTAACTCGCCATCAAATAGATTATCAATAGGATCTAAAACTTGTAAATCTCCAATCGTCATTCCAAAGAAAGAATCTGTTTGAGTTCTATCAATTGCAATTTGGAACTCTTCAAAAGTAAGCGCAGTGTCTGTTGGAATACCAGTTGATCCTCCAGTAGCAACAGTTAGAATTTCGCCTTGTCCATAAGAATATCCAGTGTTTCTAATTTCAAAGTTAATTACGCTTGAACCTTGGCCAACAACAATATCGACAACCGCTCCAGTACCTACTCCAAGAACGGAAGAGGAACTATAAATTAATGGAATATTTGAATATGAAAGTGGATCATCAAATACTACAATTGGGGGATTGGATGATGTATAACCAATCCCAGGATTTGTGATTGCAACTCCAATAACATGTCCATCACTTATAGTAGCAATTCCAATATACTCAATATTGACAATTCCAGTGCTTTCGGTAATAACTCCAACATTGACGTGAGTTTGAATTCCAGATCTATATCCAGAACCACTGTTTCCAATACTAATTGATTCAATAGTTCCCGCAATAGAAACAATTGCAGTTCCTCCTGCAGCAACTAATGGTTGATACCCAAATCCTTCAGTTGATGCGACAGAAACTATAATTCCACCACGAGGAATGCTTGCAGTATTGACATCATAATCTGTAGAAATTCCTGTTCCAGTAAATGTGATTGACGTAATTCCTGATTGCTCACTAAGATCATAATCGCCAATAATTGGATTTGCTCCATCTCTTGCTGGCCCTTGGAAAATTTGATTAATTAAAACTACAGCATTGCTGGTTGAGAATCCTGTGACATTTGAATTGTTTGTTTGTAGCGTAAATGTTTTATCGGATCCATTAAATTGCGAAGAAATATCATCAAAAATGTAATTATTATAGTATGGTTCATTAGAAGTTTGTGGGACTCCAGATTTTGTAAAAACTCTTCCACTAAATGTGGATCCAGTAGTCAATCCAACATAATCTTGTTCATCTGCTCTATTTGATGGATTGGAAAAGGGAACTAGTCCATATGGAGCAGTAACAAAATGAATAGTATTATTAGTAATATTGTAATTTCCTAAAACTTTAGTTATAATAGAATTTTGAGCGTGTGTTGCAACTCCAGTTCCAAGAAGAGGACGTTCAACCACTACAGCATTAGTAAATCCAATTCCAATTGAACTAATCTTCATAATTTCATTATCGATCTTAATTAAATCCCCACCAAAGAATGAGGTGATTCCACTTAATGTTATTTGAGTATCTGTTGCCGAAACATATGTACTAATAGTTGTTGTTATTGCTGTAGAAACAATGGGAGATTGTATTACATTATCGATACTAATCAATGCTTTATTATTTTGATTCAAAGATCTTAAAACATGAGAAGTTCCGATTCCTACACTGCTCAAAGTTAATACAGATGGAGGAACACTTAAAGCTTCAGATGCTGATGCTGCTACCCGAACATAAAGATCATTAACTTTTACGACATACAAATCTGTTGGCAATTTGTCGGTAGTGCCAATACCAACAATTGACGTTGTGGAAATTCCAATTGCATTTAATGTGCCCGCACCAGAATCATCATAAGTGTATGATATTTTTTCACCTGTAACAAAGAAGTGATTTGGAACTTTAATTGCATTTAAACTCAAATCTACAATTGAGGAATCATTTCCAAGAACATATCTTTCAAAAATTGAAAGTTCTTTATAAGTTAGTGGAAAAGACTTTTTGATGTCAATGTCAGTTCCACTATATGATCCATAATCACCCTCAATATTTGCTAATTCTAAATCTATTTCTGAATCTAAAGATAAATTGTGAACATGACTAACTAAATGTTCAAATACTCTAACTTGGCAATCTATATTTGCATTTGGAGTAAATTTAAGTTGATAATTATTACCAGAAAGATCTGCACTGAAATCGCCAAGATATGAGTTTGTAGTTAAAGTTCCAAACTCTGTTATATAAGCATTTGAACCTTCAGAAATACCAATTATCTCTTCAGTTTGATATTGATTATTGGTAGTATCTTCTATTGAAACAATATAATATGCAGAAGTATAGTCATCAAGATTGAATTGAGAAACTACCGTAGCTGTTGGTGATGTTGATGATGCAATAGAAACAAAGTTAGAAGAAAGTTGCGTGTCAAGAATTGTTGAAGTTCCAACTCCTACTGAGTTTGTATTTGCAATAGAAACTTGGATCGTATTTACATTATAATCAGTACTCAATCCAACATTTGGAGTAAAATCGATATTTAAAGTAGATCCCGAAATATATGCAGAGTATGTTCCCAATCCAGGGATTCCGTCTGGTTGAAGAGTATCAGTGGTTAACTGTCCATACTCAAGTAACTCTACATTAGTGTTATCATGTATTAAAGTAATCTCATCGACTTCAAAATATGACTCATCTGAAGCAGTAAATAAAATTAAAACTTTCGTTGATCTATATGTAGATGCAATTCCAACAATAGTTGTTGCTGTAGATGTTCCTATAGATACAAGAGTTGTTGAACTTTGAATTTTTACGACATCACCTAAATTGCAAGTTGCAATTCCCGAAGCAATATCTCCAATTCCATAGGATGATAATGAAATGTCGTAATTATTTAATGCAAATTGTTTTGGGAAAAATAAGAGTTGCCCATCAGTTCCACTTATATTAAAATCAAAAGAACCCAAATCATGAACAGTTTCAACTCTTCCATATTGATTCAAATATGCATTACCACCATCATCATGCAACATCGAAATTATAAGAGTTTCTCTTTCATTTGTGTCAAATGTGTCAAATATAGATGCGATATATTTTTTATACCTATGAGCACTTGTTAGGAAAGTATCAACTACACTGAATTTTGTTGGCCTTGGATTACTATTGAATTGATTTCCTAAATCATCAACAACTAAAACTCTATTGCCTATCGATTCTAAGTAATCTTGCACCACTTGAGAATTCAATACAATCTCATTTGAAGCAAAATTGCCACTAATATTAATAATTCTTTCCGATGCCAAATCAAAATCATATGTGCAGTTTAAACTTACATTTCTAGTGAGATCTGCTATTCCACTAACATCTCCATTATCTTGAGAAGTAGAGATTCCTGAATAAATTGATGGTGACGAATTAAGTAATAAATCACTGAATTTTTTAAATCCGGCAGTGTGATTCAAAGAACTAACAGGATCATTCCAAGTTTCAATTTCTACTTCAGATTTCAGTGAATATGAGAAATATTGATAATAATCATTATCATGAATTCTTTGTAAATCATTATTCAAAAATCCCGTCTCAGTATTCCATCCTTTTCTTACGGTTGATCCGGATCCAACATTATATACTGAGTCTGCTTTAATAACATTATTAATTAATGCTTTAGTTCCCGAACTTTGGCCAATTAATATTTCGTTAGCAATAAAATCTTTGTTAGTTGCTACCTTTAAATTTCCATTCAATTCATCCCATTCTTGAACTACTCCTAAAGAAGAATTTGAATATACATTTTCCCCAACACTAAATTCATTTGGTTCAATTTCTATATCGAAAATTGGAAAATGACTTTGAGGAATTATTCTTCCAGCAGAATTGAGTGGATCAAATGTTCCGGGAATTTGTCCCGCAGAAAGATATGATGTTAAATTATAAGAGACAGTTGCGCCAATACCGCCAATATTTGGATCAGTATTTACAATCGCAAATAAAGCATAGTTATATCCTGAAGAATTATATCCCCTAGCAGTAGTAGCAATACCAACACCTATACCTTCAATTAGAACTTTATCTCCAATTCCAAAGGGGAAATCTGATGCGTTACTAAAACTAGATCCTAAAGTTACAATAACATCTTTAGTTGATTCTATAAAACGAATTGTACTTATACCAACTCCATTAATATTGTTAACTGGCAAAATTGTGGGAGTAGCATTACTTAAACTCTTTGTATTTTTAAGAATAGTAACACTCTGGTTATCCAAATCATATTCCAAATCAACATCATTAATAGTTTGATTTGTTATACCATCAATAACCAATAAATCTGGTGCTAAAGTATAATTTCTTCCAACCGAAGAAATTCCAATCGATTTGAATGATGAAAGATTTTCTATTTGCAAAACATCTGGTAATTTTGCAGAAGGACGAACAGTTAGATCGGAGGGATAATCAAATCCAATATCTTGAATTTCAATTTTATTAATTAGTCCTATTGAAGAACTGTTTACCTTAAGAATTGCATTGTTGCCAAATGTAGATTTGATAAAAGAAACTTTTGGAATTTTTTTATAATTTCTACCTTTTGAATTCAGTTCAATTGATGATATTGTGCCATATACTGTTTTCGAATCTGTAGTATATTCAATTATAGCTTCGGATGATGTATATTCGGACTTTTCTGGAGTAGATGATGTAGTATATGTGAAAGAAGTTGAAGAGTTTTGGAAAATATTATGCAATCCATTATAAATGCTATCTACTAATAAAATTTGATTATAATTAACAACCTCATTGTCCGTTATAATCTCAGTTTTAACCGATTCATTATTCAATAAATCTGCTGCTTCTAACCTATAATATAAAACATTAGGAAAATTATCATTAGTTCTTAAAGTTACTTTTGCTAAAGAACTAATGCCAATACTTCCAGATTTTACAACTTCAAATGTATTATTAGTTCCAGTGGATTCAAATTTATTTAAAAATTCAGAATCTGTGTAAAAATTTAAATTAAATGCTGGATAGTTTTGTCCGCCTTTTGTAAATGATAATGATGAATCTGAAACATCAAAAACTAAATTATTATTTTTTGTTAATTTAATTGGCGGATTAATTTCGGAAATTGTTCCCGAACCCGCTGTGGTGATGCCAACAAAACTTGGATTTGTTTTTGTTGACTCGTAAAATGAATTTGAAAGTTTAATTTCATTATCATTAACAACTACAACATAATAAACTTGTTCACTCAATAATCCTCCAGAAAGTGCAGTTGTTGCTGTGTGGAGAATCTTTTGTCCCGTAAAATAACGATGATTGGGAATATTAATAGTATCATTTATGACATTTACATCTCCTGCTACAAATTCTCTAGGATTTGCAATTAATCTACGATTATAATTGTCATATTTCAACACAACCGTAGTAGTTATTCCTGGTTTTACCGAAATAACAACATTGTCCTCAGTTAAAAGTCCATGAGTAGAGGAAGTTGATACAGTAACTGTATTTTTGCTAATTTGTCCAGTTAATATATTTGAATAGTTAGTTGTTAAACTATGCGTATCTCCAGTTCCAACATTTGTAAAGTATAATAGATTAGTTGATGTACTTCCAATTCCAACAAAAATTCCAGTAGATCCTAAACCAACTTTAATAGTAGAAATGCCAATTAAGTCATCTGATAATTTAGCAGCATAAACAATTTGATTATCTAAAAGTTGAAAACTTGAAATACCATCAGTAGAAACAGAAACCGCTGTTCCACCATTTGAAGAATATACCAATTCCAATCCAGTTAGTAATCTGTGATTTGGTAAGTAAATTGACTGGGTTGGAACATTGATTTGCGTAATTCCAACTCCAGGATTTGTGAATGTTAAAGTGTATCCAATTCCAGGGCCAGAAGTTGTTCCAAGTCCGACAGATTCTTCTGGATTAAAATAAAATTCGGTATTTAAATCATATTGATATGATGTGGATAATCCGATATTAATTTCAAATTTTCTAGAATTTTCAGTTAAAGCTATTCCAGCACTATATGTAGAAACTCCAAGAGTTCCATTTTGATTTCTAAGAACTCTAATTCTTGAAGAATTTGTATCAATATTGAGAACTCTAACCTGTTCAGTTAAAATTTGATATATGTCATTCTCTTTTATTGAAGGATAAGTTAAAGATCCAGAAACTTCAAAATAAGTAACAAGTCCAGTGTACCCTACAGATCCAATTCCACTTACTAGTGTGAGTTTATTGGGTGTAACTGTAATCTTTCCAGATTGTTCTGAATCATTTAATGAACTAAAGGTAACAATTTCATTTGTAAGTAAATTGTGAGGTGATGTTGCAAATCCAATAAGTGCATTTGGTTTATTAAACGGCACAAATTCAATATTTGAAATTGTTGATGTTGCAACGCTAACTTGAGATACTGTTTTTCCTTTAACTGAAGAAACTTTTGCAATTACTCCCGCACCACCAGTATTTGAATTATCAAAACCAATTTGATCACCTACTTGATAATTATTTCCACCAGTTACAATACCTATTGAGTCAACTACTCCTCTTGAACTATTCTTAACAATAGAAAGTTGCTTTTTAATAGAGTTTGGATTTAAAAGGTAATCATAATAACTTCTGGATTTAGTTGCATTATATGGTGTAGTATTTCTAATCCATTTTGTTTCATTTAAATCAATATCATCTTGATTTGATGTTTTAATGAAGTTAAATTCAATTGGAGTTGATTTGTAAGTATTACCGATCAGATATGGAAATACTGGTTTTCTATAATTTTGGAATGGGCCAACCGATTCAAGATATTGTGAGTTTACTGTGGAGAAATAAGCATAAACTCCATTTGGATAATCTGGAGTGATGCAGAATCTTCCATTATGCTCATCCAAATCTCCACTGTTTGTAAATTCATAATCGTTAACAAAAATACCTAAAGGATAAGTAGATGTGCTTGGCCTTCCGGGTTTTGAAACCA